>Ga0247812_10000057_pt1 | contig 172004 bp, 159 predicted proteins | sample UWRJL149409B1_FD_178011 | JGI IMG/M metagenome (GOLD analysis project Ga0247812, IMG submission 178011) | Plant litter microbial communities from Arlington Agricultural Research Station in Wisconsin, United States - UWRJ-L149-409B-1 | ecosystem: Environmental > Terrestrial > Plant litter >... | reverse complement strand
CTACGGTTTCAGGAGATTGTAACGACACTGAAGAGGCCGTAAATCCTGGTGCTACCGAAATTCCTTACGACGGAATTGACAACAACTGCGATGGTGATTTTGATGAAGGTTATCCTTTAATCACAACGGTGCTTGCATCTGAAAGATGTAATTCAGTTTTAGAGAAAATTTACCACAGCATCAATGCCAACTGGAGAGTGGCTGGTTCTACAGGTTACCGTTTCAAAGTGGTAAACACAAGAACATCGGAAGTGCAAACGATCGAACGTCAGAATCATTACTTCAACCTGACGCAACTGGCACATTACGATTATGCTACTAAGTATGAAGTGTCTGTAGAATTGCAGCGCTATGGCAAATGGTTGGGTTACTACGGTACGGCTTGTGAGGTTACCTCGCCAGATCTTCCAAAACTTGATGTTTGTGGCGGAACAGTGGCCTCGAAGAATTCGCTGGTGCGCAGCCAGGTATTGTTGTATGTAACCAACTACCGATTTAAAGTGACCAACTACCTTTCAGGGGAAAGCATTATTGTAAGCAACGGACTTCAGTACTTTTCGTTCAATCAAATTCCTGGATATGTTCCCGGAGCATTGTACCGTGTTCAGGTTTCAGTAAAAACGACGGATGACTGGTCTGAATTCGGATCAATTTGTACGATCACGGCTCCTGGCGGAAGCGCGCCTGAAATTCCGTCCACAAAAGATGCAGATAATGTGTCAGGATTTAATGCAGTGGCTTATCCAAACCCGTTTGCAAACGGATTCAACCTTGACATCGCTACTTCAATAAGCGATAACGTAAATATAAAAGTCTACGACATGTTGGGCAAACTGATCGAAGTTCGTGAAGTAAGCGCAACCGACCTAAAAGAACAGGAATTAGGAAACAGTTATCCGGCCGGCGTTTACAATATTATTGTAACACAAGGCGAGAACCTGAAAACCGTTCGTGTGATCAAAAGGTAATCCTTAAAATATTAATACAGAAAAAGCCCTTCAGCAATGGAGGGCTTTTTTTATTTACAGCAATTGTAGAATCCGGTTTGAAACAAAAAATCCCTTTCGGCAGAAAGGGATTTTTTATATAAAACTTATTTTTTATTCAAATTCTGAGGTAAAGAACAATTCCACATTCGGGTATTTGCTTTGGGTCATCTGTATCGTAAAGTCAGAATCTGCAAGAAACACCAGTTGATTGTATTTGTCCTTGGCCAGAAATTTTTGTTTGATTCTCCGGAATTCCTTAAACTCCTCGCTTTTCGGATCTTTCGGTTTCACCCAGCAGGCTTTGTGGACCGGGAAATTCTCATAGGTACACTTGGCGCCGTATTCATGCTCCAATCGGTATTGGATCACTTCATACTGCAAAGCGCCAACGGTTCCGATAATTTTCCTGTTGTTCATTTCCAGAGTAAACAATTGCGCCACACCTTCATCCATCAACTGGTCGATGCCTTTGTCGAGTTGTTTGGCTTTCATTGGATCGGCGTTGTTGATGTAACGGAAATGCTCCGGCGAAAAACTCGGAATTCCTTTAAAACTCATCAATTCGCCTTCGGTCAAAGTGTCTCCAATTTTAAAGTTTCCGGTATCGTGCAACCCGACAATATCTCCGGGATACGAAATGTCTACAATTTCTTTTTTCTCGGCGAAAAACGCATTCGGACTCGAGAATTTTAAATTTTTTCCCTGGCGCACGTGCAAATACGGTTTGTTGCGCTCGAAAGTTCCGGATACTATTTTAACGAAAGCCAAACGGTCGCGGTGTTTCGGATCCATATTGGCATGGATCTTAAATACAAAACCCGACATTTTTTCTTCTTCTGGTTTAACCAAACGGGTTTCGGAATCTTTCGGCCTTGGCGACGGAGCGATTTCCACAAAACAATCGAGCAGTTCGCGAACCCCGAAATTGTTCAGCGCCGAACCAAAAAATACCGGTTGCAAAGTTCCGTCAAGATATTGCTGACGGTCAAATTTCGGATAAACTTCATCGATGAGTTCGAGTTCCTCACGCAATTTATCAGCCGGTTTTTGACCGATTATTTTTTCGAGTTCCGGATTTTTGACATCCGAAAATGCGATCGTTTCTTCAATATTCTTGCGGCTGTCTCCGCTAAAAAGATTGATGTTTTGTTCCCAAAGGTTGTAAATGCCCTGAAAATCATAACCCATTCCGATTGGGAAACTCAATGGCGTGACGTGCAATCCGAGTTTTTGTTCCACTTCATCCATCAAATCAAACGCGTCTTTTCCTTCACGGTCGAGTTTATTGATAAAAACGATCATCGGAATGTTGCGCATGCGGCAAACGGCCACAAGTTTTTCGGTTTGTTCCTCGACTCCTTTCGCCACATCGATTACGACAATCACGCTGTCGACCGCAGTAAGCGTACGAAAAGTATCTTCGGCGAAATCCTTGTGTCCGGGCGTATCGAGGATGTTTATTTTTTTATTTTTATAGTTGAATGCCAGTACCGATGTCGATACCGAAATTCCCCTTTGGCGCTCAATTTCCATGAAATCGGAGGTTGCGCCTTTTTTGATCTTATTGTTTTTTACCGCGCCCGCTTCCTGGATCGCACCTCCAAAAAGCAGCAATTTCTCGGTTAATGTGGTCTTTCCGGCATCGGGATGCGAGATGATCCCGAAGGTCCTGCGGCGTTCTATTTCTTTTAAAAAGCTCATATTTGATATTAATGGACTGCAAAAATACTATTTATTAAACAAATAAATAATGGTTCGCCAAAAAGTCGTTTGCCGAAGCCTGCAATCGTGATTTCGCGCCAGCATTGGGCGCATATAATTTTTTGTTAATAGTATTGCGTATACTTGTTTAATGCGGTCGAATTGTTATTTTTGTTGGCTGTTATTGAAATAAATAGCGCGAAACCACCAACCAAACAGATTAAACGAAAATTAACCAACAGAAACTTTTAAAATAATGAAAATGAAACAATTGTTGTTCGGATTATTACTTTCCTTAAGTTTAACAAGTTACGCACAGACCGCCAAAAAGGAAGTTTTATTTACAATTGATGATAAGCCTTATTATACAGATGAATTTGAAAGGGTTTACAATAAAAATCTTGATTTAGTAAAAGACGAATCCCAAAAAGATTTGACACAATACCTCGAATTGTTTGTTGGTTACAAACTCAAAATAAACAAAGCCTATAAATTAGGGCTTCAAAACGGGGACAGTTATAAAAACGAACTGAAAACCTACCGCACCCAACTTTCCAAAAATTACCTTACCGATTCAAAAGTGACCAAAGAACTGGTTCAGGAAGGTTATGACCGTTCGCTGAAAGAGGTAAAAGCAGCCCACATCCTGATCAAAGTAGATGAAAATGCATCGCCTGCCGATACGCTTAAAGCATACAACAAAGCGAAAGAAATCCGTGAAAGAGCATTGAAAGGTGAAGATTTCGGAACGTTGGCTTCGCAATATTCAGAAGATCCGTCTGCTAAAGAAAACAAAGGTGATTTGGGTTACTTTTCTTCATTTAGAATGGTTTATGCTTTCGAATCTGCTGCATTTAAAACGCCAAAAGGAAACATTTCAAATCCGGTAAGAACGCGTTTTGGCTACCATATTATTAAGGTAGAAGATGTGAGAAACAACAGGGGCGAAGTGACCGTGGCGCACATTATGATCATGAACCCGAAAGGTGACGATGCTGCTGAAAAAGCCAAAGCCAAAAGAACGATTGACGACATCTATAAAAAATTACAACAAGGCGAAAAGTTTGAAGACCTTGCCAAGCAATTTTCTGACGACAAATCTTCATCTGGAAAAGGCGGTGTTTTGAACCGTTTTGGATCAGGCCAATTGAGCTCAGAAGAATTTGAGAATACCGCTTTCGGACTGACTACAGAGAAACCAATGTCAGAACCTTTCCAAAGTAAATTTGGATGGCACATTGTAAAACTGATCGAAAAACATCCGGTAAAAACATTCGACGAAATGAAACCGGAACTTGAAAATAAAGTCGGTAAAGATGACCGTTCGCGTTTGATCGTCAATTCACTGAATGAGAAATTGCGCAAAAAATACCCGATCAAAAGAAATAACAAATTGTACGGGAAAACCGTAAAAGCGATTACAGAATCGGTTTATGACGGAAAATGGGAAGTTCCTGCTGATACGAAACCATACAACGACGCTTTATTCAGCGTAAACGACAAAAAAGTTTCGGGTACTGATTTTCTGACTTACGTAAAAGCGCACCAGGTAGAAGGAAAAGGAATCAAACCGGTTTCAAAATTCGCAGACCATTTGTATGAGGGTTTTGTGGATGACCAATTGAATACCTATTATAATGACAACCTGGAAAAAGAATTTCCTGAATTTTCAGCGATCATGGACGAATACCGCGACGGTTTGTTGCTTTTCGATTTGATGGAAAAAGAAATCTGGGAAAAATCAAAAACAGATACCGTTGGATTGAAAAATTTCTACGAAAGCAACAAAGCACTTTACCAATGGAAAAACCGTGCAGATGTGGTCGTGGCTTCTTCAACAAACCAGGACATCATTAAAAAAGCGCAGAAAATGCTGAAACAGAACAGCACGCCTGAGCAAATCAAAGAAAAACTGAATACCAAAGACAAAGTCGCTGTAATGACCAATGTGGGTGTTTTTGAAGAAGGCAGCGAAGTACTTCCGAAAAACATGAAATTCCAAACCGGTGTCTCTGACATTATCAAAGACGGCGAATATTATTTTGTGGCTAAAGTCAACAAAGTAATTCCTGCAGGCCCAAAAACGCTTGAAGAATGCAAAGGCAAATGTGTCAACGATTACCAACAGTATCTTGAGCAAAAATGGGTAGACGACCTCAAAAAAGAATTCACGGTAAAAACCGATCAGGCTGTTTTTGAAAGAGTAAAAAAAGACCTTAAAAAATAATGTACAGGCTTGCTTGTATCGGCTGGTGTTTTTTGCTGATCTCGTGCAATTATCTGGCTCCGGACGCCAAACCGCAGTCGATTGCAAGAGTCAATGACACCTTTCTGTACAGGGAAGATATTAAGGATTTAGTTCCAAAAGGCACTTCAAAAGAAGACAGTATCGTCATCGTACACAATTTCATCGACCGCTGGGCAGCACAGAAACTGCTGATCAAAGTAGCCGAAGTCAATCTGAATTCAGATAAAAAAGCAGAGTTTGATGAACTGATACGCCAGTACAAAATCGATTTGTATACAAAAGCATATCTGGAAGAAATCGTCAAACAAACGGTAGATACTGTGGTTTCGAATGCGGAACTGAAAACATATTACGACGAGAATAAAGAAAATTTCCGGACAAACGGTTCGTTGGTCAGATTGCGTTACATCAACCTGCAAAAAGACAACCCAAAGTTTGAAACGATCAAAAATAAGTTTTTCGATTTCAGGAAAGCCGATAAAAAATTCTGGGATACTTACGCGCTGCAATTTAAAAGTTTTGCGTTTAACGATTCGGTTTGGGTAGAAATGAGCCAGGTGTACAGCAAACTGCCGTTCATCAATCCCGACAACCGCGACGAGTACATCCGGGCCGGAAAATCGATACAGCATCCGGATTCACTGGACATGTATCTTGTAAAAATTACCAATGTGATCGATAAAAATCAGATTGGCCCTTTTGAATATCTGAAACCTACATTAAAAGAGGTGATACTGAACAAAAGAAAATTGGAATTAATAAAAAAATTTGAAAAGGAAATCACCGATGATGCCATTAAAGACCGAAAGTATGAGATTTATAAATAAAAGAATGGTACTGACAATGTGCCTTTTTGCAATGGCCTTTTTTGCATCGGCGCAGGAAGTGATCAAAGACACCGTGGTTCCTAAAAAAGCGGTCGTGCAAAGTACGATGCGCCAGAAAGTAGATGGTGTCATTGCCACGGTTGGTGATTATATCGTTCTGGATTCTGACATCGATAAATCATTCCTCGAAATGACGAGCCAGGGAAATTCTGTAAAAGACATCACGCGTTGCCAAATGTTGGGCAAGTTGCTCGAAGACAAACTGTATGCGCACCAGGCGATTCAGGACAGTATTGTTGTGAGCGACCAGGAAGTGAAAACCAAACTCGAAGAACAATTGGGCTACATGGTCGAGCAATTGGGTTCGATGGACAAAGTGATCAAATATTTCAAAAAGAACAGCGAGGAAGATTTTCGTACCGATCTTTTCGAAATCATCAAAATGAACAAACTGACGTCTGAAATGCAAAAGAAAATTGTAGACGCTGTGGAAATTACGCCGGAAGAAGTGCGTACGTTTTTCAAGAAAATCCCAACGGCCGAATTACCTGTTTTTGGTGCAGAAATGGAAGTGGCCCAAATTATCATTGAACCTAAAATCACTGCCGAAGAAAAACAAAAAGTGATCGACAGGCTCAAAGGATTTAAAAAAGAAGTTCAGGAAGGTGCCAGTTTTGCAACCAAAGCAGTGTTGTATTCCGATGACAAAGGATCTTCTTCCACAGGTGGTTTTTACAAAATGAACCGCAAGACGCCATTTGTAAAGGAATTTAAAGATGTGGCGTTCAGTCTTGGTGAAGGGGAAATTTCTGAGCCGTTTGAAACGACTTTTGGTTACCATATCATTTATATTGAAAAGATCCGCGGACAGGAAGTTGATTTGCGTCACATCCTGATCACACCGGCAGTTTCCGATCAATCGCTGAAAGAAGCCAAAGAAAGAGCTGTTCAGATCAAAAGCAAAATCGACAGCAAAGCCCTGACGTTTGCCGATGCCGCGAGAAATGAATCTGACGAAAAAGAAACCCGTACAAACGGTGGTGTATTGGTCAATCCGAAAACACAGGATACGCATTTCGAACTGACAAAAATGGATCCGGCTTTGTACAGCCAGGTGTCAAATTTAAAAGACAATGAAGTGTCACAACCTATTTTGGATACTGAAGCTTCGGGCAAGAAAAAATACAAATTGATTACTGTAACCAACAGGATCAACGAGCATACCGCTGATTATTCTAAAGATTACACCAAAATCAAGGAACTGGCTTTGAAAGAAAAACAGATCAACGCCATCGCAAAATGGTCTGAAGAAAAAATCAAGGAAACTTATATCAAAATCAACGGCGAGTACAGGGATTGTGCATTTACAAACAACTGGCTTAAAAAATAATTTTTGATTTACGAAGGTTGATTTACGATTTCGATTCGTAACCTGAATGCCAGATCGTAAATCCAATATCATAAATCGCAAATATAATGTCTGACGTAACCGCTATACAAAACCTGGTTCAAAAGCGAACCGAACTCAAAACAGAAATTGCCAAAATTATCGTAGGCCAGGACGAAGTCGTCGACCAGATCCTGCTCAGCATTTTCTCTGGCGGACACGCATTGCTTGTAGGTGTTCCGGGTTTGGCAAAAACGCTGATGGTCAATACGATTGCGTTGGCTTTGGGTCTCGATTTCAAACGCATACAGTTTACGCCGGATTTGATGCCGTCGGATATTTTGGGAAGCGAAATCCTCGATGAGAACCGACAGTTCAAATTCATCAAAGGCCCGATTTTCTCGAACATCATCCTTGCCGATGAGATCAACCGTACACCGCCAAAAACGCAGGCCGCTTTGCTTGAAGCGATGCAGGAACGCGCGGTGACGATCGCCGGACACAATTACAAACTCGATTTGCCTTACTTTGTATTGGCGACGCAAAACCCGATCGAACAGGAAGGAACTTATCCGTTGCCGGAAGCACAGCTTGACCGTTTCATGTTCTCGATCAAACTGGATTATCCGTCGTTTGCGGAGGAAGTACAAGTGGTGAAAAGTACGACTTCAGATGCAAGAGTAACCGTGAATCCATTGTTTACCGCGACAGAAATTATCGATTTCCAGCATTTGATACGACGCATTCCTGTCGCTGATAATGTTATTGAATATGCGGTGACTTTGGTCAGCAAAACGCGTCCGGACAATTCGCTTTCGAACGATTACATCAAAAATTACATCGATTGGGGCGCAGGACCAAGGGCATCACAAAATTTAATTCTTGCGGCCAAAGCACATGCTGCTTTCAACGGAAAGTTTTCTCCGGACATTGAAGATGTAAAAGCAGTAGCCACCGGGATTTTAAGGCATCGTGTCGTGAAAAATTACAAAGCCGACGCTGAGGGAATCGCCATCGAAAAAATCATTACTTCTTTGTTCTAAAGGAAAATAGTTCACATATCAAACCCGTCAATTGGCGGGTTTTCTTTTGGAAATTTTTCAGGAAGCCGAATTGAAAACGAATGCGGTTTTATAAAACGGTTTATTTAAATTTACCGACAGAAATTCCTGTCATGAATCAAAAACCAAGATTGTTTATTTTATTTCGCCTGCATTTGCTGCTGTTGCTGGTTTCGGCAATATCAGTCGCGCAGACAGACAATGACAGTTTATTGGCAACACTTTCCATACTCAAATTCCACAACCAGAAACAAGCGATTAAAGGCGCCGATTTTATTTACAGAAATGCCACAAAACCTTTGGAAAAAAATAAAGCGGCATTAATTCTGGCAGAAAATTATCTAATCACCGGCGATTACAACCAGTCGGTAAAATACCTTTTTTATGCAAAATCTTTTGAAAGCCAACATGAAACTGTTTCAGTTCGAATTCAAACGGACTTGCTGTCGGCTGAAATTTATCACGCAATCGGACTCCATGAAAATGCCGCTGAAGCATTGGCGCTTGCGGAAACTTTAATTAAAAATGGTGAAATAAAACATCCAAAGAATGCCGAAGCTGCAATTTTAAGGTTGCAGGCAATGGTAAGAAATTCCGAAAATGACAATCGAATTGCAATCGCCAAATTGGAAAAAAGTGCGGTAATCTTAGCAACTTTAGCAAAATCAGATAATAACAGGGCAGAGTTGTCGCGGGTTTTTTACGAAATGGCGGTAATTTATTTTGATTTGAATCATATTAAAAATGCACAAAAATACCTTCAAAAGTCGGTTGCGGTATTTCCGGAATATCAAAATCCGGCACTAAACCTTCAGGCGCAAATCGATTTCAAACAGAAAAAATACAAACGTTCGATTGAAACCCTGAATCTTTTGCTCGCTGACACCGAGGAGAACAGCATTTGCCTTAAAAGGGACATGTATAAAAATTTGGCCGACAACTATTTTGCGATTTCTGACGTAGACTCTTACAAATCGAGTTTCGACCGCTATCAGGTTTTGGAAAGATCGATCTCTTCTGGTAGGAAAACAGCGCGTTTGCTGGCAATTTCACAACTAGAGCAATTGAAAAAAGAAGAACTGATCAGCAAAAGAAATTGGTATTACGGATTGATTTTAAGCATTTTTGCCGGAGTGGTATTAGTGGTTTTCATCGGTTATCAATACCAGCAAAAGATCAACAAACAATACGAATCTTTCCAAAAAGTCATCAAAACCATCGACAACAACCAGCGGCTTGAAATTTATGAAGCTACTTCTGAAACTGTTGAAATAGAAGCAATCTCTTCCAAACTGATCCAGATCCCGCAAAAAACAACGCAAATCATCCTTGAAAAACTGGCGGTTTTCGAAAAATCAGAAGGATACCTGGATTCACAACTCTCGTTGATTTCGCTTGCCAGGCAACTCGACAGCAATACGAAATACCTTTCGGAAACGATCAATACGCAAAAAGGGAAAAATTTTCACGCCTACATTAATGAGCTCCGGATCAATTATATTGTTGGCCAGCTCAAAAACAATAAGGTTTTCCTGAAATACAAAGTTAGTTATCTGGCCGAAAAAAGTGGGTTCACTTCCCACAGTACGTTTGCGACGGTTTTCAAATCGGTTACCGGAATTTCCCCAACAACGTTTATTAAATTTCTCGCTAAGGAAAAACAACAGCAGTAAATATCACCTGATATTGTTATCTTGCCGTGATGAATCGCCTGGTCAAAATCATAGTTTTTAGTTGTTTCTGGATCTGTTCCGGAAGCGCCGTTTTGGCTCAAAGCGACAAATCCCTCGACAGCCTGATTTCGGCGGCAAGCCTTAAGGTCTATAGTCAGCCGAGGCAAGCGATTGCGCTCGGAATGCAATATTACAAATTGTCAAAAAACAACATTCCGGCTAAAATTTCGACGCTGCTGGTCATTGGAAACGGCTACGCTGCAGGAAACGATTATGAAAAAGCGATCAAATATGTTAGTGAAGCCAATGCATTGGCAGCGGCTTCTGAGGATCGCATCAACCAATTGCGGACACTTGGTTTTTTGGCGAGCCAATACCTTCGGCTAGAAATGAATAAAAAAGCGCTCGTTTATCTGAATGACGCCGACCAGATTGCGAAAACTTCCAAAATCCCGGATTCCATGCGTTATTTGCGTGGAAACATTTACCTTTTGAAAGGTTTGGTTTACAAACACAACCTTGATTGCGATTTCGCGGTAAGTCATTTCAACAAAGCGATTTTTGAATTCAGGAACCAGCCCAGAAATAAATTTGCGCGCGCCAATATTGCACAGGCATACAACCAGAAAGGATTTTGCCTAATCGAAAAAAGACCTTCGGATTCAGCTAAAGCGAGTTTTGAAAATGCGATAAAATCTGCAAAAGAAAACAATTCCCAAAGCATTATCGCCAATTCGCTGATGGGACTTGGCGTGATTAATGGCCTGGAAAAAAATCCCAAACAAGCAATTGTTTACCTGAACCAATCGCGGGAAATTGCCGAAAAACTACAATTGGCCGAATTGAAAAGTGAGGTTTATTTAAATTTATCCAAAAATTACCTCGCGGTCAACGATCTCGTAAACCATCGAAAGTACGAACAACTGAACATGGAAACTGCGTCGAAGATGAACGACAAGCAAAATAAAGTCTTAAGTAAAGTTTTTAAAAATGACCGTTCGGCCGAAGATAAAAACTTTGAAAATGACCGAAAGGATTATTTGTATGTGATCGGTTTCCTGCTTTTTTTCATTCTCCTCTATATCGGATTTATCGCCTATAAAACCAATAGAAAAAAGAAGAAACTTAAGGAAATGAAGCAAAATTCCGGAGCATAAAACCTGCGAAGTGTTTTTTGTTAAATATTTGAATTTTAGTTTTTTAAGTTCATTTTTATTTTGTTTTCTTGAAATTTCCGTGTATTCCAAAGCCTCCGGAAAAATCACAGTGGTTAATTTGATACTTTTGGAAAAACACCTAAAAACCATTTAAACCATGAACAAAAAACTACTTTTATTTTGCAGCCTGCTTGCGTGTTCGGCCTATGCGCAGGAACCCGTTCTTAATATCGTCAAAGATATCAATGCGAATGGTGATAGCAGGCCACAAAACACGATCTCTCACAACAATACTTTATTTTTTTCTGCTGAGACAGAAGCAAACGGACGCGAACTTTACATTTCCGACGGTTCGGAAAACGGAACGATACTGCTTAAAGATATTTACACGGGCGAATCGGGATCGTTTCCGGAACAGCTGACCGTTTTTCAGGACAAGATTATTTTTACTGCAGACGACGGAATCAACGGAAACGAACTTTGGATTACCGATGGAACTGCAAACGGAACGGTGCTTTTGAAAGATATCAATCCGGGAAGTAACGGTTCATTTGCATTTGAGTTTATACCATTCGATGGCAAACTTTATTTCCGGGCTGAAGACAGCGCTTTTGGTATCGAACTTTGGGCAACCGACGGAACGACTGAAGGAACCGTGCAGGTGAAAGACATCCGCGACGGCGAATTTGGTTCCAATCCTTCTTCATTTGCAGTGTTTAAAGACAAATTGTATTTCCGCGCGGTCAATGGTTTTGAGCCAGAATTTCCGGGCTTTGAATTGTGGAGTACTGACGGAACGGCTGAAGGGACGCAATTGGTTGCCGATATTCATCCGACAGAAAACGGATTTCCTGAAAATTTAATGGCGGTTGGTGATTTTCTGTATTTCAGTGCAGACGACGGCATACACGGAACAGAATTGTGGAAAACCGACGGAACGTTTGCCGGAACTTCAATCGTTAAAGATATCAATGCGGGAGCTTCCAATTCGCTGCCAGCGCATTTTATAGTGTACGATAACAAACTTTTCTTTTCTGCTTATACCTCGCAATTCGGGCGTGAAATCTGGTCAACTGATGGAACCGATGCGGGAACTGTCATGCTTCTCGACCTGAATCCGGGAATTGCAGATGGCGTGATTCCGCAATTTGACAAGATCATTTACAACGGGAAATTGATGCTGACATTGAATGACGGTGTTTTCGGAGCCGAAATCTGGCAAACTGACGGTACTGAAGCCGGAACTTCACTTGTCGCAGATATCTATCCGGGATCAGATCCATCGATGTCGAATGCGGGTTCCATTAAAATGTTTGAATTTGGCGGTAAAGTATATTTCCGCGCGATCAATGATTATTCGATCTTCAACCAATTGTGGGTGACCGATGGAACAGCCGACGGCACAATAAAATTATTGCCAACCGAAGACAATATTGATGTCAATCCGCTTGGGCAAACACCGTACTTTGCAGGAATCGGCGATACTTTATATTTCACCGCCGGCTTTGGAAATACAGGCGTTGAATTGTGGAAATATTCAGAAGGTTCGCTTGCCACTACGGTATTTAACAAAAACGAAGTTTCGTTTTACCCAAATCCGGTAAGTGATGTATTACACGTGAGCTCTAAAAGCCAGATGTCAGGTGTTGCAATTTACAACATCAACGGACAGGTTTTACTGGAACAGCCGGTCAATGCGCTTGAGGCAAACGTTTCTGTTTCAGGATTCGCCCGTGGCGTATATTTTCTTAAAGTTTCCTCAAATCAGAGTTCGGAAACATTTAAGATCATTAAAAAATAGAAATAATTTAATGTTTGAAAATCCCTGCCAGATAATTTTGGCAGGTATTTTTTTTGAAATTTGCCATACAGATTATACTGTATTCAGACTTTGTTTTCACTAAAAGTGTCGCGATGCGCTAATTTAGAAAGGTTCTTAACTACAACGATGTAATTGTGACAGGCTTAAAATTCCGAATTTGGCAAAAAAACCATATTAAATTAACAATAACATAATATTTTAATTTAAAGAAGAAATTTATTTAAAAATAATCATCAAAAATGGTTTTTTAGAAATAATAATCATTGGAAACGTTTGTTTTATTCAAAATAGTTTAATTTAAAGAGTATTTCCGTAAATTTGCAGCACAAATAAACAAACCTATTCATTATGGCTTTTGATATTGAAATGATTAAAAAAGTGTATGCGAATATGACAACGCGTGTCGATAAAGCACGTGAAATCGTTGGCCATCCTTTGACATTAACTGAGAAAATTTTATACAACCACCTTTGGGAAGGATTGCCATCACAGGCTTTCACCCGTGGAAAAGATTACGTTGATTTTGCCCCGGACAGGGTTGCCTGCCAGGATGCGACCGCTCAAATGGCGCTTTTGCAGTTTATGCATGCCGGAAAAGCCAAAGTTGCAGTTCCAACAACGGTTCACTGTGACCACCTGATCCAGGCGAAAGTAGATGCGACAACCGATTTGGCCCGTGCCAAATCACAAAGTAGTGAAGTATTTGATTTTCTTTCTTCAGTTTCCAACAAATACGGAATCGGTTTCTGGAAACCGGGTGCCGGGATTATCCACCAGGTTGTTTTGGAAAACTATGCGTTTCCAGGCGGAATGATGATCGGAACAGATTCGCACACGGTAAATGCCGGAGGTTTGGGAATGGTTGCGATCGGAGTGGGTGGTGCTGATGCCGTTGACGTCATGTCAGGAATGGCTTGGGAATTGAAATTTCCAAAATTAATCGGAGTAAAATTAACCGGAAAACTTTCAGGTTGGACCGCGCCAAAAGATGTCATCTTAAAAGTAGCCGGAATCCTTACCGTAAAAGGTGGAACAGGAGCAATCGTTGAATATTTCGGAGAAGGTGCAACGGCAATGTCTTGTACCGGAAAAGGAACCATTTGTAATATGGGTGCTGAAATTGGGGCAACGACTTCGACTTTCGGTTACGACGAATCGATGGACCGTTACCTGCGTTCTACAGACCGTGGCGATGTTGCGGATGAAGCCAACAAAATCGCATCTTATTTAACGGGTGATGCGGAAGTATATGCAGATCCTGAAAAATATTTCGACCAGGTGATTGAAATCAATTTGACCGAGTTGGAGCCTTACCTAAACGGACCTTTCACACCAGATTTGGCCACGCCAATTTCTAAAATGAAAGAAGAAGCGATTAAAAATGACTGGCCGTTAAAAATCCAGGTGGGTTTGATCGGATCGTGTACAAACTCTTCTTATGAAGACATTGCGCGTGCAGCATCATTGGCAAAACAGGTTGCTGAGAAAAACTTAAAAACAAAATCAAGCTTTACCATTACTCCAGGTTCGGAATTGGTAAGATATACGATCGAACGTGACGGATTTATTGATGCTTTCGATAAAATCGGTGCGACGGTTTTCGCCAATGCATGCGGACCATGTATCGGAATGTGGGATCGTGAAGGTGCTGAAAAAGAGGAAAGAAATACAATCGTTCACTCGTTCAACCGTAACTTCTCCAAACGTGCCGATGGAAATCCGAATACCCTGGCTTTCGTAGGTTCACCTGAACTGGTGACCGCTTTGGCCATCGCCGGAGATTTGTCTTTCAATCCGTTGACCGATACTTTGATCAATGAAGACGGGATTGAAGTGAAACTCGACGAACCAACAGGAAACGAATTGCCTCCAAGAGGTTTTGACGTGGAAGATGCCGGATTCCAGGCGCCGGCCGCCGATGGTTCAGGTGTTCAGGTTGTGGTGAGCGAAACTTCTGAAAGACTTCAGTTGCTTGCGCCATTCACGCCTTGGGACGGAAAAAATATTACAGGAGCAAAATTACTGATCAAAGCTTTCGGAAAATGTACCACCGACCACATATCTATGGCTGGTCCATGGTTGCGTTTCCGCGGACATTTGGATAACATTTCAAACAACATGCTCATTGGTGCGATCAATGCGTTCAACCAAAAAGCAAATTCTGTAAAAAATCAGTTGACTGGCGTTTATGATACCGTTCCGGCAGTTCAGAGAGCGTACAAAGCGGTTGGATTGCCTAGTGTTGTTGTGGGTGACCACAATTATGGAGAAGGTTCTTCACGTGAGCACGCGGCTATGGAACCACGTTTTCTTGGTGTGAAAGCGGTTTTGGTAAAATCATTTGCACGTATCCATGAAACCAACCTGAAAAAACAAGGTTTGTTGGGATTGACGTTTGCCAATGAAGCAGATTACGATCTGATCCGGGAAGATGATACCATCAATTTTACAGATTTGACCGAATTCGCTCCAGGCAAACCATTAACATTGGAGTTCGTCCACAATGACGGAACGCGCGACATTATCATAGCAAACCATACCTATAATGCTGGCCAGATCGGCTGGTTTGTAGCCGGATCTGCACTGAATTTGATCGCCGCTGCAGGAAATGCTTAAAACTTAGTTAGGTTAAATATTTAAAAACTCCTGGTTGGTTAGCCAGGAGTTTTTTTGTTTAATTGTTTTCGGTATAAATTTTAAAATGATCCAAAATTGATTGCCATCCGGAACGCTGCATCTCAACCGGATTGGTTTCTTCGGCCTCAAAAATTTCTGTTACTTTGGTCTGATTTCCCAAATTTTCAAAATGAATCGCTACTTTCCGGCCGTCGCCGATGGTGTAACCGATGTATTGATTGGTGATGATTTCGTGGTAAATTCCGGAAAAATCAAATCCCATGCTGCCGTCTTTGGCTTCCATTCGGGTCGAAAATGAACCTCCGTTTCGCAAATCATTTTCTGCGGATGGCGCGTGCCAATCGTCAGACGCAAATGTCCAGTTTTTAATATGTTGCGGTTCTGTCCAGAATGTCCAGACTTTTTCAACTGCTGCAGCAATTTGCGTTTCAATTGTAATTTTTGTTTTTTCCATAATTGATTGTTTTAAGATATTTTGGATGATACATAGTCCAGATTCTTTTCGGTTTAAACAAATTTAAATGAAAAAGTGAAACCATTTCTTATAGTTTGAACGGATATAAATCGGGAATTGCGACATATTTTTACCACTAGTAAAATTCATCTAATCAAACTGCAATGCTTTTTTTATATCTTTAACCGAAACCAAACCAAAACCAACTTTATGCAAAACAACGAACACGAAGATTTTAAACGCGAACTCGGCTTGCTCGACGGAACCATGCTTGTCGTGGGCTCGATGATCGGATCCGGGATATTTATTGTAAGTTCCGACATGGTTCGCCAGGTGGGTTCGGCCGGCTGGCTGGTCCTGATCTGGGTCTTAACCGGATTTATTACTGTGATTGCAGCGGTCAGTTACGGCGAACTCAGCGCAATGTTTCCAAAAGCAGGTGGGCAATACGTTTACCTCAAAGAAGCGTACGGAAAATTAACGGCATTTTTGTATGGCTGGAGTTTTTTCGCAGTCATCCAAACGGGAACTATTGCGGCGGTTGGTGTGGCATTTTCAAAATTTGCAGCGTATTTATACGAACCAGTCAGTGATGAAAATATTTTATACGAATTGGGTGCGTTTAAACTGAATGCTGCGCAAATCGTTTCAATTGTAACGATTATTTTTCTGACTTATGTCAACAGCCGCGGCGTAAAAAACAGTAAAATTCTGCAAACCATACTCACCATTATCAAAATTTTGTCTTTGGCCGGACTGATCATTTTTGGACTAACCATAGCCGCCAGCAGCGAAGTGTGGAACGCCAATTGGGAAAATGCCTGGATTACGCAATCGTATCATACTGACAGCAGTTCGTGGTTGCCGATTAGCGGAACGGCATTAATTACCGGAATTTCTGCCGCAATGGTTGGATCGTTGTTTTCAAGTGATGCCTGGAACGGAGTGACTTTCATCGCAGGTGAAATCAAAAATCCAAAACGAAATGTTGGCCTCAGCCTTTTTCTGGGAACATTTATAGTGAGTGTGATTTATGTGTTGGCCAATTTAATGTACCTGGCTGTAGTTCCATTGCAGGAAATCGCTACGGCAAAATCGGATCGGGTAGCGGTAGTTGCAGCGCAATATATTTTTGGAAATATCGGGACATTGATTATTGCAATTATGATCATGATTTCGACTTTTGCATGCAACAACGGATTGATTATGGCGGGCGCCAGGGTTTATTACACCATGGCAAAAGACGGTTTGTTCTTTAAAAAAGCGGCCGATCTAAACGAACACAGCGTTCCGGCCTGGGCACTTTGGGCACAATGTTTTTGGGCTTCGGCCTTGTGTTTGACGGGTAAATATGGCGATTTACTGGATTTTGTGATCATTATCGTCCTGATATTTTACATCCTGACGATTTACGGGATTTTCGTTCTCCGCAAAAAAATGCCAGATGCGGAAAGGCCGTATAAAGCGTTTGGATATCCGGTACTTCCGTTCTTTTATATATTGGTGGCATCAGCGATTTCAGTAGCTTTATTGGTTACAAAAACCAGCACCTGCGGTTGGGGCGTTCTGATTATGCTGATTGGAATTCCAGTGTATTATCTGACCAAACCAAAAGAGATTTAATGGAGAAATAAATTAAAAAATCCGCTTCCAATTATGTATCGAAGCGGATTTTTTTATTCCGGATGGTTGCATAACAATACAATCTGCCCCAAATGGTAAGCGTCGTGCTGAATGATTCCGTGAACGTGTTCGTAATTGGTGTGGCCGTCATGTAAATAGCCATCATCGAGATTTTTCGGAGGAAGATTCTCTAAAAATTCACGCCATTTGTCTTCCGATTCTTTAAGCCGGTCGATCGTTTTCTCCCAGGCTTCCGAAGATGTATCCTCAACGGGCAGGAAATAATTATCTTCCGGTGTATCAGTAACAATGCCTTGAACGCGCTGAAGTACGTTTAACCGCCAACTGATAATGTGGTTTGTGATTTCCCAGATGGAATTGCGTTCGGGATATTTTTTCCGGGCCGCCTGATCTGCTGTGATGTGTTGTAAAGTGCCAATTAGCGTGACATCAAGCCACGGATCGCCATTGTATAAATCCTCAAAAAGCTCTAAAATTCGTTGCGGTTCTTTCATAATCTCGTTTTTTGGCCACTTAAAATTATAAAAAAAATCCGTTCAGATTTTAAATCAAAACGGATTTTAATATAGATTTGGCAACTGCTAGTAATACGTATAACGCCTTACTTTCGCAATATATTTTGCCAACCTGATGACCTGGTGGCTGTATCCATATTCGTTGTCATACCAAACATACAATACAATATTCTTTCCGTCAGCTGAAACAATGGTCGCATTGCTGTCGTAAATTGACGGTGCGGAAGTTCCTACAATATCCGATGAAACCAGTTCGTTGTTCAGAGAATATTTGATCTGTTCGACCAATTCGCCTTCAAGCGCATATTGTTTCATAATCGAATTGATCTCTTCCAGAGAAGTTTCTCTGGATACTTCCAGATTTAAAACCACCAACGAGCCGTTCGGTACAGGAACCCGGATCGCATTTGAAGTCAGTTTTCCGGCAAGGCTCGGCAAGGCCTTGGCAACAGCACTTCCGGCACCGGTTTCGGTAATAACCATATTTAGCGCTGCGGCGCGTCCACGACGGTATTTTTTATGCATATTGTCTACCAGATTTTGGTCGTTGGTATATGCGTGGATGGTTTCCAAATGGCCTTTGACCACACCCAAAGTGTCTTCAACCGCTTTTAAAATTGGCGTGATCGCGTTGGTTGTGCATGAAGCTGCCGAAAAAATGTCAATTTCATCCGGATTGTAATCTTTTTGGTTGACGCCATGAACAATATTCGGAATTCCTTTTCCCGGTGCAGTCAACAAAACTTTGTTGGCACCAACAGAAACCAAATGCCTTTCAAGTGCCTCTTTAGTTGTAAAAGCGCCGGTATTGTCAATAATCAACGCCTCGTCGATTCCGTATTTCGTATAGTCAATTTCCTCCGGACCATTTGCTGTGATGACGTGAACGGTTGTTCCGTTGATGATAAGCGCCTGATTTTCCGGATCGGAAAATACCGAACCTTTAAAATCGCCGTGAATGGAATCGTATCGCAACAATGATGCTCGTTTTTCTAACGAAACCGCGTCGTTTTTATCCCTGGTTACGATCGCGCGCAAACGCAATTGGGTTCCTTTTCCGGTTTTTGACATCAATTCTCTGGCAAGCAAACGCCCAATTCTTCCAAATCCGTAAAGCACCACATCTTTCGGTTTGTTGTTTTTAAAATCTTTCGCGTTTTTGAGTTTGTCGATTACAAAACCTTTGGCATCGTCATATCTGTTGTCCTGCATGTGGAATTCATACGTCAGTTTTCCGATGTCAAGTTTGGCTGGCGGCAAGTCCAATGACAGAATCGCACGCGCAATTTCAACCGAATCAAAAACCGAAATCGGCTTGCCCACAAATTCGCCCGCGTACTCATGCAAATTGATGATGTCGCTTACGTTGAGGTTGATCAGCTGGTTGCGAAACAAGACCATTTCGATCGATTTGTCGTACCATAAATCGCTGATGATTTTGATGAATTCGACTCCGGCGCGCCTTCTGTCGGTTTGGAAAGAAACTTCCTTTTCGTATAAAACGGTGTTGCTCATTTGGAAATTTTAAAAAAGTTAGTGTTGCTGTATTTCGTATTTGGCAGCAAAAGTAAAACTTTACAGTCTTTTACGAAAACGATTTCGTGAATTTTTTAAAAAGATTTTTGGAAGCAAAAAAGCCATCCCGGAAAGAGATGGCCTGAAAAATTTTGTTGTTGATTTCTTAAATGATAATTCTGATGCGTTGTCCTGATTTGTTGATCATTTCGATGCTCGCATTTGCATTTTCATCCTTGTTGCTTAATATCTTTGAAACCGTTTCTACGTCTGTAGCTTTGACGTTGTCAACACTCAGGATGATGTTTCCGATAAGTTCGTCGTAATAAGGTTTCAATTTATCGTTGGTGATTTCCTTAATTTTCACGCCCGAATCAATCCTGAACTTTTTCTTGTCGGAAATATCGATGTTCTCCAACTGGATTCCTTTAAATTCGGTACTTACAAATTCATTTTTAGTCAGCGTTACCGGAACTTCATACGTTTTTCCGTTTCTGATATAAGTCACCAAAACTTTGTCTTTCGGACGTTTGGTGTTGATATAAGTCGCCAATTCCGAATAGGTCGAAATCGCGTTGTTGTCTAATTTTACGATGATGTCGCCCTTTGTCAATCCCGATTTTTCGGCACCGGAATTTTTCGTCACACGGTTTACATAAAATCCTGAAGTTTCAGAAACGCCGAGTTCTTTTGAAGCTTTGGTGTTTAGTTCGCCGCCTTCTACGCCAAGGATTCCGCGTTGCACGTTTCCGTATTCCATAATGTCTTCAATGATTTTTCGGGCAATGTTGGACGGAACTGCGAATGAATAACCAACGTAAGATCCGGTCATGGAAGAAATCATGGTGTTGATTCCGACCAATTCCCCTTTGGTGTTGACCAATGCGCCACCGGAATTTCCAGGATTCACCGCAGCATCAGTCTGAATGAACGACTGGATTCCGTTCGTATCTAAATTTCTCGCTTTCGCAGATACAATTCCGGCTGTAACCGTTGAAGTCAGATTGTACGGGTTTCCGACAGCCAAAACCCATTCGCCCACTTTAACATTATCAGAATCTGCGAAAACCGTGTAAGGCAGTTTTTCGGAAGTATCGATTTTGAGCAGCGCGATGTCCATTTTGGAATCGGTGCCGACGAGTTTTGCTTTGTAGATTTTTTTGTTGTTCAGCGTGATTTCGATTTCAGAAGCATCTTTGACCACATGGTTGTTGGTTACGATATAACCGTCTTCGGAAATGATCACTCCGGATCCGGTTCCAACCTGTTCCTGCTGTTGTCCGCCTTTGTATCCGTAGAAAAATTCCATCATCGGGTTTGAAACGGTTCGATAGGATACATTTTTAACGTGAACTACTGAGTGAACGGTTCTGTCGGCAGCATCAGTAAAATCGACTGTTTCGGCGCCAAGTCCGACGTTTTTGGTGTAATTTGCCGGCGCAACGGTCACGACATTTTTTTTGTTGGACAAAAGTCCGTCATCTTCTATAAATAATTTGTAGGCTCCGAGTGTTGTTGCACCACTCATCAATGACACTAAAAATAAACTCGAAAAATTTCTCATTTGTAAATTACTATTGGATTGAACATTCATGTTTGTTATTCGGATAGTAAAATTAGAAAAGTATTGAAACCGGAAAAACAGTTTAACGCTCGTTTAACACGGATTAACTTTTAATTGGCAAAGACTGCGTACCAAAGGTTTAGCGGCGATTTGGCGTTGCGAATTTTGGAAACTATTTTTAGTATTTATTCGTACATTTGTTACAATTCAAATTCAAAAATGCGAGTCACTTTTTACAAATACCACGGAACCGGAAATGATTTTGTCATGATCGACAACCGCGATGGTCATTTTCCGAAAGACAATACTGAACTTGTGGCCAAATTGTGCCACCGGCGTTTCGGAATAGGAGCAGACGGACTGATACTTTTGGAAAATGATCCGGAAACTGATTTTCGGATGGTTTATTACAATTCTGACGGAAATACCAGTTCAATGTGTGGAAATGGCGGACGCTGTCTGGTCGCTTTTGCGAAAAATCTCGGAATCATTACAAAAGAAACGACCTTTATCGCAACCGACGGTTTGCATCACGCCACCATTTTTGACGATGGAAATGTCTCTTTGCAAATGAAGGATGTGGATGCGATTGAAATGACTGCAGAACATGTTTTTCTCGATACCGGATCGCCGCATCATGTGCAAATGGAAGAAAATCTCGAAGATCTTGACGTAAAAACGCTTGGTGCAACCATCCGCTACAGTGATATGTATGGAAAAGCAGGAAGCAATGTGAATTTTGTACATCAGGATGACGAAGATACTTTTTCGTTGCGCACTTACGAACGCGGCGTTGAAGACGAAACTTTGTCCTGTGGAACCGGCGCCACTGCGGTTGCCATTGCGATGAAAGCATTGGGAAAAACCAAATCTGAAAATATTCACCTGAATGTTGAAGGTGGAAAACTCGAAGTTTCCTTTGTTGAAACCGATGAGAAATTCACGAATGTATTTTTGAAAGGCCCAGCGACATTTGTGTTTAAAGGCGAGATTGAGATATAGTCAAAAGTCAAAAGTCAAAAGTCAAAAGTCAAAAGTCAAAAGTCAAAAGTCAAAAGTCAAAAGTCAAAAGTCAAAAGTCAAAAGTCAAAAGTCAAAAGTCAAAAGTCAAAAGTCAAAAGATAGAAAAAGAATATAAATCGGGGTTTTGTAGCAACCAAAAATCTTAAATAGAAATCTTAAATGAATCTTACTTTAACCGGTGAAAATATTTTCCTCAGGGCGCTTGAACCCGAAGATCTCGACTTTGTATATGCCGTGGAAAATGACGAATCAATCTGGGAAGTCAGCAATACGCAAACACCTTACAGCCGGTTTTTGATCCGGGAATATTTGAAAAATGCGCAGCAGGACATTTATGAAGCCAAACAATTGCGGTTGGCGATTTGCCTCAAAGGCGTTTTTCAGCCTGTTGGACTAATTGATTTATTCGAATTCGATCCAAGAAACAACCGCGCCGGAATTGGGATTTTAATCAAAAGCCCGAAAAGCCGGAATTTGGGAATCGGGACCGAATGTTTGGAATTGGTGATCCGATATGCTTTCAAAAATTTAAACCTGCACCAACTTTTCGCAAATATAGATTCTGAAAATGAAGCCAGTTTGAAGCTTTTTGCTAATTTTGGTTTTCAGCAGATCGGAATTAAAAAGGACTGGAATTTCGTCGATGGAAAATATAAAGACGAGATCATTTTTCAGTTAATCAACCAACAACTATAAAAATTAAGCTTTGAAAATTAAAAAAATAGCCGCCATTGGCTCTGTCGTTATCGCTTCGGCACTGATTATTTACGGATACATGCTTTACCGCGATATTTTTGCGGGCAACACCAATTTTGAACAGAAACAGGTTTTTGTAAACATTCCAACCGACGCCGATTACGAATTGGTCAAAAAAACAATCAGTCCGTATATCAAGGATATGGAGCGTTTTGATTTGGTTGCCAATAAAAAATCGTATCCGCAACGCAGCGAAAAATCCGGAAGATTTTTGTTGAAAAAAGGCATGAACAGCAACGACATCATCAATGCACTTCGTGTGAATGTTCCGGTGGATCTGACATTTAACAACCAGGAAAGACTTGAAGATTTTGCCGGAAGAATTGGTTCGCAGATTGAAGCCGACAGTTTAAGTCTGATCACCGCATTCAAAGATCCTGAGTTTTTAAAGGAAAATGATTTTACCGAAGAAAATGTGCTGGCGATGTTTATCCCGAATTCCTACGAGTTTTTCTGGAACACTGATGCGAAAAAATTTCGTGATCGTATGGCAAAGGAATATAGGAAATTTTGGACAGATGAACGTATTGCTAAAGCCAAAGCACAAAATTTGACACCAATTCAGGCTTCGGTATTGGCTTCGATCGTACACAAAGAAACCGTAAAAAAAGACGAGCGCCCGAAAGTAGCCGGTGTTTATCTAAACCGATATTCCACCGGAATGAAACTTGAAGCCGATCCAACCGTGATTTATGCGGTAAAGAAAAAATCGGGCGATTTCAACCAGGTCATCAAACGCGTTTTGTATAAAGACCTTGAAACCGATTCGCCATACAACACTTATATGTATGCAGGTTTGCCTCCGGGACCAATCGCCATGCCCGATATCACTGCGCTCGATGCCGTGCTGAATCCGGAAAAGCACAATTATATTTATTTTTGCGCCAGCGTGACCAGATTTGGTTACCACGAATTTGCCGTAACTCCGGCGCAACACGAAGTCAACCGCAAGAAATATGTGGCCTGGATCAACAGTCAGGGAATCAATCGTTAATTGAAACGGCTTCAATATACACTGTTTTTAGTTTTGCTTGTTACGACAATTACTGGTTTTGCGCAAAGCGAAATCAACAATTTCCTGACACCTTCCGACAGTTTGAACAAATCGCGACGCAATGCGGTTGTGCTTTCTGAAGTTGCAATTTCAGCCGGAATTTTAGTAGGTTTAAACCAACTTTGGTATTCCGATTATCCAAAATCAGATTTTCATTTCATTAATGACAATGCAGAATGGCTGCAAATGGACAAAGCTGGTCATGTTTTTTCAGCATACCATTTAGGCCGATTTGGCAAAGAAGCTTTGCAATGGAGCGGCGCGAGCAGGAAAAGCCAATTGATTTACGGATCGACTCTGGGTTTTGCTTTTCTGACAGCTGTCGAGGTTATGGACGGATATTCGTCAAACTGGGGCGCTTCATGGGGCGATGTTGCCGCGAATGCCACCGGAACTGCGTTGTATGTTTCCCAGGAATTACTATGGAAAGAGCAAAGGATCATTCCGAAATTCTCATTTCACACTACGCCTTACGCGGCTGTCAGGCCAAATGTGCTCGGAAGTTCGCTAAACGAACAAATTCTGAAAGATTATAACGGGCAAACGTATTGGCTTTCTGTGAATGTGCATTCTTTTTTCAAAACATCTCAGATTCCGAAATGGCTCAATGTTGCTTTTGGTTACGGCGCCGAAGGAATGATTGCAGGAGACGACGCGCTCGTTAACATGGTTTTTCTTCCCGAAAAGGAGCGATTGCGGCAAATTTATTTTAGTTTCGATGTGGATTTGTCTAAAATCGAAACCAAATCACATGTTTTAAAAACTGTTTTTTCTGTGTTTAATACGATCAAAATTCCTGCGCCAACCTTTGAATTCAGGGATGACGGCGTAGTGAAATTTCGGGCTTTGTACTTTTAGAAAAGTTTAACTGTCTGATTTTCAGGTTAAATATTTTTGTTGTATATTTGCCTCGCAGAAATTTCCATGAGTGACAGTTGTGGAAGAAAAACAATTTATGATTAAAAAATGGATATTTTACACCAGTCTTATTAGTATTGTTACGTATTTAAGTTTAGGTTTCAAGCCTTTCAAATTAGGAAACCACGATTGGTTCCTTACAAACGATACCACCGAAACGCTCTACAACTTTCCTTCAAAAGAGCAAAAAGATTATCCCAATCTGAACATTCCTTTCACCGGTAAATTCTTTATTGGTTTCAAAGAAGCTTTGGCATTCAAAGAATCTCAGGGAAAATACAAAAAAATCAATTCTTTGGGTTATATGGGCAAATACCAATTTGGCGCCCAGACTTTAAAAACCATCGGAATCCACGACAGCAGCAAGTTTTTGAACAGCCCGAAAATGCAGGAAAAAGCATTTGTCGCTTTGCTTTCAAAAAATAAGTATGAACTTCGTGATGAGATTGAAAAATATTCCGGAACGGTCGTAAACGGAATCAAAGTCACAGAATCCGGAATTTTAGCTGCAGCTCATTTGGGCGGCGTCGGTTCTGTGAAAAAATTCTTCAAAAGCAAAGGAAACCGGTATTTTCGCGACAATTATGGAACATCAATCAGAAGTTACATGAAAAATTTCGGAGGCTACGAAACTTCGGGAATTGAAGCCGACAGCAATGCCCGCGTTATTTTGTAAAAATAAAAACACACAAAAATAAAAACCTGTTTCGCGACAGGTTTTTTTATGCGGTAAAGTTACATTTTGTGGACGATGAAAATCGTTGGTCGGTTGTGCAAATCAATAGTCGTTTTTTTCCAGTCGGCCACGCGTAAGGTTTTGATGTATTCGGTTGGTAACGTAATATCGGCAGCTATGCAAAGATGTGTTGTTGGCTGCAAAGCCTGTAAAATATCTTCCAGTAATTTATTGTTCCTGTAAGGTGTTTCTATAAAAATCTGTGATTGGTTTTTGTCGTTCGACAACTTCTCTAGATTTTTAAGTGCGTTTTTCTTTTCTGTTTTGTCGATAGGCAAGTAGCCGTTGAATGTGAAGCTTTGTCCGTTCATTCCCGAAGCCATCATCGCCAGAAGAATCGAACTCGGGCCAACCAACGGAACGACCTGAATGCCTTTTTCATGCGCGATTTTCACAATTGCCGCACCTGGATCTGCAATTCCGGGACAACCGGCTTCCGACATCAGTCCGACATTTTTCCCTTCCATACAAGGTTGGATCATTTTGTTGTGTTCTGAAACTTCTGTGTGTTTGTTTAATGCGCTGAGGTTTAAAGTCGACTGCACTTTTTCAGGAGAAATACTTTTGATGAATTTTCGTGCCGTTTTTTCGTTTTCGACAATGTAAATGTCAATCAGTTCGACGGCTCGTTTTACTGTTTGCGGCAAAACGTCCATCGGGTCATTTTGCTTCGCCGGATCGCTATTGGTGGTGTCTCCTAAAGTAGTTGGAATCAGGTATAGTTTTCCGGAAGCTTTCATCTTTAAAATTTATGGATGTTTGGCAATTAATTTTTTGGCAATGATGTCACAGGTTTCATCGAGCATGTCATATAAGGTCGCAAAACCGTCATGCATTCCGTAATAAGGATCGGGAACGTCAACATTTTCACCGGGAAACATTTCGTCAAGAATCAATTTGACTTTGCTTTTTTGTTCGTCGGTTTTGGCTAAACGCATCACATCGGCGTAATTGGTGTTGTCCATCACATAAATATAATCGAAATTTTCAAAATCAGCAGCAGTGAATTGTTTGCCTTTTTGAAGTGAAATGTCCAATCCGTTTTTTTTTGCCACAGCAATGGAACGTTCGTCTGGTTGTTTTCCAACATGCCAATGTCCGGTTCCTGCCGAGTCGACTACGAATTTATCTTTTGGAAGTTTGGATGCTAAAAGTCCTTCTGCCAAAGGCGAACGGCAAATGTTTCCCAGGCAGACCATCAAAATTCTTATAGGCATTTTACAAGGATAATTTTTTGTTGATATCTTCAACAAATTTTTTAAATTGTTTGTCAGTCGCTACCAGATTGTCCACCGTTTTGCAGGCGTGTAAAACCGTAGCGTGGTCGCGGTCTCCAATTTGCGATCCAATGTTTGCCAATGACGCCTTTGTAAATTTCTTTGCAAAGAACATGGCCAACTGACGCGCCTGAACGACATGTCGTTTTCTGGTTTTGGATTGTAAAGTTTCTAAATCCAATTGGAAATAATCCGAAACGATTTTCTGGATGTAATCAATCGAGATTTCACGTTTGACATTTTTGACGAATTTCTCGACAACATGTTTCGCAAGATCGATCGTTACTTCTTTTTTGTTAAATGAAGACTGGGCGATCAACGAAATAATCGCGCCTTCAAGTTCGCGCACGTTCGATTTGATGTTGCGTGCTACATATTCTATAATATCTTCCGGCATTTCTACACCGTCGCGATACAAAATGTTTTTTAAGATGGAAATCCTGGTTTCATAATCAGGCTGGTGCAATTCTGCAGACAATCCCCATTTGAAACGTGACAACAAACGCTGTTCGATATCCTGCATGTCAACCGGTGCTTTATCGGACGTCAGGATGACCTGTTTTCCGTTTTGGTGCAAATAGTTGAAAATGTGGAAGAAAACGTCCTGAGTTCCTGATTTTCCGGATAAAAACTGAACATCATCAATAATTAAAACATCAATCAATTGATAGAAATGAATGAAATCATTCCGATTGTTTTTCTTAACCGAATCAATATATTGCTGGGTGAAAATTTCCGCAGAGATGTACAATACGGTTTTTTCAGGGTATTTGTCTTTAATTTCGACACCAATGGCGTGCGCCAAATGCGTTTTTCCAAGTCCGACACCGCCAAAAATCAACAATGGGTTGAATGAAGTCCCGCCAGGTTTATTGGCCACAGCCATACCGGCAGAACGCGCCAGACGGTTTGAATCTCCTTCAAGGAAATTGTCGAAACTGTAATTCGCATTCAGTTGGGATTCGATCTTCAGGTTTCTGATTCCCGGAATCACAAACGGATTTTTAAGCTCTGGACTCAAATTTTTAAACGGAGCATCCACTTCCTGTGCTTTCATCGGGCTGCGATGCGCGCTTGGCAACTGTTCCGTAAACGGTTGTTTGTTGCCGTAAGTGTTTTCCATTTTGATTTTATACAGTAACTTTGCGTTTTTCCCAAGTTCTTTAGTTAGTGCCACTTTTAACAATTTCACATAATGCTCTTCCAGCCATTCATAAAAAAATTTGCTTGGAACCTGAATATATAAAGCATTATCGGTTAGCTCAACAGACTTAATCGGTTCGAACCAGGTTTTGTAAGCCTGATCCTGGATATTGTCCTTTATGAAAAGCAGACAATTTTCCCATACTGATTGCGCAGTTTTGCTCATATATTGAAATTAATTTAGTGTTTTTATTAAAGATTCTCTTACAAAAGAAAAGATGATTTCTTACTGTATTTTGGGGTAACAAATATGTGAACAAAAATCGTTAAAAAAAAATAAAACAGGGTTTGATTTTTCAGAAATATTGTTGTAAGAACATATTTTCACCTTGGCTAATATATTAAAATTTTATTTAAATCACCTATGAAAGAACACCAAATTGAGGTCAGAGTGCGTTATTCCGAAACCGACCAGATGGGCGTCGTATACCATGGCAATTATATTCCGTATTTTGAAATTGGCCGTGTCGAATGGCTCAGAAATAAAGGCGTTTCGTATAAAACCATGGAAGAGAATGGAATAGCGCTTCCAATCGTTTCGATGACTTTAAACTATAAAAAGCCGGCACGTTACGATGAGTTGCTGACCGTGAAAACCAAATTCAAAAGTCAGACTTCTGTGAAGATCGAATTCGACTGCGAGATCTGGAATGAGAAAAGTGAGTTATTAACAACGGCCAATTTTATTCTGGTGTTTGTAGATGTAAAAACCGGTCGTCCGATTGTTCCGCCAGACTATATAAATGACCTTTTAAAGGAGTTGAAAGAATAACAGGATTAATCCTTAACTTCTATGCTTATTTCGAATAAAGATTCAAAAGTGCCGAATACATTTTCGGCATTTTTTTTTCTGGTGGCGATTTCAATCTCACAACTCAGTTCCATTTTTTGTGAAATAATTTCGAGGTTTTTTTCTTTGATGATGCGCATTACCTTGTTCATATTCTTGTAATCAAAGGAGACGATAAAATGGATGTCAATGGTCCGTTCTTCAATGTCAGAAATTTCCAAAGCCATTTGTGCAGCGGTTTTATAAGCCGAAATCAATCCGCCGACACCGAGTTTCACACCGCCAAAAAATCGCACGACCACAATTAAAATATTGGTTAATTCAAAAGATTGAATCTGTCCGTAAATTGGCATGCCTGCGCTATTGCTGGGTTCGCCGTCGTCATTCGCCCGAAACGAAACGCGTTCAGTTCCCATTTGCCACGCATAACAAAAATGAACCGCACCAAAATGCTGCTTTCGCAGACTTTCTAAATGTGATTTGATTTCATCTTCCGAAGTGACCGGAAACGCATAACCGAAAAACTTACTGCCTTTTTCTTTCAACAGCACTTCTTCTGACGGAAAGGCGATGGTTTTGTAAGTATCTTTGATTTCGGACATTAAAATTACTGGAGGATTTTCTTGTCAAAAAGCTCAACGACATCTTCTTTTCCAACCTGCAAATTCCACACATTGATGCACAAAGCAGCGGCCGCGTCAGTGTTTTCTTTTTTGTCGTCGATAAATAAAGTGCGTTTGGGAGACAAATCGTGTTTGTTCAAAATGTAGCTGAAGATTTGCGGATCGGGTTTGCGCATGCCCATTTCAAACGAATAATATACTTTTTCAAAACATTGGTAAAAGTCGCTAAAGAAAGAAGCGCCAACATTTTCTTCAAACTCATTAATGTGGATCTGGTCGGTGTTTGTCAGTAAAAACAATCGGTATTTGGTGGAAAGCAACTGCAAAAATTCCAGCCTGTATAAAGGAAATTCACCAATAACCGCGTTCCAGGCGCTGCGAATTTCTTCAATATCTGCTTCAGGTAAAAATTTCTGGAAAGTTTCAAGAAACTGATCTTCCTTAATTTGTCCGCGTTCAAACATTTCGTTGGCTTCCAGAAGTTCGTTGTTTGGTCCGCTAAGTCCTAATTTTTCAAACTCTGCCAGCGCCTTGTCTTTTTCAAGATTGATAAAAATATCTCCAAAATCAAAAATAATGGTGTTAATCATGGTTTGAAAAAATTAAAAGTTCGTCTCCGAAAATCGTTTCCCTTCCGACTTTTTTCGAATGTAAAACCGGTGCCAAAACGCCTTCGCCAAAAACCATGTTTCCTTTGAAAACCCTCGCTTCGTTCCATAAATCGGAGTCGATAAAAGTTTGCAAAGTCTGCTTTCCACCTTCAACGATGAGCGACTGAATCTGATACTGGTATAAGACATCAAGAATGTGTCCGGCTACATTTTTTTTAAAATCGATAACCTCAAATATAACATTTTCTTTGTCCTGATGTACTTTTTTCGAACAAATAATTATCGTTTTGTGCTGATTGTCAAAAACATGACGGTCAGGCGAAATCCGATTGTTGGCATCGATCACCACGCGAAGCGGATTTTTTCCGGTCCAGTCGCGAACGTCCAGTTTCGGATTGTCATCGATCACGGTTTGCGTTCCCACCAAAATCGCCTGTTCTTCAGATCGCCATTTGTGCACGAGCTGTCGCGAATAAACATTCGAAATCCAAATGGGTTTCTGTTCCAATTTTGACAATGGCGCGATAAATCCGTCGACCGTTTCGGCCCATTTCAAAATTACATACGGCCGTTTTTTGTTGTGAAAACTAAAAAACCGCTTGTTGAGTTCCTGGCATTCTTTTTCTAGAATCCCAACCGTCACATTTTTTCCGGCCTCCAATAATTTTTTGATGCCATTTCCTGCGACTTTTTCATTTGGATCAACCGTTCCGACAACCACATTCGGAATCCCGTTCGCAATGATCAAATCGCAACAAGGCGGCGTTTTCCCAAAATGGCTGCACGGTTCCAGACTCACGTAAATCGTCGATTTTTTCAACAGCGATTTGTCTGTGACCGACTTCACAGCGTTGACTTCCGCATGCGCCTGACCCGATTTTTGATGCCAGCCTTCGCCAATAATTTTGCCGTCACAAACAATTACGCTGCCCACCATCGGGTTCGGATAAGTCGTTCCCAAACCGTTTTTGGCAAGTTCGATGCAGCGTTTCATGTAAGTCTCGTGCGTGTTCATAAAGCAAAAATACATTTTTAAAATCAGGAATTAAAGGGTAAATTTGTTCAGGAGCCAATCCTGCTATCCGCTCTATCTTTTCATTGTTTTGCTCGTGCCTCGCGGCAACAATAAAAAGGATGCCGCTGCTATCAGGGCTAGGGCAACAAATTAATAATTAATAATGTACAAATAATGAACATTCGGGAAATTGAGCCGGGCGACAATCAACAAATCGCTGAAGTCATCCGCAAAGTCTTAATTGAGCTTGAAGTTCCAAAAGTAGGAACCGCTTATGCCGATCCGCAGCTTGACGAAATGTTTGAAACTTACAACGTTCCAAATGCCGCTTATTTCGTCGTAGAACAAAATGGAACAATCCTCGGAGGTGCGGGAATCGGGCCATTAGATAAAGAACCGGAAACGTGCGAACTCCAGAAAATGTATTTTCTGCCCGAAACCCGCGGATTGGGTTTGGGCGAAAAAATGATCCGGACATGTTTGCAATTTGCAAAAGAATCAGGTTATAAGAAATGTTATCTCGAAACCATGCCCAATATGAAAGCTGCGCAAAAACTATATAAGAAGTCGGGTTTTGAATACCTTTGCGAACCGCTTGGAAATACGGGCCATACTTCGTGCCCGGTTTGGATGATCAGATCAATTGATAATTAACAATGAATAAGTAATAATGAGGATTCGGGAATATAGAAGCCATTTTGTTGATATGCTCGCGCCGATTTATGATTTGGACGAGGCCGAAAGTTTTTTTTATCTGGTTTTGGAAGATAAAAAAAAGCTCAAAAGAATTGATCTGGCGCTGAATACCGAAGCCACATTTTCAGAAGATGAAGTGTTGCAATGGAACGAGATCCTCGAAAAATTAAAGCGATACATTCCGATACAATATATATTAGGTAAAACACATTTTTACGGACTCGAATTCGAAGTCAATGAAAATGTCCTGATTCCGCGTCCTGAAACTGAAGAACTGGTCGGCTGGATCATTTCGAACAATTCAAAATCAGCAAATTTAAAAGTTCTGGATATCGGGACTGGGAGCGGCTGCATCGCGATTTCCCTGGCTAAAAATCTTCAAGACGCTCATGTTTCTGCTGTTGATGTTTCCGAAAAGGCATTGGCTACAGCCGAAAAAAATGCTCAAAACAATCAAGTAACAGTAAACTTCATCCGGAAAGATATTCTAAAAACCGAAGATCTGGAACAGCAATTCGACATCATTGTTTCCAATCCGCCTTATGTCAGAAACCTCGAAAAGGAAGAGATCAAACAAAATGTACTACATCACGAACCGCATCTTGCATTGTTCGTCGATGACCAAAACGCCTTGGTTTTTTATCAGAAAATTACCGAACTCGCACAAAAAAATCTTTCAAAAAATGGCCAACTGTATTTCGAGATCAACCAATACCTCGGCAAAGAAATGATGGATTTGCTCGAACAAAAAGGTTTTCAGCAAATGGAACTGCGCAAAGACATTTACGGGAACAACCGGATGGTTTTTGGAAGGAAATGACGAAATTTACGATGCACTAGGTTTGATTTACGAAACTCAGTTTGCGCAAATCGTAAATTCAAAATCGTAAATTTACTCGTATCGCAACGCTTCAATTGGATCCAAAGCCGCCGCTTTTAGCGCAGGATAAGATCCCGAAACCACAGCAACCATAAAAGTCGTTACGAATGCCGCGATGATTGCACTCCACGGAATCACAAAAGCAAAGTCGAGCAAAGAGGCGATTCCGTAACCGGTCAAAATTCCGAGGATCAGGCCCAGAATTCCGCCAAGCTGACCAATTACGAGCGTTTCCATAAAAAACTGTACGGCAATAGTCGTTTTTTTGGCGCCAAGTGCTTTGCGGACGCCAATTTCCCTCGTACGTTCGGTGACGGAAACCAGCATAATATTCATAAGCGCGATCGACGATCCGAAAATCGTGATAATCCCGATGACCCAGGCCGCAATACGTAAATATTCGGTAATGCCAAGGATTTTGTTGATCAAATCGTCGCTTCTGGAAATCCCGAAATTATTTTCCTCGACAGGATTGAGTTTGCGAACGCGCCGCATTGTACTGTTGGCATTGTCAATGGCCTGATCAAGCAATTCTTTTTTTTCGATCATCACGCTGATTGTATAATTGATGTTGGGCGCCGTAAATAAGGAACGCGCCGTCTGGATCGGAATGTAAACTTTCAAATCCTGGCTGTTGCCAAAGGTGGAGCCTTTTTCTTTCAATACGCCAATGACCTTAAATTTGGCACCGCGTATCGAAATCACCTTGTCGATCGGATTGACATCTTTCAGCAAATCTTTTTCAAAATCTGAACCCACGATGCAAACTGCCGCGTTGTTCTGGATGTCGAAAGGTGTAAAATTTCGTCCCTGCGAAGTTTCAGAACCTGAATTCAGCATGTAAAATTCGTCCACGCCCATCACGGTGATGTCGGGATCGGTTTTTTTAGATTCGAATTTTGCCTCGGCTTTGGTCGTTGCTGTAAATGACAGCGACGTGTTGGTTAATGGATATTTGTATTTCTGTTTAAAGGCAGTCGCTTCCGGATACGAAACGATCGGATTGATGATTTTTTTTCGGTTGCCGCCGTCGAGTTGGCGTGAAATATCATATTGGTCAATGTTGAAGGTATTGGCGCCCATTGAAGCAAAATCGGTCGAGATCTTGTTTTCAAGTGCCGCGGTAAATGTCAGGATGCCAACCAGTGCCCAAATCCCGAGCCCGATAATAAAGACCGTTAATACGGTTCGCAGCAACTGCGTCCTGATCGAGCCCATCGCAATCCGAACATTTTCCTTAAAAAGCTTAAACATATCCTGTTTTTTGAAGCCACTAAAGTAAGGATTTAGGTTGTGAATACTTGAATTTAAAATCGGGAATTTTGCCGAAAAGTGGTATTATTGTAAGTCAAATACAATTACAAATGAAAACGATTTTTTTTCCCGTTTCCGTCGCTGTTTTATTGCTTTCTGCAGAATTTTCGAAAGCACAACAAGCACAAATTATTTATAAAACTAAAGAATACACCATTTATGGCGATGGTGTGAAACAACAGAAATCCTCTGCCAAAGCACTTTCGTCAACGCATTTGGTTTCAGATTATGAAAGTCCGACCAACGAATCCGTTTCGTCTAAACTGGAATTTAAATTCAGCATCAATGGTAAGGACAACGAAATGAAAGCCGGTGTAAACCATTTTTATAATATTGTTGAAAATGCAACTGAAACGCCACTGATAAAATTTGGCGACAACAGTGGAGAAGTTTCAAATCCCAAAGAAACCCAACTTAAGCCCGATACAAAAATAACCATCCGTCTGGATCTTCGCGAGGTGCTTTCGCAGATCAAATCCAAAGGGTATTTTACGACTTTTAACGGTGATAAGATTTTCAAAGAGGATTTCAAACATGTCTATGTTGCGGGAGCAACGGCGCCTTTTTCCTGGGATTTCGACAATTTGCATCAAAGGCCGGAGCTCGAACTTAAAGATGCTGACGGCGACGGAATTTACACCACGACCTTGATCTTCAATGCCAAAAAAGACCAGAAAAAAACAGATACAAGTTGGAAATTAACCAAAGACATTTCTGCTTTTCCGCAATACAAATCCGATTATGTATTGACCGACGCGTTGTACAACATGTCGATCGAGGAAATGATGAACGCGGTTGAACCCGACGGCACTTTCCGGACCGGAAAAGAGTGGGCCGGCGTTTGGACGCGTGACATCAGCTACAGCATCATCCTTTCGATGGCTTATTTGCAGCCGAAAATTGCAATGAACAGCCTGATGCGAAAAGTCAGTGCCAGCAAACGCATCATTCAGGATACGGGAACCGGCGGCGCTTATCCGGCTTCGACCGACAGGATCGTCTGGGCGCTGGCTGCATGGGAAGTGTATAAAGCGACCGGCGATAAAAACTGGCTGGTTTCGTCGTACGAGATTGTGAAAAATTCGATTGAAGATGATATTTTCAATGCGTATGATAAGGAAACCGGACTTGTTCGCGGCGAATCGTCGTTCCTGGATTGGCGTGAGCAAACATATCCAAAATGGATGCAACCTGCCGATATTTTCGAATCGGAAAATTTGGGGACAAATGCCGTACACTACAAAGCAAACCTGATTTTGGCAGAAATGGCTGCGATTTTGAAACATTCAGATGTTGCAGAAAAACACAAACTTCTTGCTGAAAAAATAAAAACCGGAATCAATACGCATTTGTGGATGCCCGAAAAAGGCTATTACGCGCAATTTTTATATGGCCGAAATTTCAAAATTGCCTCGCCACGCGCCGAAGCTTTGGGTGAAGCTTTGTGTATTTTGTTTGACATCGCCGACAAAGGCAAACGTTTGTCGATCGTATCAAAAACACCGCAAACGGCGTATGGGATTTCGTGTATTTTTCCGCAGATCCCACAAATTCCGCCTTACCATAACAACGCAGTTTGGCCGTTTGTACAATCGTATTGGGCGTTGGCAGCTGCGAAAGCCGAAAATTCGCGTTCGGTGATGGAATCCTTTGCTGCGATCGATCGTCCGGCTGCATTATTTCTGACAAATAAAGAAAATTTTGTTGCAGACAACGGTGACTTTGCTGGAACACAAATCAATTCGAGCAACATGTTGTGGAGCCTTTCCGGAAATATCGGACTGGTACACAAAATCCTGTTCGGGATTAATTTTGAAACCAACAAAATTGTATTTGCACCGCTCGTTCCGAAAGATTTGCAGGGAAAAAGAACACTTAAGAATTTCAAATATCGTGACGCTGTACTCGATATTTCGGTTGAAGGTTATGGCGCGAATATCGTTTCGTGCATGATTGACGGAAAAGAATCCAAACCCGAAATCATTTCTACGGTAACGGGAAATCATGATGTAAAAATCATTTTAAACAATGATCAACCCGTTTCGAAAATTAACAAGGTGCCGAATTATTTTTCTCCGGCTATGCCATTGATTACGCTGGAAGGTAATGAAATGAAATGGCAAAAAATCGACAATGCTGTGGCTTACGAAATCCTGAAAAATGGAAAAGTTGTCGAGAAAATTACTGAAGAAAAATTTAAAATCGACAAAGACAATTATGCCGAATTTCAGGTGATTGCGGTCGATGCCAACGATGTGGGTTCATTTGCGAGCGAGCCTTTGGTCGTAACACACAAGGACCGTATAAAGGTGTATGAAGCGGAATCGTTTGTAGAAAAATCTGCAGCGGTTTACAAAGGATTTTTAGGAAGTGGTTTTGTAGAAACGTCTAAAACCATCAATACAACCATTGATTTTCCGATTGAAATTAAGGAATCCGGCTGGTATGCGATCGACTTTAAATACGCAAACGGAAATGGCCCGACAAATACCGAAAACAAATGCGCGATCCGAAGCCTCAAGGAAAAAAAGGAGTTTTTAGGAACGTTCGTTTTTCCACAACGCGGCGTGCAGGAGTGGAGCAATTGGGGATTCAGCAACAGCGTGAAGGTCAAACTTGAGAAAGGCAAACACATCCTTACATTGGCGTTAGACCCAGTAAATGAGAATATGAATGGCGTGACAAACCAGGCGATGCTCGATTATTTGCGGGTTACCCAACTCTAAACCGCCAACTTTTTTAAAAGACTTACCGAATTCCCTGCAAAAATTAAGATATTTGCAGGGAATTTTTGATTTACGATTTGATCCGGCGCGAGCCAAAGAACATCGTAAATCGCATATCCAAAATCCTAAACCGACAATGGCACAAAAACCAGGAATACCAAAAGGAACGCGCGATTTTTCACCTGCTGAGGTGGCCAAACGCCAATATATTATCCAGATCATAAAAAACAATTTTGAGAAATTTGGTTTCCAGCCGATTGAAACGCCTTCGTTTGAGAATTCTGAAACGCTGATGGGAAAATACGGCGAGGAAGGTGACCGGCTGATTTTTAAGATATTGAACAGCGGCGATTATTTGGCCAAGGCCGACGAAAACCATTTGGCCAATAAAGACAGCAACAAACTGACTTCGCACATTTCTGAGAAAGCATTGCGTTACGATTTGACTGTTCCGTTTGCGCGCTACGTTGTTCAACACCAAAATGAAATTGAGTTTCCATTTAAAAGATATCAGATCCAGCCAGTTTGGCGTGCCGATCGTCCGCAAAAAGGGCGTTTTCGTGAGTTTTACCAGTGCGATGCCGATGTTGTTGGATCGACAAGTTTATGGCAGGAAGTGGAGTTGGTGCAATTGTACGATTCCGTTTTTTCTGAACTTGGGCTTGAAGGCGTGACGATTAAGATTAACAACCGGAAGATATTGTCTGGAATTGCTGAGGTCATTGGCGCTTCCGACAAACTGATCGATTTTACGGTCGCTTTGGACAAACTCGATAAAATTGGCGTTGACGGCGTAAAAAAAGAAATGACTGAGAAAGGAATTTCTGCCGAAGCCATTGAAAAAGTCGAACCATTATTTGATTTTACGGGAACCATTTCTGAAAAAATCGGCAAACTTTCCCAGCTGCTATCGGGTTCTGAAGAAGGTTTGAAAGGCGTTGAAGAATTGCGTTTTATTTGCGATCACGTGATTGCGCTCGGTTTGGATAAATCAGTTTTGGATCTTGATGTCACATTGGCACGCGGATTAAATTATTACACAGGCGCCATTTTTGAAGTTGCCCCGCCAAAAACAGTTGCAATGGGATCGATCGGCGGCGGCGGAAGATACGACGATTTGACCGGGATTTTCGGATTAAAAAACATGAGCGGCGTTGGGATTTCATTTGGCCTTGACCGGATTTACCTTGTAGTTGAAGAACTGGATTTGTTTCCGGAAACGGTCACGACAACATCCAAAGCATTGTTCATCAATTATGGCGAAACCGAAGCTGTATATGCAATGAGAGCGATTGCGGCGTTGCGAAAAGAAGGTGTCAAAGTTGAAATGTATCCTGACAATGTAAAAGTGGGCAAACAATTCCAGCATGCTGACAAACGCGGAATCCGGTTTGCGGTAATTGCCGGGGAAACTGAGATCAGCAAAGGAATTTTTTCATTAAAAGACCTGAAATCCGGCGAGCAATTTACGGTCGATCTGATTGCGCTGAAAAGCAGTCTTTCAAGATAATATTTTTAAAAAACTGATATAAATAAAAAAGCTTCCTGTAGGTTAGGGAAGCTTTTTCTGTTTTCTTTTGGGGGCAAAAGAGGGTGATTTAGCGGACAAGCACTTTTTTAGTGATGTCGCCTTTTGTTGTATGGACTTTAATAATATAGGTTCCGGAACTTAGGTTTGAAACCGGAATCTGGATTTTGGTTTGGATTTCTTTTTTTACTTCAAAATTTGCGATAGATTGGCCGATCATGTTGTAGACCATCACCGATTCGACCGTTGCATCCTGAACATTATTCTTGATTGTAATCATGTGATTGGCATTGGTGTAAGCCACCTGAATTTCATCATTCAGGTTAAATTCTGCAGCAGCAAGACTATTTAATGTTTTGAAACGCAATGAAAAACGATTGGCGAATGTTCCTACAGGCAAATTCAATTCAAAAGCTTCAGTTCTGATGTCGTGGTATTCGGAAGTCACATTGTCATAGATGTAGATGCCGTATTGGGAATCGAAATTTTCGGTAGCGTCCAATATAAATTTCAGGGTTCCGTTTCCATTTGATTTTACGGTGATCGGATAGATTTTGTTCACGTCAAACTCGCCTTCGCCCTGGATAACCAAAGCATTGTTGTTGTCTATAAAATACATGTCACTTGGCTGCGTATCGATATACAATGCATCAAAACCTGCATCAGTTGCGCTTGTTGCGAGATCGCCCATGAATCCGAGCAGAATCTGTCGGTGGTAATTTTCACCTGTAATGAATCCGAGTCTGATTTTCGGAAATATGCTTTGCGGAATCGCATCTTCGCTGTTGTTTAAAACCGAATTTCCATTGTTTTGCGTTTCCCCATCTGCGGAAGCTTTAAACATCAAGTTCGACTCGATATTGTTTTCTTTTACAAACGAACGCTGCGAATTGTTGAATTTGATTGCGCCGCCGGTTCCATTTCCGGACATAAAGAACGCCTGCCCAACAGGAATGTATTTTCCCGGGATTTTTTCGCTGGCACTATTGTCGTTATAAAGGCTCATCGCAGGAACACCGCCAACGAGATTGCGTACGGCATAACCGCCCTGGTAATCAATTAAATTGTGCGTGTAATTTGTTTCTGAATTCTCCCAGAAATATAAACTTCCACGAGTTGAGTTCAGATTGGTTCTGATGAATTTATCCGCGTCAAGCGCCGAAGGGTAAGGATTTCCTGTCAGGTTTAAATTGTAGACTGCAATCGGAACATTGATGTCGCCATTGTTGGGTTTTCCTACAAATGTGTAATTCTGAAAAGGTTGTGTTGAACCACTTCCTTTTAGTGTAAAGCCTTGTCCTGCCTGAACATTTCCATTACAACCTACCGAAATCCAGTTGGCCATTGACGGAATCAGGTTTTGGAATTTAAAGATCCAGAAACTGCTTAAAGTAATCGGGCTTGTTGGCGCGCCATTCACCGATGTGGTCCAGTTGATGTTTTGAAAATGATCCGGATCTGTACCGTCTTTTAGAACTTCGGCAATCGTATAATCGGCGTTGTTTGTCGTATTGTTGCTGACGCCAACCGGAGAACACCAATAGTTGTAATTGAATTTGTTTGTTTGTCCCTGCTGGTCTTTCTCAATTGATCCGACGCTTTGAGGATCGAGGTCGCTGAACTGTGTTTGCACCAATTGTGATTTTCCTTTACAATCGATTTTTCCGTCCAGTTTCAGGTACCAGTTGTTTTGAAGTTTGTTCTCGTTTGTCAAAGTCACTTTTACACCGTAATCGACAATCATCCCTAAAGACGTGTGGTTGTATTGAAACTGGACATCATTTTTGATATGGACAATCGACCAGTCGTAGGACAGGGCATCGCCTCCGTTTACAAAATTATTATCACTTACGGCAATATCTATATCTCCATTGCGTGTTGTAATGAAAGGCATTGGCGCTGATTGCGGTTTAAAATTTCTGGTGTTGTATAGTTTGACAAATGTTTCACTAGATACTTCATCAGATGTCAGTCGTTCGTTTGAACCAACCGTTCTAAAGTCGTTCATTTTGTAGTAACCAATCAGGTTGCTCCACAAAAGGCCATCAATATTTTTTGGAATTACCTCGCCGCGGATTGAAACGCCTTGCTGTTTGATTTCCTGGTAAACCATTTTTTGAATCATGTCATCAGAAAGCGCAAGGTTAAAAACCCGGATTTCGTCAATCGAACCTTTGAAAAATTCGTCATCTGAAAGGGCATTTTTGGCAAAAGTAAATTTAGAAGCGCTTTCGGCAAGATTTGCTTCCAATGCACTACTGTTTGAAGTTTTTTCTTTTTTCCCGTTTATGTAAAGTTTTAATTTTTCGGTAGCATCCAAACTGTTATAAACCGCAGTAATATGATACCATTTGTTGGTTTCCAACGAAAAAGGACAAAAAATGTGCTGCCCATTCGCAGTAGCAACCAAACGGTTAGCAGCATTGACGCTTAGGTTGAAATTTTCCTGGCCGGCGATCATTCCGACTGCATTAAAATTCTCATCGAGTTTGATCCACGACATGATTGTTGCTTGTTGCAGGCTGCCCAATAAAGGTTTGCTGTTTCCGTAATCGTTTATTCCGTTAAAATCAACATAGGATTTTTGGGTAGCCGGAATAGTGTCTGTCACCGCTGCAGGTTTAAATGCAGAATTCGTATTTGTATTCGAAACAGCTGCCTGAATTTGCGTATGGCATAGTGAAGAGAGATATATCACCACAATGCTTAATTTTCGGGAAATTGAAGTAATTCTGTTCATAATGAGGTACATCAGATTTTTTAAACCGTTTTGGTTATGTTCTGTTTAACGGGTCAAAACTAGATCTAATTATCCGGATAAAAAAGAAAAACATCGATAAAGTGCATAAAAATACGCCAAAATGCACTATTTTGATGTATTTTGTAAGTTTAATATTATATTTATTTTTTTGAATTGTTCAGATTGTCTTATGATACATTTCAACGAAACAACTTTTGAGAAAAATTGTCGTACGTAAAAAATAATAAAGAAAGTGGAATTTTGATTGTGAGAACTCAAGCGATTTTCCAATTTTAAACCAGGATTTTACAATCCAAATGCATCTGTAAATGAAATTTATCGGAAAATTCGGCGGTTTGAATGCCAATGAGTTGTGCTTTGAATTTTATAAAACACTCCGAAATTGTATTCGGAATCAAAAGAAAACTGAAAGTTAAAAGCATAAAAAAAGCTCCAAATTATTAATTTGAAGCTTTTACCGAGTAGCGAGGACGGGAGTTGAACCCGTGACCTCAGGGTTATGAATCCTGCGCTCTAACCAACTGAGCTACCTCGCCGTTTTTATTTGTGCATTGCCTTGAATGCGGGTGCAAATATAAAACTAATATTACAGGTTGCAAATATAAATTGTGAAAAAAATTTTATTTTTATAAATGCTTTTTTTTTGATTTAATATTCTATATATTTCCCAAAAAAATATGCTACGAATGGATGCAAAAGCGCGTTACGAATTGGAATTTCCTATAAATTCATCACCTCAATTGTTATATCAATATATATCAACACCTTCGGGTTTATCAGAATGGTTTGCCGACAATGTGAATTCAAGGGGTGAATTTTTTACTTTTATCTGGGATGATTCTGAAGAAAATGCAAGACTTACATCTAAAAAGACCGGTGAGAAAGTAAAATTCAGATGGATAGATGAAAATAACAAGGATACCGATTACTTTTTTGAACTTCGAATTCTGGAAGACGAAATTACGAAAGATGTTTCTTTGATGATCGTAGATTTCGCACAGGAAGACGAAATTGGCGAAGCGACGTTGCTTTGGGAAAACCAGATTTCCGATTTGAAGCATGTTATCGGCTCGGTATAATACTTAATTTATTTATTACACTTATATTTGCCCCTAATAAATCCGGGGCTTTTTTATGGTTAATTTTAATGGAATAATCGTTTCTGAAGACGGAAACAACATCTTTGACAACCGCGCATTCCTGTATGGCGACGGCGTTTTCGAAACTGTAAAAATTGTCGACAACAAAATCCTTTTCCTTGAAGATCATTATTTCAGGCTGATGTCGGGCATGCGCATTGTGCGGATGCAGATTCCGATGAACTTCACGATGGAGTTTTTGGAAGAGCAGATTCTGGCTGTAGCCAAAGCCAATGGTTGCGAAAATTCCGGCCGCGCGCGCATTACTGTTTACCGGAATTCCGGTGGGTTTTATTTGCCATCAGACAATAAAGTGAGTTATTTGATCAACGCTACACCATTGGAACACGCGACCTATGTTTTTCAAAAAAGCGATTACGAAGTAGATTTGTATAAAGATTTTTATGTTACCAAACAGCTTTTGTCATCTGTAAAAACTACAAACAAACTTATCAATATTACCGGAAGTATTTTTGCCGACGAAAACGGGTTACAGAATTGCCTGTTGCTAAACGACAGTAAAAGTGTAATCGAAGCTTTACAGGGCAATATATTTATGCTGACCGGAAATAAATTGGTCACACCGCCTGTAAATGATGGTTGCCTAAATGGCGTAATGAGAAAACAAGTTCTCACTTTGGCTAAGAAAAATGAAAATATTGAAGTGGAAGAAGTTTCGATTTCGCCGTTCGATCTTCAAAAAGCCGACGAGATTTTTATCACCAATGTCATTATGGGCATTCAGCCTGTAACCAAATACAGAAAGAAGGAATTCGGCACATCTTTTTCAGAAAGTTTGCTGTTAAAGCTAAATATGCAGATTCGCCTGGGTTAGTTCAACAGCGGATTTTCGGGTGCGTTTGACCAGATGATGTAATCTCCTCCAAGTTCCAGGATCTTTTCCTTCCAGAAATCAGTAGTTGATTTTCCAATAATTTTGTTGCGATACAGGTTTTCGGTTACGATCCAAGAGTTTGACTGCATCTCGTTTTCGAGTTGTTTGGCATCCCAGCCTGTATAGCCAAGAAAAAAACGAATGTTGTCTTTTTTGATTTTGCCGTCGTTGATGAGGTCTTTCGTAAGTTCGAAATCGCCACCCCAAAAAATGCCGCTTGAAATCTCTACACTATTGGTAATCAGGTCTGGAACGTTGTGGATAAAATACAAATTGTCCTGTTCAACCGGGCCGCCATTGTAGATTTTGAAATTGGCTTCAACTTCTGAAACCAGGTCTTTTATTGTATATTTTAGCGGTTTATTCATGATAAAACCGACAGAACCTTCATCATTGTGGTCTGCTAATAAAATAACAGAACGATTGAAGGACAAATCTCCAATTATAGAAGGTTCTGCTATAAGCAGATGGCCTTTTTGTAGTTTTTCTGAAATCATTTTATTGCAATTTTTATTAAATTTAACAAATTAAATTTATATAAAACAAATAAATTTCAAAAAATTAATAAAAAAGCCTCCCGGAATGGAAGGCTTAATTTATATTGAGGAAGTTAACTATTATTAGTTCAATCCACCTTCTAATTCTGCTCCAGCTTTAAATTTTACTACATTTTTAGCAGCAATCTGAATTGTTTTTCCAGTCTGTGGATTTCTTCCGTCTCTCGCAGCTCTGTTAGATACAGACCAAGATCCGAAACCTACAAGAGATACTCTTCCGCCTTTTTTCAAAGTTCCGCCTACATTGTTTAAAAATGATTCTAAAGCCAATTTCGCAGCAGCTTTTGAAATTCCTGCATCAGCAGCGATAGCATCGATTAATTCTGATTTGTTCATAATAATAGTTATTAATTGTTGGTTAAACATTATGTTAATAGTAACAAATTTAATAGGAATTCCTTACTACGCAAGACTTTTCGGGTGTTTTTAATCGATTTGTTGATAAGTCAAAGGTTTTGTTGATAAAGTAAGTTGTTTTTGTCGGAAATAGGTTAAATTCAGTATTGGCGCAACCTAACAGGCTTTTGCATCGTCCGAAAAACCAATTCCATTTAACAATTGTTGAGCGGTCATTTTCGTTTTTCCAGGCAATTGCAAACTCAGTATTTTTATAAATCCTCCGGTTACGGCAACGAACAATTCTTTTTTTGTGGATTTTATTTTTCCAACGGGTTCTAAATGTGCTTCAACAACCCATTCCGATTCATAAATTTTTACGTTCCATTGCTGGTCTTTATCTTCAAAAAAACACCAGGCAGCAGGATAAGGCGAAAGTCCGCGGATCAGATTGTAAATTTCCAATGCGGGTTTATTCCAGTCGATTTTGCAATTTTCTTTGTTGAGTTTGTATGCCGTTTTAATATCAAGGCCGTCCGTTTGAATGGTAGTCTGGACATTTCCTTTTTCAATGACTGCAAGCGTTTCAACGACGGTTTTGCTTCCGAGTTCCATCAATCGGTCGTGCAATTTCCCTGCGTTTTCATTGTTGTCGATCTCAGTTTCGGCATTCAGGATCATCGCGCCGGTATCGATTTTGTCGTCAATGAAAAAGGTAGTAACACCGGTTTTGGTTTCGCCATTGATAATCGCCCAATTGATTGGCGCCGCGCCGCGATAATTGGGCAGTAATGATGCGTGAAGGTTAAAGGTTCCAAATTCAGGCATTTCCCAAACCGCTTTTGGCAACATCCGAAATGCAACAACAATCTGTAAATTCGCGTTTAGTGATTTTAATTCTGCCAAAAAAGTTTCGTCTTTCAAATTGGTTGGCTGCAGCAATCTCAAATTGTTCTCGAGCGCATAGTCTTTCACGGCCGAATATTTGAGTTTTTGTCCGCGTCCTGCAGGTTTGTCTGCAGCAGTGATCACGCCAACAATTTCGTAATTATTTTTAAGAATGGTATCGAGGATTCCGACAGCAAATTCGGGCGTTCCCATAAATACGATGCGCAGTTTTTCCATTATTTTCTAAGTGTATATTGGTTGTTCGGATTGATTGAAATCCTTTCGTTTTCCAGTAAATTCTGAATTGCAAAGATAACGTCTGCCGAACCAAATTTGGTCAGTTTTTCCAAATCTCTGGAATCAAAATCTTGTATTTTGAGCAATGCCAGGATTTTTTCGGTCAGGCCAACAGCATCCACAGGTGCGTTTTGCTTCTTAATGCAATTTGAACAAATGCCGCAATCGGAAGTTTCTGTTTCTCCGAAATAATCCAGGATTAACCGGCTTTTGCAGATTTTTTCATCTGCGACGTAATCCAGAACCGAACGAAGTTGCGATTTTTTAAGTTGGTTTTGATTTTCCAGAAATTTAGAAACCCGGTTTATCGTGCGTTCGTCTTCGCGGACTTCGTTAAAGATTAATGTTGCGTCATTGTTGAGCGCGTGATAATCGATAATTTCCTTCTCCTTCAGTTTGTGTAAAACAGCCTGAACCTGATTTTCAGTCGCATTTGATTTTTTGGCGATCAAAGGCAAATTAAACGCCGTTTGCATGTCGTAAATTCCCGGATAGGTGCGTAAAATTGCCAAAATAATTTCCTCGTCGTTCGGATTCAGACTGATGTAACGGATGACTTCCCGAGACTCGATCAAAAATTGCATCGTGATCTTTTCTGAAAATTCCTGTGACAAACTGATGATTCCCTGGCGATCCAAAAACTGGATGGCGTTGTACGTTTTCATTGCGGGAAATTTGTATTTCTGGCAAAACTGGTTCAAATTGAACGAAAACTGTTCGTTGATGCCTTCGCCATAAGCGATCCTGAAATAGTTGCAGAGTTTGATATATACTTCGGTCAGGAATTTTTTATCGGGAAGCGAATTGATAAACTGGTTTTCGGCCTGGATCATATCTGACGGTGCAGAAAGTAAAACCGCAAAGGCTTTCTCTCCGTTTCGGCCTGAACGTCCGGCTTCCTGGTAATAATTTTCCAGGTTTTCGGGAAGCTGGATGTGAATGACGGTTTTGACATTCGCTTTGTCGATGCCCATTCCGAACGCATTTGTCGCAACAATCACCTGAACCTGTTCGTTCATCCAAAGCTGCATGTTCTTTTCTTTTTCCTTTGTTGGGAGTCCGCCGTGGTAAAAAGTGGCGCCAATTCCGAGTGTCTGTAATTGCGCCGCGGTATCGTGGCAGGATTTTCTGTTCCTGACGTAAATGATCGACGGCTGCGGATTTTTCTTCAGAATTTGCTCCATGCGAAACAATTTATCTTCGATTTCAAAAACCATATAAGCGATGTTCTCCCGAAGAAATGACTGTTGGAACACACTCGGTTTGGCAAGCTGCAATTGGTTAATGATATCTTCCTGAACCCTTTTTGTCGCCGAAGCGGTCAGTGCGATAAACGGAACTTTCGGAAAGTGCGGTTTTAATTCCGAGATTTTCAAATAAGCCGGACGAAAATCGTGTCCCCATTGGGAAACGCAATGGGCTTCATCGACCGCAATTAAATTGATCGGAAGGCTTTTGATCCGGTCTAGAATCCAGTCTGACTGCAATCTTTCCGGAGATAAATATAGAAATTTGTAGTTTCCAAACTGGCAGTTGTCGAGCAGGTTTATCGTGTCGTCTGCAGAAATTCCGCCGGTAAGTGCAATGGCTTTAATGTCTCGCTTTTGCAGATTGGCAACCTGGTCTTTCATCAATGCGACCAATGGGGAAATCACCAGGCAAATCCCTTCTTTCATCATCGCCGGAACCTGAAAGCAAATCGATTTTCCGCCACCGGTTGGCAACAAGGCAAACGTATCATTTCCGGCGATTACCGAATCGATGATTTCGTTTTGCAGCGGCCGGAACATCTCGTGTTTCCAATATTTTTGCAGGATTTGTAAGGCTGTTTCCATCGTATAAATATAGGAAATGCTTTTGAAAGTTGGATGTGGTAAATGGTTTATGGAATGCGGTTCAACGTTGGCTCATATGATTTTGAACTTTGAACCGAGATTCTCAAGCAACTAATTTTTGAGTCGGCTCAGAATAAAATCGATGCGTTTTTCAACAGAATCTTTCGGGACTTCAATTAAATTGTAGCCATATTTCTCGTAAGTTTCGGTCAGATGGCTGTAAATTAATTTGGCCTGTTCGTAGTTTTCATAACGCGCGTCGTCGCTGACGTAAATTTCTTCCCAAGGCGGCAAGATGAAAATTTTAGTGTACACGTGTTCTTCACAAGCTTCGTGAAAAAAAGCAGGATAGCTGTCGCCAATGTAATGCATGTAAGCGAGAACGTCCGGAATTCCGCGGTCTAAAAACACCACTTCATGCGGCTCGTCGAGGGCATTTCTGAATTGTTTTTTGCGTCCTTCGAGCAGCAATTCGCTGAACAACAACGGATTTTCAAGGAACAATTGTTCGATGCCTTGTTTTTTTGCTTCCAATGTAACTTCGCGCGAGATTTCAGGATAACAGCAATGTCCTTTTGCCGTTAGTCCGTCGATGATGGTGGTTTTTCCGGTTCCCGGCCCGCCGATGATTACAATAATGTCTTTTTGCACTTTTTGGAAATAAGGCGCAAACTTAGTTAAAGTTATCCGGATTTGAAAAACTGGCAGCGTTAAAAACCAATTAATAATTCAATTTTCGTTCAGATGCATCAATGTTCGTGTAAATGAAATTGCCCGCGTGAGGGACAGCAGCGGAAAGCCCACAGCAAGGAGGCACGACGCGCGCGGACTTGCAGCGAATGGCCCGGCCTGAAAGGACACGCCCATAAATTTCAGAATTAAGATTTAGGATTTAAGATTTTTTGATTTTATGCTGTGGATAGGTTTTATTGGTTGAAATTCAGCGATTTGTTGCATTTAATTTACAAACTTTAAATGCGTTCGCGGTAAATTAAAAATCGTAAATTGTAAATCTGAAAATCTCAAACCAAAACCTTATATTTGCCTCTATTTTAAAGTGAAGATGGACAAGAAGACTGAAGAATTTTATGACAGGCTGCGCAATGAGCTTAATGAAAGCAACACCTGGCCGGCAGAATATTTATATAAATTTATCGTTCCTTCAGTAGCGGACAATGCCGAAAGGGTGGAAGCTGCTTTTAACGATATGGGCGCGGTGATCAAGACTTCAAAGTCGAAAACCGGAAAATTTACCAGCATTTCGGTAAATGTGCAAATGGCCAGCGCACAGGCAATAATTGATAAATACCTTGAGGTTTCTACGATAGAAGGTATCGTTTCCCTATAAATTATGATGAATAAATATCAAAAAGAAATTGCCAACGATGTGGTGCACCACCTGGAATACAATTCCGAACGCCAGCACCTGATCATTCCCGAATATGGCCGTCATTTGCAAAAACTGATCGACCAGGCAACGGTGATCGAAGATCGCGAAGAACGCAACAAAGTGGCCAAATACATCATTCAGGTGATGGGAAGTTTGAATCCGCATTTGCGTGACGTGCCCGATTTTCAGCATAAATTGTGGGATCAGCTGTTTATCATGTCTGATTTTAGAATTGATGTCGATTCGCCTTATCCAATTCCGTCACGCGAGGTTTTGCAGTTGAAACCCGATGTGTTGGATTATCCTCAGAATTTTCCGAAATACCGTTATTATGGCAACAACATCAAATACATGATTGATGTGGCCAACAAATGGGACGATGGCGAACTCAAAAGTGCTTTGGTGAAAGTGATTGCGAACCACATGAAAAAGTCATACCTGAGCTGGAACAAAGACACGGTGAAGGATGACGTGATTTTTGAGCATCTGTTCGAATTGTCAGGTGGAAAAATCGACATGCTGCAAAGTACCGAGGAACTGCTCAACACAACCGATTTGATGCGTACGAACAAACGTGTATCGAATAAAATCTCGGTTGCCGGGCCGCCAAAAATCCAGAACAATAAAAATGTGAAAGGCCAAAAACCAAATCCGCACAAAAACAACAATAACAACAGAAAACAAATATAAAATTTACGATTTTTGATTTACGGTTTACGTCAGTTTCGTAAATCAAAATCCCAATTCCAAAGTTAAAAATGGGTATTTTTAAAATTGAAGGCGGCCACCGTCTAAAAGGCGAAATCACGCCGCAAGGAGCAAAAAACGAAGCGTTGCAAATTTTGTGCGCAGTATTGCTGACTCCCGAAAAAGTAACGATCAACAACATTCCGGATATCATTGATGTCAACAAACTGGTTAAACTATTGGGCAATCTGGGCGTAAAAATCCAGCACAACGGCAAAGGTTCGATCACGTTTCAGGCAGATGAAGTAAATGTCGGATACCTGGAAACCGAAGCTTTCAAAAAAGAAGGCGGTTCACTTCGCGGTTCGATTATGATTGTTGGCCCATTGTTGGCGCGTTTTGGAAAAGGATACATTCCGAAGCCGGGCGGCGATAAAATCGGAAGACGAAGACTTGATACGCATTTTGAAGGATTCATCAATTTGGGTGCAAAATTCAGATACAACAAAGAAGACCATTTTTACGGTGTCGAAAAACCTGAAGAAGGCCTAACCGGAACCGATATGCTGCTCGATGAAGCATCTGTGACCGGAACTGCAAATATCGTAATGGCGGCTGTTTTGGCCAACGGAATCACAACGATTTACAATGCGGCCTGCGAACCTTATTTGCAGCAATTGTGCAACATGCTGAACTCGATGGGCGCCAAGATTACAGGCGTTGGATCGAATTTGCTAAAAATCGAAGGTGTTGCAAAATTAGGCGGCTGCGAACACCGCATTTTGCCGGATATGATCGAAATCGGTTCCTGGATCGGACTTGCCGCGATGACCAGAAGCGAAATCACTATTAAAAATGTAAGCTGGGAAAATCTGGGCGTAATTCCAAGTGTTTTCAGAAAACTCGGAATTACATTGGAAAAGAAAGGTGACGACATTTATATTCCTGCTCATGAAAACGGTTACGAGGTTAAAAAGGATATCGACGGTTCGATCCTGACGATTGCCGATGCGCCTTGGCCGGGATTTACGCCTGACCTTTTGAGCATTGTACTTGTTGTGGCAACACAGGCGAAAGGCGAAGTTTTGATCCACCAGAAAATGTTTGAAAGCCGTTTGTTTTTTGTAGATAAACTGATCGATATGGGCGCAAAAATCATTTTGTGTGATCCGCACCGCGCTGTTGTGATCGGGCACAATTTCCAGTCGCAATTGAAAGCGACGGTTATGTCTTCGCCAGATATTCGTGCCGGGATTTCTCTTTTGATCGCTGCACTTTCTGCGAAAGGAACCAGCACTATTCAGAATATTGAACAAATTGACCGTGGTTACGAAAACATCGATGAGCGTTTGCGCGCCATTGGAGCAAAAATCACCAGGGAATAATTTACGTTCTTAAATGACATTAAATAACCAATAGAAAATCCCGATATGAATTTGTCGGGATTTTTATTTTATGGAAACATCAATTCTTATTTTTCTTTGCCTGGCCGCGTTCGCATCTGGCTTTGTGGATGCGGTTGTTGGCGGTGGCGGACTCATACAAACGCCGGTCGCTTTAGTATTGCTTCCGAATTACGCAGTTTCTGCTGTAATCGGATCGCTGAAGATTCCGGCGTTTAGCGGAACCAGTTTTGCAGCTTACCAATACCTGAAAAAGGTACAGATGAACTGGAAACTACTCGCGATTATGTCGGTTTTGGCATTTGCCGCAGCATTTTTAGGTTCGAATTTGCTCACGTTGGTCAGTAACGATTTTATGAAACCGTTGCTTTTGGTAATCCTGACTTTATTGGCAGTTTATACTTTTCTGAAGAAAAATTTCGGACAGCACCAGGCAAAGGAAATGTCACAGCGTAAACAGATTTTCTACGCTATAACAATCAGTTTATGCATCGGATTTTACGACGGATTTATAGGTCCGGGAACCGGAAGTTTTTTCGTGGTTGCCTTTGTTTCGATTCTGGGATTTGATTTTCTTCACGCTTCAGCGAATGCCAAAATGGTCAATCTGGCAACAAATTTCGGTTCGATTTGTCTGTTTGCGCTGAAAGGCAAAATCATTTGGGCGATTGCCTTACCAATGGCTGCCAGTAATGCGTTGGGCGGTTGGATTGGTGCGAAAGTAGCAATCAGTAAAGGAAACGGCTTTATCCGGATTTTCTTTTTGATTGTCGTGGTGTTCACATTGATTCGTTTTGGGTATGATGTTTTTATTGGTAAATAACTTTAATCGAGCGCTTTCCAAATCGCAACAAATTGTGCAACCAGCTTTTGGTCAACATCGCCTTTTTCGGGCTCGTCAAACTCCATATTCGTCAGGAATATTTTTCCGATTTTGGCTTTCGGATCAAAAAACATAAAGGTCGTTACGCCAAGATCACTACCCGTATGACCCATTTGGCCGTTGCCTTTAATCCGCCAGAAAATACCTGAATTGGGTTCTTTCGGGTCGTAGCCAATGGGAAGTTGGTCATCCTGAAATTGTTTTCTAAACAGGTTTTCAAACGACGATTTGGACAATAGTTGACCATTTCCGTTGTACCCTTTGATCATTTCGATGAGGTATGTGGAAAGATCGTCTATCGAAGTTTTAAGGCTGCCGTCAGGATACGTAATTTCAGAATAGAGTGGATAATCCTGCTTTTTCCTGTTGTAGATTTTTACATGGTTTTTTGCGATGGAATCGTTTAATTTCCACGAAGTCTGCTTCAGCTGCAACGGTTCGAAAATATACTTTTGGCAAAAAACATCAAACGGCATCTTGCTTTTTATTTCGATTAAATAAGCGGCAAGGGCAGAAGCAATATTGGAATAATGATAAGCTGTGCCTGGCTTTTTGCTGTCGAAATTCGTTGGTTTATGCAAATTTCCGTCAGCGCACAAATAACTTTTCAAAAACCCGGAAAGTTCGGTGTCGGTTCTTCCGGGAGTTGTGGACGTTTTTAGAAACTTTTGGTAAAGCGGACTTTTGACGTCGGAATACCGATTCGGATAAAAGGTTTTAGAATACACATTTTCATCGTCGATTATTGAAGAAGTATGCGTCGCCAATTGCTGAATTGTTAACGGAATTCCGGGAAAATTTGGATTTGAAACCTCAAACGGCAACACCGAATTGACTTTTGTTTCAACAGTAAAGTAGCCAAGTTCGATCGCTTTCATCAACGCTATACCGATAAATGTTTTGCTGATCGAACCGATATTCTGAACCGAATTTGTTTTGTAAGGAAGTTTGTTTTTGATATCGGCATAACCAAAAGCATGTTGGTACACGACACCATTTTCATTCACAACCGCTACAGCAAAACCCGGAAATCCTGATTTTTGATACTGTTTTTGTAAAGTATTTGTCAGCTCCGGATTTTGATATTGGCCGCGGGCGGAACACAAAAACAGCAAATAAATCAACAAGCTGAACTTTCGCATTAGTCCAATACATTTAATAATTTCAGGCCAAAAACTACGCCGTCAGCATGTTTTCCATATTGGTACGAGTGCACGTAATCGATTCTGAAAAACCTGAATTTCCCAAATCCGAGATTGTCAAGACCGGCTGTAAATTCGTTATACGGACTCCTGTCTGGAACGGCAAGATTGTGATAACCAAGCACCAAAGTTGACTTTAATTTGTTCAGCAACGGAATTTTATTCATGATATAACCCTGGTCATTGTGCTCGGCATGAAACTCAAAATACGCGTCATTAGTACTGTTCAGATAGTACGGCATAAAATTGAACACGTTCAGGTAACGGTCCGATTGGCCAATGTGGGTTTGGTTTCCGTTAAAATGTTTGTAGTCCACAAATGAAATTCCTTCGGCATTAAAAAACTTTCCGGCTTTCGCATTGATTGCAAGATTTCCTTTGTTTCCAATGGTGATATCGTAAGTCAGTCTGGCGTTAAGGTGATCGAAATCGTACTTTTTCCCGCTTCCCGCAAATCCTTTTTCGTAACCAAGATAAACAACGGGATAATCGTCATTTTTGAAATTGAATTTTCCGTCCGGGCGCGTCCAGTATTGCTGTCCGAAAGTGATGCGCGCATTGACCGAACCTTTCACCAGGTTGTGTTTGGCAAAAGCCGGCGTTTCAAAATCGTATGGCAACAACGGATTGTTCGAGGTGTAAGCGTCGTTTTTGTCCTGAAAGTAAACCTGATCTGTGGTATTCCAAAGTGGTTTTCTCTCAGAATAATCGATGGCGGCGTTCATGAAAAGTCCGTTGACAATTTCCCTCCCAAAGGACGCTTTGACAAAGTTTTTCTCATACAATTTCATGTAATTGTCTTTGAAAAATAAGGTGCTGATCGTATTTACAAAACGGCTGATCGGATTTTCGGGATTGAATTGTTCGGTGCTGCTTCCACCTGAAATGCGAAATTCGCTGTAATTGGTGTTGTTGAAACGGTTGACATAACCCACGGTTGCGCGCAGTTTTTTTTCTGAAATTCCATATTCGAAATCGGTACTGATTGATGAAAAGGTGCGTTTTTCATCGTCTCTTTTAGTGAATGACAATCCGGTTTTAAATCGGTAACCCTGAACTGTATTAAAACTGATACCGCGAATCAAACCATCATAATTTGCCGACCATTTTTTATAGGAGTTTTTATAAGAATAACCCGTGATCATGTCAAGCACGCCCAATTTATTGCTTTTGGCATCAACAGAATCCAGATACGTTTTGGATTTTTTCTTTTCCTGAAGCGCGTCTTTTTTAATATAATCAAGCGTTTCTTCTGAAGTCAGCGGAACCGGACGAATTTTATCCCAGAACAGATTGTCCTTTTTATTGGCATCTGTTTCGAAATTCAGGACTTCTGCACCAAAAGTTTTCTTTTCGAATTTGGGCTCAAAAACATAATTGGTATATACATAAGTAAATCTTCCGGACACTTTAATGTCGAAGATTCCTGCTGAAAAATCGAGCGTTTGCGTTGTTTTTGTCCAAATTTTGTTGCGGCTGTTGTAGCTGTAACTTTGCTTGAGCCACAATTGTGTCAACGCTGGCGCCTGAACCTGGTCGCCTTTGATGCTTAAATCGGTCGCGTAAATCGCCCAGCTGTCGTCTACAATATAAATGTAACCTTCCACAACCGGCTCAGAAGTTCGTTTCGGGATGACTTTTACTTTATTGATTTGATGGTTGTCTTTGTCGAAAAAAGTGCCTTCAAGTTTGAACTTGTAATAATTAAAGGCATTGTCGGCGATGGGAGAGATGATGTTCACCTGAAACGGAATGTAGTTTTCGTAAAAATCGAAATTGGCAGACGCCGCATTGTTAAAGCTAAAACCATTGTCATTTCCGCTGACTTTAGACGCGACGATGGTTTCTTTAAGTTTGTCTGGTTTTTGGAACGCGATTTTTGAAATGGTTTCCGACAAGTATAAAATGCCACTTCTTGTAGAGTCGAGCACTTCGTCAAAATAATCGAATTTTTGGCCCATGATCGCTTTTGGCGCATCTTTGATTTTGAAGATTCCACGCGAATAAAAATCGGCTGTGTATTTTGAAGTGGATTCTGCGTTTTCCTTTTTGGATGCGATCGCGTTGCGGATTACTTCATTGGCCGGATTGTTTTTTTTGTCAATCACAACTTCGTTCAAAGTGATGTTTTCTTCTTCCAGTTGCATGTTTAGTTCCTGGGTAAATTTTTCGATCACATATTTGACTTTCTTCGTTTTGTAACCCAGATATTGAAAAACTACGACGTATTTCGACGGACGACCGGCTGTCAATTCATATTTTCCCTGCTCGTTTGTCGTCGTTCCAGTATAAGTGTTTTCCAGATAAACCGATACGAAAGGCAGCGGATTTCCTTTTTCATCGGTTACGGTTCCTTTAATCTGCGCAACATTCACAACAGTGAAAAATAAAAATGCAAAAGTCAGTATTCTGTTCATATTTTGATTGGGATAAATGGCTTATAACTGGTTTGCAAAATGGTCGAGCGCGAGTTCATAACTTTTCAGGCCGAAGCCAATGATAATTCCGGCCGCATTTGGCGAAATGAACGATTGGTGCCTGAAATCTTCCCGGGAAAATGTGTTCGAAATGTGGACTTCAATGACCGGAGCCGGAACTGCTTTTACCGCATCGCCGATTCCAACTGAAGTGTGTGTGTAAGCCGCTGCATTCAGGACAATTCCCGCATACGAAAATCCAGCCAATTGGACTTTGTCAATAATTTCGCCTTCAATATTGCTTTGGAAATAATCGAGATCGAGCTGCGGAAATTTTTGCTGAAGGATCTTAAAATAGTCTTCGAACGATTGGTTTCCGTAAACTTCGGGTTCGCGTTTGCCCAAAAGATTCAGGTTTGGCCCGTTGATGATCATGATTTTCATAGCAAATGCTGTTTGTACACGGTTTATAAAGATTAATGCTTCCTCACAAAGCTAAAAAAACCGTTTAAAAAAAACGGTTTTGATTTTATTTTTTCGATAAGATTTTAGAATTTGTAACCAACGGAAAGCTGAATTACCTTGTTCTTGATGTCCTTGTTTACAATTGCATCCTTTGACGCATCGGTTAAACCAACAACGTATCTGGCCTGGCCGAAAATATGTTTGGTGATGTCAATCCCGAGTCCGCCCAAAACTGAGAAGTCAAATGTATTTGAATCTCCCAAATTAAATTTGTTGGCATTGTCATTTACCAAAAAGGCAAATTGTGGGCCGGCTTCCAAACTCAATAAATCCGATAAGATATAATACTTTAATACTACTGGAACAGTCACATAATCGTAGTTGATGTTTTCGTCTTTCAGATTACTTACCTTTACTTTAGAGCCTTGCATCGAATACAACAATTCTGGCTGAATGCTAAAATTAGGTGAAGCTTTAATTTCTACGACCGCACCAAAATGAAATCCGGTACGTGTTTTAGAATCGTAATCTTTTCCGTCCATGTCTGAAAAGTTAGGACCTGCTTTGATCCCGAATCTCAGGAGTTGCGCGTTGGCGCTAAGCGAACCAACAATTAAAAATGCAAGGATGATTAATTTTTTCATTTCTACTGATTTTTGATTTGTACCCAAACTTAGTTATAAATCATTTATCAGTTAAAAAAATTATGGCTTTGTTAACAAAAACGGCGGCAAAAGTTAATAAATAACTAAAGTTGGCCGAGCCGATGCGGACGCCCCAAAAATATTGTGTTAAATTTGAGATACTAACTTAAAATTAAACAACGATGAAAAAAGTATTAATAGTCGCCATAGCATTTTTTGCATTTGGTGTTGCAAACGCTCAGGATGTAAGGTTTGGTGTCAAAGCCGGACTGATGGCATCTTCATACGACAGTTACGCGGTAGATCGCGATCATTACAGAAATTATAATTTTTACAGATCGGATTTTGACGAATCAAATGTTGGAATTTATCTTGGCGGATTGGTTGATATTGCATTGGTAGACAAATTCAGGATTCAGCCCGAATTGACTTTGTCTATCGTTCCCGGAGACGCAGGATATGTTGCTGTCGGGATTCCCGTAATGCTTAAATATTCATTTTTTGATAAATTTTACGGAATGGCCGGACCTGGTTTGAGTTACGCTGTAAATGGCGATGATGATCAGTTGTCTCCAACGTTCAACTTCGGAGCGAGTTATGATTTAATGCAGGATTTTTACGTTGAAGCCAGAGCAGACATTGGTTTGGCGGGTTACTTAAACAGCAACATACACGCAGGTGTAGGTTACCGATTTTAATCTTCTTCTTTAATATATTTAAATCCCGTTCCTTAAAAAGCGGGATTTTTTATGTTATGTAAAATTATAACTTAATGCATTTATTATGTAACCCAAGCGCCAAACGCTAAAACTATTTTTGACATAACTAAAATAAACAAATTATGAAAAAATTAGTATGGGCTGCAATCGCAGTATTCACAATCGGATTTGCAAATGCGCAAACGGCAAGGTTTGGTATAAAAGGTGGTTTAAACGTTTCGACGTTAACCGGAGATATTGAGAACGTGGATCCTAAAATTGGCGCGCACGTTGGCGGTTTGGTCGAAATCAAAGTAGCCAACAAATTCTCGATCCAGCCAGAACTTCTGCTTTCATTGCAAGGTGCCAAAAGAGATTATTACAGAAATGCAGGCGGAACCAGATTTTACAACGAAGACAAAGTCAACTTAACTTACATCAACGTTCCTGTAATTGCGAAATTTTATGTGATTCCGTCATTAAGTTTGGAAGCCGGACCACAACTGGGTTTCTTAGTCGATGCGCAAAACAAATTTACACGAACCCAAACTACAGGCAACTCATCCTCATCATTTGAAAGAAAAGACGATGTAAAGGACAATTTCAGAAGTGTCGATGCCGGATTTAATCTTGGTGCTTCTTACTTTTTTACAGATCATATGTTTATTCAGGGACGTTATACTATCGGAATTTCAAGCATTGATAAAAGCGACTACAGCGACAACGAAGATTTTGACAACTACGACTATGACGAAGGCGTTCACAATGGCGTTTTTCAGGTATCGTTCGGTTACAGATTCTAGTGTACTAACAAATATTCCGGTTTGCGCCGGATTGACAATCCCTTTTTCATTTGGAAAAGGGATTTTTTCGTTTGTATACGTCTACTTGCCAAAGGCAATCAAATAAAAAATTAAAAAAATCGCAACGAGAATACCAACCGTAAAAGTTTATTTTACGAATTACACGAAAATTAGTTAAAATTGTTTTTAAAAGATATATTTGCCGCTAACTTTTAACAAAACATAGAATGAAAAAAATGATCTTATCGTTGTCGCTGCTTGTCTTCGGATTTGCGAACGCACAGGAAGTTAAAGATGCTTCGGCTTTTGGTTTCTCAAAAGGAAATGTATTTATCGAAGGACAACTGTCTTTTGAAAGTTCGAAAGAAACATTGTCAGCTGCTGGAAATGACGTTGCCGAACTAAAAATAAGCAGTGTAAATTTTTCTCCTAAAGCGGGATATTTTGTTACAGACGATTTCGCTGTCGGTGTTCAATTGGAATTGGTTTCTGGAAAGAGAGAAGAAACTACCATTATTCCTGGCGCACCAACCTTAGTTGAAGAGACAAAAGTAGGTGGTTTCGGAGCAGGTGTTTTCGCAAGATATTATTTCCTGAAACTTGGAGAGAGATTCAAAACGTATACTGAACTTGGAGTAGGTTTCGGATCTGCAAAAGTAGAAGACAATTCTCAGGAAACTGCGAAAATCAACACTTTCGGTGCTGGTTTGGATTTGGGAATCAACTATTTCGTGACTAAAAACATTGCAATTTCTTTTGGTTTGGCTGATGTTTTGGCTTTCAATTCCACGAAAGAAGAAAACAAAGTTACTGGTGCAGAAACCAAATCGACAGGTTTTAACGGAAACGTAAATGTAATCAACAACTTCTTCGATACACCAACATTTGGTTTGTTGTATAAGTTTTAATGATATCGGATTAAAATAGCAGAAACATCCCTTTATGGGATGTTTTTTTATGCCCAAAAATAAGCTTAATTTGCAGCATGGATTGGAAAAGTTACATCAAAAGTTATCAGTCATACCTTAAAATCGAACGCGGACTTTCTAAAAATACAATTGAAAATTATTCTTTTGATATTGAGCGCCTTTGCGTTTTTTTAGAATCCAATGCTATTGAAATTTCCCCGGTCAAAATTACCGAAGAAACCATACAACAATTTATTTATTCGGTTTCCAAAGAAGTCAATGCGCGTTCGCAGGCGCGGATCATTTCCGGATTGAAAAGTTTTTTCTCGTACCTGATTTTTGAAGATTACCGAAATGACAATCCGCTTGAACTCATAGAAACGCCCAAAACCGGACGCAAACTTCCCGATACATTATCACTTTCAGAAATTGATGCGCTGATTGCCGCAGTAGATTTAAGTTTGCCCGAAGGCGAAAGAAACCGTGCCATACTTGAAACATTATATGGTTGCGGATTGCGTGTTTCTGAATTGGTGACACTCAAAATCTCCGATCTTTTTTTCGATGAAGGTTTTATAAAAATTACCGGAAAAGGAAACAAACAGCGTTTTGTTCCCATTGGAAACCTGACTAAAAAATATATCGAAATTTACCGGAATTCGGTTCGTACGCATTTGAACATCCAAAAAGGTTTTGAAGATACATTGTTCTTAAACCGACGCGGCAAACAACTCACGCGTGCGATGATTTTTACAATCATCAAAAATTTGGCAGATAAGATCGAGCTCAATAAAACCATTAGTCCGCATACGTTCAGGCATTCATTTGCGACACATTTGCTGGAGAATGGCGCCGATTTGCGTTCGATCCAATTGATGCTCGGTCACGAATCGATTACGACCACAGAGATTTATGTGCACCTTGATCGCAGGCATCTGACACAGATTATGAATACGTTTCATCCGAGAAAGAATTAGTCGAATGTTTCCCGAGGTTCGCGTTAGGGATTGCAGCGTAAATCCTTTTCTTGCAAAGAAAAGATTGCAGCGGAAAGCCCGGCCGAATGGCAACGCGCAAAAAAAAATCCGGAACACAATGCCCGGATTTTGTAAACACAAAGTATTTCACTTTTGCCTATTTCGCAATATTCACAGCTCTCGTTTCCCGAATCACGGTGACTTTTACCTGACCCGGATAGGTCATTTCAGTCTGGATTTTTTGTGAAATTTCGAATGATAAGTTGATCGCATTGTCGTCGGTTACTTTTTCGCTTTCGACAATGACACGCAGTTCACGTCCGGCCTGGATCGCATAAGCGCTTTTCACACCGCTGAATCCGTAAGCAACTTCTTCAAGATCTTTCAAACGCTGGATGTAAGAATCCAAAACCTGACGGCGAGCGCCCGGCCTTGCGCCTGAAATCGCATCACAAACCTGAACGATTGGCGACAGCAATGACTTCATTTCGATCTCGTCGTGGTGGGCTCCGATCGCGTTGCACACTTCTTCTTTCTCACCGTATTTCTCAGCCCATTGCATTCCTAAAAGTGCGTGTGGCAAATCGCTTTCCGCATCTGGTACTTTCCCGATATCGTGAAGCAAACCGGCTCTTTTTGCAAGTTTCACGTTCAATCCGAGTTCGGCTGCCATGATTCCGCAGAGTTTTGAAACCTCGCGCGAGTGTTGCAATAAATTTTGTCCGTATGACGAACGGTATTTCATTCTTCCGACCACTTTGATCAGTTCCGGATGCAAACCGTGGATTCCGAGATCGATTACGGTACGTTTTCCCACTTCGATAATTTCGTCATCGATTTGTTTGGCTGTTTTGGCTACGACTTCTTCGATTCTCGCCGGGTGAATGCGGCCGTCGGTTACGAGTTTGTGCAACGCCAAACGTGCAATTTCCCTTCTTACCGGGTCGAAACATGATAAGATGATGGCTTCCGGTGTATCGTCAACGATGATTTCAACTCCGGTTGCAGCTTCAAGCGCGCGGATGTTTCGTCCTTCACGTCCGATGATTCTTCCTTTTACGTCATCCGATTCGATGTTGAATACAGAAACGCAGTTTTCTACCGCTTCTTCAGTTCCGACACGTTGAATGGTGTTGATGATGATTTTTTTCGCTTCCTGTTGCGCTGTTAGTTTCGCTTCCTCGATCGTGTCCTGAATGTGCGACATCGCTTTGGTTTTGGCTTCAGCCTTCAAACCTTCGATTAGTTGTTCTTTTGCGTCTTCGGCCGACAAACCTGAAATGACTTCGAGTTGGTTGAGCTGGCTTTTGTGCATTTTATCTACTTCCTCGCGTTTTCTGTCGAGGGTTTCGATTTTGGTTTCGTATTCCTTGGTTTTGGCTTCAAAATCGTCGTTGATTTTCTTAGCTTTCGCCAATTCGCCGGAAACCTGTGATTCCTTGTCGCGGATGCGTTTTTCGACTTCGGCTACTTTCTTATCACGGCCAAGGATCACTTGTTCGTGTTCGGCTTTTAGTTCGATAAATTTTTCTTTGGCCTGGAGGATTTTGTCTTTTTTGATATTTTCGGCTTCGAGATTGGCGTCTTTTAAGATCGAACCGGCCTCTTTTTTAGCGTTTTTGATCAGATTGGAAACATTGCTTTTTTCGAGGAATTTTGCAATGGCAAAACCGGCGGCGATGCCTACGATTGCTGAGATAATTATTGTTAAAATGTCCATGTTTAGTTAGGGTTATGTATAAAAAAAAGCCTACATTAGGTTGAATGAATAAACTCGAAAAGACAAGTTTTGAGCTAACTCGCTGTTCAAGGATCTGCTCAGGGCAGCTTGCTTTAGTAGCGATGATTTGCTCATTCTAAAATGTTAGTGTTGAGTTTACCAAATATGAACTAATGTAGGCAGTATCTTAGTTATGTAAAGAACGTAAAATTATTGTTTATCGAGATAATTCGCGATCAGGTCATTCATTTTTTTAATTCTTTCGATGGTTTCTGTGCCGTCGATCGAATTGTCGATTTGTTTTTGCTCGAGCTGGGAAGCAAATTGTAAGGCGCACATGGCCAAAACGTCCTGTTTGTCTCGAACGGCATAATTTTCTTCAAACTGTTTGATCATCGCATCAATCTTTTTGGAAGCGCTTCTCAGGCCTTCTTCCTGCGACATTTCTACCGTTAACGGATAAACCCTGTCTGCGATTGATAATTTGATTTTCAGCTTGTCGTCCATAATTTATTAATCTGCCAGTTGCGCGATACAGTAATCAATTTCCCGGATTAATGAATTTATTTTAAGCTTGGTATCTCTTTTATTTTCGTCACTGCCAAGTAAAGAATTGGCTAATTTAAGTGTGTCGTACTGCTTTTTTAAAGCGCCAATCTCCTGCGATTGGTTTTGTATGACTGTTGTAGATTTTTGCAACTCTTGTTTCAAATCCGCTGAAGTCTGCTCTAAAACATCAATTCTGTGCATCAGTTTTTTCAGCCTTCCTTCAAGAGTATCAATAATTTCTACAATCTCACTCATTTAAGTCAAAGTTCATTACTTATCCTACAAAGTTAATATTCCAAACCAATTAAACCAATACTTTTATTAAAATTTTCCCAACGCTCAAATGTTTCTTCGCAATAACATGGGAAATAAGGAGTTATAGCGTATATATTTTTTTCACAATCCACACACTTTTTTTATATTAGCAAAAAGCTTTTATCATGAAATATATACTCCTTTTACTCATTTACACGCCCGTTTTTTCACAGATCAATTACCCGAAAGATTACTTCCGTCCGCCGCTCGACATTCCGATGCAATTGTCCGGAAATTTCGGTGAACTTCGCCCAAACCACTTTCACGCAGGTCTGGATTTTAAAACCCAGCAAAAAGAAGGTCAGATCGTTCACGCCACCGCTGACGGATTCATTTCCCGAATTAAAATTTCGCCTTACGGTTACGGTAAAGCGATTTACATCGACCATCCAAACGGTTACACCACGGTTTACGGCCATCTGCAAAAAGGGTACGGCGCAATTGAATCGTACATCCAGGCCGAACAATACAAAAATCAATCGTACGAAATCGAGGTCTTTCCTGAACCCGGAACGCTTGCTGTTAAAAAAGGTGACACCATTGCGATTTCGGGAAATACCGGCGGTTCTGAAGGACCGCATTTGCATTTCGAAATCCGCGATACCAAAACCGAAAGAATCATCAATCCGCAGCTTTTTGGTTTTGAGATCAAAGACAGCAGAAAGCCAATGGTTAGCGGATTAATGGTATACCCAATTGGCGAAAATTCCGCAGTCAACGAATCGGCGCGCCCTATCATGCTGGGCATGTCGCTACAGCCAGACGGGACTTACATTTCCGAAAAAGTGCTTGCCAATGGAAAACTCGGATTCGGAATTACCGGAGTCGATCAGGATGATGTGTCGTACAGCAACAATGGTTATTTTAAAGTGGAAACGTTTTTCAACGGACAGTCTTATTTCGGATACCAATTTGACACTTATGCGTTCGATGAAGGCCGCTTTATCAATGCGATGATCGATTTTCCGCGGTACAAGAAAACAAAAGTCCGTGTTCAGAAATTGTTCATGCAAAATCCGTATCCGCTGACGATCATCCGCTCGACGGAAAAAAACGGAATTGTCGAAGCACTTCCAAACCTTTCAATGTCCTATAAAATCGAAGTCTCGGATTTCGTTGGCAACAAAACCACGATTTTGATTCCGATTGATTATTCGCCATTGCCTCCAAAAATTCCAACTGAAACCATTCCGACCAAATATTTTGTTAAAGCCAATAAAGACAGCAATTTTGAAAAAGACAACATGTCGGTATTTTTTCCTGCCGGAACTTTTTATGACGATTTTTATCTGAATTTTGATGCCAAAGATGGCGTGATGACCGTTCAGGATGATTACACCGCGGTACACAGCAATTTCCAGGTGATGATTACCGATGAAAAGGCAACGCAAAAAGAAAAAACCTTTATTGCGTCGGTCAGCGGCAAAAAATTGAACTACAATTTTACCAAGGTCAAAGACAATACGTTTACGGCTTATACGAAAAACCTTGGCGATTTTAAGTTGGCCAAAGATACGATCGCACCCAAAATTTCGATCGCAAAACCAATCGAAGGAAAATGGATCACGGGCCAAAAAACGATTACACTTTCGATAAGCGACAACCTTTCGGGCATTAAAACCTACAGCGGATTCATCAATGAAAAATGGGTAATGTTCGAATACGATTACAAAGCGCGCAAGATCACATACCGGATTGATGACGCGCAACTCGCCGAAGGCAAAAACGATTTAAAAGTGATAGTTTCCGATAATCTTGGAAATTCTGCTATCTTTGAAACACAATTTTTTAGAAGTCAAAAAAAATAAAAATAAGCTCTTGAAAACGAATTTAAAACTACTTTCCATTATCTTTTTCTTTATTGGATTCGTCGGATTTTCCCAATCAGCAAAAATACAAGGTGTCATTCTTGACGAAAAAAGCGTTCCGGTTGCCGGAGTTAATGTCGTTTCGGGAAATCAAAGCACCATTACGGATGAAACCGGATATTACCAGATTTCGGTGCCATCCAATCAGAAAGTAAATGTCGTTTTTACTCATGTCGTACTCAAAAAAAACACACTTTCTGCGACGTTAAAACCGTACGAAGTTTACGAGCTCAACATTGTCATGAATGAAAATGCGGAAAGCCTTGGCGAAGTCACAGTCACGGCAAACAACCGCAAAAGGGTGGAAGGTTTGGTTACTATTGAACCGGCAACCATCCGGAAAATTCCCGGAGCAAACGCCGGAGTAGAAAATATACTGAAAACTTTTGCAGGTGTTAGCGGCAATAACGAACTCAGTACCGCTTATTCGGTTCGCGGTGGAAATTACGATGAAAATCTTGTGTATGTCAACGAAATCGAAGTCTACCGTCCGTTTCTAATCCGTTCCGGACAGCAGGAAGGTTTGAGTTTTACAAACACCGATATGGTTCAGAATGTCGATTTTTCTGCAGGCGGATTCCAGGCAAGATATGGCGATAAATTGTCGTCAGTTTTGGATATTACGTACCGAACGCCATCAAAATTTGCGCTGGCTGCAGAAGCGAGTTTTCTTGGCGGAAGCCTTGCCGCTGATGCCATTTCCAAAGACCAGAAATGGACGGCGCTCACCGGAGTGCGTTACCGGGACAACAGTCTTTTGGTTAACAGCCAGGAAACGCAAACGAACTTCAGGCCTACATTTGCTGATTTGCAAACCAACATCACTTTTACGCCTTCTGCAAGATGGCAGTTGAGTTTTCTTGGGAACATTTCGCAAAACCGATACAATTATGAGCCGCTGACACGTGAAACGAAATTTGGTACCATCGATGAACCAATCGCTTTACTAGTCGATTATGAAGGGCAGGAAAAAGACAAGTACGAAACGTATTTCGGCGCTTTCAAAGCAGTTTTCAAAGTCAATGACAACTTTACTTTAAAATTTATAGGTTCCGGATATCATACGTTGGAGCAGGAATATTTCGACATTTTCGCGTCATACGGATTGGGTTCGGTAGACACGAATATTGGAGGCGAAACCCGTGGAGATGTGACGTTTTTGCGCGGCATTGGAAAACAATTGCTGCACGCCAGAAATGATTTGGATGCAGTAATCGTCAATGCTGAAGTAAAAGGTTTTCATGAAATCGGCAAACACCAAATCGAATGGGGAATTAAATACACGCGCGAAGACATACGCGACAGGATTGTAGAATGGGAAATGGTTGATTCTGCTGGTTTTTCGTTGAATCCGCCGCGCCTTTTACCAAGAAATGACCAACCTTATACGCCGTATTATGGGCCACTTGTACCTTATAATAATGTACGTGCGAAAAATTTTGTAACCATCAACCGATTTTCGGGCTATGCGCAATGGAGTTTAAAAAACAAGATAGGAAGTGCCGAAGTTTGGTATAATGCAGGTGTTCGGATGCACCAATGGCAGGTTTCCGGTGACAATTTAGACGGCGACAGCCAGGTTGTTTTTAGTCCGCGTGGGCAATTTGCCATCAAACCCGAGTGGAATAAAGACATGGTTTTCAGGATTTCCGGAGGAATGTATTACCAGCCGCCATTTTACAGGGAACTTCGCGATGTTAACGGTGCGGTGAATCCAAATGTAAAAGCTCAGGCTTCGACACATATCGTATTGAGCAACGATTACAGTTTTAAAATGTGGGACCGTCCGTTCAAAATGGTTTCGGAAGCCTACTACAAATCGCTTACAGATGTAAATCCGTATACTTTGGAAAACGTTCGCATTCGCTATGCCGCAAATAACAATGCTAAAGCTTTTGCGCAGGGACTTGATTTCAGGCTCAATGGCGAATTTGTTCCGGGAACTGAATCTTGGATCAGTTTCGGATACATGAAAACTGAAGAAAATATCAACAACCGCGGTTATATTGCGAGGCCAACAGACCAAAGACTTAAATTTGGAGTGTTGTTCCAGGATTATATGCCGAGAATTCCGAGCGTGAAATTGTACCTGAATCTGGTCTACAACACTGGTTTGCCTGGTGGCTCTCCGTCGTATGCGGATCCGTATGTTTACCAGTCGAGATTAAAAGATTACCGTCGGGCGGATGTCGGATTTTCATATGTGCTGACCGAAAAAAATGACATCAGGCCTGATGGACACTGGCTCAAAAAGTTTAAAGACCTATCGGTTGGGTTTGAGATTTTCAACCTTTTCAACAATCAGAATGCAATTACAAATACCTGGGTTCGCGATCTGGACAGCAAAATGCAATTTGGGATTCCGAACTATCTGACCACAAGAGTTTTCAATGTGAAGCTCGCGGTACGTTTGTAGTTAACACATTTTCGGCTTAAAATTAATTATATTTGAACCGGTAAAGTCAATACAATTATGAAAAATACCCATATACTTTTTTTCGGAATCGCGGTTTTATTTGCAAGTTGCCAGAAAGAAGCGCCGGAAAAGCCAAAAGTGATTTATGAAAATGCGTCCAAAAGCGAAAAAGCTGCGGTAAAAGTGGACACGGCACAAATAGAAATTGCAGATTTGCCAATCCAATTGCAGGGCACGAATTACCTGATTCATCCGGTTGGTGATCTTAATATTTATGGTGGAAATTCAAAAGCCAGATACGATTCGGCTTCCAATGTCAGCGATCTCAGCTTTAAGATTTCCAATTATGGAGAAAACGAAATCACCGGTTATTTGCGGAATTTAAAATTTCAGGAAGTTGGTTCAGATTCGATCCGAGCATTAACCGACAAGCCAGTTTTGATCCAGACAGCGACGTATCTCAAATCGGTTTCAGACAAAACAAAACAGCAAATTTTAGTGTATACGCTTGCCGATATGGATACCAATAAAGATGGAAAACTTGACGCCAGCGATATCAAATCACTTTACCTGAGCGACATCAGCGGCACAAGGTTTACGAAAATATCTTCCGATTTTCAGGAACTTGTCGACTGGAGCCTGGTCGAGTCCAAAAGCCGATTGTACTTCAGAACAATTGAAGACACCAACAAAAACGGAGAGTTTGATAAAAACGACGTCGTGCATTATCATTACGTAGAACTGACTTCAAAAGACTGGAAAGTGTTGGATTACAAACCGGTATAAACCCTGAATATTTAAAATAAAAAAAGGTTTGACGATTTGTCAAACCTTTTTTTGTGTTCTCAATTTTTGAAAAAATTACAGCGAATTGATAAATGCGAGCATGTCGCTTCTTTCACTTGAACTGAGTTGTTTGTACTTTTCTTTTGCCTGAAATGCTTCTCCGCCATGCCATAAAATCGCTTCCTGCACATTTCGCGCGCGTCCGTCGTGCAACAAATTGGTGTGGCCGTTTACAGTCTGGATCAATCCAATTCCCCATAAAGGCTGTGTTCTCCATTCGGTTCCTGATGCGAGGAAATCGGTGGCATTATCAGCGAGGCCGGCTCCCATATCATGCAACAACAAATCGGAATAGGGACGAATCGTCTGGTTTCGCAAGGCGGCAATTTGGTGGTTTCCGGTTACAAATTTCGGACTGTGGCAGGCCGTGCAATTGATCGTTTCGAATAGTTGTTTGCCACGCAAAACATTTTGCTCAGTGTAATTTCGTCTTGCGGGAACCGATAAAGTTTGTGAATACAATACGACGCGGTTAAAATTTACGTCTGCAATTTCCGGCGAACCTCCGTTTGGAATCGCATCACAATCAACGCCCGGTGGACAGTTTTCATTTGGGAACATGCTTGAGGTAATGCCCATGTCATGCGAAAATGCGGCGCCAACCTGCTGGCGAACGTCCGGTTGGTTTGCTTTCCATCCGAACCTTCCCATTTTTGTAGTATTGGCTGTCATCGAGTACACGTAATTTGGCCTTCCGGAAATTCCGTCGCCATTGCCGTCATTTTCATCGGCCAAAGCCAAAATAGCACTTTCCGGAATCGCTTCAAGGAGTCCGAGACCGATAATCTGGTTTGCAATCCTTGGCGAGACCAACAAGTTTCCCGACATTGGGCCATAGCCTAAGGTGTTGATTTGATAAGACGGTTTTTGGAGTTGAACAACAGTACCGTCAGCCAAAGTTTCAGAAATGGTTTCGTAAACGATCCGGTATTTTCCTTTCAAAGTCAGATTCAAAAGCGCATCATCCTGCAATTGGACACCGTAAACCGGATCGGGTAGTGGGCCGCCATGGCTGTCAGTTCCGGGAACCGACAATCGCAGCAACAAGCCACGTGCAAATTCGCCGTCAAACAATGGTGGGCGTCCGCGTCCGTCTTTAAAATGGCAGTTGGCACAAGCTGTCGCATTAAAAAATGGCCCGAGTCCGTCCCTTGCCGTCGCAGAACCCGGAGCAGTAACCCAGGGCGAACGGAAAAGGGAATTCCCGACGCCAAAATCAGATTTTTCATCAGCGGTTAAATTTACAGCTGCAAAACCAAAAGCTTCCTCTGAAGTGTTGAAAATGGTCGTGCTTCCGCCAGATAATTCTTCGCCGGTTTCGGATGCGAGTGCAATGTAGGTTTCAGGATTATCAGTATCTCCGCAGCTCGCAAGGGCAAATATCGAAATGAATAATAGTCCTTTGAAAATATTTTTAAGCATAATTGTTATAACAGAAAAAAGTGCCCTTTTAAAAAGAACACTTTTTTATTTAGTTAAAAAACGAATGGTTTATCCGTTCACTGCGATTCCGATTTTTGAAGCGCCGGCAATAAAATTTGCACCCAATGCTTCCAATTCTCTCACGGCAACTCTTACTTTCGCACCTTCAACAGATTCAAGTCCGCCAGAAATTGCATCGTCAAACGGAATTTTGATAGCCGCAATTTTTGCTTTTGCATTTGTAACTGTAGTATCTGTAGAAAATCCGATAGCCGTATCTGCCTGATTTACCAAATCCTGTAAAGACGCGCCATCAATATCTCCGTATTTTCCCTCATAAACATTAACGATTCCCTGAAGGTTCAACGCGATATCCCTGTGTGTATTGTCGCTAAAGCAAGAATGTTCGTCTTCCTGGCTTTCGGTCAGCAACGCCACATCCATTCTTTCGATCGCAAGTTCTGCAGCAGCAAGTGTTGAAATGCCAAGGTAGATGTTTTTGATCGCAACATCTTCATTTAAGGCAAGAAAAGTGGTTCTGTATTCGCCGCCCGGTTTCCATTGGTCAACAAGGTAAGCCAAATGATCTGTAAGCAAGTCGGCACAAATTTTAAGATATGCCGCTCTTCTTGTTGCGTTTGCGGCAGTGGTATAATCGGTGAAAAGCCTTTGTCCGGGTTTGTTTTCAGATGGAGCAGTTAAATCCTGTCCCCAAAGCAAAAATTCAATCGCGTGGTATCCAACGCTCACTTTGTCTTCGGCGCCGTCACCGTTTGCATTTTCAAGTGCTTCTTTCGTAATAACATCAGTTGAATTTACAATTCCGCCATTAGTTAAAATTCCCTGTTCGTCCACCGCATAATCGATATAAGATTCATCAAGCGGCCAGGAGTTGATTAAACCTTCCGGACTGTCATCTGTTGCGTCGATTGGGCCATTTGCAAAACGAAACGCTTCAGTCGTACCGTAACTTTCTCTTGAATCTTTCCAACGGTCTTTCGCAGCTGTGAAATTGGCTGCAGTTGGCGATGCCGTGAAAGTATTGATAGCAGTTTCTAAAATAACGGCATCATCGTACGCTTTTTTATAATTGGCGTGAACAATGTTGGCGTAATTTTCAATGACTTGTTTTTTAGTTACAACTGAGTTGTTATTATCTGCCTTGTCGTCATCGCTACAGGCATAAATTGACAAACCCAAAAAAGCCAGAACTGCCACTTTCAAAATGCTATTTTTCATAAAAGTATTTTTATTTAGAATGATTAAATTTAAGCAAATGTAGATAGTTTGATGAAATAAACAAATTTTATTCTCTTTAATTTTTTTGAAACTAAGAGGCTGATTTAAAGTCGAAAATAATTTAGAATTATTATAGATAAGTACCAATTGCTTTTGTATTTTTGTCCAAATTTTTTTGAACATGAAAAAAATATTTGCATTTTTATGCTTTACCGCCGTAGTGATTGCCTGCTCTTCAAATGACGAAGAAAAGGTCGATGACAACAACTTTGATAAAACGGCTTTGCTGACCAATTGGGCAGACAACATCATCATCCCGTCATACGAGAATTACCAGCAAAAAATCAATATACTCTCTGCAACTGCGGCAACTTTTACTGCAGTTCCAAATACAGAAAACCTATCGGCATTAAGGAATTCTTGGTTTGAAGCGTACAAGGCATACCAATATGTTGCGATTTACAACATCGGAAAAGCGCAGGACATCAGTTTTAAAGAGATTAGCAACACGTTTCCGACAAGCAAAACCGGAATTGATGAGAACATTGCTTCCGGAACTTACAACCTGAATTTATTTCCACAGTATACAAGGCAAGGTTTTCCGGGACTTGATTATCTCATCAACGGTTTGGGAACAAATGATGCAACGATTGTCGGATTTTACAGCAGCAATGCAAATGCAACGAATTACAAAAACTACCTAACAGCGGTAATCGCTAAAATGAAGGCCAATGCCGGCGCAATTGTAACCGACTGGAACGGCGGTTTCAGGGATTCTTTCATCAGCAACAACGGAAGCACTAACAGCGGTTCATTCAGCAAAATCACCAACAATTTTATTAAAAGTTTTGAGCGTGACATCCGTTCGGGGAAAGTGGGCATTCCGGCCGGATTGTTTTCAGAAGGAACGCGTCCCGAAGATGTGGAAGCATTTTACAAAAATGATGTTTCTAAAGAATTGCTGAACATTTCGCTTCAAGCGGCGCAGGAATTTTTCAACGGAAAACATTTCGGCAGCGATGCGACAGGCGAAAGTTTGAAGAGTTACCTGGATTATATGAATGCTGTACGAAACGGACAAAAACTTAGCGACATCATCAACAACCAATTTACAACAATATTTTCTGCTACTTCAACGCTTGGAAATAGCTTGTCCCAACAAGTAACAACCGACAATTCGAAAATGTTAACCGCTCACGATGCCTTACAGCAAAACCTGATTTACCTTAAACTCGACATGGTTCTCGCGCTTAAAATAAGCATCGATTATGTAGATGGCGACGGCGATTGATCATGCCATTTTCCCTAAAATCATATTTAAATCAATATTCAGATGCTTCAACGCTGGCTTTTTTCAGGCTGGCGTTTGGTTTTATGATGCTGTTGAGCCTGATCCGGTTTTCAGCGTACGGCTGGATTGAAAAATTTTACATTTCACCACAGTTTCATTTCACCTATTATGGTTTTGAATGGGTAAAACCTTTGGGAAATTACACTTATTTGTTGTTTGCCGTTTGCGGAATCGCCGCGTTTTGTGTGGCCATCGGTTACAAATATAAAATCGCGATCGTTACTTTTTTCCTGAGTTTTACTTACATCGAACTGATGGATAAAACGACTTACCTGAACCATTATTATTTCATTACGATTTTGGCGTTTGTGTTGATTTTCCTGCCGGCGAACGTTTATTTTTCCATAGACGCTTATAAAAATCCGAAACTGGCTTTCCAGAAAATCCCAAGCTGGAGCATTGATATTTTAAAATTGTTACTCGGTATCGTTTACTTTTACGCTGGATTGGCCAAATTCAATTCCGATTGGCTGCTTCACGCAATGCCTTTAAAAATATGGCTTCCCGACAATCTGAATGTTCCGTTTTTTGGGCAATTGTTAAATGAAACATGGGTACAATATGCCTTTAGCTGGTTTGGAGCCATTTACGATTTGACAATTGTTTTTCTCTTGCTTTACAAACCCACGCGATTGCTGGCTTTCTTTCTTGTGGTCGTTTTTCATATCCTGACCAAAATGCTTTTTCCGATTGGCGTGTTTCCTTACGTGATGATCGTGTCATCCCTGATTTTTTTCGACAGCAGTTTTCATCAAAAATGCCTTTCTTATGTCGCAAAATTGTTCAGAATTAACAAGTCTGTTTTTGAAAATATACAGCAAAAATTTCCGGATTTCGGTTTCAGGCACAAATTAAAAATAGGCATTCTGACTTTTTTTATTTTCTTCCAACTGCTTTTTCCATTCAGATACTTGCTATATCCGGGCGAATTGTTCTGGACAGAAGAAGGATACCGTTTTTCATGGCGCGTGATGCTAATGGAAAAAGGCGGTTACACCCAATTTAATATCACTGATAGACTCACAAAAAAACGTTTCCACGTTAACAACAGCCATTTTTTAACGCCGTTCCAGGAAAAACAAATGGCATTTCAACCCGATTTTATCCTGGAATATGCACGTTATTTGCATGATTATTACAAGAAACATGGCGTCAACGATCCGGAAGTCCGCGTGGAAAGTTACGTCACGCTTAACGGAAGATTAAGCAAACCATACATCGACAAAAATATAGATCTCTCAAAAGCAAATGAAACATTCGCACCCAAAACCTGGATTTTGCCTTTCAATGAAAACATTCAGGGATTTTAGCAGCTTGTTGTTGCTGCTTTTCGCGACCGCAGGATTCGCGCAATTCAGGATTTCCGGAACGGTCACTTCTGAAAATGGTGAAAAAATCGCTTTCGCAGAAGTGTACAACAAAACTGCAGCAACAAAATCGGTAACCGACCAAAATGGCTTTTTTACGTTTGAAGTAGCAGCTCCAGGGAATTACGAATTGTTTTTTTATGCCGACAATTTCGCTGTTGCCGAACAAACAGTTGCTGCGCCAACAGAGAATTTAACTGTTTCATTGAGCAAGATCAACCAACTTTCAGAAGTGCTGGTCCAAAAAGAAAAGGACAAAATTTTTGCGCTCAACAGACTCAAAGATGTAGAAGAAACGGCAATTTACGCCGGAAAAAAAACCGAAGTGATTTCTATTGGAAGACTAACTGCAAATAAAGCCACGAACAACGCGCGCCAGATTTTTGCACAGGTTGTCGGCTTAACGATCAATGAAAGTTCCGATGGTGGTTTGCAGCTCAGCATTGGCGGCCGCGGACTCGATCCAAACCGGACTTCCAATTTCAATACGCGCCAAAACGGTTACGATATCAGTGCCGATGTTTTGGGTTATCCCGAAAGTTATTACGCGCCGCCAACAGAAGCACTCGATGAGATTCAGATCATTCGTGGAGCGGCTTCGCTGCAATATGGAACGCAATTTGGCGGACTTGTGAATTTTAAATTAAAAGCGCCGGCGAAGAAGAATCTTGAAATTACGATTAGAAATACGATTGGTTCTTACGGGTTGTACACCAATTTTACGAGCCTTGGCGGAAAGGTCGGAAAATTTAGTTATTACACGTATTTCAATTACAAAAAAGGCGATGGTTTCAGGCCGAACTCTGAATTTGAAAGTAAAAATTACTTTGCCAACCTGAATTACCAGTTTACTTCCAAAACTTCGCTGCATTTTGATTATACGCATTTTGATTATCTGGCACAGCAGGCCGGCGGTTTGACCGATGAAATGTTTGCCGAAAATCCGCAGCAAAGCAACCGTTCGCGGAATTGGTTTGCGGTGAACTGGAATTTATTTGCGTTGCGGCTCAAACACAAATTTGAAAATAGCGCCGATTTTTCGTTGCAATTGTTTGGTTTGGATGCGAGCCGAAAAACGGTCGGTTACCGTTCAAACCGGGTTTCATCTGATGATCCGATACTAGACCGCGACCTGATCATCGGGGATTTTGTGAATTGGGGCGCCGAAGCACGTTACCTGCAACCGTACAAAATCGGAAATCAAAAAAGTACGTTCCTGGTTGGTGTCAAATATTACCAATCGGACAATGAAGGTTTGCAAGGTCCGGGAAGTTCGGGTTCAAACGCTGATTTTCACTTGGCAAACGCCGAATTTCCAACATATCCGACGCAATCGGACTACCGTTTCCCAAACTTGAATTATTCGGTATTCGGGGAAAATATTTTCCGGATTTCGTCACAATTTTCGATCACTCCGGGATTTCGGTTTGAAAAAATTCGTACACAAGCCGATGGATATTACCGAAAAATAAACCTCAATAATGCAGGCGACGTGATCCTGGACAGGCAAATCGATGAAAATGTAATTAAAGAACGCGATTTTGTGTTGCTCGGACTTGGATTGAGTTACAAACTTCGAAACAAAATAGAACTTTATGGAAACATTTCACAAAATTACCGTTCGGTAACGTTCAATGACATTCGTACTGCGAGTCCGAGTTTTGAAGTCAGTGCAACCATTGGCGATGAAAAAGGATATACTTCGGATATTGGGATCCGCGGGCAAATCAGTAACAAACTCACATTCGACGCAAGTATTTTCGGTTTGCTTTATCAGAATAAAATCGGGGAATATGACACTACAAATGACAGAAATCAAATTGTCAGGTTTCGCGATAATTTAGGAACGGCGGCCACTTACGGATTTGAAACGCTGATTGACTGGAGTTTGAACAACACCTTTTTTGAGGCCAACGAAGCATTTTCATGGCATGTATTTTCGAATGTTGCCGTGACGGGATCGGAATACTTGAAATCGGATATTCCGGCGGAGCGCGCACTGACAATTAAAGGAAACGAAGTTGAATTTGTTCCACTTTTAAACATCAAAACCGGAACCGGAATCGGTTACAAAAACCTGATGACGAGTTTGCAATTTACGTATTTGTCGTCTCAATTTACGGCAGCAAACAATGCGAAAACCGGACAAAATGAAATCAGCAGCGGCATCACCGGGGAAATCCCGTCGTATTACGTTGCCGATTTTTCAGCCTCGTACAAATGGAAGTCCTGGAAACTCGAAGCCGGAATCACAAATTTTACCGACCACAAATATTTTACGCGACGCGCAACTGGATATCCGGGACCGGGAATTATTCCTTCGGATCCGCGAACATTTTACACGACGCTGGAATTTGTTTTTTAAATCAGGATGTCACTTTCCAGATCTGATTTTTCAATCGTAAAATCGAAACCCAAACGTTTTACGAGTTCGATAACAAGATTTTTGTACCAGTTTTCAGATTTTGGATGGATGTAGATCTTTTCAATCAGTTGGTTGATGTCGACATCGATTTTTAATCCGTTATCGATATTCAGATTGTGCGAAGTTGCATCTGAAATAATCCGGATTTCCCTTTCATACTGGAAACTTTTGCGTTTAAATAGAAATGGAAAGAACGCATTTTCAAACGGAATGTATTCCTTTTTATAATCAATATAATTGACCTCGCCGATGTATTGCTCGTAAGTTTGCTCAGGCAAAAGCGATTGCTGCAACCTTCCCAAAGTCGACTGAATCGCAAGCCCTTCGCTTTTCTGTGTAAAAATCTGCCACATCGCAAACGACTCGTACTCGTTGATATGCCAACTACTGATCACGACATTTTTACGATGCGTTTTGTAATAATCGAGAAAATCCGGTTTGTCTATCGAAAGTTTGCGGATTTCCTCAAATGTGGGTTCGCTGAACGTGCCTTCATATTGGTCTTCAAACTTGTCTGACCTTGACATGAACAGTTTCCGGTACAACAACAAATCGACAAATTTTGACAAGTCAAGGTACTTCCATACGATCGTTTCAGGATTTTCAGGAAGTTTGATATTCTTGTCGTTGGTATACATTTTTGCCTTTATTTAAGATTCAAGAGACTGCATGGTAACCAGTTTGTGATAGGTGCCTTTGAGCGCGATCAGTTGTTCATGAGTTCCCTGTTCAACGATGCGTCCTTTTTGCATCACGACGATCAGGTCGGCTTTTTGGATGGTCGAAAGCCGGTGCGCGATCACGATTGAGGTTCGGTTTTGCATCATGTTTTCGAGCGCAACCTGTACGAGTTTTTCGCTTTCGGTATCCAAAGCAGAAGTTGCTTCGTCGAGGATCATGATCGGTGGATTTTTTAAAACGGCGCGTGCAATAGACAAACGTTGCTTTTGTCCGCCCGAGAGTTTGTTTCCGCTGTCGCCGATATTGGTTTCAATTCCGAGTGGCAAATCTTTCACAAACTCATAGGCGTTGGCAATTTTCAATGCCTCGATAATTTCCGCATCAGTTGCGTTTTGTTTGCCCAGAAGGATGTTATTTTTGATCGTATCGTTAAACAAAATCGAATCCTGCGTTACCAATCCGATCAGGGCGCGAAGCGAGTGCAGATCCAGATCTTTAATGTCGAGTCCGTCAATCCTGACCGTTCCTTCCTGAACATCGTAAAATCGTGTCAAGAGGTTCGCAATCGTACTTTTTCCGCTTCCGGACTGGCCAACGAGCGCGACGGTTTTGCCTTTTGGAACAACTAGGGAAAAATCTTTCAGCACATTTTCGTCTTCGTATCTGAAATTGATGTTTTCCAACGTGACTTTTTCTTCAAAAGATTCTTTAAAAATGGCATTTTCTTTCGATTCGATTGTGTTAATTTCTTCTAAAACCGAAAAAACCCGGTCGGCCGCAGCCAAACCACTTTTTACGTTGTATGATGCTTTTGAAATCGCTTTCGCTGGTGTTAATATATTGTATGCCAATGCCATATAAGTGATGAATGCCGATCCAAGCAATGTTTTTTCGATCAAAACCATGTGTCCGCCATACCAAAGTAAAATCGCGATAGTAACAATTCCGAGAAATTCACTCATTGGAGAAGCCAGGTTGTTTTTGTTTCCGATGCTGTTGGATAATTTTAGCAAACGTGTCACCGAATCATCGAATACCGACTTGAATTTATTTTCTGCATTGTAACTTTTAATGACTTTTAATCCGCCAAGCGTTTCTTCAACAACAGAAATGAAAAAACCCGATTCCTGCTGTACACGCTCAGATTTTGATTTTAATGATTTCCCTATCCGCGAAATGATGAAACCTGAAATCGGAATAAATATGAACACGAACAAAGTCAGTTTCACACTAATGTAAAACATCGTAATGATCGTAAATAATATTGTCAGCGGCTCGCGGATCACAAGTTCAAAAATGGCAAAAAATGATGTTTGTACTTCACCAACATCGCCCAGCATTCGGGCCATGACGTCACCTTTTCGCTTTTCGGAATAAAAAGAAACCGGAAGTTCGATAATCTTTTTATATAGAATATTCCTGAAATCTTTCAACACACCGTTGCGCAACAAAGTAATGTGATACATCGCCAGATAATTGAAAATATTCTTCAATAAAAACAATGCAATGATCAAAATAATCACAAATAACAAGGCTTTCGTCTGGTCTTCACCGGCAAATCTGGCAGCGTAATAATTGAGCAAATCTTTGAGATAACCACCGAGTTCCGTAATGCTGCCTAGTTCGGGTTTGCTGGTGATCACAGGCTTTTCTTCACCAAATAAAATGTTTAGCATTGGGAACAACGCCAGCATCGAAAGCGAACTGAAAAGCGCGTAAAGCACATTGTAAAATACGTTCATCAGCGCATTGCTTTTATACGGCTTGATAAACGGGATTATTTTTTTGTAGTTATCCATTTAGATCAGGTTGAGTTCTGAAATGACGTTTTTGATTTTTGCGTCAAGTTGTTTTTCTACTTCCGGCGCATCTTCAACACGGTCTAAAGTATCGTTTACGCTGAAATAGAATTTGATTTTTGGTTCGGTACCGCTTGGCCTTGCGCAGATTTTCGTTCCATCTTCGAGGTAATAAATTAGTACGTTCGATTTTGGAATAGTCATCGTTTCCACTTCGCCTGTCATGAGGTTTTTAGCTGTTGAAGCATCATAATCTTCGACCATCACAACCCTTTGCCCGTTGATTACCTTTAACGGATTGTCACGCAAATCGACCATCATCTGGTTGATTTCTTCCAATCCTGAAATGCCTTTTTTGGTCAGTGAAACCAAGTGTTCTTTGTAAAAACCAAATTCCACATACAATTCGATCAGTTGTTTGTAAACCGAACTTCCTTTGGCTTTGGCCTGTGCCGCAATTTCGCAAACCAGTAAGGTCGCCGCAACCGCATCTTTATCGCGAACCGCATCGCCCACCATAAATCCGAAACTTTCCTCGCCGCCGCCAATGAATTGCAACTCCGGGAAATCTTTGATCATTTTGGCAATCCATTTGAATCCGGTAAGTCCAACTTTACATTCGACGCCATAAGCCGTTGCAAGTTCCATCATCATCGGCGTGGAAACGATTGTCGATCCCACAAACTGTTTGCCGTCGATCTTGCCTTGTTTTTTCCATTGTTCGAGTAAATAATGCGTCATCAGAACCATCGTCTGGTTTCCGTTCAAAAGTGTCATTTTGCCTTCGTTGTTGCGAACGGCAACGCCCAAACGGTCGCAATCCGGATCGGTTCCCACAACGATATCGGCGTTTAATTTGTCGGCCAAAGCCAATGCCATGGTCAGAGCTTCCGGCTCTTCCGGGTTTGGTGATTTTACTGTTGGGAAATCGCCATTTGGTTCGGCCTGTTCAGGAACAATATGAACGTTCGTATAACCGGCGCGCTCCAATGTTGGCGGAACAGCCTTGATTGAAGTGCCGTGTAGCGAAGTAAATACAATATTTAAGTTTTCTTTATCGGCTTTTGGCGTATTAAAACTCGCATTTTCGATAGACGATTTGATGAACGCGTCGTCAATTTCTTTATCAATATATTCGATTAAGTTTTCATTTGGCTTGAAATTGATCTCGTCATATTTCAGGTTTTCGATCACGTTGATAATTTCCCCGTCCTGCGGCGGAACAAGCTGGCCGCCGTCTTCCCAATAGACTTTGTAACCGTTGTATTCCGGCGGATTGTGGGAAGCCGTCAATACGATTCCGCATTGGCATTTTAAATATTTTAATGCGAAACTGAGTTCGGGAGTCGGACGCAAATCTGAAAACAAATACACTTTAATGCCGTTTGCAGAAAATACATCGGCCACGACTTTAGCCAACGTATTGCTGTTGTGTCGGCAGTCGTAGGCGATCGCTACTTTAATTTGTTTGTCGGGAAACGATTCGTGCAGGTAATTTGAAATGCCCTGGGTATTTTTTCCGAGGGTATATTTGTTGATTCTGTTGGTTCCAACGCCCATGACGCCGCGCATTCCGCCGGTTCCGAATTCGAGGTTTTTATAGAAACTTTCTTTCAAATCGGCTGGTGATGAAGTCATCATTTCTTTGATTTCTTCCTGGGTTTTTTCGTCGAAAACCGGTGTCAGCCATTCGTTGACGCGGTCTAATATGTTTTTTTCAATTTCCATAATATTTATTTTTTAGGAGCTGATCCTGCTATGCGCTGCAATCTTTTTTTTCGGTGAAAACCTCAAAAAAGGATTTCCGCTGCTATCAGGGCTAGGGCAGAAGTCCCGCAATCAGCCTCGGTTATATATTGACAGTATTTGATATTTTATAACGTTCTTCATTATTTTTGGTGCGCAAAATAATTTCACCCAGAAAACCCGCCAGGAACAATTGCGTCCCAATGACCATCGTTGCAAGTGAAATGTAAAACCACGGGTTATTTGTGATCAGATCGTAAGGCAAATCATTATACAAACGGTACAATTTGGAAAAACCAATAAATCCGGCAGCCAAAAACCCGATGATGAACATCAGCGAACCCAACGCGCCGAACAAATGCATCGGGCGTTTTCCAAATCTTGACAAAAACCAGATCGTGATCAGATCCAGAAATCCGTTGATAAAACGTTCCATGCCAAATTTGGTTTCCCCGTATTTGCGCGCCTGATGTTTAACGACTTTCTCGCCAATTTTTGAAAATCCGGCATTTTTAGCCAGCACCGGAATGTAGCGGTGCATTTCACCCGAAACTTCGATATTTTTTACGACTGTGTTTTTGTAAGCTTTGAGTCCGCAATTGAAATCATTGAGTTCGACACCCGAAGTTTTTCTCGCGGCCCAGTTGAACAGTTTCGACGGCAGGTTTTTGGTTACGACCGAATCGTAACGTTTCTTTTTCCAGCCTGAAACCAGGTCAAATTTCTGGTTCACGATCATGTCGCGCAGTTCCGGGATTTCTTCGGGATTGTCCTGCAAATCGGCATCCATGGTAATCACAACATCGCCTTCGGCTTTTGCAAAACCTGCATGTAAAGCCTGCGATTTCCCGAAATTCTTCAAAAATCGAATGCCTTTGATGTTGCTGTTTTCGTGAGACAAATGGTCTATTATCTGCCAGGAATTGTCAGTGCTTCCGTCATCAATGAAGATTACTTCGTAAGAAAAATTGTTTTTCTGCATCACCGAAACAATCCAGTTGTAGAGTTCCTGCAGCGATTCTTCTTCGTTGAGAAGCGGAATGATTATGGATAAATTCATTAATTATAAACTTTGAGGGCGCTCTTTTCTGATGATCAAAGCTGTGATCAGTCCGATGATGGAATAGATGACGAGATTAACGGCAAAACCTTTCAATTGTCCGGCAACTCCAAATGAATCTGTTTTTTGCATGTCTTCGACCATTTTATTGACATCTTTGGCTTTGACTCCAAAACCCTGCATCATTTCTACCGTATATCTGATCAGATTTTCAGTAATTGCGGTTTTGGCTTCGGGATCGATAACATTAAAAAGCAGGATTGTGTAGATGGTTGAGATCAAAAATCCGATAAGTATCGTAATAAAAAAAGCAGTGAAAGCTTCTTTGAACGTAAGAAAACCACCTGATTGTTTTTTGTAAGTGATTCCTGCGAAAGCTCCGAATAAAACCGAAGCAATAAGATTTACCACTCCGATCCAGGGTTTTGTAAACAAACTCAGGTCGACCGCATACATCACGGTGGTTACGACAATTAAAAACAATCCCAAAAACAATCCGAATCTGACTGAATTTTTCCTCAGGTTTTCCATACTTATAATAGCTTGGTTAAATTAATCCACAAATATAACAATTCCCAATGTAATGCGTTAAAAATTTAGTTGCAGATATACGGTAAAAAAACTTTCATAAAGATTTGATAATTAAAAAATAATTGTAAATTTGCAGGCTTAAAATAATAAAGTAAAACAAAAAGTTATAAGGCGTTTATACCTTTTCGGAGACGGAAAGCTGCAGGACAAATTATAACCATCAAAGTAAAATAATTACCATGAAAAAAGGAATCCACCCGGAAAATTACAGACTAGTTGCTTTTAAAGACATGTCGAACGAAGAAGTTTTTATCACAAAATCTACTGCTGATACAAGAGAAACAATCACTCACGAAGGTGTTGAATACCCAGTTGTGAAAATGGAGATCTCTAGAACATCTCACCCTTTTTACACAGGTAAATCTAAACTTATTGATACTGCAGGACGTATCGATAAATTTAAAACCAAATACGCTAAACACGTTAAATAATATTTATCTGTTCAGATATCAGAAAGCCTTCCAATTCGGGAGGCTTTTTTATTTTTAGGTAACATGAATTGAGTTGAAACTTTGTAACTTTGGCTCATTCGAACTTTCAACTTAACGATATGAATTATATACTTTTTGACGGAACCGTGCGCGATGCCTTATTGCCATTCACCTTTACGCGGCCGGTTGCCGACATTCGGATCGGTATTCTGACCATACGTGAAAAATGGGAAAAATATCTGGGTTCGACCACAACAACGTTAACCGAAGAATATTTATCCGAAAAATTCCCGATGGTCGAACTCGCCGAAAACATCATGATCAACGCGTCATTTTTGCCCAACGATATTTTGTCTGAACTTGTGAGCAATCTCGAACCGAATCAGGCGATTTTTAAAGGTGAAGAAGTCATTGCTTTTTTTACTCAGGATTCACAGGAAGAAGTCAATTTCGACACTTATGAAATTATCGAATATACTGAAGATTGTCTGTTCATAGCAAATACCTGGGATATTTTTGCCAAAAATGATGCGGCGATCCGTGAAGATTTTGAGTTGCTGACTGAAGACCGGAAATCACAACCCATTCCGAAAAGTGTCAACGTGATTTCGCCTGAAAATATTTTTATCGAGGAAGGCGCGAAACTTGAATTTGTTACATTGAACGCGTCAACTGGTCCCATATATATAGGTAAGGATTCTGAAATTATGGAAGGTTCGATCATTCGCGGGCCGTTTGCGCTTTGCGAACAAGCTCAGGTAAAAATGGGTGCGAAAGTGTATGGCGCGACAACGGTTGGGCCACATTCCAGAATTGGAGGCGAAGTCAGCAATTCGGTTTTGATGGGTTATTCGAACAAAGGCCACGACGGATTTTTAGGAAATTCGGTTTTGGGAGAATGGTGTAATTTAGGTGCCGACACGAATAATTCGAATCTTAAAAACAATTACGATGAAGTGAAATTATGGAGTTATGAAACCGGCGGATTTGAAAAAACCGGCCTGCAATTCTGCGGATTGATGATGGGCGACCACAGCAAAGCCGGCATCAATACGATGTTTAACACAGGAACCGTTGTTGGTGTGAGCACCAATATTTTCGGAAGCGGATTTCCAAGGAATTTTGTGCCGAGTTTTTCCTGGGGCGGCGCTTCGGGATTTACAACTTACATTACCAAAAAAGCTTTTGAAACTGCAAGAATTGTAATGTCCAGACGAAATGTCGAATTCGACGAAAAAGAAGCGCGTATTTTAGAGCATGTTTTTGAAGAAACCAAAAAGTGGCGCAAAGAATAAAAATAAAAAAGTCCGGTTGAAATTTCAACCGGACTTTTTTATTAAAAAGAAGTTTTTTATTTGTTTACCCGGACGAATTTTCCGTGAATGCTGAAAATCAATTCTTTTCCATTCTCAACATCGACTTCTATTTCATCGGCGCGTTTGTCAATTTTGGTAATATTTTGCTTAGGATAGTTTTTCTGAACATACTCCATAAAAGGCTTCGGAATAAATCCTGCCGCAATTGCTTTTCCTTTTCCGTCGACTTCTCTCCAGCTTCCTTCGCTTGTAAATTCGATTTCTGTTTTGTCTGTAAGCACGGCTTCGTAGGAAGTATTTCCGTCTTTGGTGTTTTGTTTTGCAACTGTTACGGTTTCTTTACTGTAATAAGTTGCGATAAACTCAAGTGCATCCAGCGGCAAATCGGTTGGTTTTATTTTTTTTTCCTGCGCAGATACAGAGAAAGTACATGCCATAATTAAAGCGGCGAGAACAGTTTTCATAAGTTTTGGGTTAATTAATTGAGGTTTTAAAAGTAGTAAAAGGAATTGAATTTTTACACATTTAAGAAACCTTTATGCTGTTAAAACTCTCAGAGTTCGTTAATCAACTTTCAGGAATTTACCGTTTTTGTCAAATTCAAGATCGATTTTGCCAGTCAAATCTACATCGATGTCTTTGTGTCCTTTGTCGATGTGGGTGATTTTTTCATTTGGATAATTCTTTTTGACATAATCGGTGATCGATGCTGCGATAAAAGCTGTTGGGATCGGTTTGTCGTTTCCATCCACTTCCCGCCACTGGCCATCTTTGTAGAATTCGACTTCTGTTCCGTCGGCTAAGATGACCTCGAAACCTTTTTCGCCGTGTTCGCTGTCTTTTTTCGCATGGTCGATGGCATTGTTTTTAAAATGTTTTTCAAGGAAAGTTGTCGCTTCTTTCGGGAGTTCGCTGTTGCTGATTCTCTTTTGTGCCTGTGTTGCAACCGCTGTTAAAAGCAGTACTGCAACTAAAAAATAATTCGTTTTCATAATCGTGTTGTTAGTGTTACAGCCCTAATTTACAGCGATTAAAAAAGCATTCCAAAAACTTTAGCAAACCTTTAATGTTTTAGATTTTACTTTCAGATTTTTAATAGGCGCTAACCGTTTGAAAAAGACAATATTAAAAATTGCAACCAGCATTTTCCAAAACCGATAATTGTGCGTAAATTTGCAGCCTCTTTTTAAAGATGAATGTGCTTTTGAAAGACAGAATTGCGTTAGGGATTGCAACGGAAATCCTTTATTTTTAGAAAATGTTTCGGTTAGCAAAATAAGTTCCAAAAATAAAGATTGCAGTGAAAAGCCCGGCCGCAGGAAACGCCCAAATAAAATGGAAAGAAAAAAAGTTGCTTTTTACACGCTCGGATGCAAACTGAATTTTTCGGAAACATCAACAATTGCACGCAGTTTTCAGGACGAAGGTTTTGATCGTGTGGATTTTGAGGAAGTGGCCGACATTTATGTGATCAACACTTGTTCGGTTACTGAAAATGCCGACAAGCAGTTTAAGCAAGTCGTAAAAAAAGCGATGAAACTCAACAACAATGCTTTTGTCGCGGCGGTTGGCTGTTATGCGCAGCTGAAGCCTGAAGAACTTGCTGATGTTGATGGCGTGGATCTGGTTTTGGGCGCTACGGAAAAATTTAAAATTACCGATTACATCAACGATTTGTCGAAAAACGACATGGGCGAAGTGCATTCGTGCGAAATTTCCGAAGCTGATTTTTATGTCGGAAGTTATTCGATTGGCGACCGGACGCGCGCGTTTTTAAAAGTTCAGGACGGTTGCGATTATAAGTGTACGTATTGCACGATTCCTTTAGCGCGCGGGATTTCACGAAGCGATTCATTGGAAAACGTACTGCAGAACGCAAAAGAAATTTCGCAGCAAAATATCAGGGAAATCGTTCTTACCGGTGTCAATATTGGCGATTATGGAAAAGGCGAATTTGGCAATAAAAAACACGAGCATACTTTTCTCGAGCTCGTTCAAGAACTTGATAAAGTCGAAGGTATAGAACGATTGCGGATTTCGTCCATCGAACCCAATTTGCTGAAAAATGAAACCATAGAATTTGTGTCGAAAAGCAGGACATTTGTGCCACATTTCCACATTCCGTTACAATCAGGAAGCAACGAAATCCTGAAAAAAATGAAACGCCGTTATTTGCGCGAAGTCTACACAGAAAGGGTTTCGAAAATCAGGGAAGTCATGCCGCACGCGTGTATTGGCGTGGATGTGATCGTTGGATTTCCAGGTGAAACAGACGAGCATTTCCTGGAAACGTACAATTTCCTGAATGAAATGGATATTTCATATTTGCACGTTTTTACCTATTCTGAACGCGACAATACGGAGGCGGCGTCGATGCCAGGAGAAGTTCCGGCCAATGTTCGTGCGAAACGCAGCAAAATGCTCCGTGGCTTGTCTGTAAAAAAACGCCGTGCTTTTTATGAAAGCCAACTTGGAACATCAAGATCTGTGTTGTTTGAAAGCGAAAACAAAGAAGGTTACATTCACGGATTCACTGAAAATTATGTCAAAGTCAAAACGCCCTGGAACCCGGAATTGGTAAATACGTTACACGATATCGTACTGACGAAAATCGACGACGACGGCACTGTGAGAATGGAATTTGCAGCGGTATTGGTTTAAAAAAATATTTAATTTATAAAAAAAAAAAGGCATAAGTTCGAAAATGAAACTTATGCCTTTTTTTTTTACCTCGAAATCAATACTTCGAATGAAACTTGATTTTGGTGATCCTGAATACGGTGTCGCTGTATTGTTCGACAAATTCATAAGTGTTTCTGCCGGGTTGCTTAAAATCAATAATGAGTTTTGCAGAAATTTCGTGGTACATTTTTTCGCCTTCCATCATGAGTCGCGCGCCATTGTTTCGATATGCGGAGCGGACCAATATGAATTCAGATAAATTCCATGTTGTAAAATTGATGTCGAAATCTTCGGATTTGGAATACAATCCTGCAGTGATTTCTGTGGGACAACCATAGTATTTCTCGATGTTTTCGAAAAAATGGATGATGCGGGAATTGATGTTTTCGGAACCCATCCGCTAAAGGTATAAAAATGTTTCCGACAAACAAAAAAGCCGCTTCTGCAATGAAACGGCCTGATGGTTTATAGTTTAATTCCGGGAGGAAGCAGTTCTTTGTAAACCGGATTTTTTCTGAAAAAAGCAGCGATTTTAGGCAAAACCGGAACTACTTTTAATTTCCGTTCTATTGCGATTGCCATGATGTTTTTGAGCAAATCGGTAATAAATTCTTCGTCGGTAAAGTTTTCCGGAACAATGATCTTGGTCAGAAAGATTTTTTTCTCCTGAAAAGAATATTCCACCGAAATCATTTTACCATCAGTAAAAGTTTCAAATTGTCTTGAGAAAGTATTGTCTTTGATTTCCATTGTGATTGTTTCTTCCATAAAATTAGTTGTGCTTCATCGGTAATTCGATGTGCTGAATTGACTTTGATTTCAAATTCGTCGAAATTGACAATTCAAATGTGTCTTTTTGGCGTAAAATCTTATTGTCAGTTTTTATTTTGCCTTAATTAAAAGTGTAAGTAAATTCCATTTGCAAAGGTATTGATTTTATGCTCCGAATCAAATGATTTCTGGTCATATCTCGGCGCAACGTTTTATTTCTCAGGGAAAACCTGAAGTTATAGCAATATTATTTTTTAAGTGTTGCTGGGATTGTTTGCGTGCTGCCAACCTGTCAAAGGAAATATTTTGTGGTCATAATTTATTGATAAAATAAAGATGTAAACCGGATTGTTTCAGGCGAAAAAATTATTTTTATACAAATTTCGTAAATAGATCGCCGTGGCGCTGTTATCGACTAGTTAAAAAAATATGGAGAAAATTCCTGTTTATTTCATGCCCGGACTTGCCGCAAGTCCGACTATTTTTGAGCGGATAGCGCTACCGGAAGATTCTTTCAAAATGTTTTTTTTAGAATGGGAAATTCCGTTGCCAAATGAGTCGCTCACTGATTACGCCAAACGGATTTCATTAAATATCAGGCATAAAAATCCGGTTTTGATTGGCGTTTCTTTTGGAGGAATCCTCGTTCAGGAAATGGCGCAATTTGTAGAGCCACGTAAAGTAATTATCATTTCGAGTGTCCGCAGTTCGCAGGAATTTCCAAGACGCATGAAATTTACCAAAGCGACAAAGGCTTATAAATTGTTTCCGTCGAATTTGATGGGCAATATAGAACGACTGGCTAAAATTTCGTTCGGGCATAAAATCAATCAGAGACTCAAATTATATGAGAAATTCATGTCGGTTCGCGACAAGCGTTATCTGGATTGGGCGATCGAACAGGTTATTTTGTGGAACCGGACTAAAATTGACGAAAACGTCGTTCACATCCACGGCGATGCGGATGAAATTTTCCCGATGAAATATATTAAAAATTGTATCGTTGTTAAAGGCGGAACACACATTATGATCCTGAATAAATTTCGCTGGCTGAATGAACATTTGCCGCAAATTATTTTACAGGAAGCTGCAGGCAAAAATTGATTTTTTGTATGTTTACGAAACCTATTTAAAAGAAAAAGAAAATGAACCTGGTAAAAAAAACAATATTGATCTCGTCGGTAGTCGTCGCAAGCGGCATACTGGTTTTTGGCACTTCTTACGAAAAGAAAAACGAAATTACACACGAAACGACAGCGCGTTACATGCCCGTTAGTGTTGATTTTGCAGGCGAAAAAGCGCCATTGAATATTTCAGATGTCAAAGAACGTTTTGAAAGGGAATTATTAGTGAATGCCAATCTTGACGCAACGACTTTATTGATTATTAAAAGGGCAAATCGCGCATTTCCAGTGATCGAACCCATTTTAGCAAAATACGGTGTTCCGGATGATTTCAAATATTTGGCCGTTATAGAAAGCGGACTCGTAAATGCGGTTTCTCCTGCCGGAGCTCGTGGCGTGTGGCAATTTATGCCGGCTACAGCCAAAGAGAAAGGAATGGAAGTCAATGATGTTGTCGACGAACGTTACCATTTGGAGAAATCTACTGAAGCAGCCTGTAAATATTTACTCGACGCCAAGATCAGATTTGGAAACTGGACACTTGCCGCTGCTTCTTACAACGGAGGAATTACTGGTGTCAACAAACAAATCGAAATGCAAAAAGTCACCGATTATTACGATCTTTTGTTGACCGAAGAAACGTCACGTTACGTATTCAGGATATTGGCATTGAAAGAAATCATGAAAAGCCCGGACAAATACGGTTTCGTCATCGCGCCGGAAGAATTGTACCAAAATTTGCCAACACGCAAAATCGACATCGATTCGTCAATTACCGATCTGGCCGATTTCGCCAAACAGCAAGGCATCAATTACAAAATCCTGAAAATCCACAATCCGTGGCTACGCGATAAAAAACTGCTGAACCCAACACGAAAAAAATACCAGATTGAGATTCCGTTAAGCGGATATTAAAATGAAAAAAGCGCCGGTCATTCCAGCGCTTTTTTGTTATTCTATGTTTGCGAGTTGCTTTTCCCGCAAGGCTTCTTCTTTGGAAAGAAAACCGATCAGCCGTTCGTTGAATACATTGTAATTCATTTCCACTGCTTTTTTAAATGCGGTTTTACGTGGAATTTGCATGCCACCACGTTTGATGTCGACCACTTCAAGTGCAGTGTTGAGGAAGTAAGAAGTAGGAAATCCCAAAGTGTGTTTTAAAGTAGAAACGACCGCGGCGTCATTTCGATACGATTCATTCGCATAACATACTTTGATGCTGCCGTTGAATTGGCGTGCAATTTTTTTGATGTCATTTTTCGTATCCCAGAAAACAACAATGACCTGAAGATCTTTTTCGTATTTTTTAGCCAATTTGTTCAATGCCGGAATTTCGCCTTTGCTGATAACACACCACGAGGCATAGGGTAATGATGAAAACCGGTTTTCCCATTTTGCTGAGTTTCACTTTTCTGCTGTTGACGCTTTTAAAGGAGTAATCATCGAAACGGGAACCAACCAAAATATGCTGAACCAAAGAATCAAAAAGCGCGCGGCCTTCTTCAATGTTTCCCTTTTCAAATTCAAGATCGCTTTTGGAATTGTATTTTTTGATATTGCTTTTGATGGCTTCAGAAAAATAAACCACTTTTTCCTGTGCGGAAAAATTCTGAGCGGTGAAAAAGCAAAATGTCAGAAGTATTATTAATCTCATAAGCATTTGATATTATGATTAATACCTTCAAATTTAACAAATTAAATAATACAAAGATGCCGTTCGTCGATGTTTTTCCAAAAAAAAACCATCCGTTTGGATGGTTTTATGTTTGAAAACGAAGAAATTATATTTTCTTCATCTGGTCTTTCATCAATTTGATCTGATCGGCCAGCATGTTTTGCTTGTCGAGTTTTTTGGCTTCATTCAGCAAATTGGTCGCTTCGAGTTTTCTTCTGCGCGACATCGCCACGCCGGCAAGATTTAATTTTGCGACCGCCAGGTCCATGTCCATTGACAATCCAAGCGCAATCGCTTTTTTGAAATATTTTTCAGCTTGCGTTAAATTGGTCTGCGAAAGCATAATTCCGTGCAGGTAATTAAAGTAACCTTGTTGTTTTTGTACCAAAGCCGTTTCCGGATTTTTAATATAAGCCAGCCACTTTTTCGCGCCTTCGAAATCCTGTTTTCTGAGTTTCAGGAATGCCAAAAGAATAAATTCATTTTTAAAATACAGGAAAATTGGGATCGCTGACAGTAAAATCAGGAAAATTCCATTTCCAATGTAATTTTCTGTGATCTGCCAAATTCCGGCAATAATAATCAGTCCGGCAAGGACCAATTTAATATTTCTGTGAAACATAATAGTGTTATTTTAGCAGCCGCAAAGATAGTAAAAGGAATTGAAAATATTTTTACAAAACTGCTTGCCAGAAAAAAAAGACTTTGTATATTTGCACTCGGTTTTGGAGCAACTGCTTCGGAACAAAAAAGAAAGACACTAAATAAGATTTTAAAGATACAAAGCAATGAGCAAAAGAACGTTTCAACCATCGAAAAGAAAAAGAAGAAATAAACACGGATTTATGGACAGAATGGCTTCTGCAAATGGAAGAAAAGTTTTGGCTCGTCGTCGTGCAAAAGGCCGTCACAAATTGACTGTATCTTCAGAACCAAGACATAAAAAATAATGTTTGAATCAAGCATTAAACAAGGCGTTACTTTTATTAGTACCGCCTTTTTTTATAACTTGTCGCTTCGTTTTGTCGAAAGTCAAAAGTCGGAAGATTTTGGGACAGACTATCAGGAGCTTTTTCCTGCTTTCCGCTATATCTTGCCTCCACTGCCGTTCCGGCAAGGATGCCGCTGCAATCAGGGCTAGGGCTTTCCGGCATACAACGACTTTCGACTTTTGACTTTACAACATTCGACTACTAATACAACTAACTACACAATGCCAAAAGACAATTCCATCAAATCCGTTCTCATTATCGGCTCAGGCCCAATCGTAATCGGACAGGCCTGCGAATTCGATTATGCCGGTTCGCAATCGGCACGCTCGATCCGCGAAGAAGGTATCGAAGTGATCCTAATCAACTCGAATCCCGCAACCATCATGACCGATCCATCCATGGCCGATCATGTATATTTATTGCCATTAACGACCAAATCGATCGTAAAAATCCTAAAAGAACATCCTCAGATCGATGCGGTTTTACCAACGATGGGCGGGCAAACGGCTTTAAATCTTTGCCTTGAAGCCGAAGAAAAAGGCATCTGGGAAGATTTCGGCGTCCGTTTAATTGGAGTCGATATCAATGCGATCAACATCACCGAAGACCGTGAACAGTTCAAACAACTTTTAGAGAAAATCGGAATTCCGGCCGCACCGGCAAAAACGGCGACTTCGTTCTTAAAAGGAAAAGAAATCGCGCAGGAATTCGGGTTTCCACTCGTGATCCGTCCATCATTTACACTTGGTGGAACCGGAGCAGCTTTCGTTCATACGAAAGAAGAATTTGACGAAAAACTGACCTACGGGCTCGAAATGTCACCCATTCACGAGGTTTTAATTGATAAAGCATTGATCGGCTGGAAAGAATACGAACTCGAACTTTTAAGAGATAAAAATGATAACGTTGTCATCATTTGTTCAATCGAAAATATGGATCCAATGGGAATCCACACCGGAGATTCGATCACCGTTGCGCCAGCGATGACTTTGTCTGATCATACGTTTCAGAAAATGCGCGATATGGCGATTTTGATGATGCGCAGCATTGGAAACTTTGCCGGAGGTTGCAACGTGCAATTCGCCGTTTCACCGGATGAAAAAGAAGATATTGTTGCAATTGAAATCAATCCGCGCGTATCGAGATCATCGGCATTGGCATCCAAAGCGACCGGTTATCCGATTGCAAAAATAGCGTCGAAACTCGCTTTGGGTTACCATTTGGACGAACTTCAAAACCAGATTACCAAATCTACATCGGCACTTTTCGAACCGACTCTGGATTACGTCATTGTAAAAATCCCGCGCTGGAATTTCGATAAATTTGAAGGTGCCGACCGGACTTTAGGCTTGCAAATGAAATCAGTTGGTGAAGTCATGGGTATTGGACGATCATTCCAGGAAGCACTTCACAAAGCCACGCAATCACTCGAAATCAAACGAAACGGACTCGGAGCAGATGGAAAAGGCTACAAAAACTACGAGCAAATCATCGAAAAACTGACTTTCGCAAGTTGGGACCGCGTATTCGTCATTTACGATGCGATCCAAATGGGAATTCCGCTTAGCCGCATCCACGAAATTACCAAAATCGACATGTGGTTTTTGAAGCAATACGAAGAGTTGTATTCGTTAGAGAAAGAAATTTCGAAATACAACATAGATACGCTTCCAAAAGAATTGTTGCTTGAAGCCAAACAAAAAGGTTTCGCCGACAGGCAAATCGCGCACATGATGAATTGCCTCGAAAGCCAGGTTTACAAACTGCGCGAAGACCAAAACATCAAACGCGTGTATAAATTGGTGGATACTTGCGCGGCCGAATTTACCGCAAAAACACCTTATTATTATTCGACTTTCGAAGCTGAGATCGAACTCGCAAATGGAGCGACATACGTACACAACGAAAGCATCGTTTCGGACAAAAAGAAAGTTGTCGTTCTAGGTTCCGGACCAAACAGGATCGGGCAGGGCATCGAATTCGATTATTCTTGCGTGCACGGCGTTTTGGCTGCGAAAGAATGCGGTTACGAGACAATTATGATCAATTGCAACCCGGAAACGGTTTCAACCGATTTTGATATTGCAGACAAGTTGTACTTCGAGCCGGTATTTTGGGAACACATTTACGACATCATCCGACATGAAAAACCTGAAGGTGTGATTGTGCAACTCGGCGGACAAACCGCTTTAAAATTGGCTGAAAAACTTTCAAAATACGGAATCAAAATCCTCGGAACAAGCTTTGACGCTTTGGATTTGGCAGAAGACCGCGGAAGGTTTTCGGAATTGCTGACCGAGTTGAAAATTCCGTTTCCACAATTCGGAATCGCTGAAACCGCTGATGAAGCTTCGGCTTTGGCTGATGTTTTAGACTTTCCGTTACTCGTTCGTCCATCGTATGTTTTGGGCGGACAAGGCATGAAAATCGTGATCAACAAACAGGAACTCGAAGAGCATGTGATTGACCTTCTGAAAAATATTCCGGGAAATAAATTATTGTTAGATCATTATCTTGATGGCGCAATTGAAGCTGAAGCCGATGCGATTTGTGATGGTGAAAACGTCTATATCATCGGAATCATGGAGCATATTGAACCTTGCGGCATCCATTCTGGCGATTCGAATGCGACATTGCCACCGTTTAATCTGGGCGAATTCGTCATGCAGCAAATTAAAGATCATACGCATAAAATTGCGTTGGCTTTGAGAACTGTTGGACTCATCAACATCCAGTTTGCGATTAAAGACGATACGGTTTACATTATTGAAGCCAATCCAAGAGCATCGAGAACGGTTCCATTTATTGCAAAAGCGTATGGCGAACCGTATGTGAATTACGCGACAAAAGTCATGCTCGGACACAATAAAGTAACCGATTTTACTTTCAATCCGCAACTTAAAGGTTTTGCAATCAAACAACCAGTGTTCTCTTTCAGTAAATTCCAGAATGTCAACAAAGCACTTGGGCCAGAAATGAAATCGACCGGAGAAAGCATTTTATTCATAGACGATTTGAAAGACGACCAGTTTTACGAATTGTACTCACGAAGAAAAATGTATCTGAGTAAATAATATTTGTATTTTTAAACAAAAAAGCCTTGGAATTTCCGGGGCTTTTTGCGTAAATATATGATCAGACTATTCTTTTACCAACGTTTTGCTGTGCACTATGCCGTCAATCTTTACCGCGATAAAATAGGTACCGCTTGCAAGCTTTTCGATATTAATGGTTTCTTTGTATTTTCCGGCTGCCGCAGTTTTGGATTTCAAATGTTGCAAAACTTTTCCGTCAGCTGAAATAAGATCTACAGAGATCGTACTGTTTTTCTGCAAATCCAACTCGATCGTGGCAACATTGCTGGCCGGATTTGGATAAACAGCATATGAAATTTGTGAATCAGACGCTACAGCATTGATGCCAAGCGACGTTTTATTGATGTTCCATGTTACGATAGAAGCATGTACAGCAGCGTGATTGTCAACACGGATCAATGTGGTGTCGTCGGTTACAGTTGCGCTTAGGGTGTGTATTCCGTTGGTTAAAGTGGTTTGGTCCAATTGGTAATTCGCCGAAGTATTGCTTAAAATTGCTCCGTCGAGTTGCCATTTGATGTTTAAAGTATTTGGAACCGGAAGCATCAATTCTGAAAGATTGAAATTCAAAAACTGCTGAGTCGATTCGATATTAAGTGTTTCCGGCTCATAAGCAACAATCGGATTCACAAGGGAATGCACGCGTTCAATAATGCCTTCTTTGCATACCGCGCAGTAGGGTACGCCGAGGATTTCCATCTTACAACTGTTGGTCGTTGGTTTGTACCATGAAGCAGAATTTCCGCCACAGCAATAATTCTGGATACTGATCCCTGTTCCGGTTGTCAGCCAATTTCTCCATTTGTTCGTCGCCGGGTTCGATTGCGCGGTCATGTTCGGGCGTTCAAAAAAATACTGGTCGCCGGCATAATATTCGTCGGCAAGGTTCGCGAAAGAATGGCCCATTTCGTGCGCAGTAATTTCTACTCCGGCCGGATGCGTAGTTGTTGTAGCATAACTTCCGCCACTTCCTCCGTAATCAGAAGAGTTTGCAATAATGATAAGTTGGTCATAATCCGGAACATTTGCGGCGAGTACCGATGCAATCCGTGCATCACTCGTTGGCACAATCAATCTGTGGATTCCCGCATAATCAAATTGTGTTTTAAAATAATTGTCCGGATTTGAGACCGGAACTGGCGGATTGGCCGTATTGCAATCGCTCGCAGTATTTGGGTGAATGGCGCCCGATTCGTTCGAGATCACTTTGATCGCATAAATATTAAAGTAGTTTTTGTAATTCGACCAAGGCGTAATATTCGTGAGGGAATTTGCAAAATCAGTAGCTTTGGTGATAAACAAATCCTGTTGGGACGCCGTGTAGCCATCGCCCATGATCACGATGTTGATGAATTTGTCAGAACTTCCTTTGTATTGGATCGTTTCGACCTCAAATACCTGCGCGCCGGAAAACTGAAAGCACAATAAAAATGTCAGGAATAAAAAGTACTTTTTTTTCATAATTATAAATTTAAAGTGATCAATTCAGATTCTGGTTTGTTTTGCAACGATTCAAATATTTTGACGGTGTTTGAACTTCCCGAAGTTTGCAGCCTGAAAAAGAAATCGGCTTCTTTGAGTTCAACATCTTTGGAAACATATTTTCCGTTGTCGTCAGGATATTCAAAATGTTTGTATAAAGGATGAGCGATAATCATTGTTTTGGCCGCTCCGTTTTTTGGAAAAAATTTCACTGTCAGGTAATTTCCGGAATGTTTACCGGCATCGTTTTGTGATTTTATTTTTCCAGTCGTTTTCGTTTTGTTAACCAATGAAATGGTGTTTTTTCCGGCAACCGAATCATGAACCATCTTAAAAGTCAGAAAAACAATTTCGTCCGTTTGTTTTTGAGTTTCGGAGGCTGTATTTTCATTCGTGATTTTTGTCGGGCTGCAACCGAAAAACAGCATTGACGCAACCAATCCGAAAATTTTCAGATTCCGCACCAATAAATAACTGTTATTCATGTCGCATCGTCAGTTTCTGCAGCATTTTTGTAGAAACACTATCCGAAGAAACGCCGTAACCTGTAACTAAAATCCCTTTAATTCCGGATGTCGACTCGATCGCATAAACCGCCGCTTCATCGCCAGGATCTGAATCGCCTTCATATCGATACACGTCGACGATTTCAAATTCATCAGCTTCAAATTTCCCGGAATGGTAAGCGATCCAGTTTTCCTGAATGTTGAAATCAACCGTAAAACCTTGGTCGCGCAACTTGTTTATCGCTTCGGAAACGGTTCCGTAATGAAAGTTTTCGTTCATAATTTATCTAATTTGTGTTCGTTATTTACGACAATCGGCACCAAACATTTTACATCCTTATCGTTAATATACCATTCCAGACAATAGCCGTTTGGGTCGGTTTCGTGTTGTGCGATCAGCAAATCAAAAGCGCGACTGATGCTGTTTGGGTCGCTTTTGTAATCGGTAATGTAAAAGCTGTTGTACGGACCTTCTTTAATGGTAAAAGTTTCAACGCCAACTTCAGCAGCTTCATTTTCGGTCATTTCTTCGGCAGCAGCTTTATAAACGATCTTTCCATCGGCGCCCGGCCAGGAAATTCCGAAAAAATGCCGGCGTTCGACTTTGGGAAGCAAGCTGTGAAGTTTTTGATGTGCGGCGAGAATTCCTTCCGGAAATTCATCTGCGGTCACGCATAAAGTTTTGATGTCTTTGTCTAAAGTAAAACTGTCCATAAATGTGATTTTTTCGCAATTTTGTTCATCAAATTTAGGTTTTTTTTTCAGAAGATTATGAACCGTCGCGGTGTTTTTACGCAAGAAATAAAAATAATCTTAAATCAACAGAAAGCGTTGATGCTCAGAATTGTTGGTTTTGCAGGAGAATATTTATTTTTTTTAGATTTGATTGCTGGAATCTGATTTATTCCAATTGGCAATCGGTAAGCGGGCAAAATAATACCTTACATTTGTAGCCTTAAAATGAAATTATGAAACGTATTTCCACCCTGAATCTGAACCTTTACAAAGTTGCAGCAGTTGTCTTTTTTCTTTTACAGACTTCGGTTTCTGTAGGACAAAACTTCACCGATTCCAATCTGCCAATTGTCATTATTTCGACAGATATCAATCCGCTCACGAATCAGCCATCCGAAATTCTGGACGATCCGCGCGTGCTGGCGACTATGAAAATTATCACGAGACCGGACGGAGCACGCAATTTTGTTGCCGATCAGGACAACGCAGCTTACCTGAATTATAACGGCCGCATCAATATTGAAATTCGCGGTTCGACGTCGCAGGATCTTCCAAAAAAGCAATACGGACTCACGACGTTGCAGGCCAATAATACGAGCAATAACAATGTGAGTATTTTAGGAATGCCAAGTGAAAACGACTGGATTTTAAACGGACTTGCTTTTGATCCGTCATTGATTCGTGATTATTTGTCGTATAATTTATCGCGACAAATGGGCAATTATGCGCCGCGCACGCAGTTTTGCGAAGTGATCATCAACGGTGCGTATAGTGGATTATACGTGTTTCAGGAGAAAATTAAGGCCGATACCAATCGTGTCAATATTGTAAAAATCGCTGCTGCAGATATCACGCAACCCAATTTATCCGGAGGTTACATCACAAAATCTGACAAGACTACAGGCGGCGATCCGGTGGCGTGGACAATGGCTTCGTATGCCGGAACGACCGATTTTATCCACGAACTTCCAAAGCCAGAAGATGTCACGACGCAGCAAGATACATATATCCATTCGCGGTTTACTGCATTAGGAACTTCCGCGCATGCAAACAATATGACGTTTGCAAATGGTTATCCTTCGGTGATTGATGTACCATCCTTTATAGATTTCATGATCAGTAACGAACTCGGCTCTAATGCTGACGCTTACCAAATCAGTACCTTTTTCCACAAAGACCGTGGTGGAAAATTACGCGCCGGGCCCATTTGGGATTTTAACCTGACTTACGGAAATGACTTGTTTAATTATGGTTTGGACAGAAGTCATTTTGACGTGTGGCAATTTTCAAACGGAGACAATGAAGGTGCGAAATTCTGGACCGATTTGTTCAACAATCCAACATATAAATGTTATTTTTCAAAAAGATGGAATCAGTTGACGCAAACCGGAAAACCGCTAAATTATAATAGTCTGACGGCTTATATCGACGAAATTGTTACAAATATCAGTGAGGCAAGAGCCAGGGAAAACATTAAATGGGGAACGGTTCCGAATCATGCGTTGGAAATCAGCAATCTTAAAACTTTTATCCAAAACAGAATTAATTGGATCAATTCTCATATCGGCGGATTTGCAGCCTGTGAAAATGTTGAGGTTCCGAATCTTGTGATCAATAAAATAAACTACAATCCGGGAACTGATGCAAATTTTCCGGTAAGCAACGATCAGGAATTTATTGAAGTTAAAAATGCCGGATCAACAACTGTAAATTTGACTGGCGTTTACCTTAGCGAATTGGGATTGTCGTATCAGTTTCCGGAGAACGCTACAATTGCTGCCGGACAAAGTGTTTTCATTGTGAGTAATCCGACAGTTTTCGAAGCGAAATATGGTTTTGCAGCTTTTGGCCAATTTTCAAGAAATTTATCCAATAGCAAACAGAAACTCGTTTTGGCCGATGGATTCGGAAATGTGATCGACATCGTAGAATATTTCGACGCATCGCCCTGGCCAAATGCCGATGGAAACGGAAGTTATTTGCAACTTACCGATACCCAACTCGACAACAACTTAGCTTCGAGCTGGATAGCATCTTCCTCTTTGGTATTGTCATCCGATTCATTCGCGCTCGCCGAAAATGTATCGTTTTATCCAAATCCGGTTAAAAATGAACTGACAGTGAACGCAACAAATGTCATCTCGAATGTTGAGGTATATGATATTTACGGAAAATTATTGCGCCGAATCAACGGAGATTCCAAATCAGCGACAATTGATTTTTCAGATTATTCAAACGGAATGTACCTCGTGAAAATCAGCAGCAGCAATAAAACACGTATCGAAAAGATCATCAAACAATAATAAAAAAGTCCCGATTTAAACGGGACTTTTTTATTTTACGGACACGAACCTCGCATGCTGTTGATCCAATCGGTGACAAGCTGAAGCCCTTCGTTGTGAATTGTCGTTCTGCCAATGAGCGGCATTTTGATCGATTCCTGGTTGGTGTTCATCCGAAGTACGATTTCCGAAAGACTGGCACGGCCGGTGTAAATTACAAACGATCCGCTTTGGGTTTGGCTAAACGGAACCATACAGGCGCCGAAAGTGCTCATGTTGCTGTTGCTGAAATTGAGTCGCATCGGAACATAAGCGCAATGTCCGCCATCGCGGTGGCAATGCGCGCAGTTGGCATCCAGATACGATTTGGCTCTGGTTTCCAAAGGTTTGCTGGTATCTCTCCAGTCTACTGTTGATGCAATTGTAGCTAAATCGGGCAACGCACTTCCAATGTAACCCATTTTTTTCCAGCGCTCCAGCTGATTGGCAGAAGAGCCGACGTAATCATATGTGAAGTTGAGGTTTTGAGGTTTTGGCCCGATCGGAATAATAATGTCTCCTTTGTCGGCAGGATTTATTTTATGGCAGGTCGCACATTCGGTCGCAGACGGAATTCGGTAATCGACGCTTTTGGTCACATTATTTTCGGTAAACGTTACCGGAACAAAACTGCCGTTTCCATTTGTGTCAAGGTATGCTTCGGTTTGCTCTTCATTCCAGATGTATTCGTATAATTTCCAGCCTGAATCCGTTGGCGTGGCTTCCTGCGTTTTAATCAGCAAACGCGTTTCGATGATTTTGGTCGTATTTGAAGGTTGCACGTTGTCGTAATAAAATGTCTTTATAAGTACGGCGCCAACCGGAAAAACAAATACATTATCTGCACCGTTGTAGGAAGCGCTGGTTCCTTTTGGCATCCAGACAAACCTTTTTTTCTTGGCATAATCTGTAAAAAGATCGCTGGCTGGTTTATAAGGTAAAACTTTGTAATTTGGTTTTTGGTTGTGGATCGGACCGTCAAAAAAACGGTAGTCTGATAATTTAGGAAGTGGAACCTGTGAGAGATCAATCGTGATCGGCGCATTGTTTTGTACAGTCGTCTGTTTTGAAGATCCTCCCGAAATGTCGTCGTAAAGCGCATCTTCGTCAGAAGAACACGAATGAATCAGTCCGGCAAAAGCGAAGAATAATAGAATCAGTAGGTATTTTTGTTTCATAGCGTAAAAATGAGTGGAACAAAAATAACAAAAAATCGATTCGGTCGCAGTTTATGTGAATAAGAAGTAAAAAATTCTGCTTAAATGTACAGATGTGTTAAAATTTACGCTAATTCACTTCCAATAAAACATTATAATTTTTCAGTACGGCGAAGCTTTCTTCCGAGGTGTGGTCAAATTCTTCTTCGTGCGCGTCTTTTTCTTTCTTGAGCGTAATGAGTTTTAGTGCTTTGTGGAACCGGCGAATTTCAGTCGTTGTCGACAATATCAAACCTGGAACGACAGCGCTTTCGCCGGTTTCTGTTTTCGCAACCATTGTGAAATAGGATGAATTGCAGTGTTTGACTTTTCCGGTCTGGATGTTTTCCGCTTCGACGCGAATGCCAACAATCATCGAACTTTTTCCAACGTAATTGATGCTGGCTTTCATGGTGACCAGTTCGCCAATTTCTATCGGATTCAAAAAATTGACCGTATCTACTGAAGCTGTCACGCAATAATAACCAGAAAATTTTGAAGCGCACGCAAATGCGATCTGATCCAACAGCGATAAAATGTAACCACCATGGATTTTTCCACTGAAATTGGAATGTGACGGCAGCATCAATTCAGAGATCGTGACTTTTGATGATTTGACGGTTTTGTATTTTTGCTGCATCTATCGGAAATTAAAAGGTGATTTTTCTTTTTCTACGCTGGTAACGAAATAATGGCTTTCGCCCCACCAAGGAAAAGTGCGGTAACGTTCGACATAAGTGATCTTGACGTACTGTCCCTGCAGGGTTTTAAGCGCTTCAATGACTTCTTTATCGCTGTCCAAAACGGAAAACGCAAAAATCTGCGCACCCGAAATTCCCTGGCTCATTTCGCCTTCCCAGGTTTTAAAAACCACGCCTTTGCTGCTCACTTTGATGAGTTCGCCTGCGCGTACGCCTTCACTATAAGTAGCATAATACACGAATGTAAAGTAAGTTGCAAGTCCAAATAAAATGGCTGCCAAAGAAATAAGTAAGAATTTTTTCATCTGATTTAAATTTCGTTATCGTCTGTTTCTGATCTTTTAATAATGTTTTCCGGAAGTGCTTTTTTTGCTTTTGCACCCATTTTTTTGAGTTTTTCGACGCTCGTGATCAGGTTGCCTTTCCCTTCAACAAGTTTGTTCATCGCGCCCTGGTATTCGGTTTTGCTTTCGTCGATCTTTTTTCCAAGACGGATCAAATCGGCTACAAAACCTTCAAATTTATCATACAATGCGCCTGCTTGCCGCGCAATTTCGTATGCATTTTCCTGCTGTTTTTGATTGGCCCACATGCTGTCGATCGTGCGCAAAGTCGCCAAAAGCGTCGAAGGAGTCACAATAACAATATTTTTTTCAAAAGCTTTGTTATATAATGCCGTGTCTTCGTTAAGCGCAATGGCAAAAGCGGGTTCAATTGGAATAAAAAGCAGCACGAAAGCCGGACTCTCGATCTGGTACAAATCGTGATAATTCTTGTCGCCGAGTTGTTCGACGTGGCGTTTGATCGAATTTACGTGTTCTTTTAGAAATGCAGTTCTTAGAAGATCATCTTCTTCATTGATGTATTTTTCATACGCCGTAAGCGATACTTTTGAATCGACGACCATCTTTTTTCCGTCGGGCAAATTGATCACGACATCGGGAAAAACGCGTTGGCCAAATTCATTGGTAAAACTTTGCTGCACTTCATATTCACGTCCTTTTTCAAGTCCGGATTTTTCGAGTACGCGTTCCAAAACGAGTTCGCCCCAATTGCCCTGCATTTTCGAATCGCCTTTAAGCGCTTTGGTCAGGTTGAGTGTTTCGCGGCTCATTTGTTCGTTCATTTCGCGCAAGCCCAATATTTGTTGGCGTAAAGCCGCGTGGTAATCGATGCTTTCTTTGTGCGTGTCTTCCACTTTTTTCTCAAACAAATGAATTTTTTCCTGCAAGGGCGACAGGATGGTTTTCATGTTTTCTTTATTTTGTTCCGTGAATTTATTCGATTTTTCTTCCAGGATTTTGTTGGCCAGATTTTCAAATTCCTTGGTAAATTTTTCCTGAAGTTTTTCAACTTCCTGTTTTTGCTCAAGATTTCGTTCCCAAAGGTTTTCAAAATCGACTTCTTTTCGGGTCAGTTGGATTGCGAGAGAATCTTTTTCGGAACGGATAAGTTCTTTTTCGGAATTGGACAATTGAAGCTGTTTTTCTGAAACGCTTTTCTCGTTCAGCGTTTGTTCTTTCAAAGAAATGAATTGGGAATGAAGCGCAATCATTTTTTCTTCAAGTCCGATTTTTTCTGATTGGAAACGTGCGGAAAATATAAGTTTGCCGACGAAAATTCCGATCGCTAACGCAATGATAAAAGTAATGATCGTAAGTAAAGCCGCGTTCATTGAATGGGATTTGTGAACAGTAAATGTAAACAATTATCGCAAGGAATAATTTTGATTCTGTACTTTTATCCATAAAAAAACGGCCTCAAAGAAGCCGTTTTTTTAGGTGTGACCCAAATATATATAGAGAGAGTTAGTTGAAAATTTGAAAATGGCTGTCAAATTCTTTGTTTCTGATTCGGCGCTCAGAGTAACTGTTGTACATTAAATTGCGTACGTGTTTTTTTGATGATTTGATCGCCGGAAAATTGGAAATAATCCCAACGATCGAGATCAGGATCAAAACCATCCAGATGCTCATGTAAATGATGTAATTTAAATCGGTAGAATATTCGATATTTGATGCAAAATAATAACCTGCAAATCCAAACACGCCCATTGATAATATAAGTATTGCCTTTTTCATAACTTTAATTTTAGTGGTTATTTTCAAAAAAATATCTGCTGCAAAATGCTAAATAAATCGCTTAAATATTTTTATCTAAATTATAATCTCCACGCTAAAAATCACTTATAAAATTCGACGATACTGTTATACAATTTCCGTTAACATAATTTTATGGTTGCAAATTCCGATTGTAGAAATTGTCGCAGATGTTTGCCATTTCAAAAATTTGAATATATTTGGCAACCTTTTTTCCCGCTCAAACTGTAGAAAATGGGTCAGTTAACAATCAAACCAAACTATATGACAAGAAAATTTGCTTTTGGATTTCTTTTTTTATTATTGAATTTTTCGGCTTTCGCCCAAAGTAACGTAGGTCACCTGACGATTTTTTCTGAAGATGGCGATCGTTTTTTCCTGGTATTGAACGGCGAAAAACAGAACGACATTCCGCAGACAAACCTCAGGATCGAAGATTTGAACCAACCTTACTACAATGCGAAAATCCTGTTTGAAGACAAAACCCTGATGGATATTTCCAAAAACAATCTGGAATTAACCGATGTCGACGGAATTTTCAGCGACGTGACTTACAAAATCAAACGCGATAAAAACAACAAGTCGAAGATGAAAATGAATTTCTTTTCGATGATTCCGGTAGAACAGCACCGCGTTGTGTCGCCAAATGTGTATGTGATGCATTACGGACAGCCGCAGCCACAGCCAATAATTAATGTTTCACAAACGACTACGACCACGACAAATTCGGGGACAAATATGTCTGTCGGAATGAATACGGGCGGAATGAACATTGGCATGAATGTAAATTTCAACGAGCCGGTTTTAACACAAACGACCACGACGACCACAACTCATGACAATCACGACAACCACGCCGGACACAATCATGAACGAGGCTGCAACCGCAAATTTTCAATGCTTCCGGCAGATTTCAACGCTGCTTTGGCAACCGTAAAAAACCAGAAGTTTGATGATACGCGATTGAAAACAGCCAAACAAATTACATCAGCAAATTGCTTAAGCGCCGCGCAAATCGTAAAGATTGCTGAGGTTTTCGGATTTGAAGAAAGCAAACTCGATTTTGCGAAATTCGCTTATGATCATTGTACGGAAAAAGAAAATTACTTTAAAATCAACAACATTTTCAGTTTTAGTTCGAGCGTAGACGATCTTACAGACTACATTCAGAACCTGAATTAATTTCGATACATACAAACAAAAAGACGCTGCAATAACAGCGTCTTTTTTATGCAAAAAAAATTACTTTCAATTCATTATACCTTAATCTGTTTCCATTTTCCTCTTTTGAACAAAATGAAACTCGCGATGGTGATTGCTGTTTCTGCAACCGGAATGGCAATAAAAACGCCTTCTGGTCCCAATTCAAAATATTTCGCAAGCAAATAGGCTAACGGAATCTGAAACAACCAAAATCCTACAAAATTCACTTTCGTCGGTGTCCACGTATCACCGGCTCCGTTAAATGCATTAATCATCACCATCCCGATTCCGTAGAAAATGTAACCGCCTGCAATAATCCGCGTCGCGCGAACCGCATATTGTTGCACCTGTATGTCATTCGTAAAAAACGCGACCAGATATTCTGCGCCAATTAACGAAATCAGCATCACACTTCCCATATAAATAACGTTGTATTTTGCTGTTTTTAAAACCGCGTCTTCAGCACGCTGGATTTGGTTCGCACCAAGATTTTGTCCAACAAGTGTCGCCGCAGCATTGCTAAGTCCCCAGGCTGGCAAAAGGAAAAACATCATCAACCGCAAAGCAGTCTGATATCCGGCCGATCCGTTGTCACCGCCAGTTGTTGCCACAAGTTGGGCCAGGAAAATCCAGCTGCACGACGCAATGATAAACTGTAAAACCGCTGGAGATGCAATTTGCACAAGGCTTTTGATTTGTGTCCAATCAGGTTTAAGATAAGCAAGCGTGATTTTGAGCCTGTTTTTTCCGTTAAACAGATGAAAAAGTTGGTAGCTTACGCCAATGCTTCTCCCGATTGTCGTGGCGATCGCAGCGCCTGTGAGTCCGAATGCGGGAATTGGTCCCAGGCCGTTAATCAAAATTGGGCAAAGAATAATGTTGCTGATATTGGCAATCCAAAGGCTTTTCATCGCAATGGCCGCATTTCCGGCGCCGCGAAAAATTCCGTTGATCAAAAACAGCAATGCAATAATGATACTTCCGCCCATCATAATCCGGATAAACGGTGTTCCGTGTGCCGCAGCTTCGGGTGAAGCGCCCATCAGCAAAAGGATTTCTGTCCCGAAAATAACACCCAATATACTAATGATGGCTGTAATGCAAACCGTTATTAAAATCGCCTGCATGCCTGCTTTTCCGGCAGCTTCCGGATCTTTTTCGCCAATTCTCCTGGCAACAACGGCCGTCGCTGCCATACTGATTCCGACCGCGAGCGAATAAATAATTGTAATGACCGATTCTGTAAGCCCAACAGTCTGGATCGCAAAACTGCTTTCTTCAAGATGGCCAACAAAATACAAATCGACGAGCGCGAAAACTGATTCCATCATCATTTCAAGCATCATCGGAATTGCAAGCAAAATTACCGAAAGCCTGATGCTGCCGGTCGTGAAATCGAGTTCTTCGCCGCGCAAAGATTTTTTAATTACAGAAAATATAAGTGATAGTTTCCCTTTTGCAGGTGAAATTTGTGTCATGATAAATGGATAATATATTTGAAAAAAGGCAAATTGCAGCAGCAAATGCCCGAATTGTTAGCGTAATAAAAAAATGTCCTTTAGAAAGTGAGGACGGCTAAAACAATCATAATGCGTAGGATTTGAAGCAAATATATTATTTTTAAACAAAAAGCCCGCACAAAAATAAGTTTTCGTGCAGGCTGAAGCTGATTTTCAGAGTTTTATTCTTCATCGAGTTCTACATTTCCCCGATTTTTAAGATTATCGGGATGTGAATTTGGATAACGGTTTGGCGTAATGTCGGAATTCCGGTCTTTATTTTCAACCGTTTTTTGTTGTTGCTCTTCGGATTGAACATCGCGGCTCAGGCTTTCATTTTCATTCCAATTTCTGTCAGTTTGCTCATTATTCCGGGCGCGTTTTACCGTTTTGGAATCACCGTTTTCATCTGTTTCCGTTTCAGGGTTTAATTTTTCTTTCGACGGATCGTAATTGTCAGCAATATTTTTTCCGCTGAATCCTTCGTTGACTTCCTGTTCGTTATTGATCTTTTTCGAACCCAAATCTTTATTTTCCATGATCGTTTAATTTTAAGGTTGGTTGTGTTTCTCTTATAATATTACGTCTTTTTGGTCACAGAAACGATCCATTTAACATTGCTTTTGGTTTAACGGTTAAAAATCACAAAGCAGTTTTTTCACCTTTAAAAACGACTTATCTTTGTCTTTCAGAAAACAAAATGGAACACAGTCATTACATCATTCACAAACCTTACGGCTATTTGAGCCAGTTTATTTATGAGTTAAAACGCAAGAAAAAATTGCTGGGCGAATTGTACGATTTTCCTGTCGGAACAATGGCCATCGGACGTTTGGATGAAGATTCCGAAGGGTTGCTTCTGCTGACAACCGATGGCATGATGAGCGAAATCGTTCGCGGCAAAAAAGTGTCGAAAGAATATTATGCTCAGGTTGACGGTATCATCAACCAATCTGCGGTTGACCAATTAAAAGCAGGCGTCGAAATTGGTTTCAACGGAAAAAAATACATCACCCGAAAATGCGATGCCCACTTGTTGGAACAAACTCCTGATTTTCCACCACGTTCCCAAAAAATCCGCGATGAAAGGCATGGACCAACATCCTGGGTTTCCATTACATTAACGGAAGGAAAGTTTCGCCAGGTCAGGAAAATGACTTCGGCAGTGGGATTTCCGACCTTACGTCTGATCCGTGTTCGTGTGGGAAACATTCATTTAAATAACCTCAAATCCGGCGAAGTTCTCGAAGTTTCGGAATTTGACTTAGCAAAATAAAATATCATGTTAAACATCGTTTTGGTGGAACCTGAAATTCCAAATAATACCGGAAATATTGGCCGTTTGTGTGTTGGAACTGAAAGCCGTTTGCACCTGATTCATCCATTCGGATTTAAAATTACTGATACTGCTGTAAAACGAGCCGGACTCGATTATTGGATCCATCTCGACAAAACAGAATACCAGAATGTAGATGAATGGATTAAACAAATTCCGGATGTTTCCCGCGTTTTCCTGTTCAGTTCCCATGCCGAGAAAAGCTACCTGCAAAATGATTTTCAGGATGGCGACTGGCTGGTTTTCGGAAAGGAAAGTGTTGGTTTGAGCCAGGAAATCCTGAGCCGGTTTGCCAATCATTTGTCCATTCCGATTTCGCCATTGGTACGCAGTTACAACCTGGCCAATTCAGTCGCATTTGCCATCGGCGAAGCAAAAAGACAAATTTTACGCTGATTAAATTATAATTTTATGACAGACAGATCCCAACTCAGAAGTACAATTTTCAGGCATTTGGACGGACTCGCAACTGCGCCCGTAGCGATCGCTTTTCAGAAAAAAGGCGTACTGAAGCATTTGCTTGAAAAGAAAAATGCATCACTTTCAGAACTGGTTTCAAAATTTGGTGCCAATGAAGGGTATCTGAATGTTGGACTGCGCGTATTGGCTTCCCAAGGATTTCTAAAATATGAGATTGACAACCAAACGGACAAGATTACGATCGGATTGACCGCCAAAAGTGAAACTGCTTTTTCACTTTTTTATTTATATGAAGATGTGGTCGATTTGCTGCATTTTTCAACCAAATTCCATCCGCGCGTTTTCGAAGAAGAACCCTTTCAAAAACTCGATGCCATTTTTGAGAAATATAAAAAAAATTACGGAATCGAATTTTCTCAGGATTCTCTGACCAATGAAATCCAGCACCAGATTTTGAAACATGTTGAAGGGTATCTGGTTGGGCCAACATTAGTCAGGCTTGGTATGAACGGCATGTTTCACAAATATTTTATGGAAATTTCGTTCCGTCCCGAAGAGTTTCACAAATCACCCGAACATTTCAAAAAAATCCTAGATTTCTTTGTGTTTTTGGGTTGGTTTGAAGAACGCAACGGCAATTACCAATTCACCGAAACCGGTTTGTTTTTCGCAAAACGTGCTTCCGCTTATGGCGTAACGGTTTCGTATTTGCCCACTTTTGCCCAAATTGAAGAACTGATTTTTGGAAATCCCGCTGCGTTGCGAATGATTGCCGACGGTGAAGACGAAATCCATGTCGACCGCGAGATGAATGTTTGGGGAAGCGGCGGCGCGCACGATACGTATTTTAAAGTCGTCGACGAAATCCTGATCCGGCTTTTTAACCTTCCGATCGAAGAACAACCCAAGGGAATTCTAGATATGGGCTGCGGAAACGGCGCTTTTCTCGAACATATTTTCGATGTGATCGACAGGCAAACGCTGCGCGGAAAAATGCTCGACAAATATCCGCTGTTTTTGGTCGGAGCCGATTACAATCAGACCGCTTTGAAAGTAACACGCGCCAATTTGATCAAAGCCGACATTTGGGCGAAGGTCATTTGGGGCGACATTGGCCGTCCGGATTTATTGGCAAACGATTTAATGGACAACTACAAAATTGACCTGAAAGATTTGCTGAATGTGAGAACGTTTTTAGACCACAACCGCATTTGGGAAACTCCGAAAATCAGGACTGAAGAAAGAGAAAGCGATTCAACCGGCGCATTTGCATTTCGCGGCAAACGCATTTCAAACAACGAAGTGGAGGATAGTTTGCTCGAACATTTGCAGAAATGGTCGCCTTATGTGCGCAATTTCGGACTGCTGTTAATCGAACTTCATACGATAAATCCAGAATTGGCAGCAGCAAACATTGGAAAGACCGCAGCAACTGCCTATGATGCGACGCATGGTTTTTCTGACCAATATATTGTGGAAATCGATGTGTTCAACAAAATTGCCGCGGAAGCCGGATTGTTTCCCGATGAAAACATTTTCCGCAGATTTCCAGATTCAGAACTCGCGACGGTCAGTATTAATTTGTTGAAAGGAAAAGACTAAAGTTTAATCCTGGATAAAATTTGTAAAGGATTTGATGATGGTTTCTGCTGTTCGCTCAAGCGATGGTTTGACTTCAATAAAATCATCTTTGAGTTTTCCGTCAGGCGTAAAAAAATCAGCAACAGTCGTTTTGACCAACGCTTCTTTGGCATAACTTTCTTTCAATGCAAAAGTAACTGTATATTTTTTGTCGGCGTTAAAAACAACCGTTAAAGTATATTTGATGTTGTAAGAATAGGTTTCGCCAAGGCTTCGGTAAAAATAAGCGTTGGTCCTGAAACCGTCTATTTTGAGCGAATTTTCGGTCACATCATACACGTCAAAACCTTTTTTGTTGTAGTATGGCGCCCAGGATTTTGCAACTTCGATGAGCTTTTCCATTGGCCGGTTTGGCGTTGTGAATTCGATCGGCGCAAAGCCACTTGGTGTCATTTCAGGTTTTGGCTGGGCCAATGCGATACAGCTCAATAACAGGAAAGTAATGCGAAATAAAATTTTCATTTGTTGGTCTTTTACCCAAAGATAAATGAAGTTGCGTTCCTATTAAAGGTTTTTGAAGATAAACTTGCCCTTTTCAGTATCAAAAAAGATATTTTCATCACGGAACAGCAAATCAAAAACGCCATTTGAAATGAGTTCGATGGGTTTGCCCTGAACGACTTTTTCAGCAGTCATCACGACCATTTCGTCGCTGAATTCGATCGCCAGATCAATATCATGCGTCGAAAATAAAATGCATTTTTCAGTTTCATGTGCCAGTTTTTTCAACAACCGAAATAGTGAAATTTTGTGCAGTAAATCCAAATGTGTGGTCGGTTCGTCAAGAATGATCAATGGCGTGTCCTGTGCAATGGCGCGTGCAATGAGGACTTTCTGCAACTGGCCATCACTGATTTCGTAGTGTTTCTTTGCTGCCAATGACGTGATTTGTGTCAGTTCCAATGCCCGATTGATGTTCGAAAGATCGTTGTCTATCAAGGTTCCGATCCAGTTGGTGTAAGGTTGCCTTCCTAAAGCAACCAGTTCGAACACGGTCAGGTTGCTTGGCGGCAATTTTTCGGTTAAAACGAGGCTGAGGTTTTGTGCCAGTTCCAAAGCAGAATAGTTGAAGATATTTTTATTGTTCAGCGAAATCTCTCCTGATAACGGTTTTTGGATTCCCGTAATGCTGCGCAACAATGTCGATTTTCCGATTCCGTTTGCGCCAATGAGTGCAATCAGGCTGCCTTTTTGCAAAGACAAATTAATATCCGATGCAATCGTATTTTGCATTTTTTTCGATATATAACCAACCGAAAGATTTTCTGTTTTTAAGATAATTTTCTGTTCCATCAGCCCATCATTTTTCGTTTGCCAAGCAACAGCCAAATCACCACCGGCGCACCAATAATAGAGGTGATTGCGTTAATCGGAAGGGTTAAATCGGTTCCCGGAAATTGCGAAAAAATGTCGCAAATCAGCATGATCGCCGCACCAAAAAACAGCGTTGCCCAAAATAAAATGGTATGATTGCTGGTTTGAAAAACCAATTTCGAAATGTGCGGCACCGCAAGTCCGATAAAAGCGATCGGGCCTGCAAAAGCTGTGATGCTTCCGGCTAAAATGCTCGTCGCAAAAATAATCACTAAACGGGTTTTGTTGTAATTCAGCCCAAGACTGCGCGCGTAATTTTCGCCAAGCAACAATGCATTCAGCGGTTTGATGCTGAAAATACTCAGAAGCAATCCGATAAAAACGCAAATGGCAAGAATTCCGATGGATGTCCAAGATATGTTTCCAAGATTTCCAAGTGACCAAAAAGTGAATTTCTGCAATTGTTCAGCCGTGCTAAAATACGTCAGAACACCAACAATGGCTGTGGTAAAACTTCCAAACATCAAACCGACAATTAGTATGGCCATCGTATCGCGAAGTTTTTGCGACACCAATAGAACGGCAAGCAAAACCAGAAAACTGCCCAAACAAGAAGCTAGGATGATTCCGTAAGACGATACTAAAAACGAAGCCAGAAATGCCGGTAGAAATGCCGAACCCAAAATCACAAACGCCACGCCAAGGCTTGCGCCCGAACTCAATCCGAGAACATACGGGCCGGCCAGCGGATTTCGAAACAACGTCTGCATCAGCAAACCGCTGACCGACAATCCCATTCCGACTAAAACCGCGGTGATCGCTTTCGGCAATCTGTAATTGATGATGATATATTCCCAGGTTTCTTTGGAAGCTTTTCCGCCGCTCAGGCTTTCAAAAACTTCTTTTGCAGGAATCGACACCGATCCCAAACTGATGTTGAGTATAAAAAGCAATCCCAATCCGAAAATCAGAAACACGAAAAAAATAGTATTTCGGTTGGAATGCTGCACTATTGAAGCTTTTCGTAAAAGTAAATTTTGTAACCTGGAAGCAACTGCGGATGTAAGATTTTAACGATGTCTTTGAGTACAATATCCGGTCGGTTTGGCGCAAGTTCAAAATAGATCAGGCCGCCGGTTTTTCCTTTTTTGATAGCGTAAGAATAGACATGTTTTTCCTGAAATGCTTTGAATTGCGCATAATGCGGATTGCTGTCGGTCATTTCTTTCAGTGAAGTGAATTGGCCCGGGCCGATCCAGAAATCGGCATTTTTGGCTTTCTCAAATACCGTTTCAAAAGGCATGGACAAACTTCCCGACCCTTTAGTTTCGCTCCACAAATATGTTCCAGAAGCTTGCGAAATCATCACTGCTGCCCAACTTTCGCCCTGTGGCAGATACCAATGATTTTCGAACATCGCACTCGATAGAACAGTGGGTTTGGTGGCAGATTTTGCAACGATCCGCAATGTATTGTTGTAATCGGATTCTATTTTGGAAAAGATGTCATTGGCTTGTTCTTCGAGTCCGTAAAGCGCGCCGAAAAACTTGATCCATTCGGCTTTTCCAAGTGGTGTTTGTTCGTTCCAGTCGCCGTTTAAGATCACTTTCAGTCCGCTTTTTTGCAGGTTGTCCAACGACGGATTGTTGTTGTCAATTCCGTAACCAACAATGACATCAGGCTGCAAATCGATGACCACCTCTGTATTTAAATGCTGGTTGTTGCCCACTTCGCGCACTTTTTTTTCATCGATCAGTGCACGCACTTTTTCAGAAGAAATGTAGTCCAGATTTGGAAATCCCGCCAAAGTATTTTCGACGCCAAGCATTTCAAGCGACGGAATATGTGTGGTGGAAGTTGCGATTATTTTTTTTACCGGAACCGAAATAATCACATTTTGCTTCAGGCTGTCGGGAATTTTTGTGTTGTTTTCCTGAAGAATGTAAGTGAATTGCTTTGCAGCATTTGGCCATGGATTTGTGATTTTTACGACTGAAAATCCGTTGTATTTGTAAATGGAAAGTCCTTTTGCGTAATGAATGCTGTTTTCAGATTTTTGTTTTGCAGCTGTTGGAATTGCATCGTTTTGTTTGCATCCGAAAACGGAAATCAACACCAAAAACAACGTGATCCTGTAGAAAAAATCTTTCATATGAAATTATTAAAAACAAGACAAAGGTAAATGTTACGTTGGTTTTTTTGCAGAATCCACAATCTTTATTTAGAAATTCAAATGATAAGCCTATATTTGCGCCGAATTAAGGTTGTGATTTTGATTACTGTAAATCACATTAAAAGGGAATCAGGTGAACTGGTTTTATGATTTCAGATTTATGACTTACGATTTCGGACGTAACTCATAAATCTGAAACCGTAAATTCAAAAATCCTGAGCTGTTCCCGCAACTGTAAGCTATAAAGGCTGTTGTTAACTCTGATCCACTGTTCGAAAAGAATGGGAAGGCCAACAACAGTACGCAAGCCAGGAGACCTGCCTTTTTTCTTAACGAATATCGAGCCTTCGGGAAAAAAGGTTCAGAAATGATGACTGCGAAAAAGCTGCTTTTAATTTTTTTATTGTTGGTGTGCCGAAATATTTGGGCGCAACAGGATGCTGTTGTTTTAAAAGAAGTGGTTGTCTCTGATTACCAACTCAAAAATTTCTCAAACACGCAAACCGTTCAGGCTTTGAATGATTCGGTGATCCGGAAAAACCAATCTTCACTTACTTCACTTTTGAATTACAATTCGGTTGTTTATTTCAAAGAAAACGGACTCGGCATGGTTTCGTCTCCATCATTTCGCGGGACGACTGCGCAGCAAACGGCAGTTGTTTGGAACGGAATCAATATTAATTCGCAGCTCAACGGACAAACCGATTTCAATACGATTACGACGCGCGATTTCAACAGCATTTCGGTTAAACCCGGCGGCGGAAGTGTCATTTATGGAAGCAGTGCCATTGGCGGAAGCATCCATTTGAACAACGATCTCGAATTTGGAAACCATTTTAAAAATGAAATTCGGTTGAATTATGGCAGTTTCAATACGATCGGGGCCAATTACAAACTTTCGGCTTCAGATGCGAAAACCAGTGTAAATCTGAGCGTTTCGCGAAACAGTTCCGACAATGATTACGACTATATCGGCACCGAAAATTTAAAAAACGAAAACGGCCAATATTACAATACAAGCGTCAATCTCGCTTTTGGCTACAAACTCAACAAAACAAATATCCTGAAATTGTACAGCCAGGTTTTTGAAAGTGAAAGGCATTTTTCGGGAACCTTGGCCGCGCCTTCGCAAAGCAAATACCAGGATTTGAACACACGAAATTTACTCGAATGGACGACTGCAAATACTATTTTAAAGTCGACTACTAAAGTGGCTTTCCTGTCTGAAAAATACAAATACTTTGCAAATTCCGAAACCGAAAATTTTGAAACTGCCAAAGCGGAAACCTTCATTGCAAAGTACGATCTCGACTGGAAAATGACGTCAAAAATCAATCTAAACGGAATTGTCGATTTTACGCAAACCAAGGGAATCGGTTCCAATATCGGAACTGAAAACCGGAATATCGGATCGGCAGCCTTGCTTTTCAAACACCAGATTTTTCGAAAATTCCAATACGAACTCAGCGCCAGAAAGGAAATTACGAACGATTATGAAAGTCCGCTGTTGTTCGCCTTCGGTTCGCGGTTTGAAGCCTCAAAAATCTACAGCATTAAGGCCAATGTTTCCCGGAATTTCCGAATTCCGACATTTAACGACTTGTATTGGCAAGGCGCGGGCAATGCCAATTTAAAACCTGAGAGTTCATATCAGGCTGAAATCGGGCAGGAATTGAAATTTAAAAACCTGGTTTTTTCGGCCAATGTGTATTATATGAAAATCCGCGATTTGTTGCGCTGGACGCCAACGGCCAACAATTGGGCCCCGGAAAATGTGGGAAAAGTCAATAGTTACGGTGCTGAAGCATTTTTAAATTACACGAAAATTTTCGGTCGACACGCGATCAATCTGAATTCGACCTATGCATACACGGTTTCGAAAAATGAAAAACTCGACAAACAATTGACTTTTGTGCCGTATCATAAATTTAATGCCGATTTGTCCTATTCCTTTCGGAAACTAACTTTCAATTACCAGTATTTATTCAACGGACAGGTTTTTACGCTTGCCGACGAATCTGATTTTCTAAAAGAATATCAGGTTTCAAATGTGGGCATTGATTGTAATTTTGGAAAAAAACAAACCTACAGCATTGGTTTTCAGGTGCTGAACCTTTGGAACGAAAGCTATCAGAGCATGCCGCAGCGGCCATTTCCCGGACGAAATTATTCCATAAACTTTACTTTAAATATTTAAAAATGAAATTCACAAAACTGATTTTAACCCTTTTTGCAGGCGCGCTTTTTTTCGTTTCCTGTTCCGATGATGATGCGGCCGATGCCAAAAGAACACCTTTAGGAAGTTACGATTTGGGTATTTTGGTCCTTAATGAAGGCAATTTTACGTCAGGAAATGCGTCGGTTTCTTACCTTTCTGAAGATTTTTCGACAGTTCAAAACGATATTTTTTCAATCGTAAACAATAATGCAGTGCTGGGTGATGTCGCGCAAAGCATCGGGTTTTACAATGATCTGGCTTATATCGTTGTCAACAATTCAAACAAAATTGAGGTGGTGAACCGCTACACTTTCAAGAAAATCCAGACCATTACTACCCAAATCAGAAACCCAAGATACATCGCTTTTGCAAACGGAAAAGGATATGCGACCAATTGGGGCGATGCCGGAAACCCAAATGATGATTATGTTGCGGTTATTGATCTTGCTACCAATACGGTAAACAATACGATTCCGGTTGCCGAAGGACCGGAGCAAATTGTCGAAAACAATGGAAAATTATATGTCTCGCATGCCGGCGGTTACAATTACGGGAACACGGTTTCAGTGATTGCAAATGATGCATTTTTGACTGCGGTTGCTGTGGGCGATGTGCCGCGCGAACTTCAGATTGTTGATGGAAATTTGTGGGTAAGTTGCAAAGGTTTGCCATCTTACGCAGCCGATGGACCAACTTCCGGAAAGTTTGTAAAAATCGATTTGGCGACAAATTCGGTGAGCGGACAATTGCAATTTCCTACAGGAACTGCTACAACCAACTTAGGAAACAGTGCGATTTCGGGGTCGAATGTTTTTTATACGATTGGAACCAGTATTTATAAATCGGCATTAAACGCTGTCTCGCTTCCGCAAACGCCATTGTTTGGGGTAACCAATGACAATATTGCGTCGATTTACGGTTTTGCGGTCAACAACGGACGAATTTATGTTTCCAATGTTTTCGGATTTGACGTAAGCGGAAAAATTTATGTCTTCAACTCGGGCGAAAACGGAACCGCCGGAACACTGTTGCATTCACAAACTGTTGGCGTTGGACCATCTGCATTTTATTTTAATCTTTAATTCTCACTTTCAAAAATCATAATATGAAAAAACTTTACAAATTCCCGCTCGCTCTTTTTGCCCTATTATTTTCAGTTTCAGTTTCCGCACAATTGACCAATGGCGTATTGGTTTTAAACGAAGGCAGTTTTGGAACAGACAATGCTGAAATCTCATTTCTTTCCGAAGATTGGCTGATCCCGGCTGCTTTTGCAAATGCCAATGTGAACACGCCTTTGGGCGATACAGCCCAGAGCATGGCTTTTGACGCGAGCCACGCATATGTCGTTTTAAATGGCTCCAATGACTTGAAAGTTTTGGACAAACAAACCCTGAGCTTGCAGGCAATTATGTCGATTGGACTGGCAAATCCGAGATACATCGCGATTTCAAATGGAACAGCATACATCACTTGTTGGGGCGATGCCGGAAATCCTGCCGACGATTACGTTGCCGTAGTCGATTTGCAAAGTTTGAGTACTACAACAACGATTGCTGCACCGGAAGGTGTGGAGCGCATCCTGCAAATTGGCGACAAATTGTACGTGGCCAACCAGGGCGGTTATGGTTACGGAAATACAGTTTCGGTAATCGACATGGCTTCGAACACGGTTACAGCAACGCTTGAAACGGGCGATGTGCCCAACTCAATTGTTTCTGACGGAAGTGTATTGTACATACTTTGCGGCGGAAAACCATTTTGGGCATTAGAAGAAACTTTCGGAAAATTGATGAAATTTAATGTGTCAGACAACAGCCTGATCAGCGAAATAAATTTTGCGGATAAACATCCGTCAAACCTGGAATTGTATGGTGATTACCTGATTTTCTCGATTGATACTGATATTTATAAAATTACTCTTGGCGATACGGCTTTGCCTGCAAACCCATTATTTTCAATTGAAGAAGTAGGCGCTTATGGTGTTTACGGAATGGATGTGATTGGAGACAAAATTTATGTAGCCGACGCAGGTGATTATGTAAATCCGGGCAGGGCTTTGGTATACAGCATGGATGGAAGTTTGCTTTCGGCACATTCCGTTAGTGTGACGCCAAACAGTTTTTATGCTGCAGAATTGTTGTTGTCGACTTCAAATCCAAAAGATGTTGCAGCCATTACAGTCTATCCAAACCCAACGGCTGAAAAGTTCTTTATCAATACCGAAAAATCAGCGGCAATACGCATTTACGATATTTCAGGAAGACTTGTAAAATCGCAGCAATACGATCCTTCTGGTGTGAATGTATCCGATTTGAACAGTGGGATTTACATGGTTGAAATTACGATCGACAACCAGAAAAGAATCAAACGCATCAGCATCAAATAATCAAATGAAAAAATCGATTTTCATACTGTCTTTAATTTGTGGAAGTTTTGCCGCAGCGCAATCTTATCCGCCGCAGGACGGAATGCCTGGAACGACAGCAGTATTTAAAGAAAGTCCGTTGTTCGTAGGTTGGGCAACCGGAATCGAAGTGGAGCGTGGTTTGCTGAACAAATCCAATCCCAATGTTGCGATTGCGGGAAACAACAAAGCCAGCGCCGGTTTGCCCGAAAATGCGATTGGTTTTCCCAACGGAGATACGGTAAGTCTTGGTGACGAAGGAAGTGCAACGCTGACTTTCGCGGCTCCTATTTTAAATGGTGACGGTTTCGATTTGGCTGTTTTTGAAAATGGCGGCGCTTCGTACCTCGAACTGGCATTTGTGGAAGCGAGTTCAGACGGTGTTCATTTTTTTCGCTTTCCGGCGCACAGCCAGACGCAGTTTGATACGCAAATTGGCTCATTCGGAACGCCATCGGCGACCTATTTGAACAATATTGCAGGAAAATACAGCGCGCAATACGGAACGCCGTTTGATCTCAGCGAATTGCCGAACGATGTTTTGTTGAATAAAAATCGCATTACACACATTCGGGTCATTGACGTTGTAGGAAGTATTGATCCGTTGTATGCGACATTTGACAGTTTCGGAAATCCGGTCAACGAATCTTTTCCAACACCTTTTGCCTCGTGCGGTTTCGATTTGCAGGCCGTTGGAGTCATCCATCAGGAAGCGTTGGGATTGAATGAAAATTTCGGTAACCGCATTTCGGTTTATCCAAATCCATCAAAAGATTATGTGATTGTAAATTCGAATACTGCTGTTGTTGTTCAGATTTTTGACGCTTCTGGCCGAAAAATTTTGGAGGAACAATCATTTAAAGGCGAAAGAATCGACACGTCTGGATTGTTGTCAGGGATTTATGTCATCCAGATTTCAAATGGAAAAAACAGCCAAAGCCAGAAATTGATTATCAGATAAATTCGATTGAATTCAAATAAAAAAGCGCTCGTAAATGAGCGCTTTTTTTTGTTTAGAAATTTCCAAAACCTTCCGGTAGTTTCTCTTTATACATGTCTGTTCCAAACGGGAGGATCGATTTTGAATCCTTAAAATTGTCAAAAACCTGCTCCGGATTTTGAGGCAATTGTTTTCCGGCGCCTGTAATTTTAAGAATGGCAGTATTTAAGTAAGGTTCGTTTGCATCACCTAAAACGCCTAAATTGTCTAGATTTTCTTTGAATTTAAAGTTGGGTTGCAAGCCTTGAACGTAATCACCAAATCCGTTTTTGTTCACGATTTTTAAAACCAAAGGCTGCATTGCGTAACGGTGTTTGCTGCTGATGTCTTTTTTTGAAAATGTCGGAGAATCGTACATGGTAATGGAACCCACATTTTTTCCGACAGTTGTATCGCCAATCTGAATTACGGTAATGTATGGCGCAAGTCCGTTGATTACCAATTCACTCGCGGAGGCCGTACTTGCAGTTGTTAGTACGTATATTTTGTTCATTTCCAACGTGTTGATTGCAGCTCCGGTATTGATTCGGTTGCCAAAATAATTGTATAAATTTTCAGGATTGTGCGAAGCGTAATAATCTTCCACCTTGGCATTCCATTGCTCTTTGGCAAAAACCTGCCCGCCGAACTGGCCCGTAATCATCGAAGCCAAATGTGTCGCAGTTTCAACAGATCCGCCGGAATTGTAACGAAGATCCAAAACAAAATCGGTGATTCCGGCAGCTTTGAGTTGGCCAAAAGCGTCATTTAATTGTGTTTCATAATTCGGATAAAAACCATTGTACATGAGGTATCCAATTTTATGGCTTCCGGAATTGATTACCTTGCTGAGATAAACCGGATTTTCTGAAATGACTGATTTTGTTAGCGTAACCGAACGTCCGTTTGGCGTAAAATTCCCCGAATTGTAATCGGCCAAATTTAAGGTGTAAGTTTCATTGGCGAGCAATTCGCTGTAATTCTGTCGTGTTAAAGGCGTTCCATTTACTGCATAAAATAAATCACCGCGATGAATGTCTTTTGAAGCGGCATCTGAATTGGGCAAAATATAACGAATCACACCGTAAATGTCGTTCCCGGAATTTGTTTTCGCATACAAACCATAATCCGCACCATTGTTTTTTGTAGTTCCGGAAAGTATGCCTTCAAGAAGTGTGTAATCGCTGAAAATGACACTGAAACGATCAATGGCCTGTTCGCGTGGAAATTGTGAAATCGGTTTGTTCAGCAAATGCTGGAACAGATTTTCGGGTTCGGAATAACCTCGTAAAAAATTGTTCAAATCCAGCTGGTCCGTAAAACGGGAATCCGCCAAATCCGGGACATCGGCCTGCCATAAATAATATTGGTTGAGTCCTTTCCAGATAAAATCGTTGACTTTAATGTCGTCAGGAATTTCATGATCGTCGAAATCATCGCAACCCTGAATTGAAAAAGCGGTTAAAATGAATAAAATCAGGAATGTATAGGTAAATTTCATAGCGCTGTTTTGATAGTAAAGAACGTAAATTTACTTATTTTAGTTTTTATTTAAATTTATTTGTAACAAAAAAAATGAGGCATCGTCTTGCCTTTGTTGACCGATCAGAAACCAAATTTTATGAACCAGAAAGACTTTATGCAGCTCGTTTCGCCCTTTAAGGATAAGATCTTCCGCGTGGCCAAGCGTTTGCTCGTAAGTACTGAAGAAGCTGAAGATGCGACTCAGGAAGTGCTGGTAAAATTGTGGAATAAAAACGAAGGTTTGTCGGTTTATAACAGTGTGGAAGCATTGGCGATGACGATGACTAAAAATTATTGTTTGGACCAACTCAAATCAAAAAGGGCATCAAATTTGAAACTGGTGCACAGCAATTTCACCGACAGAACGCCGGGATTGCAACAACAGGTGGAGGATTCCGACAGCTTAAGCTGGGTTGAAAAAATTATCAACCAACTTCCGGAACAGCAAAAATTAATCATACAAATGCGGGATATCGAGCAATATGAGTTTGCCGAAATCGCCAAAATATTAGAAATGAATGAAACTGCCATTCGCGTGGCGCTTTCGAGGGCAAGGAAAACGATCAGGGAATTTATGACTAAAACACATGGCTATGGAATTGGATAAAATAGAAACATTAATAGAAAAATACTTCGACGGAGAAACGAGTATAACAGAAGAAAATGCATTGAGAAATTATTTTTTTTCTTCGGATGTTGCGCAGCATCTGGAACATTTAAAGCCCATGTTTGGGTATTTCTCCACCGCAAAAGAACAGCAGTTTAACAGTGAAATTCCACTACAAACCAGAAAACGAAATGTAAGGTGGTTATCGATTGCTGCATCGGTTGTTGTTTTGCTCGGTATTGGAACTTTCACTTATTTCAACCATGAAACGGCTTCAAACCAGGATTTGGGAACTTATGACAACCCCGAAGTGGCTTTCAGGGAAACCCAAAAAGCGCTGGCATTATTGTCAAATCATGTGAATACCGGAGTTGAAAGCGTGCAATACATTCAGGAGTACGAAGATTCAAAAAACTTAATTTTTAAAAAATAAACAGATAAAATGAAAAAGATCATTATTGCCACAGTATTTGCACTCATGCCAATTTTAAATTTTGCGCAGAGTGCGTTTGATAAATTTGACGGACAGGACGATGTCACTTCAATTATTGTCAACAAAAAAATGTTTGACCTGATGAGTAAGGTGAAAATGGATGCTTCCGATAAACAAGCCCAGCAATACCTGAATCTTATTAAGAAACTGGACAATCTGAAAGTGTTTACCACCAAAAGTGTCCGTGTGGAAAATGAAATGAAATCGGCCGCAAACCAATACATTAAATCGGCCGGACTCGAAGAACTGATGCGCGTGAATGAAAGCGGAAGAAACATCAAAATCCTTGTGAAATCAGGAACGACAGATTCGAAAGTCAAAGAACTGCTGATGTTTATTGAAGGTGCCAAAGGTGACGATACGGTTTTAATGTCGCTAACGGGTGATTTCGATCTCAATGAAATTTCAACTTTGACAGACAGAATGAAAATTCCCGGAGGAGACGATTTAAAACGCGCTACCAAAGGTCCAAAAGGTCCGAAAGGCGCAAAATAACAACAACATGAAAACATTCATCCTCGCCGCCATTTGCAGTTTGTTACTTATCAGCTGCCAATCTGAACCAACGCTACAAAAGTATTTCGTCGAAAACACCGAAAACAAAGATTTTATCGCACTCGATGTGTCGCCAAGTATTTTAAATGTGGACAAAACGAAGTTGTCTTCCGTGCAAAATGAAGAGCTTCAGTCTTTTGAAAAAATGAACATTCTGGCATTCAAACGCAACGATTCCAATAAAACCGAATTCGAAGCCGAAAGACTAAAAGTTTCCAGAATTCTCAAAGACAAAAAATACCAACAGTTGATGAAATTTGGTTCGGGAAAAGAAGGCGCATCGGTTAGTTTTGTTGGCGATGATGAACATATTGAAGAATTCGTATTGTTTGCCAACAAAGATGAAAATGGTTTTGCCGTCGTACGGATTTTGGGAAAAGACATGAATCCAACCGGAATTATGACGATGATGTCGGTGTTTCAAAGTTCCAATGTGAATCTCGACCAACTCAAACCACTGCAGGACATGTTCGCCAGGCAGCCGCTTCAACCCTAAAAAACAAAACCTTCCAAATCCGGAAGGTTTTTTTATTTTCTGAAATATTTTAACGGAACAATCAGCATTCCAAAACATTCACCGTGTTCTTTTCCGGTATGTTTGTGATGCATTTTATGCGCACGCCGAACCGCTTTTGCATAACGGTTGTCGGCATTGCGAAAAATTTTAAACCGTTGGTGGATGAAAATATCGTGAACCAAAAAATAAGTCCAGCCATAAGCGAAAATTCCCAAACCAACAGAAAGTCCGTATTCCCAAACATCATAACGCCACAACAGAAAAAATCCAATGCTGACAAATGCATAAAACACAAAAAAAGTGTCGTTCCTTTCAAACCAGGAATCGTGGTCTTTCTTGTGATGGTCGGCGTGGAGTTTCCATAAAAAACCGTGCATAATGAATTTATGCGTAAACCAGGCCATGAATTCCATGAAGAAAAAAGCTGCGAAAAAAGCCAAAAAGTGTAACCACATAAATGATTTTTTTAAATGATGTTCAATTTGTATGAGAAATAACATTTGGCAAAAAGTCCGTATTTCTGATAATTCGAGACGCGAATCCTGGTGTTTTTGATTTCCGCTGAAGGCGTATTTTTTAATTTCGACAGCAATTTTTTGTAATAGATGTAAGCGGTATAGACGCCAAATTTAGCTTCGATCGGCAATTTTAAAATCCCTTCAAAACCAGCTTTTAGGTCGGATTCGATTTCCTGAATGATCGCATTTTTTGAATGTTCGTCGAGTTGGTTTAAATTGGCATCCGGAAAATAACTTCTTTCCAAACCTTCAAAATCGGCTTTTAAATCGCGCAGAAAATTCACCTTTTGCAAACCTGAACCCAAACGCATTGCGGCATTTTTCAAATCTTCATATTTTGCGTCGTCACCTTTCACGAAAACTTTCAAACACATGAGTCCGACCACATCGGCTGAGCCAAAAATGTAATCCTGGTATTCTTCCCGTGTATGGTATTCCTTTTTGGTCAGATCCATTTTCATGCTTTTCATAAAGGAAGCCACAAGTGCTGTCGGGATGTTGTACTTTAAAACCGTATGCTGAAACGCATTCAAAACGGGATTCAGGCTGATTTTATTGTCGAATGCTTTTTGCAGATCGGACTCAAACAAGTCAAACAAAACAACTTTGTCATAGTCATGGAAACTGTCGACAATTTCATCTGCAAAACGCACAAAACCATAAATGTTATAAATGTCCTGGCGGATTCCGGGCGCGAGCATTCGCACCGCCGAAGAAAACGAAGTGCTGTAGGATTTGGTCACATTCCTGCTGCAGTCAAACGATATTTGGTCAAAAATAGCTTTCATGTTAGGAATATTTCTCAATTAATTCGGATACCAGTTTTCCAGAGATCAACGCTGGCGGAACTCCGGGACCGGGAACAGTGAGCTGTCCGGTGAAATACAAATTTTCAACCTTGTTGCTTTTCAGTTTTGGTTTTAGAAATGCAGTTTGGAGCAAGGTATTGGCAAGTCCGTATGCGTTTCCTTTGTATGAATTGTAATCGCTTATGAAATCATTTACGCAAAACGATTCCTTAAATATAAGATTTTTTTTGAGGCTTTGCTGCGTTAAATTTTCGAGCCTTGTCATAATTTTCTCAAAATATTGCTCGCGAAGTTCAGCAGTGTCTTCAATTCCGGGCGCAAGCGGAATCAGGAAAATAGCGGCTTCTTTTCCTTCGGGCGCAGCATCAGCATCTGTTTTTGAAGGGAAACTCGCATAAAACAATGGGTTTTCTGGCCATTTCGGATCGTCATAAATGTCTTTCGCATGTTGGTCAAACGGAACATCGAAAAACAAAGTATGGTGTTTTACATTTTCTACCTTTTTGTCGAAACCAACATAAAAGAGTAGGGAAGATGGCGCGAAAGTCCGGCTGTCCCAATATTTTTGAGAATACCTGCGGAACTTTTCATCCAACAAAGTTTCGGTATGGTGGTAATCGGCGCCGCTCAAAATCACATCCGCAGTTATCATTTTTTCGTTGACTGTTAGTCCGGTTGCTTTTCCGTTAAGAACATCGATTTTTGAAATATTGCTGTTCGTATGAATGACAACGCCCAATTCGACTGCGAGTTTTTCAATAGCCAAAACCACGCTGTACATGCCATCTTTTGGATGCCACGTTCCAAGACCGAAGTCTGCATAATTCATAAAACTATAAAATAATGGTGTGTCAGAAGGTTTGGCTCCGAGAAATAAAACCGGAAATTCCAGGATTTGGATCAGCTTTTCATTGGCAAACCTCTTACGGATTTCACCGCTGATATTCCCAAAAAACTGTCCTATTTTTTTTGCGGTTTTGACTTTTATAAGTTCAAACGGCGAAATTCCGGGATTGTAAACCAAATCCTTAATCGCGACATCATAATTGCTTTTTGCAGTTGCAATAAAATTTTCGAGTGCTTTTCCGCTGCCTTTTTCGATGGATTCAAATGTCGAAACGATCTCAGGTAAATTGTCGGAAATCGTCACAAAATCGGCTATGCCAAAATAAACCTGATAAGCAGGCGACAATTTTTCGAGCGCGTAATAATCGGAAGGTTTTTTGCCGAAATCTGAAAAGAAACGTTCAAAAACATCAGGCATCCAATACCAGGTTGGGCCAATGTCAAAAGTAAATCCGTTTTTTTTTAATTGCCTTGCGCGTCCTCCAATGGTGTCGTTTTTTTCAAAAATAGTGACATGGTGTCCGGCTTTGGCCAAATAACAGGCTGCTGCCATTGAAGAAAATCCGGATCCGATTATTTTGATGTCTTGTTTCATTGTTTAACAAATCTATAAAATAATTAAACAATAATCAATTTAAATCGGATTATAATTCGGCTACCAATTCAGAAATCGAATGAAAAATTTTGTTTTTCGGATGTTGCGTATCAAACAGGTATTGGCTTTGTTTTCCGGTTATCCAGAATTCGGATTGGTCAGAAAAGGTGTTATTAAAATGTTCGACATATTGGTTTACCGAATCTTTTTCGGGTTGTACCGTGAAATAAGAAACAAAAACCACTTTATCGAAATGGTTTTCCAGGGTTTTCAAATCTGCTAAAGCAATGTTTTGCCCGAGATAAATGGTCTGATAACCGTGGGTCAAAATCTCGTAATTAAGATACAGGAGCCCAAGGTCGTGAATTTCATTTTCCGGAAGGTAGAGCACAAAAACTTTGTCATTGTTTTTTATACCTGATTGCTGCGCTTTTTCGATATTGACAACCAGCTTTTGCTTGATCAGAGCACTTATAAAATGTTCCTGAGCGGCAGAAATTGTTTCCGATTGCCACAAAACACCCAGTTCCTGAAGCAGCGGCAAAAAAACTTCGGAGAAAATGTCGCTGAAAGATTTTTCAGAAAGCAGATTGTTGTAGGTATTCAAAAAATGATGCTGGTCAAAATTCAGCATCGCAATTTTAAAAGCACTAATGGCGTGATTTTTTACGGTTTTAACCGATATGATTTCGCGTACCAATTGCGGAATTTTCTCCACAGGATATTTCGAAATCGTCGAAATTTTATAACCGTGATTGTGCAGCAATGTAATGTTTAACAGCTTTTGAAGGCTCTCAAGATCATACAAACGAATGTTTGTGTCGGTACGCATGGGTTGCAGAATATCGTACCGCTTTTCCCAAATCCGTATCGTATGCGCTTTAATTCCCGAGAAATTTTCAAGGTCTTTAATGCTGAAAGTATTCTTAAAGTTGTTCATTTTTTAATCGAATAGATTAAACAAACTTAGTCAAATCTGATGTGAATATAAACCGATATTTTCGATTTTCAGCATTTCTTTTCGCTAATGCCAGGTTTTGAACTTGTAAAAGAATGAAATTTTCAACCTTAAAAAAATAATTCGGACACTTCAAAACCGAAACGCCAATTCAGGATTTCGGTTTTTTGGTAGGTGTAAATTTATCTCAATTGAGTAATCCATTCTTTAATGACGCTCAAAATGGTCCGCAAGTCGTCTTCAGTAATGATGTATGGCGGCATCAGGTAAAGGATGTTTCCAATCGGCCGCAGCCAGACACCTTTTGCCTGACAGAATTCATTAAATGCTGACAACAATTTTGCATCGATCATTTCGATTGCGCCCATCGCTCCCAAAACCCTTTTTTCTATGATAAAATCAGAGTCGATACTTGAAAATTCCTGCTGGATTATGGATTCAATTTTTTCGATTTTCTGAAGGTAATTTTGTGCCTCAATGATCGCAATGCTTTTTAATGCAACGGTACAGGCTAACGGATTCCCCATAAATGTTGGGCCGTGCATCAATGCTTTTTCGTAGGTGTCGCCTAAAAAACTGTTGAACACTTTCGAATTTGTAATCGTAGCCGCATGGCCAATATATCCGGCAGTCATCGCCTTTCCAATGATCATGATGTCGGGAGAAATTTTCGCATGCTCTGCGGCAAATAATTTACCTGTACGTCCAAAACCAGTAGCGACTTCGTCAAAAATCAATAAGACCTGATGCGTCTCACAAAGTTTTTTTACGGCTTGCAAATAAGCGGGCGAATAAAGATTCATGCCTCCGGCGCCTTGTAAAATCGGTTCCAAAATAAAACAGGCGATTTCATTTGCGTGTTTGTTGAATAGATTTTCGACTTCGTTTGCAGCTACTTTGACTTCGTTTTCGCTCGCATTAAAACCGCCAGTCGGAATGCTGACATAAAATCCACGGTTCAAAACCGAATCAAAAGCGTTCGTAAAATCGGAATCATCGCTCACTTCCATTGCTTTAAACGTATCGCCATGATAACCGTTTTTAAGGGAAACGATTTTTGTTTTCCCCGAATGGCCTTCGTTTTTCCAATATTGCAAAGCCATTTTTAAAGCGACTTCCACGCCAATCGAACCGCTGTCTGAAAAGAAAACGTGGTTCAGTCCTTCAGGTGTGATCCTGCATAAAGTTTCCGCCAGTTGTTTTGCAGGTTCGTTTACCAATCCGCCCAGCATGACGTGCGAAACCTGATTGATCTGGTTGATCAAAGCATGGTTGATTTCCGGATGGTTGTAACCGTGAATAACAGCCCACCAGGAAGAAATTCCATCAATCAGGGAATGTCCGTTTTCAAGATGCAAACGCGTGCCTTGCGCAGATTTTACCTGCAGTTCCGATCCGGAGTTTCTCATTTGTTTGTAAGGGAACCAAAGTTTCATCAAAATCAGATTTAGGCTGCAAAGATACTTATTGTATAAAAATTTAGATGTTTTAAGCAGTTGACTTTCTGAATTTGTTTTTTCTGGACCAACTTTAAAATATCCTGAAAATGTAATTTTGGAAACAATTTCAATTTACCTGAAATTCCGTCCTTTGTAAAAAACTTCTTCCGTTCCGCTGTTTTTTTCATCTGAGCGCGACAAAGTTTCGATTGCCGATTCTACATTGGCATTGGATGTCATGCCGCGCAACAATTGCGAAAGATTGTAACAACGTTCCGCAATGACATGGATGACCTGGCCGGCAATCTGTAATTTTCCTTCGACCATCAGCAAACGCGCCTGAATGATATCTTTGCGGTGTTTTTCGAAAACTTTTGCCCAGACAACAATATTTGCGAAGCCACTTTCATCTTCAATTGTAACGAAAAGTACGCCCTTTGCGGTGCCTGGCCGCTGCCGAACGGTAATCAGTCCGGCCACTTTAACCGCATCGCCATTTTTCATATTTGCAAGATTTCTGGTTGGTGTTATGCCCAAACTTTGCAATTGCGGACGCACAAAATGCACCGGATGTGCTTTTAGCGAAAGTCCTGTCGTGGCATAATCTTCGACTACATGTGCGGCTTCCGTCAATAGCGGCAAAACCAATTGTGGCTCATTGACGCTTTCCGAAGGTTGCCCTTCAAACATCCCGATCGGATTATCAGACAAAGCGGAAACTTCCCACAGTGCTTGTCTTCGGTCCAGGCCAATGGAACGAAAAGCATCGGCGTCGGCCAATTTCTCCAATGCTGCCATTGAAATTCCCGCATCAAGCAATGAATTGACCGAACGGAAAAATTGCTGCCGGGCTGAAACCAGTCGGTTCATGTCTTCAAAAGCCAACCCTTTTACCTGACTGAAACCCAGTCGGATCGCATGGTATTTTCCGGATTTTTCTTCGAGTTTATTATCCCAATCTGAATAATTGATATCTACTGGTCTTACTGCCACGCCGTGGTTTTTTACGTCAATTACAATCTGCGCCGGCTGGTAAAAACCCATCGGCATGCTGTTGAGCAGGGCAGTGGCAAATACGTCGGGAAAATAACATTTGATCCATGAGGAAACATAGACCAGTAATGCGAAACTTGCCGCATGACTCTCCGGAAACCCATACGATCCAAAACCTTCCAGCTGCCGAAATACACGCCGTGCAAATGTTTCGTCATAATTTTTGGCAATCATGCCTTGCACGAGTTTTGTTTCCCAGTCGCTTACTTTTCCTTTGGCTTTAAAAGTGGCCATACTGCGGCGCAATCCATCTGCTTCTGCCGGAGTAAAACCTGCCGCAACGATTGCGATTTCCATGGCCTGCTCCTGAAAAAGCGGTACACCTAAAGTCCGCCCCAGAATTTCTTCGAGCTCTTTTGACGGATATGTTGGTTTATCAATGCCATCACGTCTTTTAAGATATGGATGTACCATATCGCCCTGAATGGGGCCGGGACGCACAATCGCAACTTCAATCACCAAATCATAGAACTCTCTTGGTTTCAGTCTTGGCAACATCGACATTTGCGCGCGGCTTTCAATCTGGAATACGCCTAATGTATCGGCTTTACAGATCATGTCATACACGGCAGGATCATCTTTTTGAGTAAGGCTTGCCAATGTGTGATTTTCGCCGTAATGCAACTCGCACAAATCAAATGCTTTTCGGACACAGGTCAGCATGCCGAGCGCGAGGACGTCGACTTTTAAAAATCCGAGTGCTTCAATGTCGTCTTTGTTCCATTCGATATTGGTGCGGCCTTCCATACGGGCATTTAAAACCGGACACAAATCGGACAAGCGATCCTGTGTAATGATAAAACCACCAGTGTGCTGGCCAAGCTGTCTCGGAAACCCAACATATTGTTCCGTAAGATCCAGCACTTTAGCCAAATGCGGATCGTTGAGATTAAAACCTTCAGATGTCACGCGGTCGCCATCGAGTTCGTCGCTGAATTCCCAAACAGAAGCAGCAAGCCGGTTGATTGTATCTACCGACATGCCCATTGCCTTGGCCACATCACGAATGGCACCTTTGTGATGCACTTGTGTTACTGTTGCAACGATTGCTGCGCGGTGTCGGCCATATTTTTCATAGATGTACTGAATGACTTCTTCGCGCCTTTCATGTTCAAAATCGACATCGATATCTGGCGGTTCGTCTCGGGCATCCGACATGAAACGGGCAAATAAAAGCTTAATTTTTGCAGGATTGACCGATGTGATGCCAAGGCAATAACAAACCACAGAGTTGGCTGCCGATCCGCGTCCCTGGCATAAAATATCTTTGCTTCGGGCAAACCGGACAAAATCATGAACGGTCAGAAAATAGGAAGCATAATTTTTCTTTTCTATAAAATCGAGTTCAAACTCAATAGATTCCCTGATTTCATTAGAAATGTTATTATTGAACCTTTCATTGGCGCCCTGCCAAGTGAGCATTTTCAACTCTTCAATAGGCGTTCGGCCTTGCGAAGTGATTTCTTCGGGATAAATGTATTTTAAACTGTCGAGTGAAAATTGGCAGGCTTCTCCTATTTCGTGGCTCGCGGCCAATGCCTGTGGATATTGCCTGAACAACCGCTGCATTTCATCAACAGGTTTTAAATAACGTTCGGCATTTTGATGCAAGCGGAAACCTGCGGTGTGTATGGTGCATTTTTCACGAATGCATGTCAGGATATCCTGCAATTGCCGGCGTTCTGGAATGTGATAATGCACGTCATTTGTAGCAGCCAAACGCATTCCGAAAAATTCTGATAGTTGCCAAAGGCGGTGCATTCGTTTGTTATCATTCGCCTGATAAGAGCGGCTTATACCAAGGAAAAGGTTTGCTCCAAAAACGTTATGGTATTCGCTTAAAGCAGATTTAAAAGTGTCATCAAAATCGAATGCTTCATTTAAGGAAAGTGGTGCGATTGCAATAAATTTCAGTCCTTCGGCAAATTGGAACACATCCGATTTATACAGCTGGCACTGGCCTTTTTGGGCACGCAAATTACCTGTCGAAAGCAATCCCGACAACCTTGCATAAGATTCTCTATCTGTTGGATAAGCGAGCAGCGGCGGACCATCTAGCAATTCCAACCGACAACCAACGATCAAACGCAAGCCTGCTTTTTTTGCCGCAACATGCGCCCGGACCACACCAGCTAAGGTATTGCGGTCGGCAATGGCAATTTGCTTGTAGCCCAGTCCAGCAGCCTGTTCGACGAGTTCGTCAGGATGGGAGCCGCCACGCAGGAAGCTGAAATTGGATGTGACTTGTAATTCGGTATACATCAGGCAAAAAATCCGTGAATAAACCATTCGGGGCGTCCTGCAGCATAAGGACCGGATCTGAACAACCAGTAACGTGCGCCCTGCTCATCTTCCACACAATAATAATCGCGGTAAAGTCCGTCGCTGTGCCACCATTCCTGCTCAATACGTTCCGGTCCGTCAGATTTTGCAACGCCATACATTTTTCCTTTGTATCGAAAATGCATCGGCGGATAATCGGGCAATACGGCTGTTACTTCAATAGTTTCAGGTTTTGGCAACAGGTGAATGGGCCGAGGTAGGTCGGTTTGCCAATGCGCTTCCGGTTTTTTCCACATCGGACTTGCTGGTTTTACAGCCCTTTCGGGCCAATATTGTTCTACTGGCAAATAGCGTACAATAGCATCCGAACCCGTGCGGATCGTAATGCGGTCGAGCAATTCGGCCACTTTGATGTTGTTTTGGGATGCGGCATTCCACATTGCTGCCTGTTCAGCGGTAATGCTTTCCACTTTTGGCGCTTCCAAAACAAACAATTCAAAACCCAGCGCAGGTTCCAATGTCACAATTTTATGTTCGAAAAGTTTAAAAATGTGGCTGTCATTTCTTGAAGCATGTCCGGTTCCGATTTCGATCTGCTGAATATTTCCATCAACCCGATATGCTTTAAATACAGCGCTTCGCAATCCCAAACCTTCATTTTCTAAGCGCAGGCAAAGCGTTTCAAGCAGCCGTTGCAAGGCAATGATAATCCCTGAAGCGGTAGGAATGGGTTCCTGGCTGTAAAGCCTTTCCTGATAGGGTTCAACAGGTTTTACAGGAACAACCATTTCTATTTCCTGGCCCAAAGCCTGGCCAATCCGGGAAAGCAGCAACGGACCGAACCTTCGGCGCAAAGCCGGCCGCGGCATATTTATAAAACTGTCAATTTGCTGCAGTCCCAGTTTTTTTAGTTTGATTAAAATTTCGGGATCCAGGCGCAGTGCCGCGGGAGGCAAATGCCGAATCGCTTCACGCTGGCTTCCCGGATTTACAATATTCAGGGAATCGCCAAATCTTGACAATGCCCAAGCGGCTCCGATGGTATCGGCAATAGCGATCTGAACGGTATATCCATAATGAAATAGTTTTTCTTTGATGTTTTCCAGATATTGGATTTCTCCGCCCCAAAGATGCGTGCAGCCGCTGCTGTCTAAAATCAATCCGTTGGGCAAATCCAAAGCGACGAACGGGGAATATCCGATACACCAATCGGCCAAAGCCTGCAATAATTTTTCGGTTCTGCCCGGTTCCGCTTTCAGGACTTCCAATTCGGGCATAATGGCTTTGCAATCGGCCAACACCATACCTGGACGAATTCCTTTTTGCAGGGCTATGAAATTGGCTGATTCGATCATCATTCGCCCGCGCTGGGACGCGCAAATGACAAATGCAACTTCGCGGAGTTCGGGATTCTTGCGAACCGCATATTCCGGAAGCAGATAAGGGAACCATATGGAGGCATATCGTGTCATTATCCGGCGTGTCGTTCGTGAAGGGATGGAACTGAAATGTGTTGGCCGTCTGTCTGAATAAACTTTCCATCAATCCAGCTAATCTGCCAGGAATTTGGCTTTCCGTTTTTTACTTTTAAAAGTTGGACATCCCAACGGCTGTGGCCAACACCAGGCAAACCATCCGGAATTGTGCTTTCCAACGGAATTATTTTCCACCTGCTGGTACTGGCGACAGCATTTTCGATACGCGGTTGAAAACGGTGGATAAATCCGATAACGCCACTGCGCTCCACCGCAAGCTGAAGTCGTCTGGACTCTGTAAATCCCAGCGCTGTCATTTCGCCTACAACAACAGTGAGCGCTTCACATTTTAAAGCTTCTTCAATAATCCACAATTTGTCTTTTTGTTTGGAAATGTGAATGAAAACCACGCGATCGGGTTGGATTCCGAAAAGTTTTAAACCGGAAGGGAAAATTTTCCGATCGGTTCCAATCCAGAGACAAAGGCTGCCTTCTTTCATGAATTTTCCGGCAAGTGCAGTAATAAATCCGCTTGTGGACGCAGCGTGAGTTGGTTCGTAACTGACGAATTCATGGATTGCGCCAGTAGGAAAAACATTTCCGGGGAAAGCAGCATCAAAAGGTGCGAGTTCGGTTTTTGCCGGTTCGCCCGATGATTTTCCCAGACCTTGCATCGCATTGATTTTTGCCTGGAGCATTTTTGCTACGATCTGTTTTTCTGCGTTTGGCTGCACCTTGAATTGGTTTAATTTTACTTATGTTGTTATTTACCGCAAAATTACATACTTTTGTTGTTGTAACTTACAACATTAACAATGTCGCTATTTTCAGATAACATTCGGTTCCTGCGTGAAAGCAGAAAAGAAACCCAAAGCGAAACGGCAAATAGCCTGGAAATCAAACGCGCCAGATATGAACCTTATGAAAGCGGGAAGGTAGAGCCGCCTTACGAAATATTGAAAAAAATTTCACTTCATTTTAATATCAGCGTTGATTTGCTGTTGGCTGTTGATGTCAGAAAATATCAAATTGATGAATTGATTTCGTTGGATGACAATCGGATTTTGCTTCCGATTAAAGTGGATGCCAATGGTGAAAACCTGATTGAAATTGTGCCGTTTAAAGCGCGCGCGGGTTATCTTACTGGTTATGCCGATCCTGAATTTATCGAGAGCCTGCAACAAATTTCATTGCCTTTTCTAGGGCCGGGAAAATACCGGGCATTTCCTGTTGCCGGCGATTCGATGCCGCCGCATACCGATTTGAGTTTTGTTATTGGGCAATATCTTGAAGACATCAGTGCAATTAAAAAAGATAAAACATACATCTTGATTACTTCAAATGAAGGCATCATATATAAAAGATTGGGTTTTAAAAATGCAGATTCTTTAATTGTCGAATCGGATAATGTGATGTATCAAACCTATGAAGTCCGGCTTTCGGATGTTTTGGAAATTTGGGAATATGTCGCACATATTGGGCGTGATGACAGCAAAACCGCAATAGCAGATTCTGATGTGATAAAAGGAATGTTTCTGGAGCTGAAGCGTGAAATAAGGGGAATGAAAAAGGATAAGTGATAAAATAAAAAAACCCGTAAACCATAAGGTTTACGGGGTTTTGAGGTAATTTAAATTCTTTGTGGTGACGACGATGGGATTCGAACCCACACGCCCTAATGAGCACCAGCCCCTCAAGCTGGCAAGTCTACCAGTTTCTCCACGTCGCCGGAATTAAAAAAAGCCAAGCAAAAGCTCGACTTTTTTGTGACCTGACTGGGGCTCGAACCCAGGACCCCATCATTAAAAGTGATGTGCTCTACCAACTGAGCTATCAAGTCTTAGCCTGAAGAAATGAAAATAATTTGTGACCTGACTGGGGCTCGAACCCAGGACCCCATCATTAAAAGTGATGTGCTCTACCAACTGAGCTATCAAGTCATGAATCATTTCTTCAATGCGGGTGCAAATATAAGGTGTTATTATTTATTTTTCAAAGCAATTTTCCTTTAAATTTACCTTTTTTTAATATTTACTCTTAACGCCTTAGTTTTAAAGGTTTTATTTTTATGAAGAAAGTGATTTTGCTTGGATATATGGGAAGTGGAAAGTCGACGGTCGCGAAATTGTTGTCAGAAAAGCGTAAACTGCCTCATTTTGATCTTGATCATCTCATTGAAGAAAAGGCAAATTTGACCGTAAAAGAAATTTTCGATGAAAAAGGTGAAATCTATTTCCGTAAACTGGAACACGAAATTTTTCATGAACTGATGGCAAATGATCAGCAAATGATCATCAGTCTTGGCGGCGGAACACCATGTTATGCAAACAATCACTTGCTGTTGACCGGCGAAAACGTAGCGTCTTTTTATCTGAAAGCATCGATCGACGAATTGTACGAAAGGCTGACGGATGAAAAACACCACCGTCCGCTGATTTCAAATGCACAGCCCGATGAAATGAAAGAGTTTATCGGCAAACATCTTTTTGAACGCAGTTATTACTACAATCAGGCGACGCACGCCATTGCAGTGGACAGGCAAACGCCGCAACAAGTCGTGGAAGCTGTGGAAAATAAATTAATTTAAACAGGCATAATCGCCTTTTTCTTCAAAAACAACTTTTACGTGTTCCAATGAAGAGGTACTCAGCGAAATGCCTTTAAAATCGGCTTTTACCGGATATTTTTTATGGTTTCGGTCCACGAGAACTGCGGTTTTGAATTTCGTCAGCGGAACATCAAGAAAATGTTTGACACCATAAACCAACGTCGTTCCCGAGTTTAAAACATCGTCAACAAGTACCAATCCTTTGTTTTGGTATTCCGATTTTTGCAGGGAAGTCGCGATTGGCGCCTGCGGGTTTTGTTTGTCTACATGAACCTCACAAAGCAATATTTTCAAATCAGAAATCTGTTCAAGTTTTGCCGCTATTTTTTCTGCCAAAGCATAGCCATTTGAAACAATTCCGGCAATCACTACCGTCTCTTCATCTACAAAAGTTTCGTAGATCTGATAGGCAATTCTTCTGATTTTGTGCTCAATTTCCTGATGGCTAAGGATGATATTCTGGCTCATAATGTGGGTTGTTTTTTGCGTGCCTAAGTTACGGATTAATCACGAATCCCAATCTGTTTCCGGAATTTCGTTTCCATATTCGTCAAGGTCACGGCGGTCTTTTTTCGTAGGCCTTCCTTCGCCGGTTTTGCGGTAATGTTCTTTGGCAAGTTTCATCAGTTCGAGATGTTCGAAGGCTTCGGCCGGAGTTTCGTCTTTTCGGTACATGTCTACAAGTTTGGCTCCAACGCGGTTTGGCGGAACATCCAGGACACTGATAATTTGCGTGATCTGGTCCTTTCTAAATGTGATCTTATCGCCTGGAAAAACTTCTTTCGAAGGCTTTGCCACCTGGCCATTTACCGTTATGTGGTTCTTCTTTGCGGCTTCGGTAACCATGTTTCTGGTCTTGTAATAACGCACGCACCATAAATATTTGTCAACTCTCATGTTTTTTCTAAAATCAGCGTTAAATAGTTTACAAAAATAAATCAATATTGTATCTTGCGCACCTAAAAAAACGGCTATAATGAACAAATTTAGGTTTTATTTTATTTTAATGTTTTCAGCATTGGTTTTATTTTCCTGCAATAAAGCAGATGATACTGTTGCCGAAGTTCCGCTTCGTGATTATGCAACCCAATATGCTGCAGAGAAAGCGTTAATTGAAACTTTCATGCGTACGCATTACAGGCAAACTGTTGATAGTCCGGGAACGACTTCCGATATGGATGTTTCGATCCTTCCAATTCCGGCTGCTGGCGGCGTAACCTCATTATGGGACGAGAAAAAAACCAAAACGGTAACCAGGAACGACGTTGATTACGAAGTTCATTATGTGGAATTCAGAAACGGAGATCCTTCAAAAGAAGCTCCTTCTGCAGTAGATAATGTTTTGGTAGCCTACGATGGTTCTTATTTGAGAACAACAGAAGAACCGAAACGTTTTGAATACAGGCCGTTTCCTGAAGCTTATATTGGATTGGATCAGGTTATTCCGGCGTGGACAGAGATTTTTCAATTGTTCAAACCTGGAACCGCGGCGCCTGTTGGGGCAGGGGCGACAGCCTACAATGACTTTGGGGCAGGAGTGATGTTTATTCCATCCGGATTGGGTTATTACAATTATGCGACTTCATTGATTCCTTCTTATTCTTCTTTAATGTTTACCTTTAAATTGTATGACATGAAAAGGGCAGATAACGACGGTGACGGCGTTCTATCCATCTATGAAGACAGAAATGGAAATGGGATTTTTACAGATGATGATACAGACGGTGACGGAATTGCCGATTACCTGGATACCGATGACGATGGAGATGGAATGTCTACAAGAACTGAAATCAAAAATGCTGCAGGTGTGATTTATGCCTTTGACATGATTCCAAGCTGTAGTGCAGGCGGACTTAAACGATATCTAGATCCATCGTGTCAGGGAGAACCGAAATAACATTATTATACAGCATAAAAAAATCCCGCTACATCGTAACGGGATTTTTTATTTATAAAAAGATTATTTCCTCTTCATTACTTTTTCAACAGCTTCTACAATCGCCTGATGGTTCAGTTTGTACTTGTCCATCAATTGCTCCGGTGTTCCGGATTCTCCAAAACTATCGTGAACTGCTACATATTCCTGCGGCGCCGGCCTGTTTGTCGCAAGCACTCTGGAAACACTTTCTCCAAGTCCACCCAGCATATTGTGTTCTTCCGCCGTAACCACACATTTGGTCTTGGCCAATGATTTTAAAATCGCCTCATCATCCAGAGGTTTTATCGTATGGATGTTGATCACTTCTGCCATAATTCCTTTTTCTTCCAAAGCTTCGGCAGCCAATAAAGCTTCCCAAACCAAATGTCCGGTCGCAATGATCGTCACATCCGATCCTTCGTTCAAAACGATCGCTTTCCCGATTTCGAAAGGTTTGTCATCCGGCGTGAAATTTGGAACAACAGGCCTTCCAAAACGCAGGTAAACCGGTCCGTGATGCTCAGCAATAGCCAGTGTCGCTGCTTTGGTCTGGTTGTAATCACACGTATTGATCACGGTCATTCCCGGCAACATTTTCATCAATCCGATGTCTTCTAAAATTTGGTGTGTCGCGCCATCTTCCCCTAAAGTCAGTCCGGCATGCGAAGCACAAATTTTGACATTCTTATCAGAATAAGCAACCGACTGGCGGATCTGGTCATAAACCCTTCCGGTCGAAAAATTAGCGAAAGTTCCCGTAAACGGAATTTTTCCGCCAATGGTAAGTCCCGCAGCAATCCCGATCATGTTTGCTTCAGCAATCCCGATCTGGAAAAAACGTTCCGGGTGGTTTTTTTTGAAATCATCAAATTTCAGAGATCCGATCAAATCCGCGCAAAGCGCCACGACATTCTCGTTTTTATCTCCAAGTTCCGTCATTCCGGCGCCAAAGCCCGAACGCGTATCTTTACTTCCTGTATTGGTATATTTTTTCATTTGTTTTTCTTCTGGGTGAAATGTTGCCTAATAATCTTCCGGCGCTTCAAGGTAATTTTGGGTCAGGGCCAAAGCCAATTGGTCGTCGCTTGGCGCTTTTCCGTGCCATGCGTGGCTGTGCATCATAAAATCGACACCGTTGCCCATTTCGGTATGAAGCAAAACGCAGACAGGTTTTCCTTTTCCAGTCCTCGATTTGGCGTCGGTCATGCCTTCGATGATCGATTCGATGTCGTTTCCTTTGACAATGTCGATCACGTCCCATCCAAAAGCTTCAAATTTCGCGCGGATGCTTCCCATTGGCAAAACCTCGTCTGTTGAACCGTCGATTTGTTTGCCGTTGAGGTCGACTGTTGAAATCAGATTGTCGACTTTTTTTCCGGCCGCATACATGATCGCTTCCCAGTTTTGGCCTTCCTGCAATTCGCCATCGCCGTGAAGACTATAAACCAAATGGTTGTCTTTGTTGAGTTTTTTTGCCTGTGCGGCGCCAATGGCAACCGACATGCCCTGTCCTAAAGATCCCGAAGCGATCCTGATTCCAGGCAATCCTTCATGCGTGGTGGGATGCCCCTGCAAACGGGAATTGATGTGGCGAAAAGTAGCCAGTTCCGAAATTGGGAAATAACCGCTTCTGGCCAATATGCTGTAGAAAACCGGAGAAATGTGCCCGTTTGAAAGGAAGAAAATATCTTCTCCGATTCCGTCCATGTCAAAACCTTCTTTGCGGTCCATCAGGTTTTGGTACAGGGCTACGAAAAATTCAGTGCAACCAAGCGAACCACCTGGATGTCCGGAATTTACATCATGTACCATTCGCAAAATGTCGCGGCGTACCTGAATGCTTAAACTGGTCAATTGTTGTATGTTGCGTTTCATTTTATAAGTAAAAAGTTATACTGTAACAAAAGTAATCGTTATTTAGGCGGGAGGCAAATGTATTTAAATAAAATTCCCGCCATGAACGGGAATAATTATATACAGAATTTCATTTCATTAAGCCTGATTTTCTTCGGGCTGCGGTTTCAGGGAATCCATGTCAACTACATACCGGAAACGCACTTCTTCATCTTTGATCATCTCAAAAGCGTTGTTGATGTCTTGCATGACAATAACTTCTACATCCGGAAAAATGTTGTGTTCCGAACAAAAATTCAGCACTTCCTGCGTTTCGGCAATGCCGCCAATCAATGATCCTCCGATCGTACGTCCCATTTTTGCCACTTCCATATTGTTTGTCGGTTTTTTATACGGGCCCAAAAGTCCTACAGTCACCAAACTTCCATGCGGTTGCAGCAAAGCTATATAAGGATTCAGGTCAAACGGATACGGAATCGTACAAAGCATAAACTTGAAATAATTTTCATAATTTTTCAAATCGTCCTCATCTTCATAAATCAATACCTGATCGGCGCCAAGTTCAAATGCGGCCTCGCGTTTTTCCTCGCGTGAAGTGATCGCAGTGACATTTACGCCCATAGCTTTGGCAATTTTGACCGCCATATGTCCGAGTCCGCCAATTCCGATAACCGCAATTTTATCGCCTTGACGGATGTTGGCGCGCTTCAATGGTGAATAAGTTGTAATTCCGGCACATAAAATCGGAGCGACCGAAGCCACCGGCAAATTTTTCGGAATGTCGAGCACAAAAGATTCCTGAACCGTGATGTGTGTCGAATAACCTCCAAACGTATTGTAATCCGAGCCATCGGGTTTAAAATAACCGTTGTAAGTCATTGTCTGGCCAACCGGACCAAGGCAGTATTGTTCTTCGCCATGATCGCAGGACGAACACGTATGGCAGGAATCGATCATGCAACCTACGCCCACAAGGTCGCCTTTGGAAAATTTTTTGGTTTCCGGACCGGTTTTAATCACGCGGCCTACGATTTCGTGGCCCGGAACACAAGGATAAATGGTGTTTTTCCAGTCATTATTTACCTGGTGAATGTCTGAATGGCATACGCCGCAGTATAAAATTTCGATGAGTACTTCGTCGTTTACAGGAGTGTTTCTTTCGATTTCCATCGGTTCCAGATGTTTTCCTCCCAATAATGACCCTGATGCGCCGTAAGCTGGAATTGTAAATTTTGCCATGATGTTTTATTTTGATTATAAAACTAAAAACGAACACAGCAAAAACAGTTACACGATTTTCCCGATTGGTTGTATGATTAATCCTGACGCTGATTTTTAAACGCCGGTTGAAGGTGGTTTTCAAATTGAATCTGGCTTTCAGGCCAATGGCAATTAGTGTAAAACAGTTTTGTTCGAAGGATCAGAAAAATTCCAGATAAGTATTATTTTTCCGACAAATCGTTATAACTGATCAGTTGAATACCAAGTTTTTTAATGACGGCTTTCACTTTTTTATTGGTAAACAAATCGGTGACACCTTGTCGGTCAGTGGCGACTGCTTCATAGCCAATGTGATGCACGGCGCGCAGTTCGTTGTCGTCGAATCCCGGATGGTCTAAGAAAAGATACGTTTTTCCCGGCTCGAGTTTGTACAGCATTTTGATGAAAGCCGTGACTTTTTCTTTGGGTGTTTTGCTCGGTCCGTCATAACCTGCCCATTCGAGTCCTTTGGGCTCGTGTGCAATTTTGATTTTGTATTCAGAGGCAAGCCGGTCTGTCAGTTTGCGGACTTCTTCGGTCATCGTCGTGCAGCCCATGTGGGACGACAAATGGCTGACATTCGGGATCAGTTTCAGCGCGAGTTCAATTTGGGCGCGGAATTCTTTCTCGACATCTTCTATCTTCCAATGGTTTTCCAAAATGGCTTGTCCGGGATAATTGGGGTTTGGCCCAACCATCGGAAAAAAATAACCCGACGCATCTTTTAAACTTTTGCAATCCGACAGCGGACGCCATTTCAAATTGTCCCATTCGCTGGTCAGCGCAAGATGGATTCCCACATCGATTCCCGGATTTCCCTTTAACATTTTGACGGCTTCCGGAAACCAGGGCGAAGGCACAAGCACTTCAATCGACGTTTCAACGCCGTTTTATAAGATTCAATCAGCGCCTGGTTTCCTGAATGCGAATAACCCATATCGTCCCCGCGAACAATCAGTCTCGGCGGTTGCTGGGCAAAAACGCTCGTGCAGAAGGCGAAGCAAAATATTGTGGCCAGTTTTTGGATTATTTTCATATTACCAGATAAAAGTGGCGACGGAGCCCGATTTTAAATGCGCTTCAAAAGTTTTCCCGTTTGCCGAAATATTAAAGTTTTGGTCGGTTCCGGTGTTTAAAACGAGCAAAACCGTTTTTCCGTTCGGTGTTTTATAAGCCACATTCGGAAGATTTTCAATGACATTACTCGAGATTCTTTTGGAACCCGGGCGAATGAATTTTGCCGGATGCGCCATAATGTAATAGGCTACATTTCGCGTTACTTTCGATCCGTCAATCGTGATGGCGCCCATGCAGCTGGTGCAGCCGCCCTGATCGGTATGCGGATCGTATTTCGGATCTGCGGCCAGGTTCCATTGCAGTACGCTTTTCGCCCAGTTGTTTGGCGCGCCAATAACCTGGTGCTGGATATTTGATTTTAAATCTTTTGGAAAATCGCCTGGTCCGCCGGTCCATTGTTCAGTAAAATAAATATTGCGGTCAGGATGTGCGTCGTGTACTTTTGTGAGTGCTGTAATTTCGCCGCCATACAAATGAAACGCAGATCCGTCGACATATTTTTTGGCTTCAGGATCGTTCAGGATTTCTAATGGATATTCGGGTTTGTCGCAATTGTGGTCGTAAACGATGATTTTGGTTTTGATCTTTGCCGATTTGAAAATTGGACCGAGTGATTTTTTTACAAATTCGGCCTGGTCTTTTGCTTCCATATACATGCTCGGATTGTTGCCCGGATGCAGCGGTTCGTTCTGGATCGTAATGGCATCAATCATAATACCTTCGGCTTTCATTGCCTGGATGTATTTGACGAAATAATGGGCATAAGCGTCATAATATTCCGGTTTTAAACTGCCGCCTTTTGTATGGTTGTTGGTTTTCATCCAGGTGGGCGCCGACCAGGGCGAACCGATGAATTGTATTTTCGGGTTGATCGCCAGGATTTCTTTGATGACAGAAATAAGCCCGGTGCGGCGGTCGTTTTCAATGCTGAATTTTTTAAGCCCCGGATCGGTTTCCCCTGCCGGAAGGTCATCGTATGAAAATACCGAAGCGTCCAGGTCGGATGCACCAATGCTGAGCCTGAGCACACTGATCCCGATGTTGTTCGCGTTGGCAGCAAAAAGTTCAGTAAGCAAGGCTTTCCGTTCTGACGCGCCCATTTTGCTGATCAGTGTGGCGCTTCCGCCGTTGAGGCAATACCCAAAACCGTCCATTTCCTGAAAAGTTTTGCTGTTGTCAATGGTGATCGTTGGATTGGAATTGCTTGTGGAACCAAATACGATAGGCGGCTGTTTTTCAAACAAAACCGATTTGTCGGCTGTTGTGAGCCAGAATTCAGCGCTCGAAGATTTTGGCGTTTTTTTATTTTGGGAATAATGGGTCTGGCCGATAAGCAATGCTGCCAGAAGCAGCGCGCTTTTGCGTAAAAAAATCATAGTTGTTGGTTTGTAATTGCCCTGCTAAGATACAATTATGTTGTTTGGATTTGCGGTCGTACTGGAGATTTTGTTTCGGGAACGGGTTTGCGTGAGTGGTGCAGGCGGCATCCTTTTTTGAGGTACGAAAAAAAGATACAGCCGGAGACACGACCGGAACGGGCACGCCCAAAAATCATAAAATACGGCTAAATTTTACCGCTAACGCACTTTCAGGTTGGGTAATTAGATTATATTTGCCGACTGAAAAATGTTCCTATGAAATTTGAATTGTTACAGACCGATTCCCAGTCAAAAGCCCGTGCCGGAAAAATTACGACCGACCACGGTGTGATTGAAACCCCGATATTTATGCCTGTTGGAACCGTCGCCTCGGTAAAAGGCGTGCACCAGCGCGAACTTAAAGAAGAGATCAATCCGGATATTATTCTTGGAAATACGTACCATTTGTACCTGCGTCCGCAAACTGAAATCCTTGAAAAAGCAGGCGGACTGCACAAATTCATGAATTGGGACAGAAATATCCTGACCGATTCGGGCGGCTATCAGGTGTATTCTTTGTCGGCCAACCGCAAGATTAAGGAAGAAGGTGTAAAATTCAAATCGCATATCGACGGTTCGTACCATTTTTTTACTCCGGAAAACGTGATGGAAATTCAAAGAACGATTGGCGCGGATATCATTATGGCGTTTGACGAATGTACGCCTTACCCGTGTGATTTTCATTACGCGAGAAGGTCGATGCATATGACGCACCGTTGGCTTGACCGTTGCATTTCGCATCTCGATAAACTGCCGTTCAAATACGGTTATGAACAAACTTTTTTCCCGATTGTCCAGGGAAGTACGTATAAAGATTTACGCGTGCAATCGGCCGAATACATTGCAAACGCCGGACAACAGGGAAATGCCATTGGCGGATTGTCTGTTGGCGAACCAGCCGAAGAAATGTACGCCATGACCGAAATCGTTACGGCAATTTTGCCCGAAGACAAACCGCGTTACCTGATGGGCGTTGGAACACCGATCAATATTCTGGAAAACATCGCACTCGGAATTGACATGTTCGACTGTGTCATGCCGACGCGAAATGCCAGAAACGGAATGTTGTTTACGTCGCAGGGAACAATCAATATCAAAAATAAAAAGTGGGAAGCCGATTTTTCTCCGCTTGATGAAATGGGCCACACTTTCGTGGATACCGAATACACCAAAGCCTATTTGCGCCACCTGTTTGCGGCCAATGAATACCTTGGCAAACAAATCGCCACGATCCACAATCTTGGATTTTACATGTGGTTGGTTCGTGAAGCCAGAAAACATATCTTAGCGGGAGATTTCCGCCAGTGGAAAGAAATGATGGTGAAACAGATGGACCAAAGATTATAAAAGGTAAAAGGTAAAAGGTGCCGGGAGCAAGGTGTAGGGTTTTTCCAAACAAACATTCCTTGAACCCAAGACCCTGAACCCAAGACCCAATACCCTGAACCAAAAACCCAAAACCGTGCTCACAATAATTGACAGATATATTCTCAAAAGATACCTCGCTACGTTTGTGGTGATGCTGCTGTTGTTTATTCCGATCGGGATTGTGATCGATGTTTCGGAAAAGGTCAACAAAATGCTTGAGAACAAAGTGCCGTTTCCGGATATCGCTTTGTATTACCTGAATTTTACGATTTATTTTGCAAATTTGCTGTTTCCGATTTTCCTGTTTTTATCAGTGATCTGGTTCACGTCCAAATTGGCCAACAATACCGAAGTCATTGCTATTTTGAGTTCCGGGATTTCGTTTACGCGTTTCCTGCGTCCGTACATTATTGGTGCGACAATCGTTTCCATTTTCGCTTTGCTGATGGGATTTTTTATCGTTCCGAAAGCCAGTGAAGGCTTTAATAATTTCCGCTACACCTATTTAAAAGGAAACGGGAAAAACGAAATGCGCGAAAATAACAACGTGTTCCGCCAGATTGATGACGACCAGTTTATTTATGTGAGCAACTTCAATTCGGTTTCCAAAATGGCTTTTAATTTTTCACTGGAAAAGTTCAAAGGCGACCAGCTTGAATTTAAGATCACGGCCAACAGGATCAAATACAATCCTTCAAAGAAAAATTACACGATGTTTGGCTATACCAAAAGAAAAGTCGGACCGCTAAACGACATTCTCGAAAAAGCCGAAAAAAAAGACACCGTTTTTAAATTCGAACTCGACGATTTAACGCCGGTTGTGTATATTGCTGAAACGCTCACCGTGGGCGAACTCAACACTTTTATTGAAAAAGAGCGCAAACGTGGAAACGCGAATATCAATACGTATCTTGTGGTTTTGTATAAAAAGTACAGCATTCCGGTTTCGGCATTTATCCTGACGATTATTGCGGTTTCTGTATCTGCTATGAAACGCCGTGGCGGAATGGGAATGAACCTTGCTATTGGGATCATTCTCGCGTTTACTTATGTTTTCTTCGATAAAGTTTTTGGCGTGATGGCTGAAAAAGCGAGTATTCCACCTATTGTTGCCGTTTGGTTTCCTAACGTCGTTTTCGGGATTTTAGCCATTTACCTGCTCAGAAATGCCAAACGCTAATCTCAAAAGTTACCTCAATCTTCATTTAATTGTTTTCATCTGGGGATTTACGGCTGTGCTCGGCGATTTGATCACCGTTCGTGATGCCTCACTAGTTTGGTACAGAATGTTGCTCGCCGGAATATTCCTTTTAGCCTATCTGCTGATCATCAAAAAATCGTTTTTACTGCCGCTCAAAGCCGTTTTTAAACTCGTGATGGTGGGTTTGCTGATCGCGATTCACTGGATCTTTTTCTTCCGGGCAATCAATATTTCCAATGTTTCGGTAACGTTAGCGATGTTTTCTACCGGCGCTTTTTTCGCATCGATCCTGGAACCGATTTTTTACAAGCGTAAAATGCTGTGGTACGAAATCTTGTTCGGGCTCATCATCATCGCCGGACTTTGTGTCATTATGGACGTCGAAGCCAAATATCTTTCGGGCATGCTTTGCGCATTGTTCTCTGTTTTTATGGGTGTGCTGTTTACGCTTTTTAACGGAAAACTCATCCAGCAATACGATTCGGCAGTTATTACCTTATATGAATTTTTCGCGGGCTTTTTCTTCGTATCTGTTTATTTGCTTTTCGACGGAAGATTCTCTGCTGAATTTTTCAATGTTTCCGGTAAAGACTGGATCCTGATCCTGTTGCTGTCATCGGTTTGTACTGCTTACGCATTCACGGCTTCGATCAATGTTATGCGAAAATTATCGCCTTATACGGTTATGCTTACGACAAACCTCGAACCGGTTTACGGCATTTTTCTGGCGTATTTTATCATCGGCGAAAGCGAAAAAATGAGCGTTCCGTTCTACATCGTTTCGGGCATCATCCTGGCCACGGTGATCGCAAACGGCATTGTCAAAAATTACCAGCGATCCAAAGGAAAAATCGTCTGATTTTGTTTTTCAGGAGCTATTTCCGGCTCTACGTTACAATCTTTTTTGTCAGGAGATGATATTTAAAAAAGAGGCATTATCTACGACAAAAAAGGATTTTCACTGCGATCCGGGCTAGGGTATTTTACCGAAAGAAGCTTTAATAACAAAAATCAAAAAACGCTTTCGTTCCAATTTTTAAATTTTATCTTTGCGTTTCCAATTTTAAATTAAACGCACAAATCCTATGGAATATTTAGATTTTGAGCTTCCCATAAAAGAACTGGAAGACCAGTTAGACAAATGCCAGATCATCGGCCAGGAATCAAATGTCGATGTGACACAAACCTGCAAACAAATCGAGAAAAAACTCGAAGAAACCAAGAAAAATATATACAAGAACCTTACGGCATGGCAGCGTGTGCAGCTTTCGAGACACCCAAGCCGACCTTACACCATGGACCATGTTCGCGCGTTGTGCGGCACTTCGTTCCTGGAATTGTTCGGTGACCGTAATTTTAAAGACGACAAAGCCATGATTGGCGGACTCGGGAAAATTGGCGGACAGTCGTTCATGATCGTCGGCCAGCAAAAAGGATACAATACCAAAACGCGTCAGTTCCGCAACTTCGGGATGGCCAATCCGGAAGGTTACAGAAAAGCATTGCGACTGATGAAAATGGCCGAGAAATTCGGAATTCCTGTAGTGACTTTTATCGACACACCAGGCGCTTATCCGGGATTGGAAGCGGAAGAACGCGGACAAGGAGAAGCGATCGCAAGGAATATCTTCGAAATGATCCGTTTGAAAGTACCGATTATTTCTGTAATCGTTGGAGAAGGCGCTTCAGGTGGCGCACTCGGAATTGGTGTTGGTGACCGTGTTTACATGCTCGAAAATACCTGGTATTCTGTAATCTCACCAGAGTCTTGTTCGTCAATCCTTTGGAAAAGCTGGGATTACAAAGAACAGGCAGCCGAAGCCTTAAAACTGACTTCCACTGATATGAAAAAGCAAAAACTTGTTGACGATATCGTACCAGAACCACTTGGCGGCGCACACTACGACAGGGAAACTACTTTTAAAACGGTGCAGGAGTACATTTTAAAAGGATACAACGAACTCAAAGACTTATCAACAGTAGAGCTCGTAGCCCAAAGAATGGACAAATACAGCAAAATGGGTGAATACAAAGAGTAAAATCTTACAATAGAGATACTTAATCCGAAGCCCTGTGGTTTCGGATTTTTTTATGGTTATAAACAAAAATTAACGATTTATCAACAAGAGTTTGTAATAACTCTGGCAGCCGTTTTTTTATTTTTTAGTTACATTCGCACTATGGAAAATTTCAGGAATATCAATCCCGTAAGAGTAGATAAAACTACTATAATCAACCTCGAGAAAGGGAAGTTGCCACCACAGGTTTTAGACCTTGAGGAAGCAGTTCTCGGTGCGATGATGATTGACAAAAAAGGGGTCGATGAGGTGATTGATATCCTGCAGCCCGACGCATTTTACAAAGATGCACACAAGCATATTTTTGAAGCGATCGTACAGTTATTCACAGACACGCAGCCCATCGACTTATTAACAGTTTCGGCCCAGTTGAAAAAGAATGCCAAACTCGACCTTGCAGGCGGCGATTTTTACCTGATCCAGCTTACGCAAAAGATCTCGTCTTCGGCACATATCGAATTCCACTCCAGGATCATCCTGCAAAAATTCATCCAGCGAAGCCTGATCAAGATTTCTTCGGAAATTATCGAGGAATCCTACGACGAAACCACAGACGTTTTCGATTTGCTTGACAAAGCCGAATCCAAGTTGTATGAAGTCACTCAGGGAAACATCAAAAGAAGTTCTGAAACCGCGCAGAGTTTGGTGATCCAGGCAAAAAAGCGCATTGAAGAAATTGCAGGCAAAGAAGGACTTTCCGGAATTGCAACCGGTTTTGAAAAGCTGGACCAAATTACTTCAGGCTGGCAGCCGAGTGATTTAATTATCATCGCTGCACGTCCGGGTATGGGTAAAACTGCTTTCGTATTGTCGATGGCCCGAAACATCTCAATTGACTTTGGCCATCCGGTCGCATTGTTCTCGCTGGAGATGTCTTCAGTACAGTTGATCACGCGTTTGATTTCTTCGGAAACCGGATTGTCATCTGAAAAATTACGTACCGGAAAACTCGAAAAACACGAATGGGAACAGCTTTCGATCAAAGTGAAAAACCTTGAAAAAGCGCCCTTATTTATAGATGATACGCCTTCGCTTTCGATCTTCGACTTGCGGGCAAAAGCACGTCGTTTGTCGTCTCAGCACGGCATCAAACTCATCATTGTCGACTACCTTCAATTGATGACAGCCGGCGGAAACGGTAAAGGCGGCGGAAACCGCGAACAGGAAATCTCGACCATTTCACGAAATTTAAAGGCTTTGGCCAAAGAATTAAGCGTTCCGGTGATCGCATTGTCGCAGTTGTCGCGTGCCGTGGAAACGCGTGGATCGAGCAAAAGACCATTGCTTTCGGATCTCCGTGAATCGGGAGCGATCGAGCAGGATGCCGATATCGTGTCGTTTATCTACCGCCCGGAATATTATAAAATTGACGAATGGGACGACGACGAGCAAACGCCAACAGCTGGCCAGGCAGAATTCATCATTGCCAAACACCGTAATGGTAGTCTTGAAAATATCAGGTTGAAATTTATCGGAAACCTCGGTAAATTTGACAATCTGGAAGATTTTAGCGGCGGTTATGACGATCTTCCGTCCAAAATGAACCACGAAGACAATCCGTTTACCACTAAAAATTTACCGTCGCCAAATGAAGCGTTCGGCAGCAATATGAACACCGTCGAAGACGATGATGTTCCTTTCTAAAAAAGTAAAACTCCAAATTAAGGGCGTTTTTTATGCCGATAACGGAACGGTGAATTTAATGATCGCGCCTTTTTCGCGATTGTTTTCAGCCCAGATTTTTCCACCAAATTTCCGGACCAGTTCATTGGTTATATGAAGTCCGATGCCATATCCGGTTTCTGAAGATGTGCCCTGCGCCGACTGTACTTTATTGGTAAATAGCCGCTGCAGTGTCTTTTCATTCATTCCGGTTCCGTGGTCTTTCACGAAGAAGTAATCATTTTTCCAGTCATAGCCAATTTCGATTCTCTCGTTTTCATGGCTGTATTTGATCGCATTGCTGATGAGGTTACGGTAAACGATCTTCAGGATTTCAGAAGGCATTTTTATTTCCAATGTGGTAGGAATGACAATTTCAAATTGCAGTTTTTTCCGGTTTGAAAACGTTTCCAGCTGTCCGATGGTTTCTTTTGCAACCCGTTCAGGGAAACAAAGCGCGTTTTCATTCGCACGATCATTCATTTCCGATTGTGCCCAACTCAATAAATTTTCCATGATCAGCGTCGTCTGGTTGATTTGCTGTTTGATTCCGGAGGCCAAAACCGGGAAGGTTTCTAAATCTAAAACTTCATTTTCAGTGAGTTCGATCGCCTGATGCAAATTGGTCAGCGGACTTTTAAAATCGTGTGAAATAATTGAAAAGATCTTCTGGTTCAGTGTGTTTAGTTTTTCAAGTTCGTTCTTTTGTTGTTTGATCAGTCGGTTTTTGCGTTTCAGAAACAGCGCAATCAATACCACAGCGGCCAAAATAATGATAGAAACCACGATGATTGCAATGAAAATCCGCGATTTGCTTTGTTCAGCGGCATTTTCAATTTTAAGTAATTTGTTTTCTTTTTGGCTGATTTCAGTTTTGTATTTCACTTCAAGCGCCGAGAGATTTTTGCGTTGCTCGTCTAGTTTTACCGCTTCATTGATCCATTCTTTTTTAGAGAAATAAAGGTATAATTTGGCCGAATTGTTCTGCAGTTTGTAAACCTCAATCAGTTTGTTGACTGCGCTGAGTTCGTACGATCTGATCTTGCAATCCGTAGCGATTTTTAAAGCTTTGAGTCCGTAACTTTCGGCTGCAGCCAATTTTTTAGCGGAAATTTCCACATCTGAAAGTTTCAGGTATTGCAGTGAAGTTTCACATTCCGAGCCGTTTTCTGAAAACAGTTTAATGGATTTGAGGAATGTTTGTTTGGCGAGTTCCGGATTTTTACTCACCAGATAATAGTAGCCAATGATCGGAAGGTTGATCATTTTATTATCAATGACGATTTCTTCGCGGTTGTATTTTTCAGCAAAATACATCGACTTTTTTGCATAAAAATAAGCCGAATCATAAACTTTTTTCTCATAAAACAAATTGGCTATTTTATGAAAAATGTAGCCGCGGCTACGTTGTCCGCGTTCGCCATCGGTAAATGAAATCCGCAATGCTTTTCTCGAAAATTCGTCCGCTTTTAGCGTATGTCCCATCAAACGCTGGATGTCGCTGAGGAACAACATCAAAATCACCTGCTCGTATTTGTCAGGTTTTTGTGTATTAATCAGGTTGTAGATGTAGGCCTGCGCTTCAGTATACCGATTTTCATAAATAAAATCGGTGATCTCATTATTTTCTTTCACATAATTTTGCGAAAAGCCATAAGTAGCGCAACATAGTAAAGCCAAAGCCAATAAAAAACATCTCATCCTCTGAAATTTCAAACATCATTTAGAATGCATAAATAATAAATTTTTGGATAGCCGCCATCTTTTATTCCATTTTAGTTCTAAACATTTCAACAGCAGGAAGTCGCAAATGGTATTTTAAGAATTTCAAAAATTAAAAACCTTCGGGCATACATTAAAAAAATCTGTTACAAAAAAATCGGTCTGAATTTTTTGTAACAGATTTTGTGATTTTTTTTTCGCGTTGAAATTTTTATAACAGATTTTGTGACAAAAATTTCTTTTCGGATATTTTGTCACAACTTTTAATTAAATGTTCTGATTTAAAGCGCCCACGGTGCCATCAAATTTCGGCCCGAATGCCCGCAAAAATTATCTTTTTGTTCACACAAATTCTGCTATCTTTGAAATCATTAAAACTTCCAGAATGTCCTTTAAAAAAATAATTTTTCTGCTGATTTTCCTGATTTCAATATCTGCGAAAGCCAATTTTATCCTGCTTCCCATGGATGAAACCACGCAGCAGAACCACCTGAAAGCTTACGGAATTACGTATTGGTGTTTGGACAAACAATTCAAAGCGAGCTGGCTGCTGAATTACCGCGGCGGATCTTTCTTATTGCCCGACGCGCCCGAAATCCGAAAAGAATGCCAGATCCGTGGTGTAAGTTTCGAAATTTTATCTGACGGACAGGCCAATGCCATTCTCGACGAAATTTCGAGTCCGTCTCAAAACATGGAAACGGTCGTACTTGAAAAAGCTCCGAAAATTGCGGTCTACACACCAAAAGGCAAACAACCCTGGGACGATGCGGTGACTTTGGTGTTGACTTACGCAGAAATTCCGTTTACCGCGGTTTATGATGAGGAAGTGCTCAGCGACCAACTGCTGCTTTACGACTGGCTGCATTTGCATCACGAAGATTTCACTGGCCAATATGGAAAATTTTTCGGAATGTACAGAACAGCGCCCTGGTATATCGAACAAAAAAAACAGGCCGAAGCACTAGCTGCTAAGTTGGGTTACGCTAAAGTTTCTGAAGAAAAAGGCGCGGTTTCCAAAAAAATCCGGGACTTCGTTATTGGCGGCGGATTCATGTTTGCGATGTGTTCAGCAACCGACAGTTTCGACATTGCGCTTGCCGCTGATGGTGTTGATATTTGTGAACCGATGTTTGACGGAGATGCAAGCGAACCGAATTACCAATCCAAAATAGACTACACCAAATCGTTTGCATTTAAGAATTTTACTCTCGAAAGAAAACCAGAGCGCTATGAGTTTTCGGACATCGATATGACTGAAAAACGCAAAATCCCAATGGAAAAAGACTATTTCACCCTAATGGAATATTCAGCAAAATGGGATGTGATTCCGAGTATGTTGTGCCAAAACCATACGCAGCTTGTCAAAGGTTTTATGGGACAAACGACGTCTTTCGAGCGCAGCCTGATCAAATCGAATGTACTGGTTTTGGGTGAATGCCAACTCAACAGTGAAGCGCGTTATGTTCACGGCCAGGTTGGAAAAGGATTTTTTACTTTCTATGGCGGACACGATCCTGAAGATTACCAGCACAGAGTAGGCGATGAACCAACGGTTTTGGATTTGCATCCGAATTCTCCAGGATACCGATTGATCCTAAACAACATTTTGTTTCCGGCAGCGCGTAAGAAAAAACAGAAAACCTAATCTACAATATAAAAAAGTCGGTCGTCGTTAACGGTTCAGGTGTTTTTTCTTCTTCCAACAATTGCCTGATATTGATTTCGATCGTAGTTGCAATCGACGTCACAGAAATATCTGTCGGCATTCCGTTAAATGGATCCTGAAGATGACTCGCCGTTTTTTCGAGTAGGAAAAATGCCATTGAAATGACCAGCAACAACGGAATTTCAAAATAACTTTCGATGTCCCGAAGCGAAATCGAAAGCGTGGTCACAAACAGGTAAATGATCAGGTGCAGGAAATATTTGTAGGTAACCGGAAAAACCGTGTTGTTGATGCGTTCGGCCATTCCCATTGAATTGGTCAGGTTGACAATTGTCGTATTCATCTGAACCTGACTGAACAATTGAATCGCGGCGGCTTTCCTGAGTTTTCCCAAATCGGCGGCATTGAGTTGTAAAATGGCAAGCGGGATGTTGCTTTGTTTTAGAATATGTGCCAGGTCTTCCTCTGAAAAATATTTTTCGAGCTGCTCCATTGGATCTTTTCCGCGTAGATTCCGTCCCAACGCATAACACCAGGCAATTTGGCGGTAAGCGATTTTTTTAATTTCATTTTCAATCGTGATTTCGCCAAACGACTGCAGCTGCAGGATCAGGTTTCGGCTGTCATTCACGATCGAGCCCCAGATTTTTCTGGCTTCCCACCAACGGTCGTATGATTGATTCAGCTTAAAAGCCAAAATGACCGAAATAGCTGTTCCGATAAAAGCCGGAATCGAAATCGGCATGACTGGAATCAGGTTTTTAAATTTATAGGTAAGATAATGTACGACAAGCCCTATAATCAGCACATAAAGCATTTCAAATTTGATGGTTTTTAAAATGTAGTGTAATGGGATTTTTCTGTTGAGCAGCATAAATTTGAATTAAACTTCAAAATTATCCTATTGTCATTCGTGTGTGTTACATCCTGTGTTTAATAAGTTACAAATAAAACAAAAAGCCAATCTGTTGCGATTGGCTTTTTTTTAGCCCTGATAGAGCTGATATCCTTTGTGAGGAACGAACAAAGATAAAGGCGATAGCAGGAAACAGCTCCCTTAAAAACTATTTGTTGTTATCAATGATGTAATCGAGGACTTTACGCATCAGGTGTACACGGTCTTTGCCGGTTACGTTGTGTTTGTGCATCGGATAAGGGAAAAAATCGACCTGTTTTTCTGCTTCCACAAACTTTTTGACCAACGCCAAATTTTGCTGCATGACAACAACATCATCGCTGGTTCCGTGGATTAAAAGCAATTTCCCTTTCAGGTCTTTCACATAATTCAGCGTACTCGATTCGTCGAATCCTTTCTGGTTTTCCGCTGGCGTGTCCATGTAACGTTCGCCGTACATGATTTCATAATATTTCCAGTCGGTTACCGGGCCGCCGGCAACGCCCACTTTAAACACATCGGGTTTTCTAAGCATGAGTGAAGTGGTCATAAATCCGCCGAAACTCCAACCGTGAACCGCCAATCTGTTGCCGTCTACGTAAGGCAATGATTTTAAGTAATCGACCCCTTTGATTTGGTCGTCCATTTCGTTTACGCCCAATCTTCCGTGGATGACACTTTCGAAAGCCACGCCGCGATTGTCAGATCCACGGTTGTCAACGGTGAATACCAAATAGCCTTGTTCGGCCATCCAGTACATCCACAAATTGGCGCCGTCCAGATAAGAATTCGTGATGAGTTGCGCGTGTGGACCGCCGTAAACGTACACCATGACCGGATATTTTTTAGTCGGGTCGAAATTGCTCGGTTTGATCAATCGCGTATACAAATCGGTTTTTCCGTCAGCGGCTTTGATGGTTTTGATTTCGGAAGTTCCCATTTGGTATCCGTCATATTTGTTGGCACTCGTGAGGATGGTCGTTGCCTTTCCGCTTTTATCGTACAACAATGATTTTGACGGCGTCGTATGGCTTGAAAATTCGTCAAAAACGCAGTTTCCATCGGTGCTGATCGCTACCGAATGTGTTCCGTCTTCTTTGGTAAGTAACGTTTGTTTGCCTTTCAAATCGACTTTGTAGGCCAGCATGTTTGTTGGATTCGGGCCAGTCGCAGTAAAATAAATTTCAGTTCCCGCAGGATTGTTTCCGAGGATTTCGCGGCTGACAAATTTATTCTGCGTGAGTTGTCTGATCAGTTTTCCGTCAAGCGAATAATAATACAAATTGTTGAATCCGTCTTTTTCGCTGATCCAGATGAAATTGTTCGATTTCGGATTTGGGAAGTATGCAGGATGTTCAGGTTCTACCCAGGTCGTATTTTTTTCTTCGAGGATTGTACGAACGAACGCGCCGGTATTGGCATCGTAAAGGTTCAAATGCATGTCGTTTTGCCCACGGTTCAACTCGGCAATCAAAACAAATTTTTCATCCGGCGTCCATGAAAGGTTGGTCAGGTAATCATCAGTATTTCCTTTCGGCGAAATGAACACCGTTTTTTTAGAGGCCAGATTGTAAATCCCAACTCTTGGTTTTTCACTTTTTTGCCCGATCATCGGATATTTAACGCTCTCCAGTTTTCCGGGCGTTGTGTTGATGTCAAGCAATGGATAATCGGCAACTTCCGTTTGGTCTTTTTGGTAAAATGCTACAAATTTTGCATTTGGCGACCAGAAAATTCCGTTGTTGATGCCAAATTCGTTGCGCGCGAAAAACTGTCCCGAAACAATCGCTTCATTGGTTTCATTGGTAATGGCGACTTTTTCATTGTTTTGGTTTAAAAGAAAAAGGTTGTTTTTTTCGGTAAAAGCGACGTTTTGTCTGTTGGTGTCAAACGTCGCATTTTCTGCATTTTCAGGCAGTTCGGAAACCAGTTTTCCGGTTTTGTTTTGGATGTTGTATTCGTAATATTTATTTGCGGAAGTCAGCACCATTGTATTGGCATCTTTCCATTCCAGGCCGAAAAAGTTTTTGAAATCGGACGACAATGTTTTGTTTAGGTCTGCCAATGTTACCAATTCGGTTGCTTTGCTGTCAGAAGTACTGGCTGTCATTAGTTTGCGATACGAATCGGCGACAAATACATATTTATTGGTATTTGGAATCCATTGGAAACCGAGTAATTTGTCTGCGCGAAAGGTTCGGTTTTGTTGTAAAACGCCGTCTTCTAACGTGATTTTTTTGGTTTGCCCGGAAGCAGAGACCGCAATTAGGAAACTGAATAACAGTACAAGTTTTTTAGTCATGGTTGAATTTTATTTGAAAACAAAAGTATTAAAAAAGGATCATGTAAACCGACTTTATGGGTCTGTTAACATGATCCTTTGTTACAATTTAAAGAGAAATTTATACCAAACCTTCTTCGTTTTCTTTGTCAAGATACTCCTGTACGATTTCGATCGCGTTGGTTACCACATCACTCAGCGCTACGATAAACGTGCCTTCTTCGGCCGAATTGATCGCGTGTTTGATCGCTTCGACTTCTTTTGGAATGATTTCGTAAGTCACATTTCGATCCGATTCGGTGATTCCCGAAAGAATCAGGTCGATAATTTCCTGTTCGGTTCTTCCGCGTAAATGTTTTTCCTGGCGGATGATGATATGGTCAAACATCCTGCCGGCAATTTTCGCGCATTCTTTAATGTCTTCGTCGCGTCTGTCGCCTACGCCGGCGATGATTCCGATTTTTTTATTGGCATCGACACTGCTCAAAAAGTCTTCAACACCCAAATATCCGGACGGATTGTGTGCGAAATCGATCAGCACTTTAAAACGTTTGAAATCGAAAATGTTCATTCTTCCCGGCGTTTGTGCCACACTCGGAATAAATGTTTGCAACGAGAGGCTGATATCTTCGGTTTTGAATCCCCATAAATAAGAAGCCAACGTTGCGGCAAGCGCATTGGCAATCATAAATTTGGCTTTTCCGCCCAATGTCAATGGCACGTGTGTTGCCCTTTCAACGCGGATTTTCCATTCGCCTTTTTTAACGGTGATGTAACCATTTTCGTAAACAGCGACGATTTTTCCTTCTTTACATAATTTTTTAATCAGCGGATTTTCTTCATCCATACTGAAAAACGCCACATTGCAACTGAGTTCCGATGCGATTTTAACCGATTGTTCGTCTTCGGCATTCAAAATGGCCCAACCGTCTTTTTTGACGCTTTTCGCCACGGTACTTTTCACTCGAGCCAAATCGTCAAGCGTATGAATGTCACTAATTCCCAAATGATCTTCCTGAATGTTGGTAACCACAGCGATATCACAACGGCTGAAACCAAGGCCTGAGCGTAAAATTCCACCGCGGGCAGTTTCTAAAATCGCAAATTCGACTGTTGGATCTTTTAAAATGTATTCGGCGCTAAGTGGCCCGGTCGTGTCGCCCTTTTCCATCATGTGATTCTGGATGTAAATCCCGTCAGATGTGGTGAAGCCCACTTTGTATCCGTTGTTTTTCACAATGTGTGCGAGCAATCGGGTAGTGGTGGTTTTTCCGTTGGTTCCTGTTACAGCAATAATCGGGATGCGGCTTGGTTTTCCCGGAGGATACAACATGTCGATTACCGGAGCGGCCACGTTTCTCGGCAAACCTTCAGATGGCGCCAAATGCATGCGGAAACCCGGAGCTGCGTTGACTTCGAGAATACAACCGCCATTTTCTTTTAAAGGCTGCGTCAAATTTTCCGCCATGATATCGACACCACAAATGTCAAGTCCGATGACACGCGAAATGCGTTCTGCGAGGAAAATATTTTCCGGGTGCATCATATCGGTAACATCAACAGACGTTCCGCCGGTACTTAAATTCGCAGTCGATTTAAGGTAAACAATTTCTCCGTTTTTTGGAACGGTTTCTAAAGTATAGTTTAATTTTTCGAGTAGGTCCAATGTGTCGCGGTCGACATCAATTTGCGTCAGGACATTTTCGTGTCCGTAACCGCGCCGCGGATCAAGATTGGTAATGTCTATCAATTCCTGAAGCGTATCGGTTCCGTTTCCAACAACATGTGCGGGAACCCGTTTTGCCGCTGCCACCAGTTTATTGTCGATAACCAACACACGGAAATCAAATCCGGTAACGAATTTTTCAACGATTACGCGGCGGCTGTAAGTTTTGGCATAGGCCAATCCGGCAACGGCGTCTTCCCATTTGGTAACATTAATGGAAGCGCCTTTTCCATGATTTCCGTCGAGTGGTTTGATCACGATCGGATAACCGATTTTATTGATTACTTCAGCCAGATCTTCGTCAGTCATGCAAATGCCGCCGCTGGCTACAGGGATCGAAGCGTTGTCGAGCATGCGTTTGGTTTCTTCCTTATTACAGGCAATGTCTACGGCGATGTTGCTTGTTCTGGCGGTCATTGTCGCCTGAAAACGGATCTGGTTGATGCCGTAACCCAATTGTACCAAGGAATTCGTACCCAGGCGAATCCACGGAATGTCACGGGCGACAGCTTCTTCAACAATGCTTCCGGTACTTGGCCCGAGCCTTACGCGTTCGCGGATTTCGCGCATTTGCTGGATGTCGCCTTCAAGGTCATATTCGGTTCCTGCGATTAAAGCTTCGGCAATGTTTACGGCACTTTCGGCTGCAAATATCCCGACATTTTCTTCGGTATAGCTAAAAACAACGTTGTAAATTCCGGATGTTTTGGTTTCGCGCGTGCGTCCAAAACCAGTTTCCATTCCGGCCAGCGATTGTATCTCGAGTGCGATGTGTTCAATGACATGTCCCATCCAGGTTCCTTGTTCAATACGCATAAAAAAACCTCCGGGAACGCCTTCGGAACAACGGTGTTCGTACATCGAGGGAAACATATCTTTAATGCGTTCCAGAAATCCGTCTATTTTATTGGTTGGAAACTGTTCCATTTCTTCCAGATCGAGCCGCATCTGGATTAGTTTTTTTCGTTGTACACTCCAGATATTCGGGCCACGAAGCGCCTGTACTTTTAAAATTTTCATAGACGAAATAATGTTGGTTTGTTTATTTTGTAACGCTTTTGTTAAAAAGCAATGGTATTGATTTTACTAAAGTAAATTTTTAAGATTGGTTTTCAAAATTAATTTGATTTTTATGCGATATTTATTTTTTGGATGCTGATCTTCAGATGTGGAAAAGTAATAATGAAAATTAAAAGTTTTTTTTTCGCCCCGACGGAAGTGTAAAACCTGCAAGTCTGAATTCTTTTTCAGACTTGCAGATTACCTCACAAAATATTATTTTTTTATTTTGTGTTCGGTCAGTTCGCTTCGCTCGTGTGAAAGGCACAGCGGTACTGAAAGTTGGCGTGAATGCCCGATTTTTATGCTTCTAAAAACTTAAATAGATTTGGTTTATTTCAATTTTTGGTTATTTTTACCAAATGAATATACGAGGAAAATTAATCATTATAGGCGGCGCAGTCGATAAAGGAAGTTTCACCGAAACCGAACTGGATAAAAATGTAGCCAATAATCTGAACTTTTTTGAAACGGGAATTTTAAAAAGAATCCTAAACGAATCAAAACACAAGGAAGATTCCAAAATAGAAATCATTACCACAGCATCGAAAATTCCACGAATTATCGGACCGGAATATGTGAAGGCGCTGAATTACCTGGGCGCGAAAAATGTTGACGTGCTTCATATTGAAAAACGTGAACACGCCACTGATAAATTGACTATTGAGCGTTTAAAACTGGCCGATGTCGTGATTTTCACCGGCGGCGACCAATTGCGCTTAACATCCATTTTAGGCGGGACCGAATTTCATGATCTCCTGCTTGACAAATACCATAACGAAGATTTTATTTACGCCGGAACTTCAGCCGGAGCAGCCGCGGCGTCAAACAATATGATTTACCAGGGCAGCAGTTCTGAGGCTTTGCTGAAAGGTGAAGTCAAAATTACGAGCGGGCTCGGATTGATCGATGGTGTGATTATCGATACCCACTTTGTACAACGAGGAAGAATCGGAAGGTTGTTTCAGGCAGTTGTTGGAAATCCGAAAGTGCTCGGAATCGGGCTGGGAGAAGACACCGGTTTGCTGATTAAAAACAATGAAAAAATGGAAGCGATTGGTTCCGGACTTGTGATTTTGGTCGACGGCCGTGAAATTAAGGATACCAATTTGACTCAGGTCGAGATGGGCCAACCCATTTCAATCAACCATTTGGTTACTCACGTCATGAGCAAATACGATACATTTGATTTGAAAACGCATAAAATGCACATTCAGTCCTCGCAATATGCGGAAAAATTAAAAATGCTTTCAGACGATTAACCTTATGAAAGTAATCATCCACGGCGGATTTTTCTCTGAATCTTCCACCAACCACGAAACGAAAGTTGCCAAACAAAATGCGTTGCTGCGAATTGTAAAAGACTCGTACGAATTTTTAAAAGAACATTCGGCGCTCGAAACCGTTGTTTATGCGGTATCGCTTCTTGAAGATGACGAATTGTTCAATGCAGGAACCGGTTCGCAAATCCAAAGCGACGGAAAAATCCGCATGAGTGCCGCATTAATGGACGCTTCAACTTTAAAAATGAGTGGTGTCATCAATATTGAAGATGTCAAAAATCCGGTTCAGGTTGCGCAAATGTTAATGGACAGCGAAGACAAGGTTTTGGGCGGAGAAGGCGCTACAGCTTTTGCACGCAAACTCGGATTTGAGTATTTTTCGACAGAAATTCCGCAACGGCGCGCTGAATACGAAGCCAAAAAAGCACCAACGGGAACCGGAACTGTTGGCTGTGTGGTTTTAGACCAATATGGGAAAATTGCCGTTGCCACTTCAACAGGAGGAAAAGGTTTTGAAATTCCAGGACGCATTTCTGATTCTGCAACGGTTGCCGGAAATTACGCGAACGAATTTTGTGGCGTAAGTCTGACCGGTGTTGGCGAAGATATTGTGAGCGGCGCTGTCGCTGCAAAAATCGTCACGCGCGTCACTGACGGATTTCCGATCCAAAAAGCATTTGAAAAAACATTTGAAGAATTAAAACCTTTCGACGGTTTTGCCGGAGCGATTGCCATTGACAACAAAGGCAATATTTTTCACCAGGATTCGCATCCGAGTATGGTATTTGCAAGTTTTGACGGTGAAAACGAAGAAGTTTTTTATTAAAGTTTATAAAAACATAAGCCACGAATTCTCGAATTTTTATCATTCGTGAATTCGTGGCTCAATTTTTAAATGCAGCCTAACTTAAATAGACTGCCCACCCGAAACTTCAATGCGCTGCGCATTTACCCATTTTGCATCATCGGTACACAAAAAGGCAACAACTCCGCCAATGTCATCAGGCAAGCCTACGCGTCCAAGTGCCGTTTGCGAAGCAATATGTTCGTTTACAGCCGCATTGTCGCGAACCACGCCACCACCAAAATCGGTTTCGATCGCGCCCGGAGCCACTACGTTTGAACGGATGCCGCGGCTTCCCAATTCGGCTGCCAGGTATTTTGTAAGCGTTTCAATCGCGCCTTTCATTGAAGCATAGGCTGCATATCCGGGCAAACTGAAACGCGCCAATCCGGTAGAAATATTGATGATTCCCCCGCCGTCGGCCAACATTGGTAAGGCTTTTTGCGTCAGGAAAAATGTGCCCTTGAACTGGATGTTTACCAAAGTGTCGAATTGTTCTTCTGTGGTTTCCGCAAAAGAATTGTAAACCCCGATTCCGGCGTTGTTCACCAGATAGTTGATCTTGTCAGTTCCGAAAGTGTCTTTCAGAGTCGCATTCACCTGGGTGAAAAAAGCATCAAAAGTTTTTGAATCGGAAACATCAAGTTGCAATGTTGCCGCTTTTTGTCCGAGATTTTCAATTTCGCCGATCACTTCCTGCGCTTCTTCCTTTTTGCTGTTATAAGTCAGGATAACATCGAGTCCTTTTTTTGCGAGTGCAATCGCCATATTTTTTCCAAGGCCGCGGCTTCCGCCGGTTACCAATACAATTTTTGATTGTGACATGTGTGGATTTTTAATTATTACCATACAAAGATATTGCGGGGAGTAGCGTTAAAAATGGTGTACTCTTCAGTATTTTGGAGTTGAAGAAAAAAATGTCAGGCAAAAATAATCGGATTTCAAAACTATACGATTTTACTTTTCCGGAACTGCAAAGGCGTAATTCCAGTCATTCCTTTAAAGAATTTTGTGAAATTTGTTGGTTCGTCGTAGGCGAATGTCATTCCGATTTCGGCAATCGAAAGATTGGTTTCTGTGAGCAAACGTTTGGCTTCAGCCAAAATGCCATCTTCCATAAATTCACACGGCGACTTTCCTGTCGTGAGTTTGATCGTGTTGGTCAGGTGGCCGTGATTCATAAACAATTTCTCTGCATATTTTGAGGTTGACATTCGGTAATTGACTTTGCCAGCAAAAAGTTCGGCCAGATGCGCTTCATATAATTTCAGGAAATCTGCGGTGATCTCTTCTTTCCGGGTCAGGATTTTTTTTGGAATGGGCATAATGGCTGGCAAAAGTGAATTCAAATATAAATTAAAAATCAGTATTTACAGTCACAGATTTCCAATCTTCAAGTTCGGTCATCATATTTTCTGCTTTGGTTTTGGCCAATCCGTAGGCATCGCTTCCCAAAAATAAATGAACCGGCGGATTTTTTTCTCCCGCAATTTGGATGATCGCAGCGGCACCTTTTTCAGGATCTCCGGGTTGGTTGTTGTTGATTTGCTGCTGGTGCAATTCCTGCGATTCACGTGTTGATTTGTAACCGTCAAGCGGATTTTTCGGCGTGGCTAATGAACCGGAGGTCAGGAAATTTGTCCTGAAATATCCCGGAAGTACCGCTGTGACATTAATCCCAAATTCTTTGAGTTCGATCGCCATTGCTTCTGAAAATCCGACGACAGCAAATTTTGTCGCACAGTAAATCCCGAATCCCGGAAAATCTCCCAGGTAACCACCGATTGATGCAATGTTGAAAATGTGCCCGGATTGCTGTTTGCGCAAGTGTGGCAACGATTGGCGGATGACATTTAGCGATCCGAAAACATTTACATCGAAATTTTGACGTGCTTCCGCATCGGATAATTCTTCGACCGCGCCCAATAAACCATAACCGGCATTGTTGATGATGTGGTCGATTTTTCCAAAGGTGGCGATGGTTTCGTCGATGGCTTTTTTGACGTTGTTCTCATCGGTCAGGTTCATTTCCAATGGAAGAAAATAATCTGATTTCGGTGAAATTGCAGCTTCCAGATCGGATTTCCTTCGTGAAGTCGCAGCTACAAAATCGCCTTTTTCTAATAATTGTTTTGCTAAAATTAATCCGAAACCTTGTGAAGCTCCGGTAATAAACCATACTTTTTTCGTGCTCATAATTGTTGTTTTAAAAATTAATTGAAATCTGTTGAAATGGAAACGGCTTTCCAGTTTTGCAGGTCGTCGTGCAGGATTTGGACTTTTTCGGTGGCGCGTTTGTATGCATCGCTTCCTAAAAATAACCGGATTGGCGGATTTGGATTTTTTACAAGATCAATAAATACCGAAGCCGCTTTTTCAGGATCGCCAATTTGCGCGCCGTCGAACGAAGCGTAACGTTCGTGCGATTTCCGGATCGCGGTGTAATCTTCAATAGGGTTTTGGGCCAGGACCAAAGATTCTGGTGTCAGGAATTGTGTACGGAAAGCGCCGGGTTCGACAACGGTAACGTGAATCCCGAATTCTTTGACGTCCTCGGCTAAAACTTCCGACAAGCCAACCACCGCAAATTTGACCGCTGCGTAAACTGCCCAGCCTGTCGCTGCCGCAAATCCCGCAATTGAAGAAATGTTGATGATGTGTCCCGAACGCTGCGCACGCAAATACGGCATCACCGCTTTGATGACTTTTAAAGTTGCGAAAACGTTGACATCAAAGCTTTGGCTGATTTCGGTTTCGCTGAGTTCTTCAATCGCGCCACCGATTCCGTATCCGGCATTGTTGACCACGACGTCAATTTTCCCGAAATGCTTTACGGTTTGTGCTGCTGCGTTCCGAATGCTGTTCTCGTCAGACAAATCGGTTTGCAAGGCGAGGAAATTTTTATCCTGGAGTAAAGTTTCCGGAAAGTTTTTGGCATTTCTGGAAGTTGCTGCAACAGGATAACCTTCTTTTAAAAGTTTGGTAGCCAATGCGAGTCCGAGGCCTTTGGAAGCGCCGGTAATGAACCATGTTTTTAGATTGGAATGCTTCATGATCTTTTGTTTTAAATGATGAAGCAAAGGTATGTTGGTTATGCAGTGCTTGGATTGCCCAAATCAAACGGATCATTGCAAAATTCAAACATTTCTGAAAAAAGTTGGTGTTTGTGTGGTTTGCTTTTTGAAAAAGTTGTTGAAATGCGCCGCTTCGTCAAAACCGAGGCAATAACCGATCTCGGAAATGTTCCAGTCGGTGTGTTTCAATAAAGCTTTAGCTTCTGAAACCAATCGTTCGGTAATGTAATCGGTCGTAGTTTTTCCGGTTGTTTCGCGGATGGCGCGGTTTAAATGATTGACGTGAACAGAAAGCTGCTGTGCAAAATCTTTGGCCGAACGCAGCGTAAAACGTTGTGACGGCGTTTCTATCGGAAACTGCCGTTCGAGCAATTCCCTGAAAACGGATGTGATCCGCGAATTCGCATCTGGATGTTGGTACAGCGTTTCTGAAGGCTGCTGTTTTAAAGCATAATGCGTGAGTTCAGTCGTATAATTGCGAAGCAGGTCATATTTATACACATAGTCAGAATTGATTTCGTCCAGCATTTTATCGAATATAGCCGCAACATGGGCATCCTGATTTTCAGTCAGAACGTAACTCGGTTTTCCGCCTGGCGCAAACATCGGCAATTCGCTGAGGCTGCTTTTGATTTTTTCGGTAAAGAAAGATTCTGTGAAAATGCAGAAATATCCGGTGACGTTTTCGGATAAAGATTCCCAGGTATACGGAACCTGAGGATTGAAAAACAGCAAAGTGGCGCCAGAAATCTCGATGCTTTTATCGGCGTAATGGTAGCGGTTTCTTCCGCGGATGAGCAAAACTTTATAGTAATCTCGGCGGCTGTAAGTAATGCTGCTGCCTTCTTTTTGCAAACAATCCTCGAGGCGGAATACATTGAAATGCCCCACGCCGGGATGCAATCCTTCGGGTTGGGTGATTCGTTTTTGTGTGTAAAAATCCTGTAAGGTTTCGGTTTTGCTCATAAGGCAAAGTTATGAAATTCAAACAAAAGGTGTTTCTGTTGATCATATCTTTTTTCAATTTTGTAGAAATTTATTTTTGGAAACGACGGTCCGCGTTAAGGATAGAGGCAGGCACCGCGTGCAGCCGATAGCCTGGCCAAACGCAACGCCCATAAAAAAACCACCGCTTTCACGATGGTTCTTTTAATAAATTGGATTCAAAATTATGCGACGCGCAATCCGGTTGTGATGGCAAAACGGTTCCAGGAATTGATGATGATGATCGCCATAATGATGTCGGCGAGGTATTTTTCATCAAAAAGTTTTGCAGCATTTGTATAAGTTTCGTCTTTCACGTGGTTGCTGATTAAGGTGACTTCTTCTGTTAATGCGAGGATTGCTTTTTCTTCCTCGGTGTAAAAATCGGCTTCGCGCCAGGCACTAATCAGGTAAATTTGTTTTTCAGACATGCCGGCTTTTCGGGCTTCGGTGGTACGCATGTTGATGCAAAAAGCACAGCCGTTGATCTGGGACGCGCGGATTTTAATCAGTTCTTTGTGCATGGGGTCAAGCGTGGTCGTGCTGATGTAATTTGATAAGGTCATTAACGCATTATACGCTGCCGGTGCTACTTTTGGGAAATTGATTCTGGTTTGCATTTTCGTTGTTTTTAAAGTTGAATACAAAGTTCTTGTATGTGGTTTTAAAAAAACTTGAAGTAGTTTAAGAAAGTGGAGGAGGGGAAAAGGGAAAAGGGAAAAGGGTAAAGGGTAAAGGGAATAGGGTAAAGGGAAAAGGTTATACTGGCGATCAGGTACGATATCATCCATTGTCAATTACCCATTATCAATTGTTAATTATTCATTATCAATTGTTCTTTAAAAAATTAGGTTTTGCCGGCGCGGATTTTACTCAAAAATTCAGGTGAAAAATCGAGATAAGATGCGATCATGTATTGCGGGACGCGCTGCATGAATTCCGGGAAACGGTTGTTCATATTGTGGTAGCGTTCTTCGGCCGACATCGTAAACAGGTATTTGATTCGGATTTGGGAAGCACCGTACGATTTTTGAAGTACAAGTCGGAAATATTTTTCGAGTTTTGGGACCTTTTCGAGCAGAATTTCCATGTTGGACTTTTCGAGCGTGATCGCTTCGCAGTTTTCAATCGCCTGGAAGTAAAATTGCGAGGACGTATTGTTGTGGAAAGCCAGGTAATCGGTTACCCACCAGTTTTCGATTGCAAATTGCAGCGTTTGTTCGGTGCCTTTTTCGTTGATAATATATTGGCGCGTACAGCCTTTTACGATAAAATATTGCGTGTTGCCGGATTGTCCTTCTTTTAAAAGATGTTCTTTCTTTTTGAATTTTTCGTAAGTGAGCAAGGAACACAGAACTTCTTTTTCGCTTTCATCCAGCGTGACAAATTTGGCAATATGGGCAACAAGGCTGGAATACATCTACCGGGTTTTGCAATAATTAGTGAGTTGCTAAATTAAAAATTATTCGGTGGAAGCTGGAAAATATCTGAATTAAAAACAATTTCGTTTCATTCGAAAAACAGCGAAACATTTGATAAAATAAAAGCTGCCAGCCAACGTGCTATTTTAACCCAAAATAATGTTGAAAGGCAGCAATTATTAAGTTTCCATAAAATTAGTCTAACAGTTTCTCGTCGTAATAGGCCGTTTCCGAAGTGATTTTTCCTTCCTTATTAAAATCGTGGGAAAAATGAATCGGGAAGATGAACGCCTTTTTATCTGATTTCCGGATCAGGTTGTAGTTCCACCATGACAAAACCGTGCGGCCATCGGCCAATTCGTAATGCAAATAATCAGGATAACCAACGATATCTATGCTGGCAACGTCAAATTTTTCGAGTATTTTCTTATCCAATGCTTTTTGTTCATCGAGTGAAATGCCGCTCGTATTGGTATTTCCCGCAGTGTTGAAACGCGCTTTCTCCTCATAAAAACTATAAGATTTTGGATAATCTTTGTTTTCGAAGGCATAGATCATTTTTTTGACGGTATTGATATTTTCATGGTGGTTGTAAAGCGTTCCATTCGTACGATCGTTAAAACTCTGCCTGATTTCTGTGATCATATTCGAATCCATATAATCGATCATGGTCGTGATTTTGTTGTCTTTGTTGACCACGAAGGAACGGTGCAATGGCATCTCGACTTTAACGCCCGTAGCTTTATGAATGCCTTTGAGTTTGTCCCAGGTAAGTACCCAAACCACATTGTTTTCATTGTCTTTTTTGTATTCCAACGCGTCGGGATACGCTTCCCGCCAAGGTGAGATCGAGTAATAATCGAGCTGTTCGCTCCAGGCTTTCGCCCTTTGTAAAAACGCGGCTTTATCCTCTCCTTTGTCGGTTATCTTTCCGCTGACGCCGCTGAATAATTTAAAGTCGTCTGCAAGATAGGTCGCAACTTTTTTGACATCACCAGCAACAAAAGCTTTCGTCATATTGTCTACAACTGTAATGGCCGGATGATTGATGTAAATCGTACCGTTCTCTTTTTTTTGTGTATGGCCGATGAACGTGACGAACATCATTGCGAATAGGGATAATTTTTTCATGGTTTGGTTTTTTAAATTGGATAATGTGTTTAAATTATTGGTTCAGCGTTTTTTTGACCGGACGGAATGTAATGTTCAGGTCTTTTTTTGATGAATTTTTCTGTCGTTTGGTTCGCGATAAATTTGGCCTGGCCGTACCGATGGCTTTTCCGGGCTAGTAAATTTTCGTAATTTCATCGAAAAATGTCAAATGCAAACGATTTTCTGGCGGAAAGGGGAGGTACGAATTGTAAGCCGCGACCGACGCCAGAAAAACGATTTTTTTGAGTTCAGGTGTATTTATGATCAATTCTAGAAAATTCTCAGTGCTTTTGATTGTGGGATCAAACAATTCGCTTTGCGGATCTTTAACGTCGAGTTGGAACAGTTTTCCCCTTTAAACCACGACATCACGATGGGAAACAAAGTCTTCGAGCGGCTGTTTGATGCCTGCTTTTTTCATTTTTTTGCCATTTTCAATTGGTCTGGTATTTCAATATTGGAAACTGTTTCGGCCTGTTGCAAATCGGTCAATAGTTTGGAATCGTCCCAATAACCGACTTCACGGGTGATTTTGCCGTCGACAAATCGGGCAGTAATGCTCGTTGGAATGATGTACATTTTATTGTTTGATCTTAATGTGCCTTCCCATTGGCCCCAGTAATTCACCCAGATTTCTCCTTTATCGGTAACAACCATTTCATATTCGGCTTTAGTTTTGTTAATTTTCCATATAGAAAACGGTAGGCTTTCTTCTTTGTTTTGCGCAATTCGCTGTTGGACTGTTTGTGCGAATTCGTCCGGAACATTGTTGATGATTTTAGCTGAATCGGCATAAAAGACAGCCATTTCGTCAAATTTTCCGTCGCCATAAAGTTCGGTGACTTTTTTAAACGTATCAATTTCTTTCGATTGCTGGGTGTACCGTTTGTTGCAGGAAACGAATGTGAATAGCAATGCAGTTGTAATTAGAAATGTTTTTTTCATGATAATTCGGTTATTTTTTATCGGTGTATCCAAGTTCCGGACATTCACAACCATCGAATGTCATTTGAAGTTTGTAAATTCCTGACTAATGAAAGGCTAATCAATACAATAGAAAAGTGGTTTAGGACGAACAGGCCGAAAAAATGTCCCAAACTGCAGTTTTGGTTATCGGTGGGAAGATATATGGGAAAGGCAGAAGGCAAAAGGCAAAAAGAGAAAAGAGAAAAGAGAAAAGACAAAAGCAAAAGAGAAATGGCAGAAGTTTAAAAAAATGGTATAAATGATTTTTGTTTCATTGGAATTTCGTCGCTTACATTTCCCTGGAGTTGGTTCATAAGTTATGAAATCAATTGGCTGCCAAAGCCTGTCCCTCAAGAAAATCCGGATTTTCCAATGCCATTATCTATAAATTTTAGATACAAAATGGTGTTGTTTTTTTTTCAGGTTTTTACTTTTTGGAAAAGCATATTTAACCGAATGGTTCATTGGCAAGGTTATACTTTTTGGATGCGCAGCAACAATTGCTTTTTGAGTTCTGTGCTCAACGGAATCGCTTTTTTAGCAATGACCACATGACTCGCTGCAATTTCATCAATATGAGAAAGGTTTACAATAAACGAGCGGTGGATGCGCAGGAAACAGGGTGCGGTGATTTTCTCTTCTAATTCTTTCATGGTGGCGACGAGCAAATGCTGTTTGTCTTTGGCGTGAATCTTACAATAGTTGCGTTCGGCTTCAATGTACAGAATATCTTGGATTGCGACTTTGACCATTTTTTCATGGCTGCGCACGAAAATGCAATCGCTTAAGACAAACGGCACTTCGATGTTTGTTTCAGGATGTTTTTCTTCCTCGATGCGCTGAATCGTGAGTTCGATGGCGCGTTGCAAATCCAGTTTTTTAAAAGGCTTTGAAAGAAAAGCATATGGATTTGTGGCTTTCGCCCGATTGAAATGCGACGCATCCGAATTGGCGGTCAGGTAAATGATTGGGATTTTGTATTCCTTTTGAAGTGATATTGCGATGTCGATGCCGTCAACGTCGCCTTTGAGATTGATGTCGAGCAGAATGAGGTCGGGAAGGTTAGATTTCACGTGCAACAATACTTCTTCGGGATGCGGAATGATTCCGGTGATGTCATATCCGAGCGTTTTGAGCTGCAGCGAAATGTTCGCGGCGATGGTCATTTCATCTTCAACTATCAGGATCTTGTAGGCCATGAGATTTCGGAATTTAGAAAATGCGGTAACGCATGGCAGACGGGAAGTTGTATGCAGATGTTGGTTTGGCAGTGGCTAAGGTAATGAATATTTTAACATATTGATTAACAGCATGATATAAAACATCAGATAAATTTTATCTTGAAAACGGTATTTTGTCGGTAGTTGTTTGTTTGCGTTAAGGATGGAAGCGGCATCCTTTTGCGGCAGCGCGCCAGCAGCGTCGCAAAAGATAAAGCGGACAGCCTGACCCGAAGGGAAACGCCCACACGAATGTAGCGAACTGACGAAATAAATTGCCATAAAAAAACCCGATCTTTCGAACGGGTTCTCTTTGTAAGTAAGTTAAATGTAGTTGATAAAACGTTATTTTACTTTGTTAAGTACGGCTTTGAAAGCTTCCGGGTGGTTCATCGCTAGATCGGCAAGAACTTTACGGTTCAATTCGATTCCGTTTGCTTTTACTTTTCCGATGAACTGTGAGTAAGACATTCCTTCCAAACGTGCTCCAGCGTTGATACGCTGAATCCACAAGGCGCGGAAGTTTCTCTTGTTCTGCTTTCTGTCGCGGTAAGCGTAAACCATCGCTTTTTCCACGGCGTTTTTAGCTACCGTCCAAACGTTTTTTCTACGGCCAAAGAAACCTTTGGCTTGCTTCATTATTTTTTTTCTTCTTGCTCTTTTAGCAACTGAATTTACTGATCTTGGCATAATTTGCTTTTTTTTTGTAGCAGGCGTCCCGAATTAAATCAAGGGAACTTAAGGCCGTACTCCAAGGTTATTGAATAATTTGTAACCTAAAGGAAATGTAGTCGAAAGCTCAAAGTCGAAAGTCTGAACGGTTAAGGTCTTTTGACTTTTAGACTTTTCTCTTTTGACTAATTAAATAATCCTTAATTGTTGTTTGATGCTTTTCTCATCTGTTTTGTGAACGAGCGCTGAGTGTGTCAACGCCAATTTACGTTTTTTAGATTTCTTAGTCAAAATGTGACTTTTGAAAGCATGTTTTCTTTTAATCTTTCCTGAACCAGTAACTTTAAAACGTTTCTTGGCGCTGGATTTGGTTTTCATTTTAGGCATCTTGTCCTGAATTTATTTAATTTAACTTACTTACATTTTGGAGTTGCTGAGTGGCTGGTAACTGAGTAGCTGAGTTTTTTTCTCAGGCACTTCGGAACTTAGTTCAGTAACTATTTTTTCAGGAGCTGTTGCTTCGCCAATTCACTCCTAATTTTTTTATTAGGAGCTATTCCGGCTATTCGCTGCAATCTTTTGTTCCGCTAAAGCTTCTCAAAAGGATTTCCGCTATTATCCGGGCTAGGCATTCAACAATAATCTTGTATTTTCTCCTTAACTTATCTCAGATACTCAGCGACTCAGTAACTATTTCTTCTTCTTCGGCGCAATGAAAATAATCATACGCTTTCCTTCAAGAACCGGCATCGATTCTACCTTTCCGAATTCTTCCAGATCAGTAGCCAATCTTAACAATAGGATTTGTCCCTGGTCTTTATAAATGATCGAACGTCCTTTGAAGAATACGAAAGCTTTTAATTTCGAACCTTCTTTAAGGAATTTCTCTGCATTTTTTCTTTTAAATTCATAATCATGTTCGTCGGTCTGAGGCCCAAAACGGATCTCTTTTACAACGACCTGAGTAGATTTTGCCTTTAGTGCCTTGTCGCGTTTCTTTTGCTCGTACACGAATTTTTTATAATCCATGATCTTACAAACCGGCGGATCGGCGTTTGGCGAAATTTCAACTAAATCCAGTTCAAATTCGTCTGCAAGGCGCAACGCTTCCGAAAGCTTGAAAAGCCCCGGCTCAATGTTCTCGCCAACAAGCCTCACTTCCTGGACACCGCGAATGTGCTGGTTGATCCTGTGTGCATCTTTTTTTTCTACTCTGGGTTGGTAACCCTTGTTGCTTCTTATTGCTATGACTTTATTATTTTAAGTTAAACGTTAAATGTTTTTAATGTTTTGCTGATTTCTTCATTGACAATCGCTGCAAATTCGTCGATTGAAACGGTGATATTGCCTTTTCCTTCCTGGCCGTGACGGCGTACGGAAAGGGTGCCATTCTTCTCTTCTTCCTCGCCAACGATCAGCATAAACGGGTATTTCTGCGTTTCCGCTTCCCTGATTTTTTTGCCGATGGTTTCGTTTCGGTTGTCAATTAGGGCGCGAATTTCGTGATTTTCCAGCAATTCTAAAACTTTTTTGGCATAATTTTCATATTTCTCGCTCAAAGACAAGATTATAGCCTGTTCCGGCATCAGCCAAATTGGGAAATTTCCTGCAGTATGCTCCAATAAAATCGCGATAAAACGTTCCATTGATCCGAATGGCGCGCGATGAATCATTACTGGTCGGTGCAATTCGTTGTCAGAACCTTTGTAAGTCAAGTCAAAACGCTCCGGCAAATTATAATCGACCTGGATGGTTCCAAGTTGCCATTGTCTGCCGAGTGCATCTTTGACCATGAAATCGAGTTTCGGGCCATAGAACGCAGCTTCGCCATATTCAACGACAGTGTTTAATCCTTTATCCGCAGCAGCGCTAATGATTGCATTTTCTGCTTTTTCCCAGTTTTCATCCGAACCGATATATTTCTCACGGTTTTCCTGATCTCTTAAAGAAATCTGAGCCGTAAAATTTTCAAATCCTAACGATCCGAAAACATATAATACAAGGTCGATTACTTTTTTGAATTCTTCATCCAATTGATCTGGCGTACAAAAAATATGCGCGTCATCCTGGGTAAATCCGCGAACACGTGTCAATCCGTGCAATTCGCCTGATTGTTCGTATCGGTAAACTGTTCCAAATTCTGCATAACGCTTTGGCAAATCTTTATATGACCACGGACGAACATTGTAAATTTCGCAGTGGTGCGGACAGTTCATCGGTTTCAGTAAAAATTCTTCGCCTTCAGCTGGCGTGTGGATTGGCTGGAAACTATCCGCGCCGTATTTTGCATAATGGCCGGAAGTCACATACAATTCCTTTTGCCCGATGTGAGGCGTTACCACTTGCTCGTATCCGGCTTTTTTCTGTGCTTTTTTCAAAAACTGCTCGAGTCGGTCACGCAAAGCAGCGCCTTTCGGCAACCACAATGGCAAACCTTGTCCGACTTTCTGTGAAAACGCAAACAATTCAAGTTCTTTTCCGAGTTTTCTATGATCGCGGCGTTTTGCTTCTTCCAATAACTCCAGATATTCAGTCAAATCTTTTTGTTTCGGGAACGAAATTCCGTACACGCGGGTCAACTGTTTGTTTTTCTCGTCACCGCGCCAGTATGCTCCGGCGACGCTCATGATTTTCATCGCTTTGATGATTCCGGTATTCGGAATGTGTCCGCCGCGGCATAAATCGAAGAAATTCGCATGGTCACAAAAAGTGATCGTTCCGTCTTCGAGGTTCGAGATCAGTTCGGTTTTGTATTCATTGTCTTTATAGACTTCGAGCGCTTCGGCTTTTGAAACCGAACGCATCGTAAATTCATATTTGCCTCTGGAAATTTCAAGCACGCGGTCTTCGATCTTTTTGAAATCGGCTTCGGTAATTTTTTCGTCGCCAAAATCCACATCATAATAGAATCCATTGTCAATTGCCGGCCCTAAAGTCAGTTTGATTCCGGGATACAATTCCTCCAAAGCCTGCGCCATCACGTGTGAAGTCGAATGCCAAAACGCTTTTTTACCGTTTTTGTCATTCCACGTATATAATATAAGAGCACCATCGGTCGTCAAAGGCGTCGTCGTTTCAACGGTCGTGTCATTAAAGGAAGCCGAAATCACGTTTCTGGCAAGGCCTTCGCTAATACTCATTGCAACATCCATCGGCGTGATGCCATTGGAAAACTCCTTTACGGAACCATCTGGTAGTGTAATCTTAATCATTGTTCAAAATTTATGAGCGCAAATATAGCGGATTCGCAAAACACATACAATATATATATAGTGTATAATTTGAATTTTGGGTTTGTTTTGGGATTTGGAAGACGTTTGTGTGTTGCTTTTTTTAGAATCAGGAGCCATTTCCCGCTTTCCATTACAATCTTTTCCCTGCGAAAAGCGCAGGAAAAAGGATTTTCATTGCAATCGGGGCTAGGGCAGTTGTATCCAAAACAGGCATCTTGACAAAGCGACACCAAAACGGTCAAAAAAAACTTTCGCCTTCAAAAAACGCAAGTTCAGCGAGTTACATAATTTCGATAAAAAAACATCAAATTAAACGCTCAAAAAGTTTGGAAAAGCCAAAACAAGTGTTACTTTTGCACCCGCATTGAAGCAGACGTTCTTACTGATTTATTGAAAAGCACACTGGAAAAAAAGTTTACAAAAACTTTGCAAAAGGTTTGCTGAAAA
>Ga0247812_10000056_pt1 | contig 176635 bp, 174 predicted proteins | sample UWRJL149409B1_FD_178011 | JGI IMG/M metagenome (GOLD analysis project Ga0247812, IMG submission 178011) | Plant litter microbial communities from Arlington Agricultural Research Station in Wisconsin, United States - UWRJ-L149-409B-1 | ecosystem: Environmental > Terrestrial > Plant litter >... | reverse complement strand
ATGCCCGCAGCTGGGAGGACAAGGGACTGCTGCGAACGGTGCGTGAGGGTGAAATGAGTTTCGACGTGGCGTTTCAACTGGCCCGCCACCGCGCCCAGGTACCGGGGGATGCGCAACAGGCGTTTGAGGAGGATTTGGTGGCGGCGTTTGGTTGAGTGCAGTGTTTTTGGGACAAGGGCTTTACCTGAGACAAATGATTTATCCGGGATGAGGGGTAAACCCGTGGCGAGGGAGCTTGTCGAAATGCCTGCGCAGGGAGCGCGCTCGGAAGTGGAATGCTGAAACGCCTGGTTACTGTTTCTGCTGCTTTCTGGCATCCTGCGCCTCCATTTTCTGACCCGGCCCGCCTGTTGGCACGCATACAACCATGACCGCCTCTGAAAAAGCCCCACCTGCACGAAACAACGACCTGATTTACGGCCTCAACGACCGCCCGCACCTCACCGCGACCATTTTCGCCGCGCTGCAGCACGTGCTGGCGAGTTTCGTCGGCATCATCACCCCGACTTTGATCATGGGCAGCGCCTTGGGCCTGCAAAGTGAAGTGCCCTACCTGATCAGCATGGCGCTGTTCGTGTCGGGCCTGGGGACGTTCGTCCAGGCACGGCGCTTCGGGCCGGTGGGCTCAGGGCTTCTGTGCCTGCAAGGCACCAGTTTCTCGTTCATCAGCGTGATTCTCAGTGCCGGTTTCATGGTCAAGGCCCGTGGTGGTGGCACCGACGAAATCCTCTCGACGATCTTTGGCGTGTGCTTTTTCGCCGCCTTCATCGAAGTCGTGCTGAGCCAGTTCATCGGCAAGCTGCGCATGCTCATCACCCCGGTTGTGACCGGCACCATCATCACGCTCATGGGCCTGTCGTTGATCAAGGTGGCGATGACGGATATCGCCGGCGGCTTCGGTGCACCGGACCTCGGCGGAGCTCATCACCTGGCACTCGCAGCATTGGTGCTGGGCACGATTGTGGTGTTGAACCGGGTCGATGTGCCGTTCCTGCGCCTGGGCGCGATTGTCATCGGCCTGACCCTCGGCTATGTCGTGGCCTGGGCAATGGGTGACGTGAGTTTCGCCAGCATGCCGGATGTGCCGTTGATGAGCGTACCGGTGCCGTTCAAGTACGGTTTCAACTTCGATTGGGTGGCGTTCGTGCCCGTGGCGGTGATCTTCCTGGTGTCGCCGCTGGAAGCTGCTGGCGACCTGACGGCCAACTCGATGATCTCCCGGCAACCGGTCAAAGGCCCGATCTACATCCGCCGCATCAAGTCCGGCCTCCTCGCCGACGGCCTCAACTCCGCCATGGCGGCCGTGTTCAACAGCATGCCGATGGTCACATTCGCCCAGAACAATGGCGTGATTCAGCTCACCGGCGTCGCCAGCCGTTATGTGGCATTTTTCATTGCCGGCCTGCTGGTAATTCTGGGCCTGTTCCCGATGATCGGCGCGGTGCTGCAACTGATGCCAAAACCAGTACTGGGCGGCGCGGAACTGGTGATGTTCGGCACCGTCGCGGTGGCCGGAATCAAGATCCTCGCCGAAGCCGGGCTGCATCGGCGCAACATGCTGATCGTGGCGATTTCCCTCGGCATGGGCCTGGGGGTTGCGGCCGTTCCAGAGGTGCTGCGCGAACTGCCGATGGCGCTGCACAACATCTTTGAATCGCCGATCACCGTGGGCGCGTTGTGCGCTATCGTGCTGAATATCTTCCTGCCTGAGGAATTCCTTGAACTGGAAGAAGATGATTTCGATCCGGAAGCATCGATCCTGCAGGTCATGGAGAACCCGGAGGTCCCCACCAAAGGTGAACCGGTCCCGCCTGCAGCGGTCGCACAGTTGAACCGCTAAAAAGGCTCGAGGGCTGAGCCGGCGGCGGTTCAGCCCTTTTCTTCATGAGAGCTTGTTTATGCGCAGTGTCCACGCCGTCATCCTTTCCTTGCTGTTGCTCTCCCTGAGCGCCTGCGCCCTGTTCCCCAATCGCGATCCGCTGAACATCAATGTCGTCGGCCTGGAACCCCTGCAAAGCCAGGACATGGAAGTGCGCTTCGCGGTGAAAATACGCGTGCAAAACCCCAACGAGAATCCTGTCGACTACAACGGCGTCGCGCTGGATCTAGAGGTCAATGGCCAGCCACTGGCGTCGGGCGTCAGCGATCAGTCGGGTTCTATCGCTCGGTTTTCGGAAACCGTGCTGACGGTGCCGGTGAGCGTGTCAGCCTTCTCGGTGCTGCGTCAGACCCTGGGCTTGAGTCAAACCCAGTCGCTGAACAATCTGCCCTATGTGTTGCGCGGCAAACTCGCCGGCGGGTTGTTTGGCACGATGCGATTCGTGGACACTGGCAAGCTCAGCCTGCCGGGGACGACATCCGGCACCTGGTAGGCCCGACAAAGGAGCCCCATCCATCATGGAACCGACACCCACGCTCTACACCGAACGCCTGATCCTGCGACCGCTGGAAATGGCTGATGCGCCGGACATCCAGCAACACTTCGCGCACTGGGAGGTTGTTCGTTACCTCAACGCGTTTGTGCCTTGGCCCTATCCGGCAGACGGCGCCCAGACTTATCTGCGTGACATCGCATTGCCGGCGATTGCCGCAGGAACAGAGTGGCACTGGTCGATTCGCTTGAAATCCGCCCCGGAGCATCTGATCGGGAACATCAGTTTGATGGACGAGCAGGACAACAACCGCGGTTTCTGGCTCGGGCCCCAATGGCAGGGGCAAGGCTTGATGACTGAAGCCAGCGCCGCCGTGACGGCGTATTGGTTTGAAACCCTGGGTCGCCCGGTGATGCGCGTTCCGAAAGCGGCACCGAACATTGGCTCGCGCAAGCTATCGGAACGGGGTGGAATGCGGTTGATCGACACGGGGACAGGCCGGTTTGTCGGCGGGGAATTTCCCAAAGAGATCTGGGAAATCACTCGGGAAGAATGGCTCGAGCGACGTTGAAATTCACTGGCTGGCCGACGCGTTGTTTATGAACCGGTGGAAACCAATGTGGGAGCTATGCGGTAAATCGAACGCCAGGTTTCGCCCGCTCATCCACCGTCAACTCGAACACATCCGGGCGCGCGTAGTGGCCGACCACATCGAAATCGTATCGGGCACGAATCAGGTCATCGGTATCGATCGTCGCGGTGAGCAACCCCGCATCACCCCGTAACGGGCCTGCGAGAATGTCACCCATGGGGCCAACGATGATGCTTCCACCCGAGATCAATGGCCGATCCGCCGGCCAGTTGGCGATGTCCAGTCCCAAGGCTTGTGGCGAATCCTGAACCTGGCAGGCGCTGACAACGAAGCAGCGCCCCTCGTGGGCAATATGACGCATGCTGACCTGCCACATCTCCCGTTCGTCCACCGTTGGTGCACACCAGACTTCCACGCCTTTGGCATACATCGCGGTGCGTAACAGCGGCATCATGTTTTCCCAGCACACCACCGCGCCGATTCGCCCGACCTGGCTGTCGATCACCGGCAAGGTCGAGCCATCGCCCTTGCCCCAGATCAATCGCTCGGTGCCGGTGGGCATCAGTTTGCGGTGCCTGGCGACCAACCCGCCTATGGGGTCGAAATACAGCGCGGTGCAATGCAACGTGCTGGCGACTCGCTCAATCACGCCGATCACCAGATTCGCGCCCGTGCGCGCCGACAAGCCCGCCAGCGCCTCCGTTTCGGCGCCGGGCACGTCGATGGCATTGGTGAAGTAGCGGGCAAATGCCTCACGCCCTTCCGGCAGGCGATAGCCCAGTTGCGTGCCGAAACCCTCGCCTTTCGGGTAACCGCCCAGCAAGGCTTCGGGCATGACCACCAGCGCCGCGCCGGCTTCGATGATGGCGTTTTCCCAGGCAAGAATCTGCTCCAGGGTGTCGGCTTTGCCACCGGGCAAAGCGCCGATTTGCAATGCAGCAACGATTGACTTGGGCATGTCGGTCTCTCCAAAAGCGCTGGGGTGTTGCTCATTCTCCGGCGGGACAGGATCATGAATAAAGCCCGACTCACTACTGAATGATATGAACACCATGAATATCACTGCTGTCGATCTCAACCTGCTCAAAGTCTTCGAAGCGTTGCATGAAGAATCCAGTGCCAGCCGCGCGGCACTGCGCCTGGGCGTGACGCAATCGGCCGTCAGCGCCGCGCTGCGCCGGCTGCGCGACGTGTATGGCGACCCCTTGTTCGTCCGCACCGGTCGCGGCCTCGCGCCGACGCTCCGGGCCAATCAGCTGAAGCCCGTCATTAGCGATGCGTTGAACAAATGCCGGCAAAGCCTGGCCATGGTCGACCCTGCGGCCCATGAGTACGAAGGTCGTTCCGTTGCCATCGGTTTGTCCGATGATTTTGAAATCGCCTACGGTCGACGCTTGATCTCGGACATTGCCCAATGCGCACCAAAGCTGCGGCTGATTTTCCGTCAGACTCATAGCCAGATCGTCGCGCAGGCCTTGATGGACCGCAGCATCGATCTGGCCATTACTGCCGGCGGATTTGCCGAGCGACTGCTCAGTCGTCAGGTGTTGGGTGAAGGGGATTATGCGTGCCTGGTCGACCCCGCCAGTCTTGCCGAGGGACAGCACAACCTCAGTCTTGAGGCGTTCGTCGCCCGTGAGCACATTCTGGTGTCGTCGGGCGGCTTTATCGGGATCACGGATGAGGGATTGGCAGCGCTGGGGCTGACTCGCCGGGTGTGCGCATCCACGACGCACTTTGCGGCACTCCCCTTTTTGCTTAAAGGCAGTCAGGCGGTGGCGACCATTCCGACTCACGCCGCGCAGAGCATCGCAGCGCTCAGTGGCCTGGCGCTACTGCCCTGCCCTCTGGCCTTGCCGCGTTACCCGATCGAGCTGGGCTGGCGCACCAGCACGCAGCTCGATCCGGTCGTGTTGAAAGTGCGCGAGGCGATTGTCGCGAGCTTTTCGCGCAGCTCATTATGAAGGTGCACTGTCTATTACGGACTTCCGCGATCCTACAGGGGTTGTGTCAGGCGCACGGTTACTTGGCAGCCATCAGCCGGTTCACTTCACTGCGCACCATGTTCGCGAATTCCGGAGGCGACATGGCGTCGAGTTCGGAACGGACCCACTCGGACCACTTGCCTTTGCGCTTGGCGCGCTCCCCGAACAACCGTGCCGCCTCACCCTTGGCTTTGCCCAGATTGCTTTGCCAAAGGTCGAACAGACGGGATTTTTCATCTTCAAGCGCGGCGCGCTCGGCAAGGGGTTTGTCGGCCAGATTGAAGCTCATGGGATTTACCTGCTGCGTAAAATAGGCGACATCTTACACTGTAGTCAGAAATCTCCTGCGCTGGATTTTCCGAAGGATCACGGGTTAGCGCAAAATCCCTGCAACTTTTTCCATCGCAGCAGACTCCATTGTTCACTGCCCATTAATCAGTAAGGAGTACCTCAATGGCTCGGAAAACCGCCGCACAAAACGCCGCAGACCAAATCAAGGATCAAGCCTTCAGCGAGTTGCAGGCGCTGATCGAGGAGTCCGACAAACTGCTTAAAAGCAGCGCATCACTGGTCGGTGAAGAAGCCGAGACCCTTCGTGGTCAAATAGCCCAGAAGCTCCAGCAGGCGATGGATTCGGTGACAAACGTTCGTGACCGGACAAAGCCCGCCGTTGATGCCACCGAAACCTATATCGGCGGTCACCCATGGCAAACCGTGGCGATCTCCGCCGGTTTCGGTTTGGTGGTCGGATTGCTGTTGGGCCGTCGTTAATAGCATCAGCCTTTAGTGACACTCCCCCTGTAGCAGCTGGCGCAGCCTGCGTCCGGCTGCTACAGGAGACCGGCGTGGGATCCGGACTCCCGCGCCATACGCTTCACCCCCCCGCCAGTTCCCGCAACTCCTTCAACGTCTGTACATCCAGTTCAATGCCATTGGCCGCCGATTTCGCCCGCTGATGGTGACGACGATCTCCCGGCAACCGCTTGAGCCCCACACTGTGCATCTGCCGCACCAGTTCCTGGCTGCGTTCGGCAAAACCCTGCCCAGCAGCCTTGCTCGGGTCGATCACAATCAGCAATTGCCCGGTCCAGGGCGTCTTGGCCCCTGGATGGTTCGACCAATCGAATTCGAACGAAAAATTCCCGCCGGTCAGCGCCGCTGCCAACAACTCCACCATCATCGACAACGCTGAACCTTTGTGCCCGCCGAATGGCAGCAACGCCCCGCCCTCCAGAATGGCTTTCGGGTCCTGGGTCGGCTGACCGAGGCTGTCGACTCCCATGCCCGCAGGCAAGCTTTCACCCTTGCGCGCGGCGATCTGCACGTCGCCATGGGCGATGGCGCTGGTTGCCAGGTCGAAAACAATCGGATCACCGTCGGCCCGAGGTGCGGCAAAGGCTATCGGGTTAGTACCAAACAAGGGGCGATCCGCACCGTGCGGCACCACACAGGTCATGCTATTGACCACGCTCAGCGCCACCAGCCCTTCATACGCGAAAGGCTCCACGTCAGGCCACAACGCGGCGAAATGATGGGAGTTACGAATGGCCAGCACCGCGATACCCGCGCTGCGGGCCTTCTCTACCAACAAGGCTCGCGCAGCCGCAAGCGCCGGTTGGGCGAAACCGTTGTCGGCATCGACCCGGACAAAACCTGACGCCACATCTTCCACCACAGGCACCGCCTGCCCATTGACCCAACCGCTTCGCAGCGTCGATACGTAGCCTGGAATACGAAACACGCCATGGCTGTGGGCGCCGTCCCGTTCGGCACCGGCGCAGTTTTGCGCCAGGGTCCGGGCGACGTCCATGGAGGTGCCATGACGGACGAAAATCTGTTCAAGCAACACAACAAGAGAATCGAAATCGAGCGTTTGTTTGCCCGAACTAACGGCCAACTCTGGCGATGCGGTCATCTGAAGCTCCGGTTTTATTGTTAGAAAAGCGCGACACGACGATTAAGCGCTTTCATACGGCCTTGCTGTCAAGTTTTGGGCATGCAAATCGGTGCCAGCAATATCTACCGCACTCAACATCGCCCCCTGCCCTACGTTTTTCCCTCGACCCAATGACCTGCGATGACTCAGCACTCGCAGCACTTCGAGGAGACACAATGACGACATTAGCACTGCCGTATTTTTTCAAGGAGGCAGAACTTGCCTCCACTGCCAAGCAAGCGGGTGCTCGAGAAAAAGCCCTGAGCTTCTCCCTTGACGATCTCAAATGGCTTTCCACGGTTTACCTCGCGACCCATACCACGCGCAAAAACCATACCTCGCCGATGCTCGTTCATCGCTTGCTTCTGATGCAAAACGGTGAAAAGGGCACGCCGTTGGCCGGGGCCTTCGCCATGAGTCGGCCAGACGACGGTGAAGTCGTGCTCTATACCCCGTGGCAAGGGTTGATCAAGTTCAAGAAGATGGACGAAGTCAAAAGCAAGCTGCTGGAGTGGCTGGGGCAGGAAACCGGCAGGCAGGAGCTGATGCGTTTTCTCTCCATTGAACAACGCAGCGGACTACCCGCCACGATTACGCCTGGTATTACCACGCAAGAAATAGAGGGTTCGGTGTTTCAGGATCAAGAGACTGTCCTCGAACGCAACCAGGCGCAGAACCTGACGACCTTGATGGGCGAACTGCTCAAAATGCCCACCTTGCAGTCGATGCTGGATGAAGCTCTCAAGGCCAGCCACATTTTGCTCAAGTCATTTCCAACCCTGGATCAACGCCTGACCCGTCTACAAACCTACGTTCGTAACCGCTCTGCAGTGGCTGAAAAAGACAAGTTACGGGAAACATCGTCACTGTCCCTCAGCCAGGCACTCTTGCATTACCACCTCAAGGGTTGGCCAGCAGGCGACGTTCGAGTGTTCTCCAACCCCGAACACAGCTTCAGTACCTCTGGCGATAACCAGGCATGGCAGATCGCGGTAGAAGAGATCGCCAACAGCTTGACGTCGCAACTCGACAACCTGCTTGAAACGTACTGGAACACCACAACGAGCCATGGGCTATCGCGCTTGGCCCTATTTGCCGAGTGTTTGCGCGACACCTTTTACACGCGTCTTCTACTCAAGCGACAACAAGGTGATTTATCGACACAGGAGTATCAGGCACTCACGGGCGCCAGCCATATGAGTGCCGAGTCCACCTTTCTCGCAAAAACTGTACGCGTTACAACACCGGCCAATAGCTACACAGACCTGGCGTCGACCCTGATACTGGGTAGCAGCAGTTCTCGCGGATTCATCTACACGCAGCACAAGGGCATCGAACCCACAAAGGACGTGTCCACTGTGACGAACACCCTGTTGGAACGCTTGAAAAGCGAGACGCATGAAGACGCGCTGCTCAATTTAATGTCGTTCGCCGAACGCGGTCGTTTTATCGCAATGGCGCCGGGTGATCGAGACATTGTCGGGCAACCGATCACCGGTTCGGTGTTTGAACAGTTGATGAGCGACATCCTCGGCAAACAACGGGATAACGTGTCCCACGCATTGGGTCTCTACCGTGACAGCGAAGGCACTCTGGACCCGTATGTCTTACTCGATCAGGCGCTGGATGTCCGAGGGTTAATCGATAACGGACTGCTGGCAGTGGACGCTGAAGATCACGCCAGTCAACACATGAATTCACGCTGGTACGCCCAACCAGCGACCGTGGGTGGCGAGTCCGCCAAAGCGCAATTGAAAAAAATCGCCCTTGCCAGGAAAACGCTTGATCAACACCTCGACGCACACCCGGTTATCGCGTCAACCATCCGCACGGTTGCCGAAGCAGAGGCCGCCGTGGCGACGTCAATTGCAACACTCAAATCGAGCTTCACCCAAACGCTGTCGACCGCATTACGCAGTGAACTGGACCTGCGCACCGTCACGCGTACTCTGGGTGCCGCTGAGCAGGCGATCATTAAAGCGGTGCTTGATAAACCGGTGCGCTCGCAGCGCGCCAAACTGAACGGCTTTGTGCCCGACGTATTTTCCCTGGCGTTGAACGTCGGCGACGCCACGGTCCCGTTAAAACTGGCCAGTTGTTTTGCATTGACGGAAAAGGGAGGCCTTGATCCGGCAAAGTCGGGCAAAACCGTACTCTGGACGCCGGCGTCCGGATTTGAAGCATTCACTGGTTTGACACCGTTACTGAAAGCGCTCGAAAAACGCCTCGCGGACAAGGTTCTTCACAGCACGCTCCTGGAAAACCTGGGGGCGAGTGAACGACTGCCTGGCAAGACCTGCACCTTGGCGCCGATGCAATTGATCGATACGCACTTTCTTGAGCACGTACAACAATCATTTGTACATCTGGACACCACGCGCGTCGCTGACGCACTGGCTTCACCGCTTCCCTCTGCAGCACTCGCCGAGCTTATGGCGCGAGTGGCACTGCGCGCACCGCAGACGGGATTGCAGCGCGTAACGCAAATGGCCGAGGGCTTGAACACACGGCAGAAGCTGCCGGCGTGGCTGGCCAAAGCAAGCATTGCGGATCAAAAGCTGCATTGCGAACTGCTTCAGCAATACCTCAACAATGTCACTGACGACCAGGACTACCTATCCGGTATCAGCTCGCTGCAACACACCGCACGGCAACACCTGCAAAAACAACTCAAGGCGGACACTTACGACTTCGATCCGGACGATATAGAGATCCGAATCAACGACGCCAAGACGGCCCAGGTCATGAGGCAAACCCTGACCGAGTTCGCATTGATCCACTTCACCGACCTGGACAAAACCCGATTCAAACTGGTGTCGCTGACCTCAACTGCAGTCCCCGCGGGTATGAACGAGCAGTACATAAAAAATCTGATAAAAAACCTGAAACTTGGCGAGCATCAGCAAAAAACAGTGAAGGACGCCTTTGCGCAAACCCAGGCAGATTCGGCGGATCGCCGCAAGCGGTTTTACACGCAAGTGCCTTGGCAGTTGATGCACTACGCACATGAACAAAAACTGCAAGGAAAACTCAGTCAAACCGGATTCGAGCTGATCCAGCAGATCGCCGACCTGCCAGATGCTATCGCCCGTGCAGCAGTCGTGGGCGCCCATGCAATCATCCGCCCACTTGAACTTGTCGGTGTTGAAAACACCCCGGCGATGACCGTGCCGGGTGTCTATCTGATCGGATCTTCAAGTGATAAAGCAGCAACTCAAATACTCATCGCGCCTCACAGCAGCGGGCACGGCATAAAGGAGTATCAAAACGAGGCACAGCTGCTGACCGAACTGAAATCGGGCGGTGGGCTGATCGATTGGGTATTGATGAACCTGCCACAGACTGATCGAGCGCTGCTCGAAAAAGAAATAGGCAGCACCGGCAAGCGCCTTGCCGACGTCACCCTGGCTTTCAACCCGATCAAGGGTCATTTGTTTAAACGGCTATTTAACGACACGGCTGATGCGTTGACCCGTTTGCTCGGTTTCCAGGCAGATGACAAAAAGCAAAGTGCGTGGGCAACCATCAAGCACGTGCTGGGCGAAGGCCTGCATGCCGCCTTCAACTTCTTTGCGGGAAAACTGGCCTACCCGCTCACCGTGTGGCGCAGCTATCAGCGGATCAAGCAGTCCGCCGAGGATCTGCAGTTGCATAGATGGGGACCGGCATTAAAAGAGTTCATCAATGGCATGGCTCAGCTCGCCACGTTACGCGACTCACAGGATGTTCAATCGACACCGTCTTCGGCGCCCGTCGTGGCGGCATCAACACCTTCGACGACGCCGTTCAAGTGGCAAGACATCAATATCACCGCGCCCGAACGCACGCACCTGAGCATCCATGAAAGCATCGACATCGACTTGGGTTCGCTGACGCACGACGTCAAGCTTGGGCTTTATGAGCATCCTTCAACTAAAAAAAACTACTGCCCTGCGCAAGGAAAAGTGTATCCCGTCACAAAACATGGCACGCGCTGGAGAATCGGCGGCGATAAAAAACGGGGACCTTATTTAAACCGGAACGTGTCCGGTCAATGGACAGTGGACAGGAAAACAACGCATCCTCGCTTCAGTATCTTCGATCGGTTAAGGACCTCGTTTACTGTATGGGACGGGATGAATGTCGACGCTACCGGAATGTCCGAGATCCGGATGCTGTTTCCTGAAAAAGCACGTCAGATAACCGAAGCGCTGGACCTGGCCACGACCTACGCCTGGAACAGTTTTCGTAATCTGCAAATGCTGAAAGATTCTGGCGATACCGTCACCCCGGTGCATCAGCTCATCAAGGATTTCATAGGTGTCACCACCGTTCTGCCCGAGCACGTCGAGCTGCTTGAACAGGCGGTAAGTAATGTATTTGCAACCCTGTTGGAACCCTCACTCACGAAGGAAACTTCCAGCCGATTTGTGGTTGGCAGGGCCGTTTCGGGCGAAACAAATACTTTTGCATTTACTGTCCCGTCTGACATCAAGCGGAAAATTTACCTGGTGAACAGATTCTTCAAGCCGGCGTACGACGTTTACCAGCCCTACCTGAGTAACCCCGATTTCCCGATCAACACCCATGCCCGGGCGGCGACGCTTGTGCATGAGGTTGCGCACATTGCGCTGGACGCGGAGGACATCACTTACCTCGATTCCGGTAGACCTTTTGTCGACCTTATTGACACATCCAGCCCAACGGCCCGCGGGCTGAAAGAAGAATTAAGCAAACTTCAAGAAACCGCGCTCTCGGTCAAGACGCCTTACACTGACCTGTTCACGCTTTACGATCCCGCTACCGGAGACCGCGATGACCTGGGTAACACGTTTGAAGAAGACACGGGTGATGTAAAAAAGCTGGTACTGACCTTGACCAAGACAGTAAACCTGAGCGGCGCCCGTACGCAATTCAAGAAAAATGCACTGATCAGGCTGAAGGTACTGCTTGCCAACGCAGACAGCGTTGCCTGGCTAATCACCCGATTGGGGCGCCAATTGCACGTCAGCACCCCTTGAATCATTAAAATCTTGCGAGTTTGATGGGTAATTGCCATGACGGTTGTTCTCGACGAGTGAGCTCAAAGGTTAGAATGGCGCAAATCAGGATGAGTCAATGACCGACAGCCCCCTCTCCCAAGCCGAATACGACGCCATTACCGATGCTGCTGCGCATTGGTGCATGCGCTTGCACGCCAACGACTGTACGGCGCAAGAGCGTATCGCATTCGAACAATGGCGTGATGCGCATCCACTTCATGCGTTCGAGTACGAAGCGATGCTGGAGATCTGGGACGTTGCGGGGGATTTGCCTCGTCCGCCGACCATTGCCGCGCCGGTGGTGCACATCAAACCCGCGACACCTTGGCGTACCTTCGGCATCGCTGCCGCCGTGTGCGCGGTGGCGCTGCCATTGGCAGCCGTCAGCGGCTGGAACATGGGGTGGCTGCCGAACGCGTACCAACACATTGAAGCAAGCGATACGGTCCGTCATGTCACCCTTGGCGATGGCAGCCAGGTGGAATTGAACCTGGGCAGCGAGCTGACGTTCAGCAACTACAAGGACCAGCGCCGGGTGACCCTGAAAAAAGGCGAAGCATTCTTCAGGGTCAGCCACGACACCACGCATCCTTTTATAGTGAAAGCGGCGCAAGGCAAGATTCGAGTGACGGGCACCCAATTCAACGTCTGGATGTATGAAGATCAGGTGCGTGTGAACCTGATTGAAGGGTCGGTGCTGGTCAGCAGCAACGATGACCTTCCAGGCGATGGTCTACGTCTCGGGCCGGCCATGCAGGCGAGCTACGGACACGGCGATTACATTCCGCGCATCAGTCAGACCTATGACAATGACAACTCATTGGCCTGGCGCAGCGGCAAGCTGGTGCTGGATGATCTGACGCTGTCCGACGCCCTGCCCTTGATCAACCGCTACCTGGCCAAACCACTGATTGTGGCTGATCACAGTACCGGTTCGATCCGCATCGGCGGCATCTACAACATCAAGGAACTCAACGGCCTGGTGGCGTCCTTGCCCAAGGTATTGCCGGTCTACGTGACGCGCAACAAGGACGGTAATCCGGTATTGAACGCCCTCCCGCAGCAAACCCCTAAAAGCTGAAAACTCGCGGCCTCGTTTTACTCGATCCTCTGTAGGAGCTGTCGAGCGAAGCGAGGCTGCGATCTTTTGATCTTACTGTTTTACGACCTTGCCAACCGCCTCATCCCGCTCACTGATCGTGCGCGCCTGATACTGCGCATCGGCCTTGATCTGCTGCTCGGTAAACGGCATCACGCTCAACTGTTTCTTCGAAAACGCCAGCGTCTGGTCCCGTGAATACTTCGAGGCCGGATCACTGGAGAGCGAAAACGCCAACAAGCCTTGGGCACGCGGTCCGTTGTCGTCAAAGGTCACCACTTGCAGGTAACTCGTCCCGCTGACGACCTCCCGTTTTCCGTCGGTTCTGGGCACGCTCTGTATGGCGTTGTAAACACCCAAAGTGCCCGGTCCACCATGGATGGGCGTCTGCTGCCCCCCGCTGCTCACCACCTGAATGTCCCCCCAACGGCTGTCTTTGTTGAGGCCTTGTTTGTCGACGTTTTCAACAGAGGCCAACATCGCCTGCCGAACAGCCTTCACCACTTCAGGCTGCTCAATCGCCAGACCATTGGGTGTGTGCTGCGGGTCTTGTGGATCGAACGCCACTCGCCATACATCAGGCATTTCCTGCAACGCTTCCATCACATTCTGGAAGTGAACAAAACCCAGGCCACTGTTCAGGTTCGCGTTGCCGTCCCAAGCCTTGAGGCTGGCGCACAACGGCGCGAGCACCGATGCGTCTGCGCCCAGATCCGCCGTGCAGAATTGCAACAAGTCCGGCATCACTTGCGCGGCCAGAAACACCTGATCGTCCATTACCATGCGTTGCAGGTCCGCTGCCGCAATAGGGCCAGCCTTGTGCAGTGCACCCAGGCGATCAAGCGCAAAGCGTGAGCGCAGCCCCAATGGCTGGCTGTCCTGGCTGATGAGTGGCGAAAAACCCGTCAGCGGTTGCGCCGGGTTAGCCATCCATGCCGAATCGTTGGAATGCTGCACGAAGTCCTTGCGCAGCAGCTGTGGCAACTGGTCGGACGCGTAGATACCTTGTTGCGCCGCCTGAGGATCGATGTCCCAGGCACATTCGCTCCTGGACCCGTCAAGCACAATCATCTGCAAGCCGGCGCGTGGATCGCTGCACCTGGCCAGTTTTTCTGCATTCACATTGGGCACGACCGACAGGTTCATATAGAGCGTCTGGCCCTTGTCGTCCGCCGCCAGGGTGTTGACCCACGGGATGCCCTGGATCTTGTGCACCGACGCTTGCAACGCCTCAAGACTGTCCGCCCGGTTCATCTCATACCACTGTTGCAATACCCGGTCGTTTTCCAGGTTGGCGTCGCGCAGGCTATAGGCAAACCGAGTGTTCCAGTCGAGCTTGCCGGGCCACTGCACAATCGGGCCGAACTGCGAGCTGTAAACCACATGGGAGATCGGCTGGACCTGACCATCGGCTTGTTTCGCATTCACCGTCACGGTTTGTTTTGTCATCGGCAATGACTGGCCGTCGAGCAGGTAACGGGTCGGGTCCTTGGGGTCCAGTTGCAGGCGATACAGAGTGAAATGTTTGGATGAATCCACTGTGTGGGTCCAGGCCAGGTGCTGGTTGAAACCGATGTTGATCATCGGCAGACCAGGCAGCGCGGCGCCCATCACGTCGAGCTTGCCGGGAATGGTCAGGTGCATCTGATAGAAACGCATCCCGCCCACCCAGGGAAAATGCGGGTTGGCCAGCAACATGCCGCGACCGTTGAAGGATCGTTCGCTGCCGACGGCGACGGCGTTGCTGCCTCGGTCCAGGGCGAAGCGCTGCAGGCGGGAGTCGGCTAGCTGGAATGATCCTGAATCGGCGGTGGCTGCGACGGCCTGGGGTGGCGTGGCGCCGGCCAGCGCTTCGGCGAATTGTCCGACGCCGCCTTCGACCAACAGACGTCGGGTCAGTTTGACCAGGTCCTGGGCAGTGATATCGCGCACCCACTCACCCTGGCACTGCGCGGGCAAGCCTTGCGCGCGGGTTTCTTTAAGGGAGCGGTTGTAGCCCGCGACATAACCTTCAATGAGGTCGCGCACCGCCGGGGTTTGCGCCTGCCAGAAAGCGTCAACGGCCTGGGAGGTGTTCAGCCAGGTGAAAAACAGGTCGCTGACCTGATTTTCACGTTCTTCGACCGTGAACTGCTCAGGCCCGAAATAGCGCGAACGCTCGCCATTGACGGTGGTGATTTCGTTGGCCAGCAAACACAGGTTGTCCTGCGCGTAGGCGTACCCGATACCGTAGCCAAGACCGCGTTCGTTATCGGCGCGAATGTGCGGCACACCAAACGTGGTTCGACGGATGTCTGCGCTGGTCTGCTCTGACTGGCTACGCGCGTTCGCTGCAAGGCTCAAACCCACCAAAACGGCGGCAAGGCTCAACCGGGTTAACTGCCTGGAAATAATCACGCTCGCTCCTGATCGAAGATGTCCGGTGCGATCCATTGTGGGAGCGCACTTCATCCCCCAAGAACGAAACAAATGACAAAAAATTTAGCGCATGAAACCCCGTACCAAAGGCATCTCACGACTTGTCGACGCGGCGTCGACAAAATTTCTACATTCGAGCCTTCATGATTTGCCAGGCTCATGCGTCTTATTTATTGAGAGCACCAATAATTTCCCGGATCAGGCTCTGAAAAGGAGTTTTTGCATGCACAACTCGCAACTGCCAACGGACGGTAGCACTGCGCCAATGAGTACCACCATTGGCTCCGGCGTTTTCGATCAACGTACCGATCGCCATGGCAACGAACGCATCAGGATGCTGCTCAAGAGCTTCGGCCTGCGCACCAGCCTGATTCGCCTGAAAGTCATCGACGCCTTACTCAACGCCGCCGAACACGACCGCACCCTGGGTGTGCGCGGGGTGCACAGCCAACTGCTGGATCTGGACATCCCCCTGTCGTTTCTCAGCGTGCGCGAAGTGTTGAAACGCCTGTGCAGCGAAGGCGTGATCGAACTCAACAGTGACAAAAGCTACCGCCTGAACCCCCAGGCATTCGCCGCATTGCACGGCGAATAACCGGTTTTCAAGGTGCGTCGCTCAAGGCTTGACCTTGCGACGCATTACACCGTTCACCACTACCACGATCACCGCCACGGCGATGGCGATGTACTGGAACATTTTTTCAGTGATAACGCCTGTGTTCTGCAAATAGGACAGGCCAAACATGATCGCCAGTACCACCAGCGAGATCAGAATCGAATATTTCAAACGTTGCGACTGTGTCATTGCGAGTTCCTGAAGCTGATGAAAATGTATCCGGTTTGTATCCGGTCGCATGCCAAGCCCTTACCGTATTCCGGGGATGGCACGCTGCAAACGGGGTCTCATGTTACAGCCGATGAAGAGTTTTAGCTTTATCACGGCGCTAACCATGAGGATTTTCACATGTTCCGTCGAATCACACGGCTGATTCCCCTGCTGGCCCTTTTAACCCTGAGCGGTTGCATCGTTTTCCCACACGGCGGCGGGCATCACGACCACTATGACCGGGGCGGCCCGGGTGACTATCAGCACCGTTAAGCGTTCGCCTCTTCTCACCCTGAGCACCTTTGTCGGTGCTCAGCGGCCCACCTGACACTATTGTCATCTTTGCCTCATCTGCCCGACAGCGTTGATCTACAATCATCAGCTCGTTGAGCTTGTATTAATTCGAAACACTCCTTGAATGCCTGGTCGCTGAAAATGGTCAGAATGCATTTTTTTGGCCGCAATTCGAAACGAGATGCCCATGCGAACCCACCTGCGACTGGCTGCCCTGAGCGCCCTGTTCATTTCCTCCCTGGCCCAGGCCGCCGATTTGATCCCGATTGAAGTTCATCGCGATGCCAACTGCGGCTGCTGCAAAAAGTGGATCAGCCATCTGGAAGCCAATGGTTTCAAGGTCGAGGATCACGTCGAAGCCGACATGAGCCAATTCAAGCAACAGCACGGCGTGCCCCCGCGCCTGGCGTCCTGCCACACCGGCCTGATCAACGGCAAATTCGTCGAAGGTCATGTTCCGGCCGATCAGGTTCTGGCCTTGAGCAAGCGCGATGATCTCCTGGGCGTTGCCGCCCCCGGTATGCCCATGGGTTCGCCCGGCATGGAAATGGACGGCATGAGCGATGCGTATCAGGTGATCGGCCTTAAAAAGGACGGTACGGATGTCGTGGTGGCGGACTATCCCGCCCAGTGATGTTCGGCGCTTACATCGGGCTGTTTTTCGCGGCCTTCGGCGCGGCGACCCTGCTGCCCCTGCAATCGGAAGCGGTTCTGGTGGGGTTGTTGCTCAGCGGCAAGTATTGGCTATGGTCACTGCTGGCGGTTGCGACCCTGGGCAATGTCCTGGGCTCGTTGGTGAACTGGTGGCTGGGGCGCAGCATTGAACGCTTTCGCGATCGGCGCTGGTTTCCGGTCAGCCCCCGTCATCTGGAAAAAGCCCGCATTCACTATCGACGTTACGGCCACTGGTCGCTGCTGCTCAGTTGGTTGCCTGTCATTGGCGATCCGCTCACCTTGGTGGCCGGTGTCATGCGCGAGCCCCTGGGTCGATTCCTGCTGATCGTGACCCTCGCCAAAGGCGCTCGTTACGGGGTGTTGGCCCTGGCGACCCTTGGCTGGATGGGTTGAACGATCTGGCGCGGTCATTGCCTGTGTTTAATGTCGCCCTAATCAAGCCGTTCCAGCATCGGCCGATTTCCACTGGAGCTTACTCATGCCTCTCACCCTCTCGCGCTGGCTGCCCGGCCTTCTGTTGACCGCTGCGTTGCCCTCCCTCGCCCACGCCGAAGGCCCGGAATACGGACCCGAGCTGCAAGGGTTCGAGTACCCCTACACGGTCAAGCATTTCGCCTTCGAGTCTCAAGGCCAATCCCTGCAAATGGGTTACATGGACGTTGCCGCTGAAGGCAAAACCAACGGCCGCACCGTGGTGCTGATGCACGGCAAAAACTTCTGCGGTGCCACGTGGGACACATCGATCAAGGCGCTCAGCGAAGCCGGGTATCGGGTCATCGCACCGGATCAAATCGGTTTTTGCACTTCCAGCAAGCCAGAGCATTATCAATACACGTTCCAGCAACTGGCGACCAACACGCAACAATTGCTCAAGGCCCTGGGCATCCAGAAAGCCACCTTGCTGGGCCACTCCACCGGCGGCATGCTCGCGACCCGCTACGCCCTGCAATACCCTGAGCAGGTTGAACAGCTGGCGATGGTCAATCCCATTGGCCTGGAAGACTGGAAAGCCCTCGGCGTCCCTTATCGCACTGTCGACCAGTGGAATGAGCGCGAGCTCAAAGTGACGGCGCAAGGCATCCGCGACTACGAGCGCACCACCTATTACGATGGCCGCTGGAAGCCTGAGTACGACCGCTGGGTAGACATGTACGCGGGACTGGCCAAAGGTCCGGGCAAAGTCCTGGTGGCTTGGAATTCGGCGCTGATCTACGACATGATCTTTACCCAGCCGGTGTATTACGAATTCAAGAACCTGAAGATGCCGACACTGTTGTTGATTGGCACCTCGGACACCACAGCGATTGGCAAGGACATTGCCCCGCCAGAGGTCAAAGCGAAAATCGGCCATTACGATGTGCTTGGCAAACAGGTCGCCAAACTCATTCCCCATTCCACACTGGTGGAATTCCCCGGCATGGGCCACGCACCGCAAATGGAAGAACCGGCAAAATTCCACCAGGCCCTGCTCGCCTGGCTGAACAAAACCAACCCCGTTCGTTGATGAGGTAACACTGATGGCTGTGCAGATAGCGGTGATCGATGATTGGCAGGATGTCGCGAGCGGCGTAGTGGATTGGTCGGCGCTGGAGGGCATTGGCGAGGTGCACTTTGTCCATGACTACCCAGCCGACAATGACACCTTGGCCAAACGCCTGGAAACGTTCCAGGTGATCTGTGTGATGCGCGAACGCACCCGCTTCGATGACGACCTGCTGCGCCGCTTGCCCAACCTCAAGCTGCTGGTGACAGGCGGCATGCGCAATGCCGCTCTGGACATCAAAGCCGCAGGCGCGCTGGGTGTTCAGGTATGCGGCACTGACAGCTACAAGCACGCGGCGCCGGAGCTGACCTGGGCGTTGATCATGGCCGCGACCCGCAACCTGGTGAACGAAGCCAACGCCCTGCGCCAAGGCAAATGGCAACAGGGTCTGGGCGGTGATCTGCACGGCAAAACCCTGGGCATTCTGGGGCTGGGGAGTATCGGTCAACGGGTCGCCCGCTTCGGTCAGGTGTTCGGCATGCGGGTCATTGCCTGGAGCGAAAACCTGACCGCCGAACGTGCGGCCGAGGCCGATGTCACTTACGTCAGCAAACAGGAATTGTTCGAACAGGCTGACGTGTTATCGGTGCACCTGGTACTCAGCGATCGCAGCCGGGGCATCGTCGACGCTCAGGCGCTGGACTGGATGAAACCGACCGCGCTGCTGGTCAACACGGCTCGTGGGCCGATTGTCGATGAGTCGGCGCTGATCAAGGCTCTGCAAAAAAACCGCATTGCCGGCGCGGCACTGGACGTCTTCGAACAGGAGCCCCTGCCCGCTCATCATCCGTTCAGGACCCTGGACACTGTACTGGCGACGCCGCATGTCGGGTACGTCAGCCAGCAGAACTATCACCTGTTTTTCTCGCAGATGATCGAAGACATTCAAGCCTGGGCTGCCGGAGCGCCGATTCGGCTGCTGAGCTGAAACCGAGTCATCGTTCATCGTCGGAACGCCGCCCGGAGCAGTCTCAGCTCCCACAACGATTCAACCACCTTTTACGGCCACGAAGGCTGCAGTCATATAGGGCACTGTCACGACATCCTTGTTACGCAATTCAGGCTCGGACGCGATAAGCGCCCACAGCTGTTCATCAACCTTTGCCCGCTCCATCGCCGGCAGTGCAGCGATGAAACTGGTCGAGCGCACCCGATTGAGAATCACATCCTCCGGCGCCCCGGTGTGTCCATGGGCGAATTGCTGCTCCTGCAGCGGCCCGAATGCGTCATGGGGAAACGCATCGCGCCAGGCGCCGGTGTAAAACCGTGGCGTGTCACCCTCCAGCGCATTGACGATCGCATCCAGCTTCGGCACCCAGCCGATGCGGGTATCACGCAGGTTCCACACCAGGCCCAACTTGCCACCGGGCTTGAGCACCCGAGCGATTTCGTCCAGGGCGTCACGGCTGGCGAACCAGTGAAATGCCTGGGCGCACACCACAACATCCACCGAAGCATCAGGCAACGGCAAGTCCGTGGCCGTACCACTGACAGCCAGTGCTTGCGGATAGGCGGCTGACAATAGTTCCAGCATCTGCGCCACCGGTTCCACGGCAATCACCTGCGCCCCGGTCGCCACCAGCCGACCAGTGAACTTGCCAGTTCCGGCCCCCAGGTCTATGACAGTGGTGTGCGCATTCAGACCGAGCGCCTCCGCCAGCCAAACAGTAAGTTGCGGTGGATAGTCCGGACGACCGCGTACGTACGTCTCGGCAGCGGTTTTGTAGCCAGCAGCGGCAGTATGGTGGACGTGATCTTTCATGGCAGCGCTCCAGAACGGCAACGAATGCTAACGAGCATAGCGTCTGGGGTTGAGCTTTCCTTACAGAGATCGCCTTAGAGTAATGAACAATTGTTCACGCTGCGGTGTTCTATAGTTATAACCCCTGAGGATTGGTCCTATGAATACTCGCCTTGCCTGGTGCTGCACCCCGCTGTTGCTGGCCGTCGCCCTGTGCAGTTCCTTTGCGTTTGCCAACGGCGACGAGGAAGAGCCGGCCAAGCCCAATTGCCCCAAAGGCCAGGTCTGGGACAGCAAGCAGCAAAAATGCCTGATGCAAGACAGCAGCCTGCTGCCGGACGCGGATCGCACCGATTACGCCTATCGCCTGGCCAGGGACGGACGCTACGAGGAAGCCCTGGCGTTGCTGGATACGCTCAAGGAGCCGAACACCGCCAAAGCGCTGAACTATCGCGGATACGCGACGCGCAAACTCGGTCGCACCGACGAAGGCATCGGGTACTACCTGCGATCGGTCAAGCTCGACCCCCAGTACGCGCAAGTGCGCGAATACCTTGGCGAAGCGTATGTGATCAAAGGTCGGCTGGATCTGGCGCAGGAGCAGTTGCAGGAAATCAGATTGATTTGCGGCAATACGTGCGAGGAGTACGAGGATCTGGCGGAGGCCATTAATGGCTCGTCGAAAACCTGATCGCTGAATGCACAGTATCTTGTCGAGTGACGAGCTGTGGCGAGCGAGCTTGCTCGCCACAGTGTGTGTAGCGTCTGGAGAAGGGTTTGTGGTGCTCCTGAAGAACGATCAGCCAGGCGTTGGCAGCCATAGCCTGAATCGCGCGCCACCGAGCGGTGATGCCTCGACCGTCAGCGTTCCACCCTGCGCCTCCAGCGCCCGCCGACTGATCGCCAGCCCCAGGCCAAAGCCGCCCGTGGCGCGGTCGCGGCTGCGGTCGAGGCGATAAAAGGGTTCGAAAATGCGCTCAACCTCGTCGTCGGGGATCCCGATTCCATCGTCATCGACCCAGATTTCACACCCCTGAGCCACGACCTGCACGCTGACCTGAATGCGCTTTTCACAATAGCGCATGGCGTTGCGCAGCAGGTTCTGCAGCGCCCGGGCGGTCAGGCGCGGGTCAAGGCTGAAGCGTTCGAGTTGCCCGTGAAGCCGCACGTCGATGACGATGTCCGGTGACTCCAGTTCTTCATCGACGCTGCCCAGCACGCTGTCGACGAATTCATCCAGCGAAACCTCGACCTGCTCCGGCAACCGCGCCGGGTTTTGCAGGCGGCTGTAGGACAGCAATTCCAGCACCAGTTCATCCAGCTCTCGAATGTGCGCGACCAGCCCTTGCAGGCGTTCACGGCTGGCGGCCGGCATCTCGTCGGACAGCGCCAGTGCCAGGCCGAAATCCAGGCGGGTCAGCGGGGTTCGCAATTCGTGGGAGACAGCGTTGAGCAAGTCGCGCTGTTGATTGAGCAAGCTCTCGATATCACCCGCCATCGTGTCGAACACATTCGCCAGGCTGCCGATGTTGGAACGGGGTGAAATCTTCGTACGCTCGCCCAACTGTCCTTTGCCGAAGCGCTCTGCGGTCCCCTTGAGACGCTCCAGATCGCGCCAGTGCCCACGCAGCCACAGCAACATGCAAGCGAGCATGGTCGCGCCGATCAGCACGTTGATGCTCCAGTACAACAGGTTGACGTCGAGCGGGTCCGGCGGCACCACCATTTGCACGGCCATGTGCTGGTTCAGCGGCGCCACGGCCAGCGTGCGCCATCCCCAGTCACCGATGCGCACGACGTTCTCGCCACGCTGCAAACGTTGCTGTTCGGCGGGGGTGAAATCGTCGGAATCACTGCGCGCCAGGACGATGTGCAGCGGCTGGAATTCCTTGTCCATCTCGTCGGCCAGGGCCGGCCATTGCGCCTCGGGTATCGCTTGAAATTGCTTGGCGATGAGCGTCTGCAGTCCTCGGGAGTAATCCAGGTTGTACGCCATGAAGCGTTCATGGAAGAGCTTGATCACCAGGTCGGGGACCAGGTAAATCGCCGCGCTGTACGAGACGATGGTTACCAGGTACAGACGAAACAGAAGTCTGAACATGGCGTCAGCATTCCCACTCGGAGCGGCTGAACAGATAACCCTTGCCCCACACGGTCTTGATTTTGCGCGCCTCGCCCGCGTTGTCGTCGAACTTGCGCCGCAGCTTGGAAATCGCCACGTCCACCGAGCGGTCAGTGCCGTTGAATTCGATACCGCGCAAGCGTTGCAGAATCTGGTCGCGGCTCAGTACTTCGCCGGCATGCCGGGCCAGCACCACCAGCAGGTTGTACTCGCCGCTGGAGAGCTCGAGTAACTGATCGCGCCAGGTCACAGTGCGCTCGGACAGGTCAATGCACAGGTTGCCTATGAGGATACGGTCATTGGCGGTCTGCGGTTCGCTGAGGCTGCTGCGGCGCAGCAAGGTTCGCACCCGCGCCAGCAACACCCGCGGTTCGCAGGGCTTGGTGACGTAATCGTCGGCGCCCATCTCCAGGCCCAGCACCTGATCGTGGCTGTCGTCGCGGGCGGTGAGCATCAGAATCGGCAGCGTGGCCGAATCAGCGCGCAGCAGACGGCAGACTTGCAGACCGTCGAGGCCCGGCAGCATCAGGTCGAGGATGACCAGGTCCGGCGGATTGAGCCGCGCACGTTCGCGCACCTGGTCACCGCGGCTGATCACGCTCACGGAGTAGCTATTGCGTTCCAGGTAGCTGGCAATCAGTTCGGCGAGCGCGGTGTCGTCTTCGACCAGGAGGATGTTGGGCATGGGTGTTTCCAGAAAGTACGGTGGCGCCAGTTATGCCGCTATCGCGGGCAAGCCCGCTCCCACAGGGATCGGATGTGGACATGGATTGGGTGAACATCCCCGGTCACTGTGGGAGCGGGCTTGCCCGCGATGGCGGCCCTACAGTCGCAAAAAAGTCTCAGGCTGCAAAGGATATACGCCCCCGCACACACCTGAGTAAAACCCTTACACAATTTCACACAGCACCTACAAAGCTTCACCGCTACCCTCGCCACCTGCCAGTAGCATGCTGGTGGTTATTTTTGGGGTAATTACATGTCGAAGAATCTGCTCGCCAGGCTCAGCCTGATTGCACTGGCCGTGATGCTCAGCGCCTGTGACAAGTCATCGGTCGCTGAAGAAGCGGCGCCGTTGGCCACCGTTCGCATCGAGACTATCGAAGCACGGCCGTTGTCGATCAGCAGTGAACTCAGCGGGCGGATCGTCGCGCCGCGCATCGCCGAAGTCCGCGCGCGCGTGGCCGGGGTCGTGCTGCAGCAGGTTTACCGTGAAGGCAGCGACGTGAAAAAAGGCGATGTACTGTTTCGCATCGACCCGGCGCCGTTCAAAGCCGACCTGGACAGCGCCGAGGCGTCCCTGCGCAAGGCTGAGGCCAACGCCTTCCAGGCACGCCTGCAAGAGCAGCGTTACGCCCAACTGATCGAAGGCAACGCCATCAGCGGCCAGGATTACGACAACGCCCGGGCCGCGACCCGGCAAACAGCCGCCGAAGTTTCCGCCAACAAGGCCGCGGTCGAGCGGGCGAAGCTGAACCTTGGCTACGCCACCGTCACAGCGCCGATTTCCGGACGTATCGGACGGGCCCTGGTCACCGAAGGGGCCTTGGTCGGACAGAACGAAACCACCCCTCTGGCACTGATTCAACAGCTGAACCCGATCCACGCCGACCTGACCCAATCGACCCGGGAACTTAACAACCTGCGCCGTGCTTTCCGCTCCGGCCAGTTGCAGCAGGTCGGTCAAGGCCAGGCCAAAGCCACGCTGATCCAGGACGACGGCAGCCTGTATCCGTTGCCGGGCAAGCTCCTGTTCACCGACATCACCGTTGACCCAGGCACCGGCCAGATCATCCTGCGCAGCGAGTTTCCCAACCCGGACCTTGATTTGCTGCCGGGCAGCTTTGTTCGGGTGCGCCTGGAGCAAGCCGTCAATCAGCAAGGCATCAGCGTGCCGCAACGGGCGATTCAGCGAGACAGCGCGGGTATCGCCCAAGTGCTGCTGCTGGATTCCGAACTGCGGGTCGGCCAGCAACCCGTCGAACTGGGTGCGGTGCAGAACGATCGCTGGATCGTCACCGGCGGCCTGAAGGCCGGCGACCGTATCGTCATCGAGGGCCTGCAACACGCCCGTCCCGGTGAAAAAGTGCAGATCGATGACACCCCTCTTCCACTTGCCCAGGTTTCTGGCCAGTAAGCAGGACGCTTTTTTATGCCGCAGTTCTTTATCGACCGCCCGGTATTCGCCTGGGTGGTCGCCCTGTTTATCCTGCTGGCCGGTGCCTTGGCCATTCCGCAGTTGCCGGTCGCGCAGTACCCCGACGTTGCGCCGCCGCAGGTCGAGATCTATGCCGTGTACCCCGGCGCCTCGGCGCAAACCATTGATGAAAGCGTGGTCAGCCTGATTGAGGAAGAACTCAACGGTGCTGATCATCTGCTGTATTTCGAGTCCCAGAGCAGCCTGGGCAGCGCGACGATCAAGGCCACCTTCCAGCCGGGCACCAACCCTGAACTGGCCCAGGTCGATGTGCAAAACCGCCTGAAAGTGGTGGAGTCGCGCTTGCCCCAAGCGGTGAATCAGCAAGGTTTGCAGGTTGAGAAAGTCTCCTCTGGTTTCCTGCTGTTGATCACCCTCACCTCCAGCGATGGCAAGCTCGACGAAGTGGCGCTCAGTGACTACCTGGCGCGCAACGTGATGAACGAAATCAAGCGCCTGGACGGTGTCGGCAAGGCGCAACTGTACGGCGCCGAGCGGGCCATGCGAATCTGGATCGACCCGCAGAAACTGATCGGCTTCAACCTCACGCCCGCCGACGTCAACGCGGCCATCGTCGCGCAGAACGCTCAGGTTTCCGCCGGCAGCATTGGTGATTTGCCGACCCGCAGCACCCAGGAAATCACCGCGACCATTCTGGTGAAAGGTCAGCTGTCGACCCCGGAAGAATTCGCCGACATCGTGCTCAAGGCCAATCCCGACGGCTCTACGGTGCGCATCGCCGATGTGGCGCGTGTGGAAATCGGCAGTCAGGAATACCAGTTCGGAACTCGCCTGAACGGCAAGCCATCGACCGCCGTCAGCGTGCAGCTTGCACCCAGCGCCAACGCCCTGAACACCGCGACGCTGGTGCGGGCGAAGATGGATGAACTTTCGCGCTACTTCCCGGCAGGCGTTGAATACAAGATTCCGTACGACACCTCGCCCTTCGTCAAAGTCTCGATCACCAAAGTGGTGTACACCCTCGGCGAGGCGATGCTGCTGGTGTTCGCGGTGATGTTCCTGTTCCTGCAGAACATTCGCTACACGCTGATTCCCACGCTGGTGGTTCCTGTCGCCTTGATGGGGACTTTCGCGACCATGCTGGCGCTCGGGTTTTCGATCAACGTGCTGACCATGTTCGGCATGGTGCTGGCCATCGGCATTCTGGTGGATGACGCGATCGTGGTGGTGGAAAACGTCGAACGGATCATGGTCACCGAGGGCCTCTCGCCCAAGGAGGCGACACGCAAGGCGATGAAGCAGATCACCGGTGCAATCATCGGCATTACGCTGGTGCTGGTGGCAGTGTTCATTCCCATGGCGTTCATGCAGGGCTCGGTTGGCGTGATTTATCGCCAGTTTTCCTTGTCGATGGCCACCTCGATCCTGTTCTCGGCGTTCCTTGCGCTGACCTTGACCCCGGCACTCTGCGCAACATTGCTCAAGCCGATCGCCAAAGGCGAGCATCATGCCAAGGGCGGTTTCTTTGGTTGGTTCAACCGCCGCTTCGAGCAACTGACCGAGCGCTATCAAGGCTGGGTTGCCTACGCGCTCAAGCGCAGCGGTCGATACCTGTTGATCTACGGCGTGCTGTTGATCGGTCTGGGAGTGATGTTCAGTCGCCTGCCCTCCTCGTTCCTGCCGGTTGAGGATCAGGGCTACACCATCACCGACGTGCAATTGCCGCCGGGGGCGAGCAAGAACCGTACGGTCGAGGTCGTCGAACAAATCGAGGCGCACAACGCCACCGAGCCAGGCGTTGGCGACAGCACGGTGATTCTGGGTTTCAGTTTTTCCGGCAGCGGACAGAACGCCGCGTTGGCGTTTACCACCCTCAAGGACTGGTCCGAACGTGGCAGTGACGACTCGGCGAGTTCCATTGCTGACCGGGCCAACATCGCCCTGAGCCAGATCAAGGATGCCGTTGCGTTCGCCGTCCTGCCGCCTCCGGTCGATGGTCTCGGGACCTCCAGCGGTTTTGAATTCCGTCTGCAGGACCGTGGCGGTCTCGGCCATGCCACGCTGATGCAGGCACGCACCGAGTTGCTGGCCGCTGCTGAGAAGAGCCCGGTCCTGATGAACGTGCGCGAAAGCGCTCTGGCCGAGGCGCCGCAGGTGCAACTGATCGTGGATCGCAAGCAGGCCAATGCGTTGGGCGTGTCGTTTGCCGACATTGGCAACGTGCTGTCCACCGCCGTCGGTTCGACCTACGTCAACGACTTCCCCAATCAGGGGCGGATGCAGCGGGTGGTGGTGCAAGCTGAAGGCGATCAACGCAGTCAGGTGGCTGATTTGCTGAAAATGCATGTGCGAAACAGTGCCGGGAAAATGGTGCCGCTGTCGGCGTTCGTCCAGGCCAAATGGACCCAGGGGCCGGCGCAATTGACACGCTACAACGGCTATCCGGCGATCAGTATTTCCGGCGAACCGAAACCCGGCCACAGCACCGGCGAAGCCATGGCGGAAATCGAACGACTGGTCGCTCAAGGCCCCGCCGGGTTGGGGCAGGAATGGACCGGCTTGTCGTTGCAGGAACGCCTGTCCGGCAGTCAGGCGCCGATTCTCCTCGGGCTGTCGCTGCTGATCGTGTTCCTGTGCCTGGCGGCGTTGTACGAGAGCTGGTCGATCCCGACGTCGGTACTGCTGGTCGTGCCGCTCGGCGTGCTGGGCGCGGTGCTGGCGGTGACGTTGCGCGGGATGCCTAACGACGTGTTCTTCAAGGTCGGGCTGATTACCATCATCGGCCTGTCGGCGAAGAACGCGATCCTGATCATCGAATTCGCCAAGAGTCTGTATGACGAAGGCCACGACCTGATCGATGCCACCCTGCAAGCGGCGCGCTTGCGTCTGCGACCGATTGTCATGACGTCATTGGCGTTCATCCTCGGCGTGGTGCCGCTGGCGATTGCCACCGGTGCCAGCTCGGCAAGCCAGCAAGCCATTGGCACCGGGGTCATCGGCGGGATGATCACAGCGACATTGGCGGTGCTGTTCGTGCCGGTGTTTTTTGTGGTGGTGATGAAGCTGGTGCGCAAACGCCATAAAGGTCATTGAGCAAACATAAATCAATTGTGGGAGCGAGCAGGCTCGCTCCCACAAAAGTTTGCACCATTTCAGGGTTATGGTCACACCGGACCACGCTGGGCTAAGGTGTCTGCACATCCTCGCCGATCGAGCCCACATGCCCCTCCTCGCCCGTACCCACCCTCGCCTGTCCGCCGCCACCACCCTCGGCATCGCCGTGGGTATCCTGGCACCGGCCGATTCCATCATCAGTAAAATCCTCTTCGGCTGGAACGCCGGTGTCTGGACGTATCTGGTGCTGATGCTCTGGCTTACCTCGCGGGCCAAGGCACCCGATGTAAAGCGCATTGCCGAGATCGAAGATGAAAATGCCGGGCTGGTGCTGTTCGTGGTGTGCATCGCCGCGATCGCGAGCCTGGCGACCATCACCTTCGAACTGGCCGGCAGCAAGGACCTGGACAGCACCCACAAGCTGATGCACTACGGCTTCACGGCGTTGACCGTCATCGGCTCCTGGCTGCTGATCGGGGTGATCTTCAGCGTGCACTACGCCCGTCTGTTTTACACCTGGGAGGGGAAGGAACAGGCATTGCGTTTTGCCGAAGGCCTCACGACACCCAACTACTGGGACTTCCTTTACTTCTCGTTCACCATCGGCGTGGCGGTGCAGACGTCCGATGTGGGTGTGGCTACACGGGATATGCGCAAGATCGTGCTGGCGCAATCGTTGATCGGGTTCCTGTTCAATACCGCGATATTGGGCTTTTCGATCAATATCGCGGCGGGGTTGTTTGGTTGAAATAACCTCGACCGCAAACGCTTACTTCGTGGTGAATTCCCCCATCAAAGGCAGAGACTGCCCGTTGGCAGTAATAGCCGTGATCGTTGCCTCGTAGCGGGTGCGTGGAAACAAGAGCGGTTTCAAAACCGTGTCGATGGACTCGTAATGGAGGGTGCCGCCGTTGGGTCCGGTCAAGATAACGCTATAACGGAAAACCTTGTCCAAGGTCTCTGGCGCATCCCATTCCAGGGTCGGGAGCAAATTCGTCTGGGTATATCGAAAGTTGGTGGGTACATCGGATGGCGGGCCTTTGATGAAGACAGTCAGGGCTGCCGGATCGGAGGCATTGCCGGAAAGGTCCATGGCACACACCTCAAACGAGTGTGTGCCGGGCAACAAGTCGACAGCGGTGTAATGCGTCAGCGCTGTGCTGTCGAAATATTCGTGGTTGCTGTAAATCACATACTCACACACACCGACGTCGTCCGTGGATTCATCCCATATCAGCTTGACCCAATCTGTTTCCACATCGACATTGCGCAGGTTTCCCGGCGCGCTGGGCGGGGTTACGTCCAGGGACTCATAGACCAGCATTGTCGGCTCGGACAACTGTCCGAACATGTCGAACGTCGAGACGCTGATTGAGTATTCAGCATTAGGGATCAGATCGGGCAGGACGATGGTGTTGAGTAAAAGTACGTCTCTGAAACGTTCTTCATTGATCAGGATTCTTACGCCAGAGCCGGTGACGCCTTCTTGGTCCTGCCACTCCAGTCGGGCCGACCTGGAGGTCAAGGCCGTGATACTCGCCTCAGGCGGGAGCGGGCGGGGTGCAGGCGGAGGCCCGGCGGTTTGAAAAACCGTTCTTGGGCTAACCCCCGACAGGTTTCCTTCGTTGTCTCGGGCACGCACGTACACCCAGTGATAGGCGCCGCTGGTCAACCCTGTAAAGGTGAAGCGCGTGCCCAGAGTCGGAAAAACAAGCAAGCCGTTCAGGACAACTTGATACCCGGACACGCCAACATCATCACTTGAGGGTTCCCAACTCAGCGTTGCACCTTTTTCCGTGATGTCGCTCACAACGGGAGCCCCGGGTCGGGTAGGGGGAACGTCATCAGCGATGGTTCTTTCGAGCAGCGTGACGTCGGAAGTATCCCCATCCTGCCGGGCATGAACCGCGAATTTCAGGTGGTGCGGAACCGGTCCCGGCGACACATCAGCCAGCCTGAAGTTGTAACCCCAAAAGCCTTGGGCGATAGTGAAAACCTGGCCATTGATCGAGACTTCATGGGTGGGGGCCTGTTTGAAAACCGGGTCCCATGCCAATCTGCAAATCCCGTTGCGCTGACTGAATCTCAGATTGGTGGGCGCACGCACTCTCGTTTTGAACGCAAGGATGCTCGGCTCGGATACACCCGCCCCATTAGCGGCCCGCACTTTAACGAGATAGTCGGTATGAGACTTCAGATGGGTGAGACGTGCGCTCGGGGAACTGACCACCTTGATCAGAAAACCATTCAGATAAACGTTGTAGCGGACATCTTCACCAAAATGAGGCGAAGGCGCCCAGCTCATGTTCACCGAGTCATGACTCAACTCACTCAGTACTGGTGTGCCCGGTTTGCCGGGTGGAACCATTTTCAAAAGACGAACAACACTGGGGCTCGAAACATTGTTCCCGGTGGCTTTTGCCGTGACGTAAATCAGGTAATCGGCATTGGCTTTCAAGCCGGTGATTTCACAGGGCGGCCGGCTTACGTTTTTCCCGGTGATGCCTTCCCCGAACACTTCATATCCAATTGCGTCCGGGCACAAATGGCACGTTGCATAGGGTTCGTCCCACGTCAGCAAAGCGTTTGTCGCAGATTTTCGCCAGACTCTGACGTTGCCTGGAGCACAGATGCGTATGTCCGAGAACAGCTCCACTGGATCATCCGCATCCGCTGGGGTAGGTAGGTACATCACTTTGTGCTCCACCAAAAAGAGAAATCTCACATACTTTTCACTTCACCAGAATTTTGACGCAAACATAACTATCAGAACTGCTAGTGGCGCCTCTTTTTTTGCTACCGCTAGCCAGCTCTGCCTGTCGGCAATGAATGTCGATCGCACAAACCTTCTAGCTAACATCCTTGGCCCAGGCGTCAAATAGCTCGACCAACCACCCCACAGGTGCCGCATGACTTCTCAAAACTGGATCGATCTCGCCCAGGATGCCGACACCGGTATCGAGACTCTGCGCGCGCATTTCGAGGGCCACGCCTACGATCCGCATTGGCATGACAGCTACCTGGTCGGCGTCACCGAGCAAGGCGTTCAGCAGTTCAATTGCCGACGGGCCAAACATCAAAGCACGCCGGGCAAGGTGTTTTTGCTGGAGCCGGGGGACATACACGATGGTGAGGCACCGACCGAAGACGGCTTCACCTACCGCATGCTGTACCTCGAAGCGCAGTGGCTGGAGCGCGAAATCAGCCGTGTGTTCGAGGACGCGCCGCTGAACAGTCAATTGAGTTTTGCCCATACGCTTACCCATGACCCGCAGCTGGCACACGCCACCAACCAGGCGTTCGAGACGCTGCATCAAAGTGAGTTGAAAATCGTGCGCCAGACAGCCCTCGACGGCTTGCTTGAGCGCTTGACCCGCCACCTGCACTGGCGCGCTCGCTATCGTGAAGATCCGCGCTTGCCTCAGGTTGCGCAAAAGGCAAGGGAGTATCTGCACGCCAATGCCCACGAGGACATTGGCCTGGAGCACCTCGCGACGGTCACCGGCGTTGACCGCTTTCGCCTGACCCGTGCGTTCAAGGCCGCTTATGGCCTCGCACCCCACGCTTACCTGGTGCAATTGCGCCTGGCTCAGGCTCGCCGGATGTTGGCCCTTGGCGAGCAACCGACCACCGTGGCCATGGCGCTAGGGTTTGCCGATCAGAGCCATTTGGGTCGCTGGTTTGTACGCGCCTATGGGCTGACTCCAGCGTTGTACCGCAAGCGCTGCTCAAATCTTCCAGACAGATAACCCGCGCGGTTGTGAAGATCGACTTCAATGATCTTCTCCGGAGTGCCTGCGATGTTGTCCTCTTTCCCGACCTTTCTACCCTTTATGCTGTTTGCCTTCGTGGCGTCGATTACGCCTGGCCCGACCAATATTCTGGTGTTGAGCAACAGTGCCCGCTATGGACTGGCAGCGACCCTGCCGATCATTTTCGGTGCGTGCGCCAGCGCTGCGCTGATTGTGCTGTTGGTAGGCACGGGGGCTGGCTCGACACTCATCGCCGTGCCGGGGGTTCAAACCGCGATGCAGTGGATCGGTGTGACGTGGTTGAGTTACCTGGCCTGGCAGATTTTCATGGCGCCTGCAGCGCCGCTCACTGCACAACGCGCAGAGGCCCGACTGGGTCTGGTGGGTGCCGCCAGCCTGCAACTGATCAACCCGAAGACCTGGATGATGGCGCTCGCGGTGGTCAGTGTTTTCGCTGGCGGCGGTGAGCGAAGGATGCTGCACGTGGCCTGGTTGTCGCTGACATTTTTTCTGATCTCCCTGCCTTGCCTGGGTGTTTGGGCATTGCTCGGCGCGGGCTCGACGCGGTGGTTGCGCACCGTGCGTTCGTTTCAGTTGTTCAACCGGTGCATGGCCGCGTTGCTGCTGATTTCTGCAGGGTTGAGCGTGCTGGTATGACCACCGCTTGTCGTTCTTTATCGACACGAGGGCTTGACGACAGATTGGCAATTGGTGTCTCCTGAAACCGGTTTCAGTGCATGCACTCAACCGTATAAATCCAATAAGAAGGTTTCAGACCGTGAATGACTTCTCCGCCGCCCAGCGCAGCCGCGTGACGATGCTTGATGTCGCTAAACACGCCAGGGTCTCCAAGGCCAGCGTTTCGCGCTTCATCGGCGATGACCGTGCCCTGCTCTCCGATGCCATTGCCTTGCGTATCGAGCAGTCGATTGCCGAACTGGGCTACCGTCCAAACCAGATGGCTCGCGGTCTGAAACGTGGACGCACTCGCCTGATCGGCATGCTGGTGGCCGATATCCGCAACCCGTATTCGATTGCCGTGATGCACGGGGTGGAAACCGCCTGCCGTCAGCACGGCTATAGCCTGGTGGTGTGCAACACCGACCGCGATGACGAGCAGGAACGCCAGCACCTGGCGCTGCTGCGCTCGTACAACATCGAAGGCTTGATCGTGAACACTCTGGGGCATCACCGCGATGCGTTGCATGAGCTGCATCGCGAAATGCCCTTGGTATTGGTGGACCGCAAGGTCGATCAGCTTGAGAGCGACCTGGTCGGGCTGGACAACCCAGCGGCCGTCGAAATGGCCCTCGATCACCTGGAAGCGCGTGGCTATCGCGATGTGCTGATGGTCACCGAACCGTATGACGGCACCAGTTCGCGGATAGAACGGGTCAGCAGTTTCAAAGCGCACATTGCCCAGCGCCCGGCGCTTCGCGGCACCCTCGTTGAGACCGGCAGCGACCTGACTGCACAGCTGAAAACCTTCCTCGATTCCACCGGTCCTGGCCCGAAAGCACTGTTCTGCGCGAACGGCATCGCGGCGCTGGCCAGCACTCATGCGTTACGCGCATTGAACTGCAACCTGTTTGAGGACGTCGGGTTGATCGCCCTTGATGACCTGGATTGGTACCCCTTGGTGGGCAGCGGCATTACCGCTCTCGCCCAGCCAACCGCCGAGATCGGTGCGAGTGCGTTTGAGTGTTTGCTCAAGCGTTTGCGGGGGGATGACGGGCCGGTGCGGACGCTGGATTTTTCGGCGCGATTAATTGTGCGGGGGTCGACCGTTGGGAATTCTCGGTGAACGTTCCGACCTCATCGCGGGCAAGCCCGCTCCCACAGTGGGCCTGTATTCGCAAATCAAATGTGGGAGCGGGCTTGCCCGCGATGAGGCCCTTAGCGTCATAGTGCATTTCAACCCGACAACCCTTTTTTTTGAACAAAAATGAAACCGGTTTCAGAGGTCAATAACAATGAATAAACCACACGTTTCCATCAGCCTCTCCAGCTACGGTGCCGACTTGGTCCGCCAACGCGGCCAGGGCAGTTTCATCGAGATACTGGCCGCCGCCGGCGCCACGCGCATTGAATGGCGCGAAGAATTGCTCACCGTAGAAGACCCCGCGCTCCTGGCTGACTCAACTGAGGCCCAAGGCCTGGAAAGCGTCTATTCCTCACCCATGGAGCTGTGGCTGGCCGGTCAGTCGAGACCCAATCCGGAGCTGATCACCGCCCTGCAACGCGCCCAGGCGTTCGGCGCTAAATGGCTGAAGGTATCCCTGGGTTACTTCACCGACACCTGCGACCTCCAGTCCCTGAATCAAGTGCTGAGCAAAAGCACCGTGCAGTTACTGGTGGAAAACGATCAGACCCTGCAGGGTGGTCGCATCGAACCGTTCCAGCGCTTTTTCGCCGATGTCGAGCAATACAAACTGCCGATCAAGATGACTTTCGATATTGGTAACTGGCACTGGCAGGACCAATCGGCGGCCAGCGCTGCAAGACTGCTGGGTCGCCACGTCGGCTATGTGCATTGCAAAGCGGTCACTCGCCGCACCGACGGCAAACTGGTCGCCATCCCACCTGCCGCGAGTGACCTGCAGGCCTGGGAACAACTGCTGCGGCACATGGACCACGGCGTCATGCGTGCAGCGGAATATCCACTGCAAGGTGATGACCTGACTCAACTGACCACTGAGCATGTCGCCGCCCTCGCCCTTCTGGGCCAATCCCGACTGGAGAACGCTCATGTCTGAGATCGATATTCTGTCCTTCGGTGAAACCATGGCGATGTTCGTCGCCGAGCAGAGCGGTGAACTGGCCCAAGTTGGCCACTTTCACAAACGCATTGCCGGTGCCGACAGCAACGTCGCCATTGGTTTGTCGCGGTTGGGGTTCAAGGTGGCGTGGCTAAGCCGGGTCGGTGGCGATTCGCTTGGGCGTTTCGTGGTCGACACCCTGGCAAAGGAAGGCCTCGATTGCAGCCATGTCGCAATCGATAACCTGCACCCCACCGGTTTTCAGCTCAAATCCCGCGCCGAGGATGGCAGCGATCCGGTGGTCGAGTACTTTCGTCGAGGGTCGGCGGCCAGTCACCTGTCGTCGCTATCGATCAAGCCGGAATTACTTAACGCTCGGCATCTTCATGCCACCGGTATTCCTCCGGCGCTGTCCGCCAGCGCTCGGGAAATGTCTGTCGAGTTGATGACCCGCATGCGCAAGGCTGGGCGCAGTGTGTCTTTCGATCCCAACCTGCGACCGAGCCTGTGGGCCAGCGAACAGCAGATGATCACCGAGATCAACCGCCTCGCCGCCCTCGCCCATTGGGTGCTGCCGGGTTTGAGTGAAGGTCGCTTGCTGACCGGTTTCGATGACCCGGCCGATATCGCGGCGTTTTATCTGGATCAGGGCGCCGAAGCGGTAGCCATCAAACTGGGGCCGCACGGGGCGTACTACCGCACGCATCTGGATCAAGGATTCGTCGCCGGCGTGCCGGTGGCAACGGTGGTCGATACCGTCGGTGCCGGCGACGGGTTTGCCGTCGGGATGATCAGCGCGCTGCTCGAAAACCACAGCTTTGCCGAGGCCGTTAAACGCGCCAACTGGATTGGCAGCCGGGCGGTGCAGAGTCGCGGGGATATGGAGGGATTGCCGACCCGGTCCGAGATGTCCGTTGAATTCGAAAACGCCAACGCCAGCAGGCTGGCTCCCACAGGGGATTTGTGTCCCCTGTAGATCCAGTGTGGGAGCTAGCCTGCTAGCGATGAGGTCCGCCCAATCACCGAAGATTTGAACCCGATACCTGCTGCGACAAAAACAACAAGCTCAGGAGCACCCCCATGAAAACCGCAACCCTTGCCGCCCGCCGTTGGTGGTACATCATGCCCATCGTGTTCATCACCTACAGCCTGGCGTACCTCGACCGCGCCAACTACGGGTTCGCCGCCGCCTCCGGCATGGCCGCCGACCTGATGATCACACCGGGCCTGTCCTCCATGCTCGGCGCGCTGTTCTTCCTCGGTTACTTTTTCTTCCAGGTGCCGGGGGCGATCTACGCGCAAAAACACAGCGTGAAGAAGCTGATTTTCGTCAGCCTGATCCTCTGGGGAGGCCTGGCGACCTTGACCGGGATCGTTTCCAACGCCTACTGGCTGATCGTCATCCGCTTCATGCTCGGCGTGGTCGAAGCCGCTGTCATGCCGGCGATGCTGGTGTACCTGTGCCACTGGTTCACCCGTGCCGAACGCTCCCGCGCCAACACCTTTCTGATCCTCGGCAACCCGGTGACGATGCTGTGGATGTCAGTGGTGTCGGGCTACCTGGTGCAGCATTACAGCTGGCGCTGGATGTTCATCATCGAAGGTCTGCCCGCAGTGCTCTGGGCGTTTATCTGGTGGCGTCTGGCCGATGATCGTCCAGCCCAGGCCAAGTGGCTCACTGACCAGGAAAAGCACGATCTGGAAAGCGCCCTCGCCGCCGAACAGGTGGGCATCAAGGCCGTGAAGAACTACGCCGAAGCCTTTCGCTCGCCAAAAGTCATCATCCTGGCCCTGCAGTTTTTCTGCTGGAGCATTGGTGTCTACGGGTTTGTGCTGTGGCTGCCATCGATCCTGAAAGCCGGTGCGCAGATGGACATGATCGAAGCCGGCTGGCTCTCGGCGTTGCCTTATCTGGCGGCGGTGATCGGCATGCTGCTGGTGTCCTGGGGCTCGGACAAACTGCAAAAACGTAAACGTTTTGTTTGGCCGCCGTTGCTGATCGCCTCGATTGCGTTCTACGGCTCGTACGCGCTGGGTGCCGAGCATTTCTGGTGGTCCTACACCCTGCTGGTGATCGCCGGTGCATGCATGTATGCGCCTTACGGACCGTTCTTTGCCATTGTTCCGGAGATCCTTCCGGCCAACGTGGCAGGCGGTGCCATGGCGCTGATCAACAGCATGGGTGCGCTCGGTTCGTTTGGCGGTTCCTACCTGGTCGGTTACCTGAACAGCTCCACCGGTTCACCTGGCGCTTCGTATTTGTTGATGAGTGGCGCGCTGATGCTTTCCGTGGTGCTGACGATTTTTCTCAAGCCCGGCGCCAGTGACCGGGAGCGGCCCCCGGTCGCGCTGACACGCCGCACCGCGGCCCATCCATGAATTGATGTTGAGATGACGACAATGAAAAAGCAGGTTGTGTTGTACAAGAAACTCTCACCGTCGCTGATGGCGCGCCTTCAAGCGCAAGCCGAAGTGACTTTGATCGAAAACCTCGATGCCGAAGGTCTGGCCAGGCTGCGAGAAGCCCTGCCCCATGCCCACGGCTTGCTCGGTGCCAGCCTGAAACTCGATGCCCAATTGCTGGACCTGGCGCCCCATCTGCAAGCCATCGCCAGCGTCTCCGTGGGCGTCGACAACTACGACATCGATTACCTGACTGAACGGCGAATCCTGTTGAGCAACACGCCAGATGTACTCACCGAAACCACCGCCGACACCGGTTTCGCGCTGATCCTGGCGACGGCTCGGCGCGTGGTGGAGCTGGCCAATATGGTGCGTGCTGGCGAGTGGACGCGTAATGTCGGCCCTGCGCAATTCGGCACCGATGTGCACGGTAAAACCCTGGGTATTATCGGCATGGGTCGGATTGGCGAGGCGCTGGCCCAGCGTGGGCATTTCGGTTTTGGCATGCCGATCATCTATCACAGCCACTCGCCGAAGCCGGCGGTGGAACAGCGATTTGATGCGCAGTACCGGAGTCTTGCGCAGTTGTTGAAGGAAGCTGATTTCGTCTGCCTGACGTTACCGCTAACCGCTGAAACCGAAGGTCTTATTGGCGCTGAAGAATTTGCGCTGATGGGACCCGAGACGATCTTCATCAACATCTCCAGGGGCAAGGTGGTGGATGAAGCGGCATTGATAGACGCATTGCGTCACGGGCAGATTCGGGCGGCCGGGCTGGATGTGTTCGAGCGGGAACCGTTGAATCCGGACTCGCCGTTGTTGCAGCTGAACAACGTTGTAGCAACGCCGCACATTGGCTCCGCGACCCATGAGACGCGTGAAGCAATGGCTCGATGTGCGGTGGATAATCTGCTGGCAGCATTGGCTGGTGAGCGGCCGAAGAATCTGGTGAATGCTCAGGCGTGGAAGGCTTGATGCACGATCTTGCTGCTTCGACCGTTACGTGGGTCACTCAAATCCTCGGGGCACTTGCAGGGAATGGGTGGAAGGTCACGCGGACCCTCACGGTTCGAGAGGGTCGGCAGTGACCAGACATTGCGTTTCGCAGAAGACCTGACGGCGCCCAATTAGCGAGACTTCCTGCACGATCCATGGCCCACACCTCAAACGAGTGGGTGCCGGGCAATAAGTCGACGTTGCGCTGACTGAATCTCAAATGGGTGGGCGCTCGCACTCTCGTTTTGAACGCAAGGATGCTCGGCTCGGATACGCCCGCAGCGTTAACGGCTCGCACTTTAACCTGGTAGTCGGGATGAGAATCATCAGACCATTCGACGGCAGACAGATCGCGGGGCGGTTCAAAGATTCGGGTCGCAAAATTGCGACGTATCGCGTCAGATACACCACTGGCATTGACGGCGCGAAGTTCGAGAAAGTATCTGGTATTAGGCATGATCGTATGGTTTGGGGCCCCACTTGACTCGCACGCCTGTATTGGAGTTATGGGGGATCAGGAACCCTCAGGTAATTTTAATAGACGACGCTGTGGGAGGATGCAACTGCAGGTAGACCGGTGAATACGGGACGGACAATGCCTGTATGTCGGAAGTCATGTTGAAGTTTCTCAAGGGGTTAAACCGAGCCATTATTAGATTTCTTTTACGCCGCGGCGCTACTGACAGATCTGATAGTGGCGCCTCTGGCGTTTGATGATCGCGGGCACCTCCACACGTGCGCGCCCCCTCAACAAGCGCGAACAGATGCACAGATGATTTGGCTCATTCGTGCGCCCAGGATCTGACGCCGGCGCTGTATAGCAAGCGCTCGCGCGGGCTACAAGCCTCACCCTGTTTCAAATAACTGAACGGGATCATGGCGATTAAAGCGACGGACGGACACACACATTGTCAAGAGAAATGCTCGTGTCTCTGACGCCTGACTGGCCGAAGATTTTTTCGCCACCCATCGCCAGCATTGACAAAAAAACACGACAAATCAGCAAATTACCGCGTTGACTGTAAGACGGAAATCCTCAGAGACTCCTCCTACAATCCATGTCGCGTTTCCTGACAGCCATTCTGTTGATGTCTTATTACAGTCCACCACCTGTAATTTGTGACAGGTTCCAAGGTGAACATTTCACGCTATAAGGAAAGCGCTTCTTCAGCCACGACAAAGGTGTCTGTAGGTCGGTCGCGCAATTCACGCCATTAAGCCGTAGGAAGATTCTGCCGCGCCCTCGCCGTCAATGATGATGAATGGGAGATTCAACCATGTACCGCGCCAACACCGTGTCAGTTCAATCATCGCCAGCTCAAACCAGTTTTCATCCTCAAGAGATAAAAAAAAACCCCTTAATACAACTTACGACCCGAGAAAAGGAAGTATTGCAGTGGAGCGCAGCTGGCAAATCATCCTGGGAAATTGCCCAGATCATCGAATGTACCGAGTCCGGAGTGAACTATCACTTTTGCAATATCCGCCGGAAATTCGGTGTGAGCTCGCGTTGGACCGCAGTGGTCAAGGCGCTGGAGCAAGGTTTGATTCACATGCCTTGAACCGGTCGACCGCAGTGAACAGCGCGCCATTGGCCCCTGTAGAGACACTGCATGAAACCTGAGCAAAAACCCGCCCCCCCGCGTTCTATCATCTACCATTGCGATAGCAGATCTGCCCTCAAACGCATCATCCTCGCTGACGACCATCCCGTGGTGCTGATGGGGGCCACAATGGCCCTCTCAACGGATACCTGTTCAATTGTCGCCCAGGCGCATAATGCCGATGAGTTGATCGCTCATATGGAGCACACGCCGTGCGATTTACTGATCAGTGACTATTCGATGCCTTATGGACGCTTTCCGGACGGTTTGGCACTCATGGGTTATTTGCGCCGTCACTTTGGCCATGTCCCGCTGATCGTGATGACCATGTTGCACAACCCCTCCCTGTTGCAGGCCTTGCTCAGGCAAGGCGTTTGTGGCCTGTTCGACAAACGCAGCCCTTTGATAGAGTTGAAACGGGCGGTGCAGGTAGTAGAAAAAGGGACAAACTACATAAGCCCTTCCTTTGCCCACATTCTCAATGGCCCGACATGCCTCCCCTCCAGCGCTGCTACTCAAGGCGTGAATCTTTCGGAGCGTGAACTGGAAGTGGTACGACTGTTCGTCCAGGGTTTGTCCGGCCGACAGATTGCCGCACAACTGAACCGCAGTGAAAAAACCATCAGCCGGCAAAAACGCACCGCCATGGACAAGTTGGGACTTGGCCATGACGGTGGGTTGGTGGAGTTTGCGCGGGTGAGTGGATTGAATGGATTGAATGGATGAGAAGCCAAGAATGATGGCGCATAAGATCATCTTACTGATGCGCCATCTTCGCCGGCCTTATTGATAGAATTTATCTTTACTGCGCTCTTTTGCTTCTCGACGTCTCATCCACTCTTTATCCCTAATTTCCTGCTGTGTCATCGTTGGCTGTTCTGATTTTTTCGTTGGAGGTTTATTTAAGTGCCTCTTAGGCTGCGCCTTTTGCTGACCCGGTTCTTCGTGCGGCAATGGATGCCGTGGGCGCTGGCTAATGCCACTGCTTTTTCCGGATGGGCTTGAGGTTGCTGGACCTTGATTTACAGATTTAACCCCAGAGTCGTAGCGGTCTAGAAAAGCAAATGACTTATCAACGATGACTGTCGGGTGCAACGGATTATCCCGTTCTATCATTACTCCTGGCCCATAAAGATTAACGTTAACAGGTGCGTTTTTCGAAATCGCCGGACCACCTGACACAGACGCGACTGATGACCTGTGCTGCGTCGGGGAATAGTTTCGGAAAGTGCGGCGGGGCGTTAACAGGGCCTGCAAATTCTTGAAAATGCTATGCCCGTCCAGATCCAAATTATTAATAGAATCTCCCTCACAATACGCATACGGATTCACCCCACCCTTTCCAAACGGGCTCAAACTGTCCGGGCTATGAAACTTCATCAGTACCGGGTTGTAAGCCCGATAGCCATTACCCAGCAAATAGCACCCCGTCTGGCCTTCTTTGACTTCGCCGTTATAACCCAGCTGCGTACTGACCGTCTGTTCAGCGCCACGATGGCCGTATGCAGTGTAGGAGATGCGGTTCACACCACCCTCTGCAACCTCACTGACAACGCTACCGCTGGCATCACCGGCCAGCATCAGGACTTTGGGCCATCACCTACCTGGTGCTCGGCGAGCACGACTCCTTTGCCACTCATGAAGGTATTGCTGTTGGATCCCTGGATCTGGTTCACCAAATCTCCATTGCGATAATAGCGCTGCTCCTGGTCGCCACTGCCTTCAAGGCCGACCAGCTTATCCACCGGATCGTAGCGATAGCCACTGGGTGTTTCGCCCGGTAGCGCGCTGACCTGAGTCAATCGACCCAGAGAGTCGTACTTCAATTCACGGTTTTCTTCATCGCGAATCATATGGCCGTCAGCATCGTATTGCCGAACTGGACAACACCGCCGTTCAACGTCAGGTTCTGCACTTGACCGTCACCGACCATGACCCAGCGTGCATCGTTGCTGATCGCCAGGTTCTGGACGTTTTCCAGACGCCCGGTCAGCGTTGCCGATTGGTCAAGTGCGACGTCGGCATTGCTGCCATCCTCCACAATGACATTACCCACCAGATGGCTGTTATTAACGTTGAAATTCACCGAAGAACGGTTGATGACTTCCAGTAACGTGCCATTGCCGCCCTTGAGCGTGGAACCGTTGTTCACTTCAATGTTGGCCCGCTCGGTGTTGGTCTGGGTCAGGCCATTGACAATGATGGCCGAACCGGTAAGGCCTTCGACTTCGGTCTTATCGAGAACCAGTGCATTGTCCGCGGGAAGATTGTTGGCGGTGAACAAGCTGACACCATTAAGACCGCCGACGATCTTGCTGTCCGTCGCCAAAACCTGACCACCAAAACTCTGCACACCAATTCCATTGGCATTTGTGCCGATGACGGTGGTGCCGGCGTTCAGCGTCAACCGCGATTGCGCGCTCAGGCTCACACCAAACTGACCGCCTGCAATCTCGCTGTTGCTGACCTGCGCGGTAGAGCCGCCATTGACCGTCGCCAGCAGACGCAAGCCTGTTCGATCGCTGACCACCCGACTGTTATTGCTAATGGTGACATCACTGTTGGACACCTCGACGCCGTTGCTTGTACCCGTGGCCGTCGCCTTGACGTTGTTGAGCACCAGCGTCGATCCACCCTCCCCACGAATCTGGTCGGTAGTGGCGTTGTTAGCCGTCAGGCTCGAACCGCCGCGCACCAGCCAACTGTCTTGCGCCGTACTTTCACCAATCGTCTTTGAATTGCCATTTTCAACCACCGATAACGCCAGCGCACAGGGACTGATCAACAGCATGGGTGCCAAGGTGGCAAGCTTGAGCATTCGTGCGAGCGGTGAAATTGAGAAGGTGTGGCTGACGTGCATGGTGTCGCTCCTGATTCTGTCGGCTAAAGGCAACTTTCTTGCCGCCTTTCAGATCGTGGTTTTAAAAGGTCGCGAATCCTACGAAACTTCCTGCGAAAGATATGTAGGACTAATCTGAAAGAACAGGCCAACTCTCCTTGGTTATTGGATGACCGGATCCTTAAACATTGCTCGAACAAGAAGTCGGCACGAATGCAAACCACCCGTGCCGACCCAGGAAACGCAACTACGGTGTAATCGGACACTCGTCGGTCGGCCCATGGAACGCTGTGCGAGTAACTAACGCAGCGGACCCGATATTCTCCGTTCCGTCATTGAAGAAATACTGGATTTTCGCGCGCCCCCTACGACTCGGGTTCTGATCATAAAGCGGTTTGATATAAGTGCTGTAAGGCGTGACCTCAAAGTCGAAACCGGTGAGGGGGAACCCAGAGTCACCCAACTTACAAACCTTTTCGAATTTCACACCTGGAATTGGAGCTTCGGGGGAGTTTAGATCGTCGCCTATCATGGGGATGAACTCGAAACTGATGGTGTCGCCAACCTCGAGTATGTCGGTAAGGTCGGGTATCCGAACCTTCAACGACCCGTCAAGCTCCAGCGACCCGCAGCCAGGATAACCGGTTGGATTAGCGATTTTCGGGAAGCTTGCAGCAGGCAGTTCAACCGCTATTGCGTTGACGTCAACAGGCTGGGGTTCTGAAGGCAGATTGTTTGCCACACCGGGTCTGCTGACCTGATAGTGCACAGGCACCGTGTCGCCGTTACCGCCCATCTTGATGTATTCCCAAAGGATGTCGACAGTCAGATCTTCACCCGGGGTATGGGCGGTATCGTCAAAGACGACTTGAGCCTTGACGGCCTCAATTCCATTCCAGAAAAAATCGACTACATCGCCATTTATCGCCGACGAATACCATTCGAAGGTGAATTTGGCATCTTTCTCCTTGTCGGCTCTTGTTAATTCATTGGTTCTGGAGCCGTCGAAGTTCTTCACCACCCCTGCAATCAGATCCGGATGAAAACCAATTGGCCAATCGACGGGCGGCCAGGGCAGCCATGGGATCGGCACTTGGAAGTTCACCGGGAAACTGCCAGATAGCGGGGCGGCAGGGAACGGGCGTCCCTTGCGAAAAATCTGATAACTGACCGCAGTCTGTTTAATGCCGGTGGTGGCCTGCCCGTACTCTAGCAACATGAGCTGGGCAGGCAACACCGGAACTTCCATGGTGGGCATGTCGACAAAGTCGAGGTCCGGTTCTACGCGAGTGGCACCCCATGTCACACGAACTTTATCACCGGCCTTCCAGTTATCGTACTTGTCGATCCAGACACTCACACCCACTCGTACATGCTCGTTTAGCAACGGGCCCGGCACCGCTTGAGGCACTCGCGGTGGCGTTAAATTATCTGGAAGTGGTCCGAAGGTCAGGCTGACGTTTTTATTTACCGAGACGGCACTGGGGTTCTCTGCCTTATCAATCAACACATAGAGAAGCACGCATTCCGCATCTCCAAAGTCCCGGATTTTCGCGGCAGGGATTTGCACCGGTGTATCGGTAGTACCGGGCGAAGGAACAGAGCCGAAGAACATCAGCGGAGCGGTTGTCGGATCATCAGGAATCGATGCGGCATCCACCAGGTAAATGGCAATTTTATCGCTGTCTTTCCAGTCCGGATAACCCGGGATCGTGACAGTGAGTTGGCCCGTGTCCGGCAGGTTGGCATCATCCAGATACTCGGAAGACAATTTCAATACGGCGGGTGGCGTGTGCTTGTAAGGCGGCATCCGATCACAGATGACCGTCGTCTCCGATGAGTCCGTCTCCCAATCCGTGTAATCGGTAAACTTGTAGTACAGCTTGCACGTCGCGTCGTCCGGAAGATGATTAGTGTCGACGGTCATTTCATAAGGGAAGTCCTCCGGAAAAGACCCATCCGCCGCTGCCGTGAACTCGTGCTCACCCACCGGCACCCACCCCGCCCCCGACCCAGTATCCAAAAACAGTTCGACTTTGTCAGAGGCCCCCGGCGGAGCCGTGTTTGTCCAAGGCGGGATGTAGACCTGCAGCCCGTTACGTAGCCTGGGCCCATTCAGGAGGCCGGTTGTTTTGTCGGCATAATCCTCATCGTTGATCACGATCTCCAGATCGGCAAGGTTCGCCCGATACTCATTGCGCATTTTCAAATAGTCCGCGCTTGCCTTTTGTCGCTGCAGCCGACTCGCTTCATTCGCCATGTCTTTCTCTCCTGACACGCTATTGGAACCATAGGCCGTGTTATGGCCTTACGTCGGTCAACCACATTGGGCTCTGCCTACAGCCGAGCAAACGCGCTGTACAGCAAGCCGAACTGACCTCGGGAGTAATTAGGCGCTGAAGCAAGAAAAAGCGTAACTGTCAAAGTTGACAGGTACCGCAAAAAAAACTGCGCTGGGGGATGTAATCCTGCAGGGGTTAATCTGATGCCAACGAGCTCTGAGACAGGCAAAACCTTCAGGCCCGCCGCGCCTCAAGCAAGTCCACCGCACACAACGCGATGCGTCGGCAGGCGTCCGCCAGCGTCTGTCTGTCCACCACCAGACCGATGCGAATATGCCCTGCCGCACTGGGTCCGAACGCTTCTCCGGCGAGCACCGACACGCCGTAAACTTCCAGCAGCCGCTCGGCGAAGCGCTGGGCAGACACCCCGGTGGGGCGCACGTCGACCATCACAAACATGCCGCCATCGGGGCGAATCGTCCGGATGCCGGGGCAGTGGTTCAGACTGGCGCACACCAGGTCGCGACGCTGGCGATACTCCTCGCGCATCAGTGCCACTTCCGGCAGGTGTTCGTCGAGGGCCAATTGCGCCGCGTTCTGAATAAAATCCGGAATGCCAAACAGCATGCACAGCGACAGATTCACCAAATGTTCGCACAAGGTTGTCGGACCGATCAGCCACCCCACCCGCCAACCACTCATGGCGTGGGACTTGGACAGGCTATTGATGGTTGCGGTGCGTCCAGCCATGCCAGGCAGGCTCGCCGGACTGATGTGTTCGCCCTCGTACAACAGCTCGCTATAGACTTCGTCGCTGATCAACCACAGATCATGGCGCACGCACAGCGTGGTCAAGGCGTTCCAGGTGTCCAGCGGCAGACTGGCGCCGGAGGGGTTGTTCGGACTGTTCAACAAGAGCGCGCGGGTATTCGGCGTAATGCGTGCCGCCACGTCCGCCGGATCGACCCGAAAGCCGTTCTGCGACCGTACCGGCACCGGCACTACCTTGGCCCCGCAGGCGCCAAACACGCCTTCATAGCTGACGTACATCGGCTCGACTACAAGCACTTCGTCGCCCGGATCGAGCAAGCATTGCACCACCGAATACACCGCGCATTGCGCCCCGGGGAACACGATCACCTGCTCGGCATCCACTGTCTGACCGCTGAGCTGGCGATGACGCCGGGCGATGCTGTCGCGCAAGCCTTGGCTTCCTCGAACGGCGGGATAGTGAGTGTCGCCGGCCAACAAGCTATCGATGGCGGCACGCACGATGGGTTGAGGGGTATCAAAATCCGGATCGCCGATCGACAGCAGCAGGACGTCAGCACCCTGTTTACGCAACTCAAGCGCTCGATCATGAATACGCCAGGCCGCCGCTCCGTCACCGGCGATACGTTGGGTCAAGGCTGAGTAACGCATATGATTTTCCCTGTCGCGTTCGGAGTCCTAGCACAACCCTATCTCAAATCGGCAAACCCGCCACCCTGGCCTGCTGACAGTCCGGGTTCGACGGTATGCAGGTCGTGTAACTGGTCGTTAAACATCGGGTTTACGCCGCAGTGCAGTTCTGGTATCTGATTGAACCTTTCCCGCTGGTAAAAGGATTTGCTCATGAGCTATCGCACACTGGGTCATTCGGGCCTGCAGGTGTCCACCCTGACCCTGGGCACCATGATGTTCGGCGAACAGACCAGCACCGAAGATTCCCTGCGGATCATCGACAAGGCCTGGGACCAGGGCATCAATTTCATCGACACTGCCGACGTTTATACCAACGGCCGTTCCGAGGAGATCGTCGGCGAAGCCGTCGCCGGCAATCGCCACGAATGGGTATTGGCGACCAAGGTTGGCTTCGGCCCGGTGGACGGTGTACCGAACCGCAGCGGCCTGAGCCGCAAGCACATTTTCAATGGCATCGACGCCAGCCTGACGCGCCTCGGCACTGATTATGTGGACGTCTATTACCTGCACCGTGAAGACCACAACACGCCGCTGGAGGTGACGGTGTCGGCCATTGGCGACCTGATTCGCCAAGGCAAGATTCGCTATTGGGGCCTGTCCAATTATCGGGGCTGGCGCATTGCCGAGGTGATTCGCGTGGCGGACAAGCTGGGCGTCGACAGACCGGTGATCAGTCAGCCGCTGTACAACATCGTCAACCGTCAGGCTGAGGCCGAGCAGATTGCCGCGGCGCAGAATTATGGGTTGGGTGTGGTGCCCTATAGTCCGCTGGCCCGTGGCGTGCTCAGTGGCAAATACACGCCCAATGTTGCTCCCGACGCCAGTAGCCGAGCCGGACGCGCCGACAAACGTATTCTGGAAACCGAATGGCGCGTGGAATCGCTGCGCATCGCTCAGCAGATTCAGCAATACACTCAGGGTCGCGGAGTCGGCATTGTTGAGTTCGCCATTGCCTGGGTGTTGAACAATGGTGCTGTGACGTCGGCCATCGTCGGGCCGAGAACCGAGGAGCAATGGGACGCGTATACCAAGGCGCAGGCGGTGAAGATCACGGCCGAGGATGAGACATTTATTGATTCCCTGGTGACGCCGGGGCATGCATCGACACCGGGGTTTAATGACGTGAGCCATTTTGTGTCGGGGCGAGGTTCGCGCTCGGCTTGAGATAACCGTATGAGCTTGAGCTTGCGCGACCGCAGCGAATCAGGCGACAGAAAGAGTGGATGTTATGGCCCTATCGCGAGCAAGCTCGGCTCCCACAGGATTTGTGGTGAGCATGGGTTGGATTGAGACACCGTTTTACTGTGGGAACTGCGCTTGCTCGCGATGGCGGTGTGTCAGCCTGAATGGATGTTGGACGCGCTGGCCTCATCGCGAGCAAGCTTTGCTCCTGCAAGGGAATGAGCACACAGTCGATGGTTGTTGATCAGTTGGTCAATAATTAGCACCAAAACCACGTATCCTCCGCCCCCCAGTTTCACGTTCAACCTCGCGAGGACAAGTTGTCTAAAGGTATCGCTCTATCGGTCACAGCCTCGGTGCTGTTTGCCGTCATGTACTACTACACGTCCCTGCTCACGCCCTTGAGCGGAGTGGAGATTTTTGGCTGGCGCATGCTGCTGACCGTGCCGTGCATGACGGTGTTCATGGTGGTCTCCGGCGAATGGAAACATGTGGTCGGCCTTCTCAAACGTCTCGTCGCACAACCAAAACTGGCTGCCGGCCTGATCGCCTCCTCGGCACTGGTGGGTGTGCAGCTCTGGCTGTTCATGTGGGCGCCGCTCAATGGCTACAGCCTTGATGTGTCGCTGGGCTATTTCCTGTTGCCACTGACGATGGTCCTGACAGGCCGCATCGCCTATGGCGAACGCCTCTCGTACCTGCAGAAGATCGCGGTATTTTTTGCCTGCCTCGGGGTGGTCAATGAGGTCTACCAGGTCGGTGGTTTTTCCTGGGCAACGTTGCTGGTCGCGATTGGCTACCCCACTTATTTCGTACTGCGCAAACGCCTGGCGACGGACAATCTCGGCGGGTTGTGGCTGGACATGACGCTGACGCTGCCAGTGGCTTTATGGTTCGTGCAGAGCGGTGAACAAGGCTTCGGCGTGTTCGATCAATACCCGTGGCTGTCGCTGCTGATCCCGATGCTCGGGGTGATCAGTGCTTCGGCACTGGTGGTCTACATCATCGCCAGCCGGCTGTTGCCGTTCAGCCTGTTCGGGTTGCTGAGCTATGTGGAGCCGGTGCTGTTGCTCGGGGTCGCCTTGCTGCTCGGGGAGAGTATCAAGGGCGGGGAATGGTTGACGTACATTCCGATCTGGATGGCGGTGCTGGTGCTGATGTTTGAAGGGTTCAAACACATGGTGCGGCAGCGGCGGCCTTAGGCCCAAAAGAAAACAAATGTGGGAGCTAGCCTGCTAGCGATGGCATCTTCAGTTTCAACATTGATGTTGGCTGAAGACCGCAATCGCTAGCAGGCTAGCTCCCACAGGTATAGCGTTTGCTCAGTTAGTCAGTGGACAACACACCACGACGAACCTGATCACGCTCGATCGATTCGAACAGCGCCTTGAAGTTGCCTTCGCCGAAACCATCATCGCCTTTGCGCTGGATGAATTCGAAGAACACCGGGCCCATCAGGGTTTCCGAGAAGATCTGCAGCAACAGACGCTTGTCACCCGACTCGGACGAACCGTCCAGCAGAATCCCGCGCATTTGCAGCTGATCCACCGGCTCGCCGTGATTTGGCAAACGGCCTTCGAGCATTTCGTAATACGTCTCTGGCGGCGCGGTCATGAAGCGCATGCCGATCTTCTTCAGGCGATCCCAGGTGTCGATCAGGTTATCGCTGAGGAACGCCACGTGCTGGATGCCCTCCCCGTTGAACTGCATCAGGAACTCTTCGATCTGCCCGGCGCCCTTGGACGACTCTTCGTTCAACGGGATGCGGATCATGCCATCCGGCGCGGTCATGGCCTTGGAGGTCAGGCCGGTGTATTCGCCCTTGATGTCGAAGTAACGAATTTCACGGAAGTTGAACAGCTTCTCGTAGAAGTTCGCCCAGTACGCCATGCGACCGCGATACACGTTGTGGGTCAGGTGATCGATGATCTTCAGGCCCGCCCCTTCCGGATTGCGGTCAACGCCTTCGATGAACACGAAGTCGATGTCGTAGATCGAACTGCCTTCGCCGAAACGGTCGATCAGGTACAACGGCGCACCGCCGATGCCTTTGATCGCGGGCAGGTTCAATTCCATCGGACCGGTCTCGATGTGAATCGGCTGCGCGCCCAATTCCAGCGCACGGCTGTAGGCCATTTGCGAATCCTTGACCCGAAACGCCATGCCACAAACCGACGGGCCATGTTCGGCCGCGAAGTAAGAAGCCACGCTATGAGGTTCGTTGTTGAGGATCAGATTGATCGCGCCCTGGCGGTACAGGTGCACGTCTTTGGAGCGGTGGGTCGCAACCTTGGTGAAGCCCATGATCTCGAAGATCGGCTCCAGGGTATTCGGGGTTGGCGATGCGAATTCGATGAACTCGAAGCCCATCAGGCCCATTGGGTTTTCGTATAAATCTGCCATGGTTGGCGCCTCATCATGCTTTTAGAATTAACAGCTGAAATTAACAAATGTTAGTTGCTAGCAATGCTGAGACCGGCGGGTGGCGCGCAGGAGATGCCCCGCACGCTGCGGGCGAGGAAATCACCGTAGATCAATTGGAACCCAAAACTCTTCATTGTCGACCCAAGGCTGATGCGGGCGAGGCTTCTGCTGCCAGAAGACGATTATTCTTATATGCGTAACCGGATTCTACACAGCGTAAACATATTTGTCCGTCTTCTCTATCAAATCCCCTTTCGCGCCTGGTGTGCAAGGGGTTTGTTGCACCGGAAAAATGGCACCACGTTCTCCGGCGCAAGCGGAAAAGGCCAACTATCATGGGCCTTAGCTGAACTCTTCAGGGGAGTGTCTAGTGGTCCTGCCCGCATTTGAGAGCCCTCTTCCATCGTCCAGGTTTCACAAATGCCATTAACTGTCAGAACCCGTCGTAAACGCGGTGCCCGGATTGCGGTAACCCTGCTCAGTGGCCTGCTTCCAGTGCTGTTGGGAGGCGCCATGCTGTACATGCAGGCGCAGCGCGTACTGGAGCAAAGTGCCGCATTGACCGCCGAAGAAGCCGTCCGCCAATTTGATCTGATGCTCGACAACACCGCCCAGGCCGCGCAGGTATTGCTGCCGCTGGCAGGCCAACCTTGCCAAGACGTCACGCTGGCATTACGCGAGCAAGTCACCCGCCGTCCGTTTGTGCGCTCGACCAATCTGGTAAAGGACAACACGCTTTACTGCAGTTCGCTGTTCGGGGATATCCACGAAAAAATCGACCCCGGCGATTACACCGAAGGCAAACTGTGGCTCATGAACGGCAACCCGGTTACCCCTGGCACTGCGCTTTTGGTGTATCGACTCAGCGACGGGCAACGCGGTGCACTGAGCACCCTGGACGGCTATCACCTGAGCAACGTACTGCGATTGATCGGCCGCAAGACGATACTGCTGTTGCAGGTCGGATCGAACTGGTTATCGGCTGACGAAAAAGTCCATGCAGGTCCTCTTCCCGTTATACCGGTGGCGCAAACCACGCTGAACTCCTCCCGCTATGCCTTCACCGTGGTGGCGGGGTTTTCTGAAGGTGAAACCTGGCGATACATGCTTGCCCAATACCCGCCGCTGTTCAGTTTGCTGATTTTTTTCGGCGTTGTGTCCGGGCTGATCGGACATGTTCTGCAAAAGCGCTCGACGTCGCCCAGCGTTGAAATGCAACGCGCGCTGGAAGCCGCGGAGTTCATTCCTTATTTTCAACCGGTGGTTCTTGGCGACAACAAGAAGTGGTCCGGCGCCGAAGTGTTGATGCGCTGGAACCATCCGAAGGAAGGCTTGGTACGACCCGATTTGTTCATCCCGTTCGCCGAGCACTCCGGGCTGATCGTGCCGATGACCCGCTCACTGATGCGCCAAACTGCAGCGCTGTTGGCGCCGCTGTCAGGATCGTTCGAGGCGCCGTTCCATATCGGCATCAATATCACCGCCCGGCACTGCAAGGACTTGCAGCTGGTTGATGACTGTCGCGAGTTCCTGGCCAACTTCGCGCCCGGGTCCATCAGCCTGGTATTGGAGTTGACCGAACGAGAACTGATCGAGCCGACGGCCATCACCCATCAACTGTTCGAACAACTTCACGCGCTTGGCGTGATGATCGCCATTGACGACTTTGGTACCGGCCACTCAAGCCTCGGTTACCTGCGCGAATTCAACGTGGACTTTCTGAAAATCGACCAGAGTTTTGTCGCCATGATTGGCGCCGATGCCCTGTCCCGGCACATCCTCGACAGCATTATCGAGCTGTCGGTCAAGCTCGACCTGGGCATCGTTGCCGAGGGCGTGGAAACCGAGGAGCAAAGTGATTACCTGACTGCTCACGGCGTGAACTATTTGCAGGGTTATCTGTTCGGCCGGCCGATGCCTGGCGGGCAGTTCATTATTAAATTAAGTGACCATTAACTAGCAGCTTAAATACACCCGACGAGACAACGCACCAAAATGTTTCAGGCATTCACTGTTGTTACATGAAGAAAACATCATGATTTACTCTTGGCGCATTAACTACTACACTTTTTGTTGCCTGTGCAAAATTGGCAGGGCGAGCCACTATCACCGGGTCGCTTCAAGGCTCTTGGCTTATAGCTTTGTTTGCGGTAGGTATTAGCCAAACACACTATTGGAGTAAAGATTTTGTCCAGACTCGCTGAATTTCGTGCAGCTGAAAAGGCCCTTCAAGAGCAGCTAAAACAGCTGGAATCCCTGAAGAATGACGCCGGGCTCAAGAAAGAAATCGAATTCGAAGAGAAGCTCCAGGGCCTGATGAAAACTTACGGCAAAAGCCTGCGCGACATCATCGCCATTCTCGATCCGAACCCGGCAAGATCCGGCCTGCAACAGGCCTCGGCACCTAAAACCCGCCGCGCTCGCGTGGTCAAGGTTTATCAGAACCCGCACACCGGTGAGCTGATCGAGACCAAGGGCGGCAACCACCGCGGCCTGAAAGCATGGAAGGAACAATACGGTGCCGACACCGTTGACGCCTGGCTGCGCGGTTAAAGCATCTCCGTGATAAAACAAAGCCCTGCCCTGCAGGGCTTTTTCATGGGCACACTAAAAGACATGGGCTAAAGAATGTTAAATCGGTAGTGCCCGACTAACTTTCGGCTTAATCCTTTTGGGCATCCAAACATCATCGATCGCGTCACGCGTTGCCCCTTCGGTTAAAGTTGCAAACTGTTGCGGGCCGCCGCTATTTCTTCCTGGCTCGCCTTATAAACCTGCGCCTGTCCCGCATACGAAAGTACATAGGCCTTATCGCCATCCACCGCGGCAACCAATGTTTGCGACAGCATATGCCGCCCGTTTTGTGTGATGGTGCAGGTGGTTTCCAGTGCCGCTAAACGGCTCAAGCGCGTCTCGTGAATCTTGTTGCAAACACTTTGATAACCGCTCTGGAAGAAGTCTTTCTGGACGGCTTTGCGCATCTCCAGCAACATCCCCTCGAGGTTGACTTGATGCCCGCTTTCCACCTGCGTCATGGTCAACTCCATGACCAGTGTCGGTGACCCGTCCTGATCGTTTTTCACTGCACGCTGGCGCGAAACCTTGGACGTTGCATCGTCGGGCACGATGGCTTCGATTTCCCAGCCGATTGGCCAGGTGATCACCGGTGTCTGCGCGTGAACACAGGTCACGGCAGACAGTGAGCCAATCAAGACGAGGGTCGATACACGAAATCGGGACATTGCGCTAAACACTCAGGGGTTGAGCGGTAAAGTCTGAGCTGCGCCCGCCTGTCAGGCAATAGCGGATGCATTGGGTTTGGTGATGTCCCAAGCCTTGCGTATCATTGCTGCCATTCGTTAGCCCCACTTATTTACCGGAGGGCCCATGAGCCTGCACGATTTGAACACCTTCCCTGGCGTCACCGCCCAACCTGATTCCGCGACCCAGAAGTTCGTCTTCAACCACACCATGTTGCGGGTCAAGGACATCACCAAGTCGCTGGACTTCTACACCCGCATCCTGGGTTTCTCGCTGGTTGAAAAGCGCGACTTCCCGGACGCCGAATTCAGCCTGTACTTCCTGGCACTGGTCGATAAAAACCAGATCCCTGCCGACGCTGCCGTGCGCACCGAATGGATGAAGTCGATTCCTGGCATTCTGGAACTGACGCACAACCACGGCACCGAGAACGACGCGGATTTCGCTTACCACAACGGCAACACCGACCCACGTGGGTTTGGCCATATCTGCATTTCGGTGCCGGATATCGTGGCTGCCTGCGAGCGTTTTGAAGCGCTGGGTTGCGATTTCCAGAAGCGCCTGAACGACGGCCGCATGAAGAGCCTGGCGTTCATCAAGGACCCGGATGCTTACTGGGTCGAGATCATTCAGCCAGCGCCGATGTAATCAAAATCAAAAGATGATCGTTCCCACAAAAAACCCCATGATCGCTCATGGGGTTTTTGTGTTTTCAGCGCCGGCGTTTATGCCGGGGCGGACGTGCGGATCAAGTGATCGAATGCGCTGAGCGAAGCCTTGGCGCCCTCGCCCACTGCAATCACAATCTGTTTGTACGGCACCGTGGTCACGTCTCCAGCGGCAAATACACCCGGCATCGATGTCTCGCCTCGAGCATCAACAATGATCTCGCCGCGTGGCGACAGCTCAATGGTGCCTTTGAGCCAATCGGTGTTCGGTAACAGACCGATCTGCACGAAGATGCCTTCCAGGTCGACGGTGCGCAGCTCGTCAGTTTGACGGTCCTTGTAGCGCAAGCCATTGACCTTCTGCCCGTCGCCCGTCACTTCCGTGGTTTGCGCACTGGTGATCACCGTCACGTTGGACAGGCTGTGCAATTTGCGTTGCAGAACGGCGTCGGCGCGCAGTTGCACGTCGAACTCCAGCAGGGTCACGTGAGCGACAATACCCGCCAGATCGATGGCCGCTTCGACGCCGGAGTTGCCGCCGCCAATCACTGCTACGCGCTTACCTTTGAACAGAGGACCGTCACAGTGCGGGCAGTACGCCACGCCTTTGTTGCGGTACTGCTGCTCACCCGGGACGTTCATTTCACGCCACCGCGCACCAGTCGCCAGAATCACGGTCCGCGCTTTCAACGACGCACCGCTGGCGAAGTGGACTTCGTGCAGCTCGCCATTCTTGCCCGGCACCAGTTTGTCGGCACGCTGCAGGTTCATGATGTCGACGTCGTATTGCTTGACGTGTTCTTCCAGCGCCACGGCCAGTTTCGGCCCTTCGGTTTCCTGTACGGAGATGAAGTTTTCGATCGCCATGGTGTCCAGCACCTGCCCACCAAAACGCTCGGCCGCAACACCGGTACGAATGCCTTTACGGGCAGCGTAGATGGCAGCCGAAGCACCGGCAGGACCACCGCCGACCACGAGCACATCGAAGGCTTCTTTGGCGCTGATTTTTTCGGCCTGACGCTCGATACCGCGGGTGTCGATCTTGGCGAGGATTTCTTCCAGGCCCATGCGACCCTGACCGAAGTTCACCCCGTTAAGGTAGATACTTGGCACGGCCATGATCTGGCGCTCATCGACTTCCGCCTGGAACAGCGCGCCGTCGATGGCCACGTGGCGGATGTTCGGATTGAGCACCGCCATCAAGTTCAGCGCCTGGACCACGTCGGGGCAGTTCTGGCAGGACAGCGAGAAGTAGGTCTCGAAGCTGAACTCGCCCTTGATGGAACGGATCTGTTCGATCACTTCAACGCTGGCTTTCGATGGGTGGCCACCCACTTGCAGCAGGGCCAGCACCAACGAGGTAAATTCGTGGCCCATGGGGATGCCGGCGAAACGCAGGCTGATATCGGCACCCGGGCGGTTGATCGAGAACGATGGTTTGCGCGCATCGTCACCGTTGTCGAGCAACGTAATGTGTGTGGAAAGACTGGCAACGTCTTTCAAGAGTTCGAGCATTTCACGGGATTTCGCACCGTCGTCGAGGGAGGCAACGATCTCGATCGGCTGGGTGACCCGTTCCAGGTATGACTTCAACTGGGCTTTTAAAGTGGCGTCCAACATACGGGCGATTTCCTTTTTTGAATTCGTAAAAAAACGCCCGAGCGAATCTCGCCCGGGCGTTTTTGAGGGCGGTGCAGCTTACTTAGGTGCGGGAGACCGCCCTGATGGTGCGTGTCACAGACTTAGATCTTGCCGACCAGGTCCAGGGACGGAGCCAAAGTGGCCTCGCCTTCTTTCCACTTGGCTGGGCAAACCTGGCCTGGGTGAGCAGCGACGTACTGAGCAGCCTTGATTTTGCGCAGCAGTTCGGAAGCGTCACGACCCACACCGCCGTCGTTCAGCTCGACGATTTTGATCTGGCCTTCAGGGTTGATCACGAAAGTGCCACGGTCAGCCAGACCGGCGTCTTCGATCAGTACGTCGAAGTTGCGGGAGATGGCGTGGGTCGGGTCGCCAATCATGGTGTACTGGATTTTGCCAATGGCTGGCGACGTGTTGTGCCAGGCAGCGTGGGCAAAATGGGTGTCGGTGGAAACGCTGTAGATCTCGACGCCCAGCTTCTGGAATGCGTCGTAGTTATCAGCCAGGTCTTCCAGCTCGGTCGGGCAAACAAAAGTGAAGTCGGCTGGGTAGAAGAACACGACAGACCATTTGCCTTTCAGGTCAGCGTCCGACACTTTTACGAAGTCGCCGTTTTTGAATGCGTCAGCTTTGAATGGTTTTACTTGGCTGTTGATGATAGGCATCGATGACTCTCCGTCAGGGGTTGAAAAGTTGATGGAATGAATCCTACCTATTCAATTCCCCGATGGCTCATTGGCAAAGCTCATGCTGCTGATTGGTTTTGGCTATTAGCCGACTGTATTAATAGAAGAAATGGGTATCTAGCGAGGTTCGGTGAGCGCTAAGAGCCAGGAACCAAGAGCCAGGTGCCAGGTGCCAGGTGCCAGAAGCCTGGAGCCTGGAGCCAAGAGCCAAGAGCCAAGAGCCAGGTGCCAGGAGCTGAGCACTTGTGGCGAGGGGATTTATCCCCGTTCGGCGACGTAGTCGTCGCAAAACCAGTGCGCGCGGTATGCCTGATTCACCTGATAACCGGATTTCGGGGTTGCTTCACAAATCAACGAGGCGGTGCGACGTTTCGCTGAATCCCCTCACCACAAGAGCCAGGATCGACAGCTGCTTCAGGGTGATATGCAGCGTCAAGGTGCCAACGGTTTTTCCGTGAGTCGCGTCATGCCTGGAAACGGACTCGCCTCCACATAACGCATGGCTGACTTCATGTCCTTCCAGCCGACATAACTCATCAGCGACTTCAAATCCCATCCGCTCTGATGTGCCCACGTAGCAAATCCGCGTCGCAGCGAATGGCTGGTGTAATGCTCGGCAGAAATGCCTGCGCGCTCCAGCGCCTGACGCAGCAGCGGGATCACGCTGTTAGGGTGCAGGCCCGCCTCGCTCAAATGCCCCCAACGGTCAATCCCCCGAAACACCGGCCCCCGCACCAGCGCGGCTTCGGTGATCCACTCGATATAGGCCTGCACGGGACACAAACGCTGCAGCGCTGGCGTTTGGTACGTCTTGCCAAGATTTTCGCGGTCACCCTTGGTGCGAGGCAGGTAAAGGCTGATGCCGGTGCCGGCGCTCGCTTGAACGTGCTCGATCTGGATTCGGCACAGCTCATCGCTGCGAAAACCACGCCAGAAGCCCATCAGGATCAGCGCCGTATCGCGTCGGGCCCTAAGCAGTGCCGATTGATCGTGCTCAGATTTAGCGGTCTGCGCTTCCTGCTCCAGCCAGGCAATCACTTGCTCAAGATGCTGCAACTGCAAAGGCTCGGCCTGTTTCTCCTGAGCCGGATGAAGCGCACGGATGCCCTTGAACACTTTGCGCACGACAGGCGCCTTGGTGGGATCGGCGAAGCCCTGGCTGTTGTGCCATTGCGCAAGCGCCGATAAACGCAGCTTCAACGTATTGATCGACAACACACCGGCATGCGCCACCAGATAACGCGCGACGCTGTCTGCAGTCGCAGGCAGGAAGCCGCCCCAACTGACCTCAAAGTGTTCGATGGCCGCGCGATAGCTGCGACGGGTGTTGTCCCGTGTGGCGGCTTGCAGGTATCGATCGAGATCACTCATGGAAATGGCCTTGCGCAGAGCCTGTGGGAGCATCGCTTGCTCCTACGGGGGTTGGTGTACGGAAATAGCGGTGAAAACGCGTCAAAAATGCGCTGACACGGGATAATACCAGTATATCCCGCATCATAAAGTTACCTTATTTAACTTTATGACCAGCGTGGTACACTGTCGTTTTTAGTGGTACGTACCACAGTACGAAATCGTAGGAGAGCGCATGGCTCGCGGCGGCATCAATAAAGCAGTGGTTCAAACGGCACGCCTGGCAATCCTTGCCCGGGGCGAGCATCCCAGCATCGACGCGGTACGTATCGAGATGGGCAATACCGGTTCTAAAACCACGATTCATCGGTATCTGAAAGAGCTGGATGACGGCGTAGAACCCACAGAAACCCCATCCGAACCCATCGATGATGAGCTGACTGCGCTGGTTTCTCGCCTTGCGCAGCGCCTCAAAGAACAGGCCCAGGAGCCCATCGACCAGGCTCGTGCCCAGTTCGATCAGCAAAAGACCGCGCTGGATGCGCAGTTGGCGCAGGCACAGGAAGCCAACACCGAATTGCATCATCAGTACGAGATTCAGACGCTCGCACTGACACAGGAATCGGACACGCTGCAGAACACTGTCGCCCTGCTGCAAACCGAACACACCCGCAATGCCGGGCTGAACCAGGCACTGGCCGATTTCGAATTAAGGTTGCAAGACAAGGATGAGCAGATCCGCTCCCTTGAAGAGAAACACCTGCACGCCCGGGACGCTCTGGAGCACTACCGCAACGCGGTCAAAGAGCAACGCGAGCAGGAGCAGCGACGCCACGAAGGACAGGTGCAACAGGTGCAGATGGAGTTGCGTCAGGCGCAGCAAAGCGCACTGGTACGTCAGGACGAAATCACGCAACTGCACCGCGACAATGAGCGCCTGCTGACGGAAAACCGCGGAACGTTGCGCGAATTGAGCCTGCTGCAGGACCAGCTCAAGCAAACGCACAGCCGGCAGGATCAGTTGCTCGAACAGGTCAACCGGATCGACACCGAACGCACCCTCCTCCAAGAACGCTTGCGTGCAGCACTGCTGGAAAGCCAGTCACTCAAACAGAGCGTCGAGGAGCAGTCGCAGGCGAACAAGATGCTGGAGATTGAATTGCTCAAGACTCAGGCGAGTCTCGATGAGCGCGTGCGACTGGCGGCTGTCGTTGCGACAGCGCCAGCCACAGCGGAGGCCGATTAACCCGCGACAGGCGTTCGCATGGTGACAAACTCTTCGGCGGCAGTCGGGTGCACCCCGATGGTGTCGTCGAAGTCACGCTTGGTGGCGCCCGCCTTCAGGGCGATTGCCAGGCCCTGGACGATTTCACCCGCGTCCGGACCGACCATGTGACATCCCAGCACCTTGTCGGTCTTGGCATCCACCACCAGTTTCATCAGGGTGCGCTCCTGGCATTCGGTCAGGGTCAGTTTCATCGGACGGAAACGGCTTTCGTAGATCACCACGTCGTGTCCGGCGTCCCGCGCCTCTTCCTCGGTCAAACCGACAGTGCCGATGTTCGGCAAGCTGAACACTGCCGTCGGGATCATTTTGTAATCCACCGGACGATAGTGCTCAGGCTTGAACAGGCGACGCGCAACGGCCATGCCTTCCGCAAGCGCGACGGGGGTCAGTTGCACTCGACCAATTACATCGCCCAGCGCCAGTATCGAAGGCTCTGCCGTCTGATACTGTTCGTCGACTTCGACAAAGCCTTTCTTGTCCAGTTTGACGCCGGTGTTTTCCAGCCCCAGGTTGTCCAGCATCGGACGTCGACCCGTCGCGTAGAAAATACAGTCGGCGTGCAGCTCGCGACCGTCCTTGAGGGTCGCTTTCAGGCTGCCGTCGGACTGCTTGTCGATACGCTCGATGTCGGCATTGAATTGCAGATTCATGCCGCGCTTGGTCAGCTCTTCCTGCAAATGCTTGCGCACCGAACCGTCGAAACCGCGCAAGAACAGATCGCCGCGATAGAGCAATGTCGTCTCGGCGCCCAGCCCCTGGAAAATCCCGGCAAATTCAACCGCAATGTACCCGCCACCAACGACCAGCACACGCTTGGGCAACTCTTTCAGGAAGAACGCCTGATTGGAGCTGATCGCATGTTCATGCCCTGGGATTTCCGGGATCTGCGGCCAGCCACCGGTTGCAATCAGGATGTTTTTTGCGGTATGGCGCGCGCCATTGATCTCGACGGTATGGGGATCGACGATCTTGGCGTGGCCTTCATGCAAGGTCACGCCACTGTTTACCAGCAGGTTGCGGTAAATCCCGTTCAGGCGATTGATCTCGCGATCCTTGTTGGCGATCAGCGTCGCCCAATCGAAATCAGCCTCGCCCAGTGTCCAGCCAAATCCGGACGATTGCTCGAAGTCATCGGCAAAATGCGCGCCGTAGACCAGCAATTTCTTCGGCACACAGCCGACGTTTACACAGGTGCCACCCAGATAGCGGCTTTCAGCCACTGCCACTTTCGCGCCAAATCCCGCCGCAAAACGCGCAGCACGCACACCGCCGGAACCGGCACCAATCACATAAAGGTCAAAATCGTAGGCCATCTTCAATCTCCTCGGCAGGCCAACAGCATACCCGCAGACGCCGGGCGGGCAAGCGCAATACACGATTTTGGAACGGACCTGACCGACAAAAGCCGGAGACCCCCTGTAGCAGCTGGCGCAGCCTGCGTTGGGGCGCGAAGCGGCCCTGATTTTCAAGCCGACATCAAAGCATCCCGCAAAAGCGACCGCTTCGCAGTCGGACGCAGCCTTCGGCAGCTGCTACAGGTAAAGCATTCGGTATTGGCTGAACATGAAAAAGCCACCCAAAGGTGGCTTTTTCAATACAAGCAGGTCAGGCGCTATTAGTAGGCCTTGCCAGTCTTGTAGAAGTTCTCGAAGCAGAAGTTGGTCGCGTCGATGTAGCCTTCAGCGCCACCGCAGTCAAAACGCTTGCCTTTGAACTTGTAGGCCATCACACAGCCGTTCTGCGCCTGTTTCATCAGCGCGTCGGTGATCTGGATTTCACCGCCCTTGCCTGGCTCGGTCTGCTCGATCAGGTCGAAGATGTCCGGTGTCAGGATGTAGCGACCGATAATGGCCAGGTTCGACGGCGCGTCTTCAGGCTTTGGTTTTTCAACCATGCTGTGAACGCGGTAGATGTCGTCGCGGATCATCTCGCCGGCAATCACACCGTACTTGTGAGTCTCTTGCGGATCGACTTCCTGGATGGCGACGATCGAGCAGCGGAATTGCTTGTACAGCTTGACCATCTGGGTCAGCACGCCGTCACCTTCAAGGTTGACGCACAAGTCATCCGCAAGCACCACGGCGAACGGTTCGTCGCCGATCAGCGGACGACCGGTCAGGATGGCGTGGCCCAGGCCTTTCATTTCGGTCTGGCGAGTGTAGGAGAACGAGCAGTTGTCGAGCAGTTTGCGGATACCGACCAGGTATTTTTCCTTGTCGGTGCCTTTGATCTGGTTTTCCAGCTCGTAGCTGATATCGAAGTGGTCTTCCAGTGCGCGTTTGCCGCGACCGGTCACGATGGAAATTTCGGTCAACCCAGCGTCCAGGGCTTCTTCAACGCCGTACTGGATCAGTGGCTTGTTTACCACCGGCAGCATTTCTTTGGGCATGGCTTTAGTCGCTGGCAGGAAGCGAGTACCGTAACCGGCTGCTGGGAACAAGCATTTCTTGATCATAAAAGTCCTTGTAAGGGCTGTGTGTACGAGTTTCGGCGCAGTCTAATCAGGCGGCGGGCACCTTACAATGCCCCGCGCTGGCTAACCGATGCCATCATAGAGAAATATTCTCTCGGATAGTTCCGCAAACCGGTTTCGTAGATTGCGCCGGCTCCTATAGATAGCAGAGATCGTCCGTCCTGCCTGTACCGGCAATCGGGCAGGCGTCGGATCACCATACGCTGATCGGCACCACCTTAGGGCATTTGGCGCTATCATTGCGCATTGAACCAAGCCAACGAGGCAGATAGATGTCGGAAGCAAAAAGCGTCAACGGGTTCCTGATCAATCAGGCGAAGGACGGACAATGGTGGGTGGCTGGCGCTACTGGCGAGAGTATTGCCGGGCCGTTCCCGACCGAAGCCAGCGCGATTGAAGTGGCATCAGTGTTGCAACTCGAACACCCGCCCACCAAGCGACGCGGTAAAGACAAGACCTGATTTGAACTTATTCGTGACAGAAGCCCTGCACTGTGCAGGGCTTTTTTGTGATGATCCGCAACGAAGTGGCCTTTCGCTATAACCTTTTGATGCCAGCGCTGTCACAGGCTTAGCCCCATTATCCTGACGACGACAACGACATGAATAAATTCTTACCCCTGATCGCACTATTGGCCCTTGGCGGCTGCGCAACATCCGAAACAACCTACCTGAACAACGGGGAACAAGGGCTTGCGATCGATTGCTCCGGGGAAGCCAATTCCTGGGCAACGTGTTACGAGAAAGCCGATGCATCGTGCGCCGGTACCGGCTATCGAATCGTAGGCACTGACGGCACACCTTCACTCAAGGAAAGCGACAAGACCTTGGGCGTCGATGTCGGCAACTTCAAAAACCGCAGTGTCGTGGTGGTGTGCAAGTAAGGCCCCTGCCCTACATGTGGATTTCGGCGAATTTGATTCCGAGACCTCGAACGGTCTCGATCAAATCGTCGAGACGACTGAAGGATTCGACTTCGTCGTTTTCATCGACCAGAAAGTAGCTACGCCCCTCGCTTTTCTTGAAAAAAACGATCCACTCCCCTGAATTGGCCGGGTTCTGAATCACATGCGTGGCAGAAATCAGGCCCTCTGCATGACGTTCCCGTACCTGCTCTCTTTTCATTACTCGACTCCAGAAATGACAATGCCGCCAAAGCGTTGCTTTGACGGCATCTATGCGTGCGGACTGTAGTTTATCAGCCCGATATGCAGGCCGTGGCGGCATTTCGAACATCCCATGGGCGCAACGGCACATTGGAAATGCGCTCGTGCAGCTTGATGCTGCTGCCCGTTGAGCGATCTTCGATATCAAACACCGCGGCCGGCCCAGAGGTCAGCTTTTGCGGAACGATCACTCGGACACCGTCCTTGTGCGGTTCGATTTGCAGAGCGCCCCGGCTACTGGCCAGCTTCTCGGTCAGGCACTGCGCATACTCCTGGGGCTTCTTGCCTGAGATTACGCTCATGGTCGGCAACGTTTCATTGATCTCCGAAACACTTGCGCAACCACCGATCGACAACGCCAATGGCAAAACCAACACACCCCACTTCATACAAAACCTCCGATAAAGAGCCTCCGACAGCACAAATGCCGTTTTTCTCCGAGGCTCACTGCGTTTATCGCTCATGGATCTCCAAATAACCGGTTTAATTGTCAAAGTGGACCACGGCGGCCGGATAATAACCTGTTCGGGCTGATAAACTGCGCCCATCGCCCAAGCTATCGTTTTGATTTTGTAGAAAAAGCCCTTCTGGAGGCGCCTCATGAAATTTATCCACCAGCGCGAGCACCTCAACGAAGACGACATCGTCGTCATTCAATGCTCCCAAACCTGCAACATCCGCTTGATGAACGACGCCAACTTTCGCAGCTTCAAAAATGGTGGCCGTCATACGTATCACGGCGGAGCGTTTGACACTTTCCCGGCGCGAATTACTGCACCGAGTACCGGTTTCTGGAACATCACGATCGACACGGTCAGCAACCGGGCTATCAGCGTGACCCGCAAACCGACCCTGACACACTCGATCAAGATCATCCGCCGCTCCAACTCGAAACTGAGTTGAGTAACGCTCCTACATGAAGACAGCAGGAATGACCGTGGCCCAAACGACCAAATACGTCATCAAATACAAACTCAACGGCGAACGTCGATTCGAGTTTGCACAGCTCGAAAACGGCACGACAGAAGAAGCCAAGGCTGCGCTGGATGTGATTCACGGCCAAGGCGACGACGTGATCAGCGAAATTAGCGTGAGCAAAGCGCTGTAGGAGCAATGCGACCGGCGCCTGCCAGAGTTCGACCGCAAGCGCCGGAGTGATTCCGCCGCAGGCCCGTCCCAGACTGTCACCTTTAACCCTGCGTTAAGGAGTCAGGACATGTTTGATGAGCGTTCGCTCGATGGATTCGACTGGGACAGTCTGCAACAGCAACTCGACCAGGATAGCTGCGCCGTCATCAAGTCGTTGTTGAGTGATGAGGATTGCGTGGATATCAGCGCGATGTATTCGCAATTCGAGCCATTCCGCTCTCAAGTGATGATGGCTCGCCATGGCTTTGGCCGTGGCGAGTACAAGTACTTCAAGTATCCACTGCCTGAACTCGTCAGCCGCTTGCGTCGCGCGCTCTACCCTCGTCTGGTGGCGATCGCCAATCGCTGGTACGAATGCATGGACCTGCCCACCCGATTCCCCGATCAACATGAAGCGTTTATTCAGCGCTGCCATGCCGCTGGTCAGGAACGTCCGACACCCTTATTGCTGCAGTACGGTCCTCAAGACTACAACTGCCTGCACCAGGACCTGTACGGTGAACACGTTTTCCCGCTGCAAGTGGCGATTCTTCTGTCAGAACCGGATGAAGACTTCACAGGAGGCGAGTTCGTGCTGACCGAACAGCGCCCACGAATGCAGTCGCGCCCGCAAGTCATCGGTCTGAAAAAAGGCGACGGGGTCATCTTTGCGGTCAATCAACGTCCGGTCAAAGGCATCCGCGGTTACTACCGCGTTACCCTGCGCCATGGCGTGAGTCGTCTGCACACTGGAAAGCGGCACACCTTGGGCATCATCTTTCACGACGCGTTATGAGCCATGAACCCGACTACTTTAGACATGTTCGCCAACCTCGAACCCGAGCAACATTCCAGGCGCGAGCAGATGGGGAAACAGTCCTACGTGCTCAGGGGCTTCGCCCTGCCCTGGCTGGATCGATTACTGCCTGAACTCGAGGCGGTGCTGAAGGCTGCGCCATTTCGGCAGATGGTCACGCCGGGCGGGTTCACCATGTCGGCAGCCATGAGCAGTTGCGGCACCTGGGGCTGGACGACCGACCGCAGTGGCTATCGCTATACCCGACAAGACCCGCTAAGTGGCGAGCCTTGGCCGGACATGCCCGAGGTGTTTTTTCATCTGGCCGAGGCAGCAGCGCGAGAGGCCGGATTTGAAGCGTTCGTGCCTGATTCCTGCTTGATCAATCGCTACGTTCCCGGTGCAAAAATGTCCTTGCACCAGGACAAGAACGAAACGTCCTACAACGCGCCCATTGTCTCGGTGTCCCTGGGGTTGCCGGCGATGTTCCTGTTCGGCGGATTTGAACGCAGCGATAAATGCCAACGAGTGCCGCTGTTGCATGGCGATATTGTGGTTTGGGGCGGTGTCGACCGTTTGCGATATCACGGCGTTTTGCCTATCAAGGAAGGTCAGCACCCGCGACTGGGCGAACAACGGATCAACTTCACGTTTCGTACCGCCCGATGAACATCCGAATTCAACCGCAAGCACCGGAGTGTGGTGAACGGGTGCAGGACTTAGTCTGAATGAAACGTCGCAACGGAAATGACGCAATGACCACTCATTCGACCAGGATCACCATCGAGAACGACCCGCGCTGGGCCGCCGTGGTTGCACGCGACCCGCGTGCGGACGGGCAATTCGTGTACGCGGTCAAAACCACCGGCGTCTATTGCCGGCCCAGCAGTCTGGCGCGTTTGCCCAACCCGCAAAATGTCGAATTCTTCGACACCGCCGAACTGGCCCAGGCCGCGGGATATCGCCCCAGCAAACGCGCAGCAAAAGATCAGAGTGAGATCGCCGCGCAGCATGCGGCCACGGTCGCCGCTGCCTGCCGGCAGATCGAAGAGGCCGAGGAGCTACCGGCGCTCAGTGACCTGGCGTTAGCGGCAGGGCTCAGCAGCTTTCACTTCCACCGGGTGTTCAAGACCGTGACCGGGCTGACGCCCAGGGAGTACGCCCGCGCACATCGATCTCGCAAAGTGCGCGAGCATCTGGGCAATGGCGGCTCGGTCACTGATGCGTTGTACGACGCCGGCTTCAATTCCAATAGCCGGTTTTACGAAGTGGCGGACCATGTGCTGGGCATGAAACCCGCTGATTACCGAGCCGCCGGCCAAAACAACGACATCAGGTTTGCCGTCGGCCAGTGTTCGCTGGGGGCGATCCTGGTGGCGCAAAGTGAACGCGGCGTTTGCGCGATCCTGCTGGGCGATGATCCGCATCAACTGGTCTGCGATCTGCAGGACAAATTCCGTAGAGCCAATCTGATTGGCGCTGATCACGCGTTCGAGCAACTGATCGCCAAGGTGGTTGGCTTTATCGAGGCCCCGGCGCTGGGCCTGGACTTGCCGCTGGATCTGCGCGGTACCGCGTTTCAGGAGCGGGTCTGGCTGGCATTGCGCGAGATTCCTGTAGGCAGTACGGCCAGCTATGCCGAAATCGCGCAGCGTATCGGTGCGCCGAAATCCTACCGCGCCGTGGCTCAAGCCTGTGGGGCTAACAGCCTGGCGGTGGCGATTCCTTGCCACCGGGTTGTGCGCAGCGATGGCGATCTTTCAGGGTATCGCTGGGGGGTTGAGCGCAAGCGGCAATTGTTGGAGCGTGAGGGGCGTTAGGTTTTCAAGATCAAAAGATCGCAGCCTCGTTTCACTCGACAGTTCCTACAAGGGTTATGCGCGCACCTGTAGGAACTGTCGAGTGAAACGAGGCTGCGATCTTTTAAATTTAGCGATTAACGTCCACCACCACTCTCCCCCGCAACTGACCCGCCAGCAACCGTGGTGCGGCCTCGATGACCTCGTTCAATCCGATCTCGTGGCTGATCAGCGGCAACAATGCGACGTCCAGATCCCGCGCCAGGCGATCCCAGGCCAGCACACGCCTGGCTTTTGGCTGGGTCACGCTATTGATACCGGCCAGGGTGACGCCGCGCAAAATGAAAGGGGCAACAGATGCCGGGAAATCCATCCCTTGTGCCAGCCCGCACGCTGCAACGGTTCCGTTGGATTTTGTGGCGGCGCAGGCGTTGGCCAGGGTATGGCTGCCAACGGAATCGATGACCGCCGCCCAGCGTTCCTTGGCCAACGGCTTGCCCGGCTCGGACAATGTGCCACGATCAATGATGTCACTGGCACCCAATTGCTTGAGGTACTCATGCTCGGAAGTCCGGCCCGTGGACGCGACCACCCGATAGCCCAGCTTGCTCAGCAATGCGATGGCGAAACTGCCTACGCCTCCGTTGGCACCCGTGACCAGTACTTCGCCCTGTTCCGGCGTCACACCGTTGTGTTCCAGCGCCAGGATACTCAACATCGCCGTGTAGCCCGCCGTGCCAATGGCCATCGCCTGGGCCGCTGTGAACGCCTCGGGCAACGGAATCAGCCAGTCGCCGTTCAGGCGCGCTTTTTGTGCCAATCCACCCCAGTGCCCTTCACCCACACCCCAGCCATTGAGTAAGACGTTATCCCCGACTTTGTAGTCCGGATGCTCGCTGCTTTCGACAGTACCGGCCAGATCGATTCCCGGCACCATCGGGAATTTTCGCACCACCGGGCTGCTACCGGTAATCGCCAGGCCATCCTTGAAGTTCAGCGTGCTGTACGCCACGCGCACCGTCACATTGCCTTCGGGCAATTGATCGTCATTGATCGCTTGCAGTGTGGCCTGGTAACCGCTGTCATCTTTGTTGATCAGAATGCCGTTGAACATTGATGCCTCCTGAGAAAACTTGCAGAGTGGGTGCCGTTCAAATAGCACTTGGCACTGTGTTGCCCTACCCGACTTTAAGCCAATCCGGGTTTGATGGGGCGGGCGATGGGTTGGGCTGGCCTTGCGTCAGGCATTAAGATACACATTTAGCTCCACTGCCCTGTCCTGTTATTTCGCCGGAGAGCACACCCAATGAGCCAATGGCCAGACACGCGCATTCTCGACCTGTTAGGGATCGAACTGCCCATCATTCAGGCCCCCATGGCCGGTGCGACCGGCTCGGCCATGGTCATCGCCGCCAGCAACGCCGGTGGCCTGGGCTCGATGCCCGCCGCCATGCTGAGTACCGATCAGTTGCGTGAGGAACTGACGACCATTCGCCAGCAGACCCCGCGGCCGTTCAGCGTCAACTTCTTCTGCCATCAACCTCCCGCACCAGATGACCAGCGTACCCGTGACTGGAAGAACCTGCTGGAACCGTACTATCGCGAGTTGGGTGTCGACTTCGACGCACCGACGCCGGTGTCCAATCGCGCGCCCTTCGATAACGCCACCTGTGAAGTGATCGAAGCGCTCCGTCCTCCTGTGGTGAGTTTTCATTTCGGCCTACCCGAAAAATCCTTGCTGGACCGGGTCAAGGCGACCGGCGCGAAAGTGCTGTCTTCGGCCACCACCGTCGAAGAAGCCATATGGCTTGAGCGTCACGGCTGTGATGCGATCATCGCCATGGGCTATGAAGCCGGCGGCCATCGCGGGATGTTCCTGAGCGATGATCTCAACAGCCAGGTGGGCACCTTCGCGCTCGTGCCACAGATTGTCGACGCGGTGACTGTGCCGGTGATTGCAGCAGGCGGCATCAGCGACGCTCGCGGTGTCGCGGCGGCTTTTCTGCTGGGCGCGTCGGCGGTGCAGGTCGGCACCGCATACTTGTTTACGCCGGAAGCCAAGGTCAGCGCGTCACACCACAAGGCGCTGCGAACGGCCAAAGAAAGTGAAACCGCCGTCACCAATATTTTCACGGGGCGCCCGGCGCGGGGAATTCTCAATAGGGTGATGCGCGAACTCGGGCCGATCAGCAACACAGCGCCGGCCTTCCCACTTGCGGGTGGCGCTTTGATGCCGTTGCGGGCCAAAGGAGAAGCGGATTTCAGTAACCTGTGGGCGGGTCAGGCTTTCACCCTCGGAGTGGAGTTGACCACCGCAGAGCTGACCCGGCGATTGGCGGAAGAAGGCCTGGCGAAGTTGATTCGTTAGGTCAGGCAACACCTCGACCCGTGTAGCGGCTGGCGAAGCCTGCGTTCGCCTCTGTTGTGGCGAGGGGATTTATCCCCGTTGGGTCACGCAGTGGCCCCAAATTTTTACGACTGCTGCGCAGCCGAACGGGGATAAATCCCCTCGCCACAACAGAGGCGAACGCAGGCTTCGCCAGCTGCTATACGGTTTATCGCCAATCAGATGTATACAATCCCGTTCCGTTTGCAGGCATTTCGCTATATATTTCGCTACATAGCGTTTACCCACCTCGCTGTCCTGCCAACTACGGAGCCGTTTCATGACCCTATGCGCCTCACGTTTTGCCCCCACAGCCCTTGCCAGCCTGATCGCGGTATTCGCCTTCGGCTCTGCCCAGGCTGACGAAGTTCAGGTGGCCGTCGCGGCCAACTTCACCGCGCCGATTCAGGCCATTGCCGCTGATTTCGAAAAGGACACCGGGCACAAACTAGTGGCTGCTTATGGTGCGACGGGTCAGTTCTACACCCAGATCAAGAATGGTGCGCCGTTCGAGGTGTTCCTCTCGGCAGACGACACCACCCCGCAAAAACTGGAAACCGAAGGCGATACGGTCAAGGGCTCGCGCTTCACTTACGCCATCGGCACGCTGGCGCTGTGGTCGGCCAAGGAAGGTTACGTCGACAGCAAAGGCAAAGTGTTGAGCGACAACCAGTATCAGCACCTGTCCATCGCTAACCCGAAAACGGCGCCTTACGGACTGGCGGCCACCCAGGTGTTGGCCAGACTGGGCCTGACCGACCAGGTTAAAGGCAAGATCGTTGAAGGCCAGAACATCACTCAGGCCTATCAGTTCGTCTCCACCGGCAACGCCGAACTGGGCTTCGTCGCCCTTTCACAGATCTACAAGGACGGCAAAATCACGGGTGGTTCGGCCTGGATTGTTCCGGCCGACATGCACGACCCGATCAAGCAGGACGCGGTGATCCTCAACAAAGGCAAGGACAACCCGGCCGCCAAGGCGCTGGTTGAATACCTCAAAGGTCCAAAAGCCGCCGCTCTCATCAAGTCCTACGGTTACCAACTCTAAATGACGCTATCGAGTGCCGACTTCGCCGCGATCTGGCTGACCCTGAAACTCGCGTCGCTGACGACGGTTATCCTGCTGGTGATCGGCACTCCGATCGCGTTATGGCTGTCGCGCACCTCGTTCTGGTTGCGCGGACCGGTCGGGGCGATCGTCGCCCTGCCTTTGGTCCTGCCGCCCACGGTGATTGGCTTTTACTTGTTACTGGCACTCGGCCCACACGGGTTTATCGGCCAGTTCACCCAGTCACTTGGTCTCGGCACCCTCACCTTCAGTTTTTCAGGGTTGGTCATCGGCTCAGTGCTCTACTCGATGCCCTTCGTGGTTCAGCCGCTGCAAAACGCTTTTTCTGCCATCGGCACCCGCCCACTGGAAGTCGCTGCAACGTTGCGCGCCAATCCCTGGGACACGTTTTTCAGCGTGATCCTGCCCCTGGCGCGACCCGGCTTCATCACGGCGGCGATACTCGGTTTTGCTCACACCGTGGGTGAATTTGGCGTGGTGCTGATGATCGGTGGCAACATTCCGGACAAGACCCGAGTGGTCTCAGTGCAGATTTACGATCACGTCGAGGCCATGGAATACGCCCAGGCCCATTGGTTGGCCGGTGCCATGTTGGTCTTCTCTTTTGCCGTGTTGCTGGCGCTGTATTCCAGCCGCAAAACCAAAACGGGCTGGAGCTGACCGATGATTCATACGCGCCTTAAACTCAGTTATTCCGGGTTCGCTCTGGACGTGGACCTGCAGTTGCCGGGTCGTGGCGTCACCGCGCTGTATGGGCACTCCGGCTCCGGCAAGACCACCTGCTTGCGCTGCATCGCCGGCCTGGAAAAAGCCGATCTGGGGTTTATCCAGGTCAACGATGAAGTCTGGCAGGACAGCGAAAAGCACCTCTTCGTCCCGCCGCATAAACGCGCGCTGGGCTATGTTTTCCAGGAAGCCAGCCTGTTTCCTCACCTGTCAGTGCTGGCCAATCTGGAGTTTGGCCTCAAACGAATCCCGAAAGCACAACGCCGGGTCGACATGGCCCACGCTACCGAACTGCTCGGGATCGGCCATCTGCTGGACCGGCATCCCCAGCATCTGTCAGGCGGCGAACGTCAGCGCATCGGCATCGCTCGTGCTCTGCTCACCAGTCCGAAATTGTTGCTGATGGACGAGCCGCTGGCAGCGCTCGACAGTCAGCGAAAAAACGAAATCCTGCCTTACTTGCAACGGTTGCACGATGAGCTGGACATCCCGGTTTTGTACGTCAGCCATTCTCAGGATGAAGTGGCGCGGCTGGCCGACCACATCGTTTTACTCAACGACGGTAAAGCGCTGGCCAGCGGCCCGATTGGTGAAACCCTCGCGCGCCTGGACCTGCCGCTGGCGATGGGCGGTGACGCCGGCGTGGTGATCGAAGGCCATGTCAGTGCCTATGACGCTGACTACCAACTGCTGACGTTGCAACTGCCGAACACCGACATGAGCATTCGCGTGGCCCACGCGCCCATGACCCAAGGTCAGGCGTTGCGCTGCAAAGTTCACGCACGGGATGTCAGCCTGAGCCTGCAGAGTGTCGAGCAAAGCAGCATCCTCAATCGCCTGCCCGTCACGGTGATCAGTGAAATGGGTGCGGACAACGCCGCTCACGTGCTGGTGCGCCTGGACGCCGCGGGCACACCCTTGCTGGCACGCATTACGCGTTTTTCCCGAGACCAACTGGCCATACACCCGGGCCAGCAACTCTGGGCGCAGATCAAGGCGGTGGCCGTGCTGGCGTAAATCCGCTGGCACGACTGCAAAAGTGCGCGGTCAATGGCTGTAACGGCCCCTGATTTGCGCCAAGGAAAACCGCCATGCCCGATACCGCGTTGCCTGATGTGCTGCCACCGGACCTGCATTATGTCGATGACACGCAGCCTGGAATCACGCGCAAGAAATTGCGCGGCAAGTTCTGTTATTTCGATCCTTCAGGTCAGCGCATCACTGACCCGGATGAAATCAAACGCATCAATGCCCTCGCCGTCCCACCGGCCTACATTGATGTGTGGATTTGCGCCGATCCGCGTGGCCATCTGCAAGCCACCGGGCGCGATGCACGCGGGCGTAAGCAATACCGTTACCACGCGCGCTGGCGCGAAGTACGCGACGCAGATAAATACTCACGCCTGAGGGATTTCGGACGGGCCCTGCCGAAACTGCGCAAACAGCTAGAGGCGTTGCTGGAGGCTCCAGGCTTCAGTCGCGAGAAAGTCATGGCCACTGTGATTACCTTGCTTGACGCCACTCTGATCAGGGTCGGCAATACCCAATACGCTCGTGACAACCGTTCGTATGGCCTCACCACCCTGCGCAGCCGTCACGTTGAGGTCAATGGCAGTGCCATCCTGTTTCAATTCCGCGGCAAAAGCGGCGTTGAACACCAGATCACGGTGAAAGACCGGCGCCTGGCTCGGATCATCAAGCGTTGCCTGGAGATTCCCGGGCAAAATCTGTTCCAGTACCTGGACGAAAACGGCGAACGCCATACCGTCAGCTCCTCCGACATCAACGCCTATCTGCAATCCCTCACTGGCGCAGATTTCACCGCCAAGGATTACCGCACCTGGGCCGGCAGCGCGCTGGCGTTGTCGGTGTTGCGCGAATTGCACTGGGAGCCGGAATCGGATGCCAAGCGGCATGTGGTGGAGATGGTGAAGAACGTCGCCAAACAGCTGGGCAACACCCCTGCGGTCTGCCGCAAGTGCTACATCCATCCAGCGGTGCTGGACGGATTTCTGCTGGGTGCGCTGGCCGAACTGCCGAAACCCAGGACGCGCAAAGGACTGCGGGCTGAGGAAGTCGGGCTGGCGATGTTTCTGGAGCAAATGGTCGAAGCTGCTCAGAACGCTGAACTTCGGTAACACACCCTGTGGCAGCAAAGCTTGCTCGCGAAAGCGGTGTATCAATGAACTCTTTTTAACTGACATACCACCATCGCGAGCACGCTTTGCTCCTACAGGAATCTTGAACGATGCTGAATCCTCGTCTAGGCTAGCCGCCTTCTCCTTCCCTCCAGGATGACTTTCGACGTGAACAACTAAGCCTTCCAAAAAATGTTTCCACGACAAGCTGCCAACGGCGCTTGTTGGTCTTTTCGACATTTTCCGGAGGTGCCTATGACTCACGTCACGCGTCCGCCTGCACTCGTCTCACTGAACCATCTGGGTTTCAAGTTCGCCAATGGCGAAACTGTTTTCGACGCCTTGACCCTGAGCTTCGACCGCGTTCATACAGCCATCGTCGGCCGAAATGGCATTGGCAAAAGCGTGCTTGCCCGCTTGATTGCCGGACAACTCAAACCCACCTCAGGAACACTGGATGTCCAGGCTGAGGTGGGGTATGTGCCGCAAACATTTTCGCTACACGTCGAGCAAACGGTCGCCCAGGTGACGGGCACTGCAGACTCGCTGATGGCGTTGTCGCGTGTGCGTCTGGGAATTGCCTCGAATGAAGATCTCGAGACCCTGGCTGAACGCTGGGATGTGGCTGACCGGCTGCGCTCGCAGCTGGACGAAGCAGGGCTTTTCGACGTTCGGCACGACACCCCGACTCACCTCCTGAGCGGCGGACAACAAGCGCGGATCGCCTTGATCGGCGCGTTTCTCGGGCAGGCGCAATTGCTGGTGCTGGATGAGCCCACTAATCATCTGGACACGGAAGGACGTCAGTGGCTGAAGCGCAAACTTGCACAATGGCGCGGCGGGTTGATTGTTGTCAGCCATGATCGACAGCTGCTCAATCAGGTTGATCGAATCGTCGAACTCACGCCGCTTGGATCAAACGTCTTTGGCGGCAACCATGAGGCGTTCCGGGCCCAACGAGCGATCGACCAAGCGGCGAGCCGTGCGACGCTTGATCGGGCACGCACTGATCGCAAGCGGGAACGGGTTCGTTTGCAGCGTGAGCACGACACGGTTCAGCGACACGCTGCCTGCGCCCGTAAAAAGGCTGAAAGCGCCAACGTATCGGGATTCGAACGCGCAAAAATGAAGGGCGCGGCCATGGATGCGATGGGGCCCATTCACCGGGCACATAAAGCCCGCAAAAACCTGCTCGATGTTCGGGTATCCGATGCCAACGCCAGAACACTGCTCGATGAGCCCGTGATGGTGTACTTGCCCGGCACGCTGATCCCGACGACCAGGCAAGTACTGACGCTGGTTGACGTGCAGCTGCCTTGGCAGCCAGCAGACGCAGCGCCTTTAAGCCTTTCGCTCGCGGGGCCCGTGCGCATCGTTGTGAGTGGCCCGAACGGTTGCGGCAAGTCGACTTTGTTACGGATGCTCGCGGGGGAAGTCGAGCCAGTCAGTGGACAGTGCAGTACTCACGTTCCCTGCGCTTTTCTGGATCAGCAACTGGCGTTACTGGATGATCAGCGTTCCATCCTGGAACAACTGGCGCTGTTGGATACACCACTGACAGAAGGCACGTTGCGTAGCCATCTGGCACATCTACACCTGGGCGCCAACCACGTCACCCAACCGAGCGGGTTACTCAGCGGCGGCGAACGCTTGAAGGCTGCGATCGCTATTGCGCTGTGGCGGCAAACACCCGCGCAACTGCTGCTGCTCGATGAGCCGAGCAATCACCTCGACCTGGAATCCATATCAGCCTTTGAAACAGCGTTGCAGGCATTTCCCGGAGCAATCGTCGCGGTCTCTCACGATCAGCATTTTCTCGCCGCATTGGCACCGACTCATACCCTCAAGTGGCAGCCGGAAGGTTGGCATTTATCGACGATGGATGACTGCGATCAGACGAACTGAACCGTCCTGGTTTTGCACGATTGCAAATGGCTTCTATAGTTGATGTGACAGAAATCAGCTGCGGTGGTGCCATGGAAGACATTTTCGTCGTGAAGCGTTGCAACAAGATCATCATCCATGGCCGCCGAGCCGGGGAAGTCACTCATCAACCCCCCGACGCTGCTGTCTGGTATCGAATTGCCGATACCCGCACTCGCGGCTTCATCGGTGACGGCTTCGATCTTGAAGAAGACGCCCGGCGCGCATGCCAGCTGCTTAATGCCAGGTCCCGCGTGACGGCCCGACAAGGCTGAAAGGCGGGTCTATACTGAAAAAGCTGAAGGAACAGCGTCCCCATCGGCAGAAAGCTCGCACCTCGCGGGCTTTTTGCTGCCATTGCCAGGTTTCTTGAACGGAGGTGTTACATGTCCGAAAAAGAGTCCATCACCACCCTGCTCACCTTGCTTGATTCACGCCAGGCGCGTTTGGCTGCGGCGTGCAAGGAAATTGCCGACTGGGTCGATCACCAAGGCGGACACCCGACTGCCCTGCGAATCCGTGATCGCCTGAACGATATCGAGAAAGACACACCGTTGATCCGCAACACCCTGTCTTCGCTCAAACCCGTCGACCGGCCGCTGCCACGTTTCAGATAGTCTGATCGGGATACTCGATTCGCGGACATGGCCTGATCCAGGACGCATGAACGGCGGCGTTATCGCTACCGGGTGCGTCCTTGTCTGAGTGCTCTTGCAAATACCGCCTGGCCCCGCGCCGGGATTTTTTTGCCCATACCTTTCACGTTGCTTTCACATTGCTTGCCCTAAGGTGGAATCACTCCTTTGATGAATCCCCTTGGCCCGCCCGCATGCGGGCCATTTTTTTGCCTTTTTTCGGACCATCGAACGTCGTCGAGCACAGAGGGTCAAAACCATACACGTCACAAGGAGACGTCTAATGGTTACTCACTTCAGCGTCAGCGGGCATCTTGCCTGCGGTCACCAAGGCAAAAACCTGGTTTCAACGCGCGAACTGAACCGGGTGAAATGCAGAAGCTGCCGAAACACCGACGCGTACAAAGATGCACGCAAAGATCAACGCAACTCGGCACGCCGGGCTGCACGCAAAACCAAAGTCACGCATACCGCCAATGACTGGCGCGCGGCTTGGGTCGAGCGCCTCACCGCGCTGGCCGGACGACAGCGATTGCCTCGCGGATTTACCGGTCAACCTTTCGTTTAGCTTGATGGTCGGCGGCTGGATCCGGTCATCGGTGCTCAGCCGCCCTTGCTGCAGAGGAAATCCTGATGAACAGTCGATTCCTGCTTCTCGTCATCGTCAGCCTGAGTCCGAACCTGGTCATGGCCCAAGGGTGTGACGTGATGACCCGGTCCCAGAGCCCTTCGGTCCCGGTTGTTGAATCTCACACTTGTTACGAATACGAAGGCATGCCGGTGGACGCCATCGACTGGTCATGCAGCAATGAAAGCAAAGAGATGCTGACCAGCACCAAGAAAAAAGTCGAACAATGTGGTGATCATTATCAAGCCACCTGCCTGGCCACACTCACGCAAGAGTCCCTGGCAAATCCCCAGTCCATCAGCAAGGACAAAAACAGCCAGTCGGTCAACATCCCTAACAATGCCCAAATCACCACGTACTACTACGGGGCCGAGCAGTTGAATCAGTCAAAGATCGACTGCGAAACCGGTGGCGGTAGTTGGAAAACCAGATAAAGGCCAGGTAGTTGGCTGAACATTACAAAGGTGCAGCTGACAACCCTGCAGAGACTCCGTCAGGTTGTTGTTCATTCGGGTAAACTGCCGGCAGTTGCTTTACTCGACAGCGACATCAAGCGTGCACCATGAGGCTTTGGATTCTTTAAATCGGGCGCTGGACCGGATCGGAATTGGCGAAGTCGCAGGGTTGCGAGGTTTAATTGATGACCGCCACGAATCTGAAAATAGGCTTATCCCATGGCTCACTCACTCAAATACCAGATAACCGAATCCGTTCGTGTCGTAGAGATTGAGGTGGGAAAACTGCTCGATTTAGCCACGATGCTCAAAGACGATGGGAATGATGTCCTGTCAACGACCGTGTCGGATCAGGCCAACAAATTGCTCGAGGCATCGGTAGCGCTGAGAATTGCGATGGCGGGCTGACTGCTTGAGTCATCTCTAATCCGTCACCTTTTTTTTGTTTACCCGTCACGTGCTCGTCACACTGCCCAATCACACTGCAATCAGCCAAAAGGATTTGGCCACGTGCAAAAGAAAGCCCGGCCTGGTGCCGGGCTTTCGCGTTTTACTACGCTAGAGCAGTCGAACTCATTCAAGCGCCTGATTCAGGATCGCTAGCAGGCATGCCGCGAGCCTCCTGTTCATTTTCGTCCTGATCGTTCATCTGTGGGTCGGCCTTCGGGTTAGCGACGCGGCTGGCCGTACCCGCTTCTGGATGCTCACTCGATACCGAGTCAGTGGCAGCAACGTCGGCCATGTCTTCATCGACCGGCGACTCATCGTCCGCCGGTAACGGGACCTCTGTATCAGTTCTTCTAGGGTCGTGGCCCGTTTCGTTATCGGTGCCACTCATTACGCCCTTCTGGGAAATATTCCCGGGTGCATTTTCATCAATGTCCATACTCGCTCTCCCTTGTGAAACGCAGAATTGCGCGTGCTTAGCATTGAGAGACGGCCGAGGATCGTAAGTGCCAGACGATGGACGAACGGCGGATACAAAAAACCCAGCGCGATGGCTGGGCTTATGAAGGGACGAATGCGGATCAGAAACAAACAAAGGTTTGCGACAGCTTTCGCCCGCAAACCCTTGATTTAAGATGGTGCCCGAAGCCGGAATCGAACCGGCACGCCCTTACGAGCGGGGGATTTTAAGTCCAGCTTTAATTCTAATTAAATCAATACCTTAAAGCGTATTTTACTACGCAACTGGATCTTTTTACGCCCTTCTGCCTCCGCCATTTACCTACCTTGCAATGTGAGTTGCGGAGCAAAATCACCTTTACTCAGGCAGCACCAAGTCTGTCAAAAGCACGAAGCGCAGCTGTATCGATGATGGATTGGAGCAACCAACCATAAAGACCCTGAAAACAGAGGATTACAGAAACTCTCTGTCCCACTCGTACCAATTTCGTACCATCCCGATCCTTGCAAGCGGGGTTTTTTAAGATGTATATCTGCTTTTACATTAAGCAGATAACGGCCATTTTCTGTCGGTCGCAGGTGCCTACGAATTCAAGGAGAATTTAGTTGTATCTCGCTACAGAGGCTTGCCTCTGATGCTCGGTATCACAACCCACACCTACAATACCGACGATATGACAAGCGACTGGCTTGCAGCCCCCGCCACCATTTCTGGCATTCAATAGATTTTTAGCCGGAAGGAGCACCCCGGCTGTCTTGATTCATTGCAGGTCAGTTTGTGGCGGCATACTGACGTCTGAAATCAGTGCGGGCATCTGAAAAGTTGAGCATTTCTTTACACCCTGGGAGTTGGTCATCGTGGCAGGCATCCTTGGTCTCCCTAGACTCGCCCTTGTCCAGTGGATTGGGGCGAGGTAACACAATTTGGAGGCTATCGGAGAGAGGATCCCCCAGCGCTTCATCGGACAGGCGCGTTACAAGACATTTACTGAGACGATGTCCGTGCATACGGTCGGACCTATGCAATAAGAGTCAAATTGCTCACCTCCGTGCCTAAATGGAAAACCATGAAGGAGTGGCAAAGCTCGCTTGAAACAGATCTTTTGCCCCACTTATTTGATCAACTCTCTCAGGAATGGCGTGCACAGGTATCGTATTAAGTAGCATCGAGTACATCGAAGGTGGCGCTAATGCGCAATCTTGGTGGTGCCGTCTTGAAATAGAACGCGAATTATTTTTGTGATGCCAGGAGACAACACGCTCGATACCCGGTAACTTCAATTTTTAACGGCAAGCAAACCAAGCTGACCCTGGGAGGGGAAAATGTTGTTTGATAAGTTTAAGGATATAATTAAAGAGTTCTGGGGCAGTTATTTCGAGCATGTATCAAATGAGCAAAAAGCTGGCAGACTTGAGCCTGCTAATGCGACTATTTTATACCCAAACATATTATTATTAACAAACTGCAATGGTTACTATATCGCAGAACTCATGGGCGCGTCTAAAACTTATACAGGACTGAAGCTTAAAACTCACAATGAACCGTCGATTAATCGGTACTTTAGGCAGTTTGACGATCACACCCGAGGGGACACCTCTTTCATCCACTTCAATTCACGCGGCGTGGTATATGACACCGTTACCATTGCGAGCGATATAAATCTCGAAGGGACTATTGAAAGATTTCCTGCCTTAGAAATGTACGAAACTACGATGGTTTGCTCGAAACCCACAAGCAATTTATTCTCCTTTGGCGAAGAATTCACATCTTGCGCACTTCACAATGTTGTTCTTATCAATAAAAATGAGCTAGCCACCAGAGCCAAATTCATACTGGGCCTATTTGTTTTCTCAAGCAAGCTCACCAAAAAGGCACTAATTAAAGAATGTGAATATTTTATTGACGGAGAGGACGTTCGAGGAGTCCGTAGATTTGAGGGGGATATCGAGGAGCGAAAGTATGTGGCCAGCCAACTTCAAAACACGTTCTTATTCCATGGACTGAGGGAAACGACAATCGGAGAATTTATCAGACTACACCCTGATATAATCAAGCGAGCATTTGACACTGATCATTTTATCTACGAGCCGTCTCTCGATTGGAAAGAACATGACGGCACTTGCGAAGATACAGCTATCAACCCCGATCTGCTTGTACGGCGCAAAGACGGTACCTATGACATCTACGACCTAAAAACAGCATTATTGACGAAACCAAGCCTTACAATCTCTGATCGTAAGAGACGGCAGTTTGTTGATACAGTCCGCGACGGAGTAGCTCAACTAGGGAACTATTTGGAATATTTTAGCTACCCCAAAAATGCAAAACATGCACTGGAAAAATATGGCGTAGTGGTCAGCGAGCCAAATTTAGTTTTAATCGTTGGGAATTACGAGAATTTTGACGCAGCTAAAGTTTCACAAGCAGGCAGACTGCTACCCAACCTTCAAATCATTGATTACGATACGGTAACCCACTTATTTATGGGCCTTACGCAAGCTAATACTCCTCCAGCCATATCGACCCTATAATATTTATCACATGAGACCGGGCGCCATAATTTATGTTGTCTTTATGGCGCTTGGTTGATACGCGTTTATTTAGCTATTGCTATTCGACGGCAAAATTCAGGAGATTTAAATAGGCAAGTATAGCCTTAAACCTCCTGCTAATAATCAATGTATCGAAGTGCAGTTAAATTGATCACATCGAAAAACGTTTACTGCAAGAGAAAACCCCCAACTTGATAAGCCAACATGAAACATCACGAACCGTGATAAATTTAGCGGCGTTTTCGTGTCGACAATATTCTGTCATATTAGGACTGATGAACTTATTGTGATGGCCTTGTAGGGAAGCCATGGGTACGAGCTCCCAGGCCGATAAGAGCGTTCGATACTCTCACCCGCTCCACTATTTTCAAGGCCTCCAGCGGTAGAAGTAAAGTCAAGCGAGACTGGTGACAGTTACTGGAGCCCTGAGTGTGTTTGTGCTGCAGCTTGCATGCACAATATGTGATGGACCTTGCCAGCCCCCCAAGGTGCCTTTGGCTTTTCATGTTGACCCACGGGAATGAGGTTAGGAAGGTTAGTTTTTTACTAATCACCCTGAAAGCCTTATCCTTCGCGGCTTTGCGGTCGATGCCATGGGTTAGCTTTAAGGTTATGATAGGTAATTTCCTAACCTTTATAACTGTTAAAAACCAAACAAAAAAACTCATATAAATCAATAATTTACGATTTGCTAACCTCAAACTTAACCATAACTAACCTTCCAAAGTTAGTCCTCAAACCCAGCAAATATGGGGCCTCCAGAACACCTCCCTCCCCCTTTCTAAAAACTAACCCTTTTCCCGAGCCACCTCTCAAAATTTCCCCAGACTGCGCCCCAGTCAACATCTCCAAAACGGGCTACCCTCGCAGGGATTCGCAGGCTTTTTCTCCCCCATTAATGCCAGAGCAAGCCCAGCCAGGCCCGCGCGACAGCACCTGCGGGGCGTGCAGAAAAAGCGCCCTATTTAGCCCGCAGGCGTGGCGGGGGGACGACAGCGCGCGCCGGGCCCAGTTTCACTCCCGCCAGGTCGCAGGCACGTTCAGGATTCGATCACGGAAAATGAAAGACTGCATCGGGGCGGGAGGGTCGCAACACGGTGGGCCTTGCGCGTCCGAAAAACGGGCGCACGAATTGTGTTCAGGAGCGGCAGCAACAGCTGCTGAGCTGGGTTACTTCGTGGGCGTCTTCAGTGGTTGACGGCTTAGCATCGCTACCGCTTTGGCTCACATGTCGGTGTTAGTCCAGAGTCCTGGGCTTGGCGTCAGATAATTCGTAGGCGCACACGACCGCCAATTGAGCGGTTTTTTGTGCCCGCAGCATGGTGGACTGTATTGGGCGGGCCGTGTGTGGGTGCCTTCGGGCATGCAGGCCCTACGACCGGTACGCCAACCCGCACGGTTCCGCGCACCCAAATTGGCGTTTGGGTAGCGGAAAACACACCGCTTCGTAGGAGTAACCGCTATGTCAAAGCGCACCACTGATAGTCCGCTCACTCATCTTTCCCCTAAGGCGCATGAAAACGTCATTCTTATGACCCAACGTGGCTACCTGTTGCTGGTGAAGTCATTCGCCGATGAACTGTCCTGGCAGGTGCAAGACATGCTCGTAGATGGTTACTTTGAAGGGCAACGCCTTGCATCTCCGCCCGTCACTCAACGCATCACCCAATCCCGACATCGCCTAGCCCTGGCCAAGGAGCTGTACCGCACCCGCGATGCGGGTCTGCGTGAAGTCATCCATCAGCAGCTTGATGAGGTGTCCCGGGCTATGGGCCTGCCCACGCCGGAACTCGAAAGCCTTGGACGCTCTAGCCCCAAGGCTCCGGATGTACTGAAGTTGTTTTGGGAAGCGCTGGCTTTCCTCGACGACAGGGGTGTCGCGTACAATCACGCAATAGCCAGCAACATGCGGGCCCTCAACCTGCGGGAGTTAGATATCCAATTGCTCGATCACGGTCATCCTCTGCGCTTCGATAGCGCACTACGACAAGCGCTTTGGCAAAGCCATTCCCCGCGATGCCTGCACAAAAACCGAACCCTTCACAGTTGATCGTCCGGTAAGAGCATAAAGTGCTGGGTATTCGAAAGTGCTGCAGAGCAGGGTGTTTTTTGATTTAATTACTAAAACTTGAAAATTAAGGACAATTATTTTGGCAAATGTAGATTTAGACTCAACATATGAAAAAATGTACACCTACGAGGAGGAGATAAAAGACAGTATAAGCATAAAAACTCAACTAATATTTACAGCAATATTCATTCTAATTTCAACAACCGTATACCTTGCTCGCTTCTTGGACTTCTCCGTTAAACCCGACATCGCCTACGTTATCGCGTTCCTTGTAAGCCTTGTGGTAATTATCGCTGCCTTTTCAACTTACTTTAACTTCCGAGCCTTTAGCGGATCTGAATTTAACAGAATGCCCTATGCTTCAAAAGTTCAAGAATACTATGATGAACAAGTTCAATACAATATTGATGTTGAACAATACAACACTACTGTCGAACCAGACGATGAAGTAGAACTTATCGATCCTAAAAAAGAGACCGAAGCCTTTATCTCAAAAACCTACATCAATTGCGCAACTCACAATGCGCTGGTCAACGAAGAGCGCTCCAGATGGGTTTTCAAGGCGCTTGCTGGTTTCCTGCTTGCGTGTGTTCCCTTGGCCATCGCCAGTTTGCTATTTGTAATTTTTGATATGGATACTTCATCCCCTCGGAAGAACTTATCGATAAAAGATAGCTATGTTGGCGGTGAAATAGCCTCTTTGAAAAACCAACTAGCTACTTCATCCAATGTTGACGTTATAGCGAATCTTGAAAAAAGAACTATAATCTTAGAAAATGCTCTTCGTGAAACAGGTGAAATCCAATTGAGCGATTCAAAAAAAACCAGTAACACCGAGCAACAACCAAAGCCGCAGGCTCCAGTTAAGCCGAGTGCACCTCCGTCACGAATGACGTACGATGACGTCAATGGTGGCCCGAATCGGAGTTCAAAATGAAAAATGATGCTGGTAAATCAAAGCCAACAGCCACAAGGCCAACACCGCCAAAAAAACCTACTGAGCCTGTTGTGCGTCGTATCGTGAACGAGAAAGTCATCAATCGGGAGATAGCACTGGGACGATGACATCCTGCCTGAATCGTTAGGGCTCCCAAGTGGTACTACATCGAGCTGGTGTTGACGCACCAGCTCGTCGCCTCGTTTATCACTGCGCTGAATCTACTTCCCCTCTCCCAGCTCAAAAGGCTTGAAGCGAATAACCTCCTCGCCCAGCCACTCGTTGATTTGCTGCAGGCGCGCCTGCAGCGGCTCCAACTCGTTCAGCCCCCAGACTTGGGCGGCTTCACGCATCGAACCAAAGCCCCCGGAGTTCTGCGGCACAATGCCCATCAGTTGCGGATAAATGCGCAGGGCTGCCAGCAGATCGTCACGGCTGATGTTCTTGATCGAACCGAAATCATCCTTGGCCGCCACCTCACTGATCGGGATCAGTTGGATGCCGTCCTTCTTTCCACCAGGTGCATACATGAACAGGTTGCGGAAGTTGCCCGGGCCTTTACTGCTCTTCATCGCGCCGCGTAGATCCGTGACGAAGTCCTCGTTCTGCGCCGCGTCGGTCATGTAGAGAATGAAGCCGGCGTGGCTGCCGTTCTGGTAGTACTTGCGTCGAAACAAGGTCGCCGCCTCATTGAGCAAGGCGCTCTGCAGCGCAGACAACCACTCAGGTAATCCGTAGATCTCTTGGTTGATGTCAGCCTCCCGCAGGTGGCAAATGCTGTCTTTTCGAAACTCGTGTTCGTCGCGCCAGCCACGCACCTGGAAGTAACTCCCCTCCTCGATGCCACGGCGCACAAATTTGGCCATGGCCGGCAACAGCCCCAAGGCTTGGCGCAACATGTTGTCGCGCTTCTCCAGATAGGCATTGCCACACCAGATGAAATCCAGGGCGACCTGCTCAAAGGCCTGACGACTGAGCAGTTTGTGCGGGATGAACGTCCGCGCCAGGGCATTGCGCTTGAAGTTGAGCCCGGATTGCAGGTACACGCTGGCCCGAGTTGACTTGGCCAGGCCATCAAGCGACAGCGGTGGCTCGTACCAGCGCCCGTTCGACCAGCATTCTAGATAGTCGAGGATCTCGCGGCCATCGAGCACCGGTACCGGATCGCCAAAGGTGAATGCATGGGCCTGACTCTGCGCGGGCAGCGCCTCAACCAGATCGGTGGTCATCAACAAATCTCCATGATGCCGGTGTTGGCAGCGGTCTGCCCTTCCAGCGGCTCGTTGTGCAGGGCGTGGAACAATGCCCACGCCAAGTCGGCGTGACCGGTTTCGTCATTGCGTCCGGCCGTATAAGTGAATTGCCGCCCCGAGGCGGTGATGGTTTTGCGGATGGCCATGAGGCTGGAGGCCATGTCGGTCCAGCCCGCATCGAACTCCAGACGGCCGTTCTTGATCACGTCGTAGGCTTTGAGCACCAGACGGGTTTTCACTTCCGGCGAATAGCTGAATGTGGTGACTGCCGGGAAGAACTGACGCACCAGCTGGGCCACGCCACTGCCCAAACCAGTCACGTCGACGCCGATGTACGTCACCCAGTAGCGCTTGGTCACCTGGCGGATGGCCTCGGCCTGCGCCGCAAAATCCATGCCCCGGAACTGGTGGCGCTCAAGCACACGGAACTTGCCACCCGGTACCAGCGGTGGCGCCACCACGATCAGCCCGGCACTGTCGCCGGTTTCGGCCGGGTCGTAACCGACCCACACCTGTCGATCGGCAAAGGGACGCGCCGCGAACGGTTTGTAGTCCTCACCCCACTCCACCCAGCTATCGACCATGCACGGCTGAAGCATTTGCAGCGGGAAGATCGAGGCGCCGTCGTCGACAAACTGGCACATCAGCAAATTGGCGAATTGCTCGGGGTTGTACTCGAAGCGCAACTCTTCTAGGTCGAACAGATCGCAGCCGCGTTGCTCGGCATCCAGAATCGTGACGATCTGCCGCCAGATCCGGTCCTCGCACAACCGGCCCTGCCCCAACGCGTCGTGACTCACATCTAGCTTGAGGTGTTGGGCGGTCGGCTTCCCCTTGTTGAAACGCTCGCCGGTCCACAGTTTGTAAGCTTCATGGGCCATGCTCGACGGGGTCGAAAAGTAGGTTTTTCGCCAGTGTTTGTGCAGCGCCATGCCCGAAGCGACTTTGTTGAGCTCTTCGAATTTGTGGGTCCAGAAGAATTCGTCGAAGTAGAAGTTGCCCGACCGGCCCTGCGCCGTGCGGTAGTTGGTCCCAAGAAAATGCAGCTCGGCGCCGTTGGCCAGCACGATCGGATCACCCGTCAGCTGCCGCCCCAGCACATCGCTGACGAACGCCTGCATGTAGTTCTTGAACTGGTGTGCCTGGGCCTTACTGGCAGACAGGAAAATCTGGTTCCGCCCGGTCTTAAGCGCATCGATCAACGCCTCTCGGGCGAAGTAGTAAGTCGCGCCAATCTGCCGGCTCTTGAGCAGCATTCGGGTGCGCTGGTTCATCGACCGGTACCAGTCAAGCTGGTACTCAAAGCAACCGTCTCGAAAAGCCTCTTCCAACTTCTCGAAGTCTTCCTCGGAGAAGTCGTTACGCTTGGGTTGTTTTTTGGGTTCGGCGTTACGCGCGGCCAACTTCGGATTGAGGTCGGTTTCGGTACCGCCACCCTGGAATCGCTGAATGCGTGCCTGCCGCTCCAGTTGCCGATGCAGTAGGTCGATTTCCTTGAAGTCGCCTCCGGTCTTGCCCTCTTTGAGGATCAATTGCACCAGGCGGGCTTCCAGTGCACCGCCAATGCGCTCGACGTTGTCCGCCCGGTCCCAGTCGTCGCGGGCCTTCCAGGAGTGGATGGTTTTCTCTTTCTCGCTCAGGAAGTCGGCAATATCGGTGACGCGCCAACCCGTCCAGTACAGAAACTTGGCCTGGCGGCGAGGGTCCATCGGTGGGTGGGCGGCTTCATTCATGACGCAGATGCTGCCGTCACGCGCGCGAACCCCCTAACTCCGCAACCTGTAAGGCTGCCGGCTACAGGCCAGCATCATTGCCCGTCGTGCGCGCGCTGCCGACCATGAGCCTCAACGCAACTGCCACCGCAGCCAACGCATTGAGGCCTCTCCCCATGAAAAAGAAATTTCGCTCCAAGTGGACTCGCATCGCCGTCGAAGGCGCCACCACCGACGGCCGTCAGATCGAGCGCAGCTGGATCGAAGACATGGCCACCCAATACAGCCCGAACACCTACGGCGCCCGTATTAACTGCGAGCACATCAAAGGCTACTGGCCGGGTGGTGAGTTCGGCGCTTATGGCGATGTCCTGGCTTTGAAGGCAGAAGAGGTCGACCTCAACGGCGCCAAAAAACTCGCTCTTTTCGGTCAGCTCCAGCCCAACGACGCCCTGCTGGCCCTGAACAAGGCCGGGCAAAAGGTCTACACCTCGATCGAGGTTCAGCCGAAGTTTGCGGACACCGGCAAGGCCTACCTTGTGGGCCTCGCCATTACCGATACCCCCGCCAGCCTGGGCACAGAGGCGCTTTCTTTCAGTGCCCAGCACGGCACCCTCGCCAGCCGAAAAGCTCATTCAGACAATTTGTTTACCGCCGCCGAAGAGGTCGCGCTGGAGTTCGAGGAGGTCAGCGAGCAGCCCCAGGTGTTCGCCGGCCTTAAGGAAAAAATGAACGGACTGTTCGCCCGTCTCAAAGGCAAAGACGACGCCGACCAAGAGCAATTCGCCGAACTGGGCACTTTGATCAGCCAACTGACTGATGCTGTGGGCAGCACCCTCGACGCCAATGAAAAAGCTCAATCCGAGCTACAGGCGCTGACCGGCAAACACGATGCACTGGCCAAGAAGTTTGCAGACCTTGAAGCCACGCTCGGCAAAACCGCTGATCACAGCCAACAGCAACGCCCTCAGGTCACCGGCGGTGAACACCAGGTGCTGACCCAGTTCTGACCCCAGCCTTTATTCGGAGAACCCTATGCGTAACGAAACTCGTCAGGCCTACACCGGCCTTTTGCAACAAGTCGCCAAACTCAACGGCGTCGGCTCGGCAGCGGAGTCCTTCACGGTCACCCCTTCGGTGCAACAGAAGTTGGAAACCGCTATTCAGGAGGCCAGCGACTTCCTGAAAAAAATCAACGTCATCGGCGTGGACGAAAAGGATGGTGAAGCCATCGTTCTCGGCGTGGGAAGCTCCATCGCAGGTCGGACTGATACCAGTCAAAAGGCGCGGACTCCGCGTGATGTAAATTCCTTGAGCAAGGACACTTACAGCTGCAAAAAGACCGACTTTGACACCGCCATTCCCTATGCCCTGCTCGATGCCTGGGCCAAATTTCAGGACTTCCAGGCGCGCCTGTCAGGCGCCATCGTTGAACGCCAGTCGCTCGACCGCATCATGATTGGTTTTAACGGCACCAATGCGGCGGCTGACACCAATCGTGCGACCAATCCACTGCTGCAGGATGTCAACGTCGGCTGGATTCAGAAGTACCGCACCAATGCCCCGGAACGGGTGATGAGCCATGGTGCGGTGGCGGGCAAGGTCACGATCGGTGCCGGCGGCGACTACAAGACCCTCGACGGTCTGGTCTATGACGCCATCCAACTGCTCGACCCATGGCACCGCAAGCGCCCGGATCTAGTTGTTCTGGTCGATCGCAGCCTGTTGCACGCCAAGTTCCTGGCCAACATCGAGGGTGCCTCGGACAACGAGAACGAACTGGCCGCATCGCAGATCATTGCCAAGGCCCGCCTCGGCGGTTTGCCGATCGAAGATGCGCCGTTCTTCCTGGACAACGCAATCATGGTCACCACCCTGAAGAACCTGTCGATCTATTGGCAGATCAGCGCCCGTCGCCGTCACATCAAGGACGAGCCGGAGTGGGATCGCATCGCGGACTACCAGTCTTCCAACGACGCCTACGTCATCGAGGACTTCGGTCTGGGTGCTGTGGTCGAGAACATCGAAGAGGCATAAGCCATGGCGCTTTCACTCGCTCAGCGCCACCGGCTCCGCGTACTCGCGGAGCTAGAGGCCGCAGCTGCATTCCCGTTGACGAGCATGGCCGGTGCTACGGCCTATGAGCTGCAGCTGGCACAACTTATCCAGGATCGCCTGCGCCTGAAAAACATCCAGGGCAACGAGGCCAAGGCCAAGCTCAAAGTTCAGTTGCTGCCGACTTACGAGCCCTATGTTGAAGGCGTGTTGGCCGGCGGTAACGGTGCTCAGGACAAAGTGTTGACCACCCTCATGGTCTGGGCCATCGATGCGGGGACATTCCCCGACGCCCTAAAAATCGCCTCCTATGTGCTCAAGCACAATTTGATCATGCCGGATCGTTTTGCTCGTTCCACCGGTTGCCTTATTGCTGAGGAGGTGGCCGAAGCTGCCCTCAAAGCACAGAAGGCCGGCGGTGAGTTCGACCTGCAGACACTGCTCGAAACTGAGCAACTCACCCGCGATCAAGACATGCCCGACGAAGCCCGTGCCAAGTTGCATCTCGCCATTGGCCGAGCGTTGGCCAGCCAGGTGCCAGACGAGGCCGTGAGCGCAGAGCAGTTGGAAGCACTCAAGGCAGCCCGCGACAACCTCACTCGCGCCATCGAGCTGCACACCTCCTGCGGCGGCAAAAAGGATTTGGAGCGCGTTGATCGCCTCCTAAAAAAACACGCTGGCCCCGCCAGCTAATCGAGCGTTCCCACGCAACCCCGGCGGCTCGAGGCGGATCAGCAGGTTTTCTCCTTTCCTTGCTGTGAAGTCTCGACCACCGCCGACCTATTCGAGCGACAAGCATGAGCGGATTCATCGCCGGCGGTATCCCAGCTACTGCCTTCCCGATCGGCAACAGCCCCTTCTGGCCAGAAATTGACGGCCAGCATTTGCGCGCCGCCATGCGTATCACCGATGTCGTCACTGACGATCGCCTCGAGGTCGCGACTATCAACGCCATGATCGAGGCAAACCGTGAGCTTGCAGGCTACCGGACTGCACAGCAGGCCCAGGGCGTTGCCACTTTATCCGACGTGTCTGCCGAAAAAATCAAAGACGAAAGTCAACTGCTGCACCTCTATCGGCGCGTCATTTATTGCAGCGCATTGGCCGAGCTGGTGGAGCGTTACAGCAGTTTTGATGCCACCAATAGCGGCGAGAAGAAGGTCACCGAGGAAGAAAGCAGCGCCGACCAACTGCGTCGCGATTCGCGTAAGGCACTGCGCAGCCTACTCGGCATCAGCCACACCACCGTGGAGTTGCTGTGATGGCCACCGTCGTTCGCGCTCATCAAAACGAAACCGTTGACGCCCTGTGCTGGCGTCATTACGGGCGTACCGCCGGCGTCACTGAAGACGTACTGAAAGCCAATCCTGGCCTAGCCGACTACGGTCCCACCCTGCCCCAGGGGCTCGCAGTCACCATGCCCAACGCCCAAACCACCGCCCCGCAAAGGCAAATGGTGAACCTATGGGACTGAACATCGCCAATCAAGGAATCCACGACCATGGCTGATCCAACCTCGGGAACTATCGCCGGCCTACTCACCGGTCTCGGCCTCGCCACTGCTGTACCGCTGATCGACGGCCACGCGCTGTTCGGTGCAGTGCTGGGGGCTTGGCTGGTAACCAGCACCAAACGTGACCTCAAGGCCTGGCAGCGGGTGGGCTCGCTGCTGCTTTCGGCTGGCGTCGGCTACCTGTTCGGGCCCGTCGCCCTGCAGGTGGTGCCTTTCATCACCAGCGGCGGCGCCGCCTTCGCCTGCGCCCTGGTCATCATTCCCATCAGCATCAAAGCGATGGTCTGGGTCGAGCAGACCGACGTGTGGGAAATCCTGCGACGCATCAAAGGGGGCAGCTGATATGCCGACTATTGCTTTGTTGATCCCGTTGCTCACGGCGGCGGCTTACCTCGCCGCTGCCTTGCGCCTGGTTTGCTACAGCCGGGGGGATGCCCGTTTTCGGCGAGGCATCTCGCTGCTGGCCAGCCTGTTCGGTGCCTCGCTGTGCCTGTCCGGGTTGGAAATCCTCTTGTACCGCCCGCCCGTCAGCATCTGGCACGCGACCACAACGGTACTGCTCTGCACCCTTATTTTCCGTTCTCGCGGCAACGTCGCCGCCCTGCTGAGGCCTAGCGAATGACCACCACCCTGCGTCACGGCGACCGCTCGCAAGCGGTGCGTATCCTGCAAAAGAACCTGAACAGTCACGGCGCCAAGTTGACCGCCGATGGCGTCTACGGTGACGCAACAGAGGCTGCCGTCCGTGCCTACCAGGTGAAAGTCGGACTGGTAGCCGATGGCATCGCCGGCAGTAAAACCCAAGCCAGTCTGGCCGGTGCCGATTGCCAGCCGCTGTTGAAAAACGCCGACCTGGTCAAGGCTGCCGAACGCCTCGATGTTCCGCTGGCCAGCGTCTATGCCGTCAATGAAGTGGAATCCAACGGCCGTGGTTTCTTGGACAACGGCAAGCCGGTCATTTTGTTTGAACGCCACATCATGTACCGCCGCCTGGCCCTGTGCCGGTACGACGGCGACGACGCGGCGCAGCTGCAGCAGCATGCCGACCAGCTCACCGTCAGCAACCCGGCGCTGGTCAATCCACGCCCGGGTGGTTATGCCGGTGGTACCGCCGAACATCAGCGTTTGGCCAATGCGCGCCTGATCGATGACATCGCCGCGCTGGAATCGGCGTCCTGGGGCGCCTTCCAGATCATGGGTTATCACTGGCAACGCCTGGGCTATGCCAGCGTGCACGCCTTCGTTACGGCGATGAATGCCAGCGAATCGCAGCAGTTCGAGGCTTTCATTCGATTCATCGAAACCGATCAGGCATTGCACAAGGCGCTGAAGGCCAAGAAGTGGGCCACCTTCGCCGAGCTCTACAACGGTCCGGACTACAAACGAAACCTGTACGACATCAAGCTGCAGCGCGCTTTTGAACGGCATGCGGATTGCGGCTGTGGCCAGGAGTTGGCGGCATGATCGACATCGACCAGGTGCGCAGGTTGAACGTCCAGGATGGCGAGCTGCTGGTGGTTCCGGAAAACACCGAACAGCAGGGCATGGAACTGCTGAGTGAAGCACTGCACTTTTTGATGCCAGGGTGCAGGGTCATCATTGTTCGCGGTCCGGTCCAGCAACTGGACGTCGGAGCCATGAACAAACTCGGCTGGTACCGCGCATGAGCGCACTGCGCCAGGCATTGTTTGGTACCGCCTTGCTGGGTGCCTTGGGGCTGCTGATCTGGAGCCAGGAACAGCGCGTTACCGTGGCTGACAAGAACACCGAGCTGGCAGCGAAGGAGGCTAAAACCGCCCGTGAGGAATCCGATCGCAACCTCGAAAACACCAATGTATTGCGCGCCACCCTGCAACAGGAGCGTGAAGCCCAAACCACTCTGCGCACCCAGCAGGATCAGTTGCGCCAAGGTCTGGCAAAACGCGAGCTCACCATTGAGGCACTAAAACGTGAAAACTCTGAACTGCGCAATTGGGCTGCTCAGCCTTTGCCTGATGCTGCTCGCCGGTTGCGCGAGCGCCCCGCCCTCACCGGCGCCGAGGCTTATCGTCAGTGGTTGTCCGGCCGTGGTCCCGTGCAGCTTGCCAGCGACAGGGCCGAGCAGTAACGGCGCCCTCCTTACCGACCAGGAGCGCGTCGAAGCCGCATGGGCCACCTGCGCTGCTCAAGTCGATATGGTTTACCAACACCAGGTGCAATATGAACAAACCCGATAGTCTGCGCGCTCACCTGCTGGCCTCCGTCCCGGAACTCAAACACAACCCGGACAGGCTGCTGATCTTCATCGACAAGGGCAAAGTGCGCTGCACCGCGGCTGCCAGTCTGTCCTTTGAATACGCCTATGACCTGCAGATCATCCTGACCGACTTCGCCGGCAATCCCGACAGCGTGATGCTGCCGCTGCTCGGCTGGCTGCGGGTCAATCAGTCGGAATTGCTGGCCAACCTGGACAAGTCCGCCGAGGGGATCAAGTTTGAAGCCGACGTCATCGATCACAGCAAAGTCGACATGAGCGTGACCTTGCCGTTGACCGAGCGGGTGTTGGTGAAAAAGCAGGCGGACGGTACTTACCACGCCAAACATTCGGCCGAGCCGCAGTACACGCCGTACGAAGAAATCACCGGCCCCATCCAGGTCTTTTCCGGCGGAGAATTGATCGCTGAATGGTCAGCGCCACAGGCACCGGACGCTATGGCGTTAGCCAGTCCGCATCCGCAGCGGCCCGCCCATGAGTGATTTACAAGCGCTGGAGGACTGGGCCGGCTCGCTCCTGCAGCGGCTGGAGCCAGCCGCCCGCAACTCGCTGGCCAGGACCATCGCCCAGCAATTGCGCCGCAACCAGCAGCAACGGGTCACCGCTCAGCGCAACCCTGACAACAGCCAATACACCCCACGCAAGTCACGCGACCTGCGTGGCAAGCAAGGCCGAATCCGACGTAAGTTCAAAATGTTTAAAAAACTGCGGACTACAACTTATCTAAAAGCTCAAGCTGACAGCAATACCATAAGTATTGGTTTCACCGGCCGTATTGCTCGCATTGCGCGAGTTCACCAGTATGGTCTGAAGGATCGTGCAGAACGTCACGCCCCACATGTAACATACAACAAGCGAGAAATATTAGGTTTCACCGAGGCGGATCTTGATTTAATCCGCGACGGCATTCTTGCTCACATCAATTAAAGATCTTCTATATTTATAACATCATCCTCAATTTCAAAAGGTGGTGGCGATTTATACAAAACAGATCGCGCCACTTCACCCCTGAACTTTATTTTTGACTTGAAATAGTACTTGAAAGCGCTAACCAACTCGTCAGGAGCACGAGGATCCAAAAGAATTCGATCAATAAAACCATGAGGATCAATCTTTATTGCGAGACCTTTCTTGTCGCTGGCACGGTCCTCAGAAAGAGCGAGAAAAGTAGCACGCCATTCATTTTCGTGCCTGAATGCATCCCGCTTCAAATAAAGCATATCAGCGGCGCGACTAACATTGAATGCACCCCGTAAATCGGCTGCAATTTTCTTCGCTTCAACATTGATAGCACTCTGCGATTTATACTCTACTTCTTTAACCCTATATTTATACCCCTTCTCCTTACAAGCCGCCTTCATTACACCAACCAGTTTCTCGGTGGTAGTCGAAATGCGCACACCCATACCGTTTTGAGAGTAAATGCGCCACATCGCATCGGAAATACCTAACTCACTCCAACACTGCGCAAAGAGAGCATGATCTTTAGAGTGTTTTATGCGTTGCTCGTAGGGATCTTCCCAGGTACTAGGTTTTGCAAAATACAACTCTCCTCTCTCGAAAATCTGCACAACCCGAGCAAAATCCAGGATGCGGTAGAGCCGTTTAGTGCCGGCCTCATCTGCCATGTAGCCTCCAAAGTAAGATCCCACCCTATTAATTGGTGGCCATAGGCTAGAAGGCTACTATTCAATATTTACCCTGTCCAACAAACGAAGCACCTGTAAACCCCTCCCGTACATGTCAGCAAAGCTGCACGCGCGCACGCGCGCCCCCACTATCGACGGCATGAACGAACTCGCCGCCCTTGCCCGCATGCTTGAAAACCTCATCCGCTTTGGCACCATCGCTGAAGTTCAGATGAAGCCGCCGCGCGTGCGCGTAAAAACCGGTGAACTGCTGACCACCTGGTTGCCATGGATCGCCCTGCGCGCAGGGCAGGACTTGGACTGGAATCCGCCCACCGAGAACGAACAGGTCATTCTATTCAGTCCGTCCGGGCAGCTCGCCAATGGCATCGCCCTCACTGGCGTCTACAGCACTGAACATCCAGCCAACGGCGACCGCGCAGGCTTGCAGCGCCGCACCTACCGCGACGGCGCTGTCATCGAGTACGACAGCGTTGCGCATCACCTGCGTGCGGTACTGCCGGACGCTGGAACCTCAAAAATCATCAGCAAGGGCGGCCTGCATATCGTTGGCCCGATTTTGCACGAGGGTGATTACACGCAAACCGGCAACCAGAACATCACCGGCAAGGTTGAGGTATCGCAAGACGTGGTCGCGGCCGGTATCAGCTTGGTCAAACACCCGCACGGCGGCGTTAAGGCTGGCCCTGATCAGTCAGGAGCGCCTGTATGAATCGAGAAACCGGCAGCGCCATCAATGACATCGACCACATTCGCCAATCCATCGGCGACATTCTGACCACCCGCATTGGCACCCGCGTCATGCGTCGGGAATACGGCAGCTTGCTGCCAGAACTGGTCGACCACCCCTTCAACGACGTCACCCGTTTGCGCGTGTACGCGGCCACCGCCATGGCCTTGCTGCGCTGGGAGCCCAGGATTCACCTAACCCAGGTGCAGTTCAGTGAAGCCAGCCTGCAAGGCCAGATCGTGCTGGATGTACAAGCGCAGCAGGTCGACAGCAATGAGCTACACAACCTCAGCATTCCATTGCAGCTGGGAGCGAGCGTATGAGCAACAACCCTGCGATCGACCTCAGCCAACTGCCTGCCCCGCAGGTCATCGAACAGATCGACTACGAGCAGATTCTCGCCGAGCGCAAGCTCTATGCGATCAGCCTCTGGCCAGTTGAGCAGCAGGCCAACATCGCCGCGCGCCTGGCCCTGGAATCGGAGCCAATGACCAAGCTCCTGCAGGAGACGGCCTACCGCGAGCTGATCCTACGCCAGCGCATTAACGACGCGGCCCGCGCCAATCTGGTGGCGTTCGCGACGGACAGCGACCTCGAGCACCTGCTTGCGCTGTTGCAGGTCAAACGCCTGCCCGGTGAGCTGGATCAGGCCTACCGCGAGCGTGCGTTGCTCAGCGTGTTCGCCTTTTCTACGGCCGGGCCACATGAGGCGTACCGCTACCACGCACGTAGCGCCCATCCCGACGTGTTGGACGCAGGGACGGACCGCCCTACTCCCGGCGTGGTCCGGGTGACGGTGCTTAGCCGCGTTGGTAACGGCGTGCCGAGTCAGGATGTCCTCACTGCCGTGACACAGAAGTTAAATGCCGACGATATCCGTCCCTTGAATGATGACGTGGTGATCGAGCCAGGGCAGATCGTCCAATATCGCATCCGCGCCAAGTTGCACTTCTCCCCAGGCGCTGCCCCTGAGCCGATCCTCGCAGCTGCAAACAGCGCGGCTGCTCGATACACCAGTGAGCAGCACCGTCTGGGAGCTGCAGTTCGACTGTCTGGCATCTATGCGGCGCTTCACCAGCCAGGCCTGCTCCGCGTCGAACTGCTGGAGCCTCTGGCTGACATCGAACCGCAACCCCGCATCGCTCCGTGGTGCGCCGGCCTCGAGCTCGGCAGCGTGATGCACTATGGCTAACCTACTGCCAGTCCAATCCACGACGCTGGAGCGCAACCTTGCCCAAGTTGGCGACCTGTCCAGGTTGCCGGTTGTAGCTCGCCAACTGTGGAACGTCGACGAGTGCCCGCCCGAATTCCTGGCCTACCTGGCCTGGACGTTAAGCGTCGATTTTTGGAGCCTCGCTGACACCGACGAGCAACGACGCGAACTGATTCGCGGCGCCATCGCTTGGCACAAAAAACGCGGTACGTCCTGGGCAATCCAACAAGCGTTGGCCGCCTACGGCTACCCGGGTTGTGAACTGGTGGAACATCGCCAATTGCAACGCGACTGGCTCGCGGCGGGCGGTGAGCTGCTGGACGGCAGCAACACCCTGGATGGAAGCAGCGATCTGTCAGCACCAGGTGGGCAGTTCCGTTTCGCTACCAATCATTGGGCGGAATATGCGCTGCGACTGAACGTGGTCGATGGCGTCAGCACCTCAGAAATGCTTCGCAAAATCGCGGCGGTTTGTACCTCGTACGCACCGGCACGTTCTCGCCTTGCGGCGATCATTCAGTTTGCCTCCGCCGAGTTCGATGTCACTTCACGATTGACTGGCTATACGGCACTCGGACGAATGAAGCTCGCCAACTGCCGACGAGTCAGCGTGCCCAGCTTCGACACCTTGGACGGTTGCGATTTGCTCGGCGGCGAGACCCTCCCGGATCGGCTCGATGGCATTGGCTCCTTGGACGGCTCCAGCAATCTGCTTCCTGAACGTTACACCGGCGAGCCACTGGATGGCGGACAACTCGGCCTCACCAGCCGCAGCCGCATCAAGTTGTGCGGCACCACTTTGGGCGGCAACCGCTTGGAGGCGCCGGAAACCCTCGACAGCACCGACCTGCTCGACGGCGCTTACACGATCGCCGGCGAAACCCTCGACGGCTTCGGCGGCATCGAGAGTGGAAACCTCTACTACCCCACGCTGGCGGACGCCGAGGACACCCTTGATGGCACCAGCAACCTCGGCGAAGTGCCTGGCCTGGATCAGTTGTGGTTCAGCGGTGTGGTGCGGATTCGTCGTGGATCAACTGTTATCCAGGAGGCTCTATGAGCACCACCGCAATTGCAGCCAGCAATGCCTATCGGCGCAAGGTCGCTCTGGCGGCCGCCAATGGCACGGCCTTACCAAAGATTTCACACCTGGCGTTTGGCACCGGCAACCGGCCTTACAGCCTGGACGATACAGCGCTACAAGCCGAATTCACCCGTATTGCCGCCGTGGTCACCGTCAGCGGTGTCACCGTGAAAGCGATCGCCACCTTGCCGGGCGCGATCGTCGGTGTGCGGGTATTGCGTGAAGTGGCGGCACTGGCCTCTGACGGCACCTTGATCGGTCGTCGCGTGATCACCCCTAAAGAGTTCGAGCCGGAAACGGAAATGGACTTTGAACTGACCTTTCAATACTGACCCCGGAGCCCGTACGCATGGCCAATCTTAATGGCGCCACTGGTGCCCTCGCGATCTTCAAAAGTTTCCTGCGCAAACTGGAAACCACCGACCCGAAACACCCGGATACCTGGAACCCGAACTACCAGGATCTGATCAACAACGACGTATTTCTCAAGCTATTCGCTGACGAAGTGTCAGCCGCGCGGGGCGGCCAGGTCAGCCTCAAGGATCGGCTGATTGCGATCGAGCAGACGCAAGCTTCGCTGTCGCCGGAATACATCGACGAACTGACGGCGGCGGTGAAATACGCCCTGGATCAGGTCGGCGTGGCTAACCGCTCGGTGCAGGCACTGAAGCAGCAACTCCAGCAGGAAGGCGAGCTGCTGATTGAAAACCGGGGTGTGGTGTCCGGCTGTACGGTCACCAAATCCACCACGGCGGCGCGCAACCTGAACCTCGACGCGGGTGTGTGTTTCGCCAAGGGTCGGGCCTTCTCGGTGCTCAGCGGCAACAACATGGCCTCAGTCCCGAGCAACATTTCCACCGGTAGCGCAAGCGTGGTGGTCTATCTGTACCTGTCGGCCAATGGCTGGAAAATGGCCGTGACGGCCATCGGTGAGGCGGTACCCGTCGGCGCGATCCGCCTGTACACCGCCACCATTCCACCGAACAGCACCGATGCAACTGATCCGACCCTGGCCAACATTACGTTGACCAGTGTGCGCCGCGTCGAGCTGGGGTTTCCGCAGTACCTGGACACGCCTATCAGCCAGTTTGTGGCGATCAACACGCTGTCGGCCAATGACTACCGGATCGACTTTGAAGTGGTTAGCGCCGAGGGCGCGCCCTGTGAGCGCAAGTCGCTGAACGTCGCAAGCCGTGCCACTAACGGATTCACCCTGGAGCTGGCCTCAGCGGCCGACAACGTGCGGGTGCGCTACCGCGTCAGCAAACTCAACAACTAACGAGAGATTTCCATGCCTCAGATTAAATTGATGCAGCCAGGCCAGCCAGTGGCTGACTTCGGCGTTAGCGGTACCCAAATCACCGTTGCCGGCGTGATGGTCGACGCAAGCGAGCACGAATCCGATTCGGGCCAAATTGTCGAGATTCGCCATAACGGGGCGACCGTCATGGTTGGCGGCGATGGCGCTTATCTGGCAATCATCGAAGTACCACCGGCGCAGTACAGCGAAGCCGTTCACGGCTCCGAAGGGGAGTTGATCACCCAGGCGCAACGTCTCCCCCTGGACCCCAACACTCTCATTATCACCCTCTGGCCGACCGCGTAAGCGCGCAACAAAAGGACTCTTCAACATGCCTACTATTTTTATCAAAGACGATTTGCGCGCCGCTGTTGAGGCCGCTTCGGGTGGCCGACAAACCGTGTTGTATACGGCCAAGGGCCAGCCGAGTTACATGAATGTGATTCCCAAGTTCAACCTCGAGGACGTAGCTGATGTCCCGGGTAGCCTGGGCGTGGGTGTACATCCAGCATTCATCGTCAACGGCATCGAAAAAAGCGAGTTCTTCTACGGGACCTATCAAGGCATCATCAAAAACGGCGAGCTGCTGAGCCTGCCCAACGTCGACCCATCCCGTACCAGAGAATTCGACACTTACATCAATACCGCCCGTGCGAACGGCTCCGGTTGGCATGTGGGGACCAATGTCGAATGGGCCGCTCTGATGCTGTGGTGCCACAAGAATGGTTTCGTCCCTCGCGGCAATTCCAGTTATGGCCGCAGCGGGGACGCCGCCTACGAAACAGCCCGTCGCAATGATGGCGCCGCGCCAGGGCTCTCCACTGGCAACCCTGGCATTCTGACGGGATCGGGCCCGGCAAGCTGGCGTCACGACAACACCCCCGGCGGCATTTCCGATATGGCCGGCAATATTTGGGAGTGGCAGGCGGGCATGCGACTGGTGGAAGGTGAGCTCCAGATTATCCCCAACAATGATGCGGTGACGGCCGACTTGTCGTATGCGTCGGCCGCTTGGAAGGCTATTCGTCTGAGCGACGGCGCCCTGGTAGCGCCGGGCACGGCGGGTACCGCCAAGTTCGACTCGCCGACGGATACCACCGTTGGCATCGGCGGTGCTGCCATTCTCAGTACAAACATCGTTAACCGCAACGGCGCCGTTGGGGATAACACCAGTGCGGCCGGCGTGTTGGATGCAACGTTCAACGGCACCACCCTTGCTGCTGGTGTCACTGTACCGGCGCTGCTCCTGGCCTTGGGTGTGTATCGACACAAGGACTTGGCGGACGGCGACCGTTTATACGTGCGCAATTATGGTGAGCGCCAGGCACTTCGTGGTGGCAGCTGGGGCAACGGCGCCGCCGCTGGCATTCGTGCATTGAGCCTGGCCAGCACCCGCACGCTGGCGGTTGGCGACTTCGGCGCCCGCCCTGCGTTCGTGCTCTAACGCCTGATCGTCTTACCTCTCAGAGCCCCGCTTACGCGGGGCGATTCGTTGTAAGGCGTCCTCTTACAAGTCCTGTCACTAACAGCCAACCTTGCGCGCGCGTCACCCTGTGCACTGTCATCCCACTGCGCAGGCATAGCCCATGGCCGATTATCTTCACGGCGTGCGAGTCCTCGAAATTAACGAAGGCACCCGCCCTATTCGCACCGTTTCCACCGCTGTTATCGGCCTGGTTTGTACTGCCGAAGACGCCGATGCAACGGTATTTCCGCTCGACACTCCTGTCCTGATCACCAACGTGCAAACCGCGATCGGCAAGGCCGGTACGCAAGGCACGCTCGCGGCGAGCTTGCAGGCCATTGCCGACCAAACCAAACCGCTCACCGTGGTTGTGCGTGTCGCCAAAGGAGCCACCGAGGCGGCGACCGTCACCAACCTGATTGGCACCACCACTGCCGACGGCAAGTACACCGGTATGAAGGCATTGCTTGCCGCTAAGTCCCGCCTGCATGTAGTCCCCCGCATCCTCGGTGTGCCCGGTCTGGACACCCAGCCCGTCGCGACCGCACTGGTGGCCATTGCCCAAAAGCTACGCGCGTTTGCCTATGTCAGCGCCGCCGGCTGCAAAACCAAGGAAGAGGCGGTCGCCTACCGTGAAAACTTCGGCGCCCGGGAAGTCATGGTCATCTGGCCCGATTTCCAGAACTGGAGCACCGTCACCAGCGCCACTGTGAAGGCGCCGGCGGTGGCTCGTGCTCTTGGTCTGCGCGCCAAGATCGACCAGGAAGTGGGCTGGCATAAAACTCTGTCCAACGTCGCCGTCAACGGCGTCACCGGCATCAGCGCTGATGTGTTCTGGGACCTACAGAACCCCGCCACCGACGCCAACTACCTCAACGGCAACGAGGTCACCACCCTGATCAACGAGGGCGGGTACCGTTTCTGGGGCAGTCGCACCTGCAGCGATGATCCACTGTTCGCGTTCGAGAACTACACACGTACCGCCCAGGTGCTGGCCGACACCATGGCCGAGGCGCATATGTGGGCCGTGGACAAGCCAATGCACCCGTCCCTGGTGCGCGACATCATCGAAGGCATCAATGCCAAGTTCCGCGAACTCAAAGCGCAGGGCTATTTGATCGATGGCCAATGCTGGTACCCGGAAGACATCAACGACAAGGACACCCTCAAGGCCGGTAAGTTGTATATCGACTACGACTACACCCCTGTGCCGCCGCTGGAAGACCTCACCCTGCGCCAGCGCATTACCGACCGTTACCTGGTCGACTTCGCCAGCCGCATCAACAGCTAACCCGGGCCTCCCCTCTGGGGAGGTAACCCTGCGCCAGCCGACCGGAGATCCTCGCCATGGCCATGCCACGCAAACTCAAGAACATGAACCTATTCAATGACGGTAACAGCTACCTGGGCGTAGCCAAGTCCGTCACCCTGCCAACCCTTGGGCGCAAGATGGAAGCCTATCGGGGCGGCGGTATGAATGGCCCGGTCAAAGCTGACCTGGGCTTTTCCGACGATGGCATCCAGTTGGAGTGGAAGACCGGCGGCCTCGATCTGATCTCGCTGCGCCAGTTCGGCGTGGTCAAGGCAGCCGGTGTGCCGCTGCGTTTTACCGGTGCATTCCAGCAGGACGACACCGAAGAGATGAGCAACGTCGAGATCGTTGTTCGCGGTCGTCACGAGACCATCGAAATGGGTGATGCCCAACCAGGTGAAGACACCGAACACAGCATCACCACCACCTGCAGTTACTACAAGTTGACCGTTGACGGTGAGGACATCATCGAAATCGACCTGCTCAACTTCGTCGAGATCGTGAACGGTGTCGACATGCTTGAAAAGCAGCGCACCGCCCTCGGCATCTGATCCAGTTCGGCCACCATTCCGCCCATATAACCCTCACTCCTGGAGCACCTTATGAACACCCCCGAAACCACAGCGTCTGCCGTTGTCGCCCCTGAGGACATCAAGCCGGACGAGAACACCGTTGAACTGGACACCCCGATCCAACGTGGCAAGCAAGTCATCAGCACCATCACCCTGCGCAAACCTTGCGCGGGTGAACTGCGCGGCATTCACCTGGCCGAGCTGCTGAACCTCGACGTGGCCAGCCTGATGAAGGTCATTCCGCGCATCAGCTCGCCTGGCATCACTGCCCCCGAAGCTGCCGGCATGGACCCTGCTGACTTGCTGGCCATCGGCGGTAAGGTCGTTGGTTTTTTGCTGCAGAAGCAGGCGAAGACGGACGCATCCCTCGTTGCGTAGAGGACGCCATGGCCGATCTGGCCGTGGTCTTTCATTGGGCGCCAGCCGACATGGATCGGCTGGGCCTGCAGGAATTGATGGACTGGCGCGAGAGGGCGCGGATTAGGAGTAGCGCCGATGGCCAATGATCTACGACTTCAGGTATTGCTCAATGCCATCGACAAAGCCTCTGCACCTCTGCAGCAAATCAGCCAGGGCAGTCTCGAAACTGCCCGAGCGCTGAAGGACGCTCGCGATCGCCTCAAGGAACTCAACACCCAGCAGAAGGACATCAGCGCCTGGCGCGAGCTGCAGGCCGCCAACCGCGAGACTGCGGCCACGCTGGAGGCCAGCAACGCCAAGCTGGGCGAACTGAGTCGCGCTACAGCAAAAGTGCGTCAGCAGCTCGCCCCCACCCAGGCGCTGGTTGAACAATCCAAGCAGAAATTTGATGCGCTTAAGGACACTCAGGGCGAGCTAAAACGCGAACTCACCGGCTCACGTGATGCGCTCGGCGCAGTCCGTGAGGAATACAACAAGGCACGCACCCAGATTGCTGCCCTCAATGCCGTGACCAGTCAGGGCAACACCCTGACCGACAAGCAGCGCGTCGAATACGAACAACTGACCACGGTTCAACGAGCCCGCAAGGTTGAGCTCGACCAACTGGCAGCCAAAGAAAAAACCCTTTCCGAACGCTACACCGCCGGCAATGCGCAGCTACGTTCCGCCCGTGCAGGACATGCCAACCTGCGCGAAGAGCTCCGCCGGCTGGAGCAACCGCACAAGACCCAACTTGCCCTGTTGCGCCAGCAGACCGGCGAATCCAAACGGTTGGGCGAACAGTACGGACAGCAGAAAGCCAAGCTGGCCAGCCTAGCCGCACAGCTCAAACAAGCGGGAATCAACACCAACGCCCTCGGCGCACACGAGCTCAAACTCAAGAGCCAAATCGACGCTGCCAACACCAGCATCGATACCCAAAGCAAGCGCATGGCGGCCCTAAACTCCCAGCAAGCCCGAGCAGCGAAACTGCGCGCCAACTTCGGCAGGAATAGAGAGATGGTGGGCGTCACTGCAACTGCGGGCGCCAGCTCTGTCGCAACCGGTGCGACAGCTGGGCTGCCGATTCTGGCGATGGTGAAGAACTACTCGAGCTTCGAAGACGCCATGGCTGGTGTCGCCAAGCAGGTCGACGGTGCCCGGGATGACAACGGCAAACTGACCCAGACCTATTACGACATGGGCGCCGCCATCAAAAAGATGGGGGAACGCATCCCCATGGCCACCACCGACATTGCCGCGCTCGTTGAGGGCGGCGCGCGCATGGGCGTTCAGGGTAAAGACAATCTCCTCGAGTTCGCCCGCGTCGCGGCCACCGCCGCCACGGCGTTCGAACTGCCCGCCGATCAGGTAGGCGAGAACCTGGCGCGGATCGCCCAGCTCTACAAGCTGCCCATTCAGAACGTCAGCCAGCTGGGCGACGCAATCAACTACCTTGACGACAACGCCATGTCGAAAGGCTCCGACATCATCGACGTGATGCAGCGCACGGCAGGTATTACCGCCTCAGTGGGCATGTCGTTCAAGGACGCAGCAGCGCTGGGCTCGACTTTCTTGACCCTGGGGGCTTCGGCAGAAGTCGCGGGTACAGCCACCAACGCCATGATCCGCGAACTGGCGATCGCAACGCAGCAACCCAAGCGGTTTCAGCAAGGGCTGGCGGCCGTTGGACTCGAGGCGAAGGCCGTGCAAGAATGCATGGCCAAAGATTCGACCGGCACCATCCAGACGGTTTTGGATGCGGTGAACAAGCTGCCCAAGGGCGAGCAACTCGGCGTTATGACTGAGCTGTTCGGCAAGGAGTATGGCGACGACGCGGCAAAGCTCGCGGCCAACATCGGCGAATACCGGCGCCAACTCGAGCTGGTGAACAGCACCAAAGGCAGCGGCTCGATGCAACGCGAGGGCGACATTCGTGCGGTGACCCTGTCAGCCCGTTGGCAGATGACACAAAACCGCCTGTTCAATCTCAGCAGCGCCCTGGGCGAAACATTGCGGCCAACCCTTATCGAACTGGTCGACGGTTTCAATCGCATTATTGAGCGGGTGAACACCTGGGCCACTCAGAACCCCGCGCTGGTCTCTGGCTTGCTCAAAGTGGCGGCAGGCATTGCCGCCCTGTCAGCCGGTTTTGGTGTTGTCGCGCTCGGCATTGCCGGCGTGCTTGGCCCCTTCCTCGCCGTGCGTTTCGCGTTGTCCATGGTGGGGCTGAAGATCCCCACTCTGCTGGGCTTGCTGAGAGTGCTGGCTGTGGCCTTCGGCGGTGGTCTGGTGACCGCTATCCGGGCGGTCAGCATCGCGCTGTGGGGACTGGCAGCGAACCCCGTCGCGCTGGCCATCGCCGCCGTGGTCGCTGTGCTGGCCGGTGCCGGTTACCTGATCTACCAGAACTGGGACCAGGTGAAGCAGTACTTCGCCAATGCCTGGACCGAGATTCAGGCCGGCTTCAGCGGCGGCATCGACGGCATTCTCACTAATCTGGCCAACTTCAGTCCGATCGGACTGATCTACCAAGCTTTCGCCGGTGTACTGAGCTACCTCGGCGTTGACCTACCGACACGCTTCACCGAGTTCGGCAACATGATCGTCAATGGTCTGGTCAACGGCTTGATGGCCGGCGCAGGGCAAATCAAGGAAGCCATCACCTCGATCGGCGGATCGACCATCGACTGGTTTAAGGAAAAACTCGGCATTCATAGCCCCTCGCGGGTGTTTGCTGAGCTGGGTGGATTCACCATGGCGGGTCTGACGCAGGGTCTGCAATCGGGTGAACAAGGGCCGTTGGACGCCGTTGCACGGATCAGCAAACAGCTCACCAGCGCGGGAACATTCGTGATGAATGCGATCGCCGGCCCCTCCCCAATCGGGGAGCAACGTACCCCAGCTCAAGCGGCCGGTGTAGAACAGCCAATCAGGGCTGCTCAAACCGCAGCAGCAACTCAACCAGTCAAAGCCGCTCAAGCTGCTGGAGTTACTTATCCGCTAAGCGCTGTACAGGCCGCAGCGCCCACAGTAAGCCCTTCCGAGGGCGATTCCAGTGTTCTGGCGACACTGGCCAACCTCGGCAAACAACCCATCAAGGCGGCTCAAATCGCTGCTGCAGCTCACCCAGTCAAAGTTGCCCAAGCTGCTGGTGTTACGCCACCGTTCAAAGTTGTGCAGACAGTGGTACCCACGGCTGGTCCAGCTGAGGCTGATGCCGGTGTTCTGGCGACGCTGGCCAACCTCGGCAAGCAAATCACAGCCGCCGGCGCCTTGGCACTGGGTGGCATCGCGGCACCTGTTATGGCGATGGGCACAGCAGCAACACCTAGCGTTGAGATCGACAACCGAACCCCCGTCACAGCTCCTGCAGCCGTGACTTACGACAGTCACGACCACTACGAAATCAACATCCATCCCACCCCGGGCATGGATAACCAGGCTGTTGCCCGCGCTGTTCGCGCCGAGTTGAGCCGTATTGAACGGGAAAAGTCCGCCCGCAAACGCAGCCAACTGTCCGACCAGGAGTAACCCCGCATGATGCTCGCCCTCGGCATGTTCGTTTTCAGCCTTCACACAGCCGCGTACCAGGAAATGCAGCGCCAAACACAATGGCGCCATCCCGGTAATAATCGGATAGGCGCCCAGCCAGCCCTGCAGTTCCTAGGGCGTGGCGAAGATGCCATTACCCTCCCCGGCATCATCCTGCCGGAGTTGGCCGGTACAGTCCTGAGCCTTGATGCTCTGCGCCAGATGGCCGACACCGGCAAAGCCTGGCCCATGGTTGAGGGCACTGGTCGGCTCTACGGGCTCTGGGTGATCGAAGGCCTGACTGAGACCAGAACGATCTTTTTCCCCAACGGCGCAGCACGCCGCATCGAATTCAACTTGAGCCTGAAACGCGTCGACGACGGCCGCGTAGATCTGCTCGGGGCGAGCACCGGCGCCGGGTTAAACATTCTGAGAGGGCTGCTGTGATGGATGCAGTGATTGACCGCGTGACAGGCTATGTGAAAAGCGCATTGGAACAAGGCGGCCGCGACGCGATCTATCCGGTACCGGCCTTTCGCCTGACCGTCGACGGCAATGACATCGCCCAGTTAATCAGTCCGCGACTGATGAGCCTGGAGCTAACCGACAACCGCGGCATTGAAGCCGATCAGCTCAGCATTACGCTCAGTGACCACGATGGCCTGCTGACCATCCCGCCCAAGGGCGCCGTCCTACATTTGTGGTTAGGTTGGAGCGACACCGGCCTGGTCGACAAAGGCACGTACACCGTCGATGAAACAGAGCACAGTGGTGCTCCAGACGTGCTCAGTATTCGCGCCCGATCAGCGGACCTGCGCAAAGGCCTCAAGACCAAACGCGAGCGCAGCTGGAGCAACACAACCCTGGCGAAAGTGCTTGGCGCGATTGCGAGCGATAATGGCCTCAAGGCAACAATCGCCGAAGCCCTGGGCGACTTACCCATCCTGCAGCTGGACCAGGCCAACGAGTCGGATGCCAACTTGATCAGTCGCCTGGGCGAGGAGTTCGATGCCGTGGCAACGGTCAAAGCAGGATGTCTCTTGTGCATGCCCGCTGGTGGAGGCAAGACCGTCAGCGGCCTGGCATTGCCCCATATCACGTTGATCCGCACCGATGGTGACCAACACCGGTACCTGCAAGCCGATCGCGACAGCTACGACGGTGTGCGCGCCTATTACTACGACGTGAACAGCGCCATGAAACAGGACGCCATTGCCGGCGGTGGTGAGAACCTCAAGGACCTGCGCCATACCTACAGCGATCAGCAGTCTGCTTTACGTGCCGCCCGGGCCGAGTTCAATCGCCTGCAGCGTGGCAGCGCGACCCTGAGCTACACGCTTGCTCGAGGCCGCCCGGACCTGATCCCAGAACAGACCTACACGCTCCAGGGCGTGAAGGCCGAGATTGATGAAATTATCTGGTACGGGGGCAACGTGCAGCACAGCCTCAGCGCGGACAGTGGCTACACCATGAGTCTCGATCTCGAAAGCAAACTGCCAGAGGACGCGGTGGAAGACTTGGCGGAGGAAAACTCAGGCAAATACACCGGCATCATCGCCTACTACAGAGATGACAAGGCTGGAAAGGAAAAGACCGTGACTGCAGGCGACCAGTCACAACCCAAACGGCTCAGGTGGTTGTACGCCAGTGAGAAGACAGCGAAACGGGCGACAGAGAGGGAATGGAAGAGAATGCAAAACGCGCAGGCATGAAAAAAGACGCCCTCGAGCGCCTTCGTTCATCTATGACAACTCACTTAAGTGGCAGCTTCGTTATGGCCATCGCCGACACAAAACGCAGGACATGAGCACGATCCTCCTTCCCTAAGCGGCGGAACCATCGCAGCAGCACACGCTCTTTTCGAGACATGTATCGGCGAGAATGTGGCTGTTCTTGGGCGGGACTGCTTTCCGCCTTCCGTATCGACAACATGCGCAAACTCCATACGCAAGCACTGTATGCGCATACAGTACACGGGAGCGCGATTTTTGCCAACAACGTCACGGTCCAATGCGTCAGAAATCAATAAGCCCGGCACGGGGCCGGGCTCAAGTCTACTTCTTATGCACGATTGGGGGCATTCGCGGCGGCGGTGGTGGAGGCGGCGGGCGGACATCACCACGAACGTTCCTTGTCGGCGGTGGCGGCGGTGGTGGTGGTTTTTGCGCCATAACTACTCCTAAAGACTGGGAAGTTTGACAATAGCGTAGGTAATCGCCGCAAAACCTGCTGATACGATTACTGCGATATTGCAGTAGTAAAGACTGGAAGCCTTGCGGTCATTGTTCACTGTCATGAGTGACGCGCAATTCATGAAGTCCTTATAAAGAGATCGCTTTAACTCGGAGGCAACGATATCAGCCGAATTTGGTTCCTCTCGGTAGTACGCTAGCAAATCCTGTCTCCACGTCTCAAAAGCGTTCGGCGTTGGAATGCCCTGATCCATTTTTCCAAGCAACGCATCGATGAAAAAGCCGGCACCGAACAGCAGTGCGATTATTGAGTAGCAAAAGAAACCCCAGAAGCAGATTACGGGATCCAAGCTCAAGCTCTTGTAGTCGCTACTAATGATCACTGCATAGAAGCCAACGATGGCTACCATCACAGCCAGAGGGATATTGAGGCGCGAGAAAATTTGCTCTTTCCGGCCGTGCTCGTGAAAGTAAATTTTTTCGTAGTAGGTGAATAGTTCCGCTTCAGTCATCCATGTACCTTCCGCAAACCAGCATAAAAGTGATTGGGTAGAAGTCCGCTTCAGAGAGAGGCCGGACGCTGCATTCCTTGCGTGCCCTCAGCATACCGTCGATTCCTCGATTACATCTTCACCTGCGAAGTAGCCGCGAGTGCGCCCGTGAGGCGTTTGACAGAAGCGCGGTCATGCTCGGGAAGAGAGCGAAATTGGTCGAGGACCATTGACTCCTCTTCACTGAGGCTGGCGGCATCTATCGAGTGCCGACTGCCAGTGAGGACGAAGTGAACGTCCACAGCCATACCCTGCAAAGCCGTCAAGTAACGTACGTCAGGCGAACTTGACTCAAGCTCATACGCCTTCTGAGTTCCTCGGCTAACACCCGCAGCGATACCAAAATCGGTCTGGTTCAAACCCAGCCGATCCCTTTCTTCACGTAGGCGTTCACCTACTCCAGATAAAATGAGCACTTTTTTGATCAATACCAGTTGACTTGAACAGTTTTCTGCTCAAGAATCCTCACTGTCGAACACGATTAAACACGGTTGAACACTATGCATGTCCTTCTAACCCCCGAGCAAGCCCGCGCAGATCTAGACCGCCAGGGAAAAACTATCGCGGAATTTAGCCGCGAACATAGCCTGAACAAAAATTTGGTCAGTGATCTACTCAACGGACGCAAGAAAGGTCGTCGAGGCGAGGCACACCGGGCAGCAGTTCTGCTCGGGATCAAAGATGGCGAAGTTGCACAGTAGTGCGGCGAGCCAAGGAAGGGAACGAGAACATGAAGCGCCCAGTGCTAGAAACCAGACGCCAAGTAGTCAGTGCAGTTGTTTGCGCTTACCCAGGCGGCCGCGAATGTGCCGCAGCGCGCCTTGGCTATGAACTCAAGAAATTTGACAACCACCTCTACGAAAACGCCGGCAGCCGGCCATTGAGCGACGACCAGATTCATATGCTCGAGCGTGACACGAGGACCACGTTCTTTCCTGAATATGTGGCCTCCCTATACAACGGCATGTTCGTGCCTATTGCTGCCCCCGAAACCCTGGACAACATCGAGTTGTACAGCCGCTCAGTCAGCACCGCAGCCAAGCGTGGGGTGGTCGATCAGATCATCGAAAAGGCGCTGCTTGATGGCGTCATTGAGAAAGGCGAAGCGGCCGCAATTCTTGCTGCCCACAGCAAATACCTCAGCGCACGTCATGCCGAAGTGCTGGCCACGATTCAACTGCACAGACAGGAGGCAGACCAGTGAGCGTCTACAAAATGGTCTGCCCCCACTGCATGGGACGCATGCGTATCCGTACCAGCGAAGGCACCCACATTTTCCTTCGCGTGGCCTATCTGCAATGCGCAAACGAGGCTTGCGGATGGTCCGTGCGTGCCGAGTTTGAAATGACTCATGAAATGAGCCCAAGCGGTATGCCCAACCCAACCGTAAAGCTTCCCGTAGCCCCTGTTGCATTGCGACGCCAGGCCATGAAGTCCCAGGACGATCAGCCTGATTTGCTGGACTCACTCGATATGGAGGTTGAATACGCATGAACGCCATCACCTTGACGATCAATCCCGCCAACGACTACCGCGCTGCCATGCAACAAGCGGCTGTGGCCTACCTGTACCGCCAACAGGGACAGCACCTGTCCGGTGACCACCTCCTGCTTGAAAACTGCAAACGCTTTCTCGTCCAGTCGCTCGAAGTACCCGGACACCTGGTGCAGCGAATCGCTGAAATGGCAGTTTCCGAATTCGAAAGCATGACCACAAAACGTGTGGCTCTGCTGGGCATCTATCCGGCAAGCAGCGCTTATCGGTACCTGGTCTGGTTGTTAGATACCCAAACACAGAAGCGCTATCCCGTGCCGGCGCGCTTCTTACCGGCACGCTTGCTGACCTCTCGCTACACCTCGAACTAAATCTGACCCGCCCCTGACAGATGCCCGCCTTGCGTGGGTAAGGGGAAACTGCACTTTATTGGTGGCCGAAATGAGCAATATCACCATCCAACTGGAGCTGAACCAACAGCAGGCTGAGCAATACCTGCAGTGGCTTAACAGCCAGTACGACACCACCATGGCCGACGTTTGGTATTCCGACCGTTATCGGGATGTTCCGCGCGGTCAGCGAGCGCCAAAGGTACTTAAGGACATCCCGCACCTGGCTGGCATTTGCCGGACTCGCAATGAGCTGAAAAAGCAGCTCGACGTAAACACTGCGGAGCGTGCGCAGTGAAAACGATGGATCATCAATTGCGTAGCGATGTGCTCCAGCGACTCGAGGCCGACTTTGGTCTGCAGCACATGGCTGGCACCCAGTACATGCGCAAGGGTACGTGCCCCCAGTGCAACCAACGACGCCTGTTTTCCCGCTACGACGAGCCGTGGTTTATCCGCTGCGGCCGCGAACAGAAATGCCGGTACATGGAGCCGGTGAAAGAGCTGTACAGCGACCTGTTCGACGACTGGAGCAAGCGCGCTCCTGCCACCGACGATCAACCTGCTGCCAGTGCAAAGGCCTACTTGACCTTCGCCCGCGGCTTCGACGTTGGCCAGATTGAAGGCTGGTATTCCCAAGAGCATTACTTTGATCGGGATCTGAACATCGGCTCGGCCACCATTCGCTTTCCACTCGACAAAGGCGGCTACTGGGAACGCCTCATCGACAAGCCGAACCGCTTCGGCAAGAAGAAGGCGCGTTTCAAACCCGGCGAAAGCTACAAGGGTTTCTGGTGGGTACCGCCATGCGTGGACCTGCTGCAGGTCGACGAACTGTGGATTGTTGAGGGCATCTTCGACGCCATTGCCCTGGTGCAAAACGGCGTTCCCGCCGTTGCTGCACTGTCCTCGAACGCCTATCCAGAAGAATCGCTGAAAGCCCTGATCACCGCCCGCGCCGGCAAAACGCCGAAGCTGATTTGGGCGCTGGACAATGAACCAGGCGCGCACAAATACACCCGCATCTGGGTCCGTCAGGCGCGTGACCTTGGTTTCACCTGCGAGGCTGCGCAGATCCCACAATCCGACTCCCGCAAAGTTGATTGGAACGATCTGCACCAGCGCTGGGGATTCATGGAGGACGTCGAAGTCCGTGCCCAGCGGATCGACAAGGAACTGGAAGACGCCAAGCACCATGGTGCCCTGCTGATCGCAGAAAGCGCCGTGGAAAAGGCTCTGCTCATGTACCAGTGGCGCGAGCGCGAGGAATTTCACTTCGGCTTCGACTCCCGCCTGTACTGGTGGAAGTTGGACATCTCGAAGTTCAACAGTGCGATGCAAGCACTGGACGCCAGCGACAACCATGAAGACCAACAGCTCAACGATAAAGCACGTCGCGCCAAGGCGCTGCGCATGTCCGGGTGCGTGGTCGAGATCGCCAACTGCTACCCCAAGGCTCTCTATTTCCAGCGCAACGAGATCACCGACGAGTCCTGGTACTTCTTCCGCGTCGACTTTCCCCACGACGGCGGCTCGGTGAAAAACACCTTCACCGGTGGCCAGGTCGCGGCGGCCAGCGAATTTAAAAAAAGACTTCTCGGTATGGGTGCCGGAGCCGTATTCACCGGTAGCGGACAACAGTTGGACAAGATCATGAAAGACCAGCTTTTCGGCATCAAAACCGTGCAAACCATCGACTACGTTGGCTACAGCCGCGAGTACGGCTGCTACGTGTTCAACGACATCGCTATCCGTGAGGGCCAGCTTATTACCATCAACGAAGAAGAGTTCTTTGAGATGGGCAAGCTGAAACTCAAGAGTCTGCAAAAAGGCGTGAAAATCGCCCTGCAGAAGGACAACAAAGATTACGACACCCGCTGGCTGGATTTGCTCTGGCAATGCTTCGGTGCCCAGGGCACCGTGGCGCTGACCTTCTGGTTCGGTTCGCTGTTCGCCGAGCAGATCCGCGCCCGCTACCAGTCGTTCCCTTTCCTTGAGGCCACCGGCGAGGCCGGTGCTGGTAAAACCACCCTGCTCACCCTGCTGTGGAAACTGCTGGGCCGTGAGGGATACGAAGGTTTCGACCCGTCCAAATCCACCAAGGCCGGCCGTAGTCGCCTGATGGGGCAAATCTCCGGCATGCCCGTCGTGCTGCTGGAATCGGATCGCAGCGGCGACGATAAGGCCCATGCCAAAACATTCGAATGGGACGAGCTGAAGGACTACTTCGGCGGCGGCACACTGGCGACCAAAGGCGTCAAAACCGCAGGCAACGAGACCTACGAGCCACCGTTCCGCGCCACCATCGCCATCAGCCAAAACGCACCGGTCGTAGCGTCCGAAGCGATCATGACCCGGATCGTAAAGCTGCACTTTGTGCGGCCAACCGTGACGGCTGAAAGCCGCGCGGCGGCGGACCTTCTCAACTCCCTCGAAGGCTCGAAGCTCAGCAACTTCCTACTGCAGGCCGTTCGTAAAGAGTCGGAAGTGATGGAGCTTTTTGCTCAGCGCATACCCGGCTATGAAGCAAAGCTGCGCACCCTTCACAGCCACTGCTTTGCCTGCGAAACGCCATTCAAAAGCGAACACGATCACTGTGGCCATTGCGGCAACAAGTTGCGCGGCTACATCCGCGTCGAGCGGATCAATAAGAACCACGCCCAACTGCTCGCCCTGCTTGATTGCCTGCGCCTGATCGTCCCTCTCGGCGATCCGCAAATCAGCCACACCCGGACTCAAATCATCCGCATGGCGATCGAACGCCAATCCTCGATCAGTTCGGATCACCCGGTTGTGGCTGAGTTTTGGGAAGTCTACGAATACCTCGAAGGCCTGGATGCTGACGGCCCTGTGGTCAACCACAGCAAGAAGGACAGCACTATCGCCATCAACCTCAATGATTTCGTCAAGTGCGCGGCCGAGCACCGCCAGAAGGTCGCCGACATCAGCGAATTGAGAGATCGGTTGAAGGACTCCCGCTCTCGCAAATTGCTGGACACTAACAAGGCAACTGACAGCGCGGTGCGTGCCCACCAGGCCAAGCATTCCAACGCCACCATCACCAAACAACCGATTGTGAAGTGCTGGATTTTCCAGGCCTGAACGTTAATCACCCACAGGACAAGTGAATGCAAATTCAAATACTCGCCGGTGGTGATGCAGCGCCAAACCTGCAACACCGCGTTAACCAGCTGCTGAACCAGATCGGCAACGACCATCGAAAAACCGTGCAGGCCGACGCCTACGGCGCTGGTGGCCTCGTGGACATTTTGGAGGTTCGCGCCGCAGACGGTCAGCGCGAAATTGTGGCGCTGAATTGTTCGCGCTCACAGATCCAGGCGGTACTGGAGTGGCAGTCAGCCTCAGAGGACAACAACGAATTCGAAGGCTTGGAGCTGCACCTGGTGCGACAGCCAGACAGCGACATGTAACTCCGGCTGCAACCGGCCAACAATGAAAGGAGAGAACCATGCAACGCACCAACGAAACAGCCCATCAGGGCAGCAGGGAGTTGTTGAGCAACCTGATCAGCACGATCGCGACAGTTGCGCTTATCGCCTTCGTGGCCATGCAAGTGCCTGACGCACTGATCTGGCTCGCCAAGTAACAGGAAGTGGTGCCGAGAGGGCTGCAACCCCTCGACACCGACCACCACAGAAAGGAGAGAACCATGCAAGCCCAAACCTTCAACGTTGGCGCTGCAGAGGCTATCACAGACCAAACAGCACTCAGCCCTAAAACTCACACCCACATGGAAAGCGGTTTTGCCAAGGAGATGAGCAATGAGCAGCATTGAGTTTTTGACTCACGAACAAGTGTGCGAGTTAACGGCAGCCCGTACCAAGGCAGGTCAATTGACTGTGCTCACTCGGAATGGCATCCGACATACAGTCAAACGCAATGGATGGCCTTGCGTGACCACATTCGCTTTGACTGATAGCAAGCAGGTCGAATCGACAATGCCCAAATCCTGGCAGCCAAGGAAAGCGCTTTAAATGGGACGTAAACCTTCAAAACCGGCCAGTGTTGCCCGCCTAAGAAAACGCAAACAGCGTAGTGGGACTGTTTATTACTACTACGACACCGGCTCAAAGCCGCGCCGTGAAATTCCACTCGGTTCCGATTACGGGCTGGCCATCCTCGAGTACGCGAAGCTGGAAAAAACCCGGGTGTCCGCGGGGCTGGCGAGAACTGTGATCACTTTCGATTACGTGGCCGACCTTTACATGAAGGAAGTCGTACCCACAAAGGCACCCGCGACCCAAAAGGACAACGCCCGAGAGTTGAAGCAACTGTTGGTGTTCTTCAACGACCCACCAGCCCCCCTTGAAGCGATTGAGCCAGTGCATGTGCGACAGTATTTGAGGTACCGCTCAAAAACAGCACCGGTGCGAGCAAACCGTGAAAAGGCGCTGCTCAGCTCAATTTGGAATTTCGCTCGCCAGAGTGGATACACAGCCTTGGCCAACCCTTGCTCAGGAGTGAAAGGCAATAAAGAGCGGGGAAGAGACATTTACATCGAGGATGAATTGCTGCTGAAAGTATATGAGAACGCCGAACAGCCGCTGCGTGACGCCCTGGATCTGTTCTATCTCACTGCTCAGCGTATTGCGGACACGCTAAAAATGGACGAGCGAGATATCCGCGATGGCCAGCTCGCCGTTCAACAAGGAAAAACCAGCGCAAAGCGACGGATTGAGATAGTCGGGGAACTGAAAGCTGTGATCGATCGCATTCTGGCCCGTAAGGCCGGGTACAAGATCCGCTCTACTCGTCTGGTGGTGATGGAAAATGGCCAACCAATGACAACCAGTATGCTCAGAAAAAGATTTGATGACGCCCGCGAAGCCGCTGGCATCGAGAAAGCGGACTTTCAAATGCGCGACTTAAGAGCGAAGGCAGCAACAGATAAAGAAGAGTCGACAGGCAACATACGCGCTGCGCGAGATCAACTTGGACACACTACCGTGGGCATGACAGAGCAATACATACGGATGCGCAAGGGCCTGAAGGTGACACCGACAAAGTGACCAACGGTCAGAATTGCGGAGCAAAGGTTTATTTTTGCGGAGCAAAAAATTAAGGGCCTGCGTGAGATACCTCATGCAAGCCCTTGATTTATATGGTGCCCGAAGCCGGAATCGAACCGGCACGCCCTTACGAGCGGGGGATTTTAAGTCCCATGCGTCTACCAGTTTCGCCATTCGGGCGGTAGCGCGGTGAAGCTGTCTGGAGGCTGGTCAATGACCATCTGGCCACTCAGACGCTTGTGCAGCAGAGGTGGAAATATATACATCCCGCCCCGGTGAAGCAAGTTCGCATCTGGCATTTTCAAGACTAAATCTTGCCAGGCGGTGCAAATAAAAAAGCTCCGTAAATCATCGATCTACGGAGCTTGTTTAAAGTGGAGGCCGAGGTCGGAATCGAACCGGCGTAGGTGGATTTGCAATCCACTGCATAACCATTTTGCTACTCGGCCTCAAACGTTTGATGTCATGTAGCACAACACCCTACGCATACAAACTTGGATTTAGATACAAGATCTAAGCCCTTGAAAACATTGAGCTTTTTAAGCGGTCAGTGCTTTCGATGGCGTGAATTATGGACTGATTTACGGAGGCTGGCAACCCCTTGATTTCAAAAAAAATTATCGAGCCCGGCATTTATTCTGCCGGGCCTTTTTTGCCTTATTAACCACGACCCCGGCAGTCGATTTCCACGTCTCCCCTGCTCAACCGCACCGGCCAGACACGCAGGCGCTGTTGCGGATACTCGAGGCAGGTGCCGTCCTCAAGACGGAAGTGCTGCTTGTAAATAGGCGACGCCACCACCAGTTCACCCTTGATATCGGCGATCAAACCGCGACCAATGACATTGGCCCCGGATTTCGGGTCGTGGTTGTCGATAGCGTAGAGGACCTTGCCTTGCGCGCCTGGCAGGTAAAACAGCGCGACTTGTGCGCCGTCGAGCCACACCACGACCCCGGAGTTGATGACCAGATCCTGCTCGCTGCACACCGATTGCCAGACCGCGTCCTGTTCAGACGCCAGAGTGTCATGGGTGCGCAGGGTATTTAATGGGTTCATCAGACAAACTCCTCGCGGACTGGAATAAGGTTGAGTTCGCTGGCCATGATTGGCCGCCGCTGCCCTCGTTCCTCGACAAAGTGGATGTCCGGGTCCGGACGCTTATCGTTGACGAAGGTGCGGAAGCGCTTGAGCTTATCCGGGCTTTTCAGCGCATTAGCCCATTCGCATTCATAGCGACTGACCACCAGCTGCATCTGCGATTCGAGTTCATCACCAAGCCCGAGGCTGTCGTTGATGATCACTTCCTTCAAGTAATCCAGGCCGCCCTCCAGGCTTTCACGCCAGACCGATGTGCGCTGCAGTTTGTCGGCCGTGCGGATGTAGAACATCAGGAAGCGGTCGATGTAGCGGATCAGGGTCGCATCGTCGAGGTCGGTGGCAAACAGCTCGGCGTGGCGCGGGCGCATGCCGCCGTTGCCGCATACGTAGAGGTTCCAGCCCTTCTCGGTAGCGATCACGCCAACATCTTTACTCTGCGCCTCGGCACATTCGCGGGTGCAGCCGGACACGGCGAACTTGAGCTTGTGTGGCGAGCGCAATCCCTTGTAACGATCCTCAATCCACAGCGCCATTTTCACACTGTCCTGAACGCCGTAACGGCACCAGGTGCTGCCAACGCATGACTTGACTGTCCGCGTCGATTTACCGTACGCGTGGCCGGTTTCGAATCCCGCTTCAATCAACTCCGCCCAGATGTCTGGCAGTTGATGCAGTTGCGCGCCGAACAGGTCAATTCGCTGGCCACCGGTGATTTTGGTGTAGAGCTCGTATTTTTTCGCGACCACCCCAATCGCGATCAGCTTGTCGGCTGTGATTTCACCCCCGGCAATTCGCGGCACGACTGAATAGGTGCCGTTTTTCTGCATGTTGGCCATGAAGGTGTCGTTGGTGTCCTGAAGTGGCACCAGCGATGGATCCATGATGGGCTGGTTCCAGCACGAGGCGAGAATCGAGCCCACCGCCGGCTTGCAAACATCACAGCCCGTGTGACCGCTACCGTGTCTGGCCAGCAGTTCTTCGAAGGTGATCACCCCTTCCACCCGCACCAGCGCGTAGAGTTCCTGGCGGGTGTAGGCAAAGTGTTCGCACAGACTTTTGTCGACACTGACGCCACGCGCGGTCAACTCGTGCTCGAAGACTTGCTTGAGCAACCCGGCACAGCCTCCGCAGCCGGTACAGGCCTTGGTTTGCGACTTGAGTTGGGCCAGATCGGAGCAGCCGCTATCGATGGCTGAGCAGATCGAGCCTTTGGTGACGTTGTGACACGAACACACCGTGGCCGATTGGGGCAATGCGCCTGGTCCAAGCGTTGGTGCGCCCCCGGACGATGGCAGAATCAGGCCGGCCGGTTCCTTTGGCAGTGCAATCGCGTTCTGCATGTATTGCAGCAGCGTGTCGTAGTAGCTGTTATCACCGACCAATACAGCGCCGAGCACCTGTTTACCCGTGGCATCCACCACCAGGCGTCGATAGCTGGAGGTGCTCTCGTCGATAAATTGAAAACTACGTGCGCCCGGAGTAATTCCGTGAGCATCGCCAATGGAGCCCACGTCGACGCCCAATAGCTTGAGCTTGGTCGACATGTCGGCGCCCATAAACGGCTCGGCGACCTGCTTGCAAAGCCTGGCCGCCACACTGCGCGCCATTTGATACCCCGGCGCCACCAGGCCGAACAGGCTGCCGTTCCATGAGGCACATTCGCCAATGGCGTAAATGTCTGGATCGCTGCTGAGGCACGCGTCGTCGATGACCACCCCGCCGCGTGGCCCGATCGCCAGCGCGCATTGACGAGCCAGTGCGTCTTGTGCACGAATGCCGGCGGAGAACACGATCAGGTCGGTTTCGAGGAATTCATCATTGGCGAAATTCATCCGGTACCGGTAATGCTCGCCGGCGCTGATCGATTGTGTCGCGCGCGACAGGTGCACACCGACGCCCAGCTTTTCGATTTGCGCCTTGAGCGCCAGGCCGCCGTGTTCGTCCAGTTGCACAGGCATCAAGCGCGGAGCGAATTCGACGACATGGGCTTCCAGGCCCAGACTCTTCAGTGCATTGGCTGCCTCAAGCCCGAGAAGCCCTCCTCCGACGACCACACCACGTCGCGCGTTGGCAGCGGCGGCTCGAATAGCGTCCAGGTCTTCGAGCGTGCGGTACACCAAGCGTGAATCGTCCTGCGCGCCTTCAATTGATGGCACAAATGGGTACGAACCCGTTGCCAGGATCAGTTTGTCGTACGCGACCGAGCCTTGGGCGGTAATCACCTCATGGCGGGCGCGGTCGATCTCTAGCACCGGCACGCCCAGATGCAACGTAATACCCGGAGTCTGGTAAAGCGCGGCTTCGCTGAGCGCCAGCGCCTCAGCGTCCCGCCCGGTGAAATACTCGGAAAGATGCACGCGATCATAGGCGCGTACGGGCTCCTCGCTGAAGACGTGCACCCGGTAATGATTAAGGGCGCCGCGCTCAATCAACTGCTCGACACAGTGATGTCCGACCATGCCATTACCGATCACGATCAGCGTCTGCAACTTGTTCAACGTGGCAACAATGGAGTTCATAAATAGCACCCGGCCAAAGCCCGTCACGGAAAAAAAGCAAAAAAAAACGCCTGAAACCTTTCGGTTCCAGGCGTCTTTGCCTGTTCGTTTGCGGCGTTAAAACCGGACGTCTCTGCCCGATCCACCGCTGCTGCCCACGACCTGTGCGGCCAATCGGTCGTCGTTGACCGTGAGGGCTGCCCATTCGAATGTTCTCGCAATGGGCCTGTTCAACGTAATGCAGCGTTTGTGCCAGATCGTTACTACGCCCCTATGCGCGGGCCTAAGCTCGGGCAGACGCACTCAGGAAGCCCCGTCCACTGCCATGCCATAGTGCAGCGAACGCTCCGCGGCCTTATAAAAGTGCACGTCCTTACAGGTATTTGAGCCAGGCAATATCCCGACGTCGTGCTTTCAGTTCAGCGAACCAGTTGACCGGCCGATACAGCGCAATGGCCATGACAGCGGCGGCCAGCCAGACAGACGCTACCGAGTCAAAACCGAACCATGCCCCCTGGTTCAATCCAAACAACGCGACCGCCATGATGTACAGCACCTTCAGGGCGTATAGATGCAATAAGTAAAAGAACATCGGAGCCGATCCAAATACCGTCAGAGGACGCAGCCAGCGGCTTTTCTGCACGCGCTCGAAACCCAGCAACAACAGCAATCCCACACTCAAGGTGAGCGTCACAAACAGCAAAGACGGCGGATACTTGGTGATATTGAAAAAGCTCATCAGTGTCTGCACGCCCGTCTCTCCCGCAGACCAGGGCTTCTCGCCGTAACCATTGAGCAGGCGCAACGCGATGAAAACGCAAAGCCCGATGGCGCCGCATAGCAATAGTTGCCGTTGACGCTTGCGAGCATCCATTGCTCGGCTGAACCAGGGCCCGATGGCGTAGCCAAGACCGATGACAGCTATCCACGGCAGCACCGGGTAAGAAGTCCGCAGACGCAAGCCTTCACTCAGCTCGATCCAGCCCCGGTCATGAAGAATGGCCCACGGGATGTGCATGACCGAATCCACCGGAAAATGAAGCGCGTCCAATGCGTTGTGACCGACGATGATTGCCAGGCTCAGCAACAGCAATAAAGCTCGAGGCAGCCAGACCATCACCGAGAGCGCAATCATGCTCAAACCGATGGCCCAGATCACCTGCAGGTAAATCACCGAGGGTGGAAACTGAAACGTCCAGGCAAAGTTCACCAAGGTGAACTCAAGCACCACCAGAAACAGCCCGCGCTTGAACAGAAAGCTGCACACATCAGCCTTGCCCGCGTATTTCTCGCCGTACAACCAGGCTGATAAACCGGTGAGCAGTACAAATACGGGAGCGCACAGATGTGCGAGTGTGCGGCTGAGGAACAGTGCAGGTTCGGTCGTGGCAATGTCCATGGGGTCGGACACTTGCCGATGCAGGAAAAAGGTTTCGCGGACATGGTCAAGCAGCATGAGCACAATCACCATGCCTCTTAACGCATCGATGGACATAAGCCGGCTGTTCGCCTGGCCGGTGGAGAGAGTCGCCGTATTCGTCATGGAGATTTCGCGATACCAAGGGTTGATAAATGTGTGCCTCAGGCAGATCGCCGCAAAGCTTACATTGTTACCCTATAACATCACTAGCTGAAATTTGAGTGCATACCCGCTGAATGAAATCCAGGCGCAAAGCGCACAAGCAAAAACGCCACTCTAAACAAGTGGCGTTTTTGCTGATTGGGAGCATGAGACTCACATCTGGCTGCGGTCCCGGGGTTCTCATCCCAACAGTATTTGAGGCAAAGAACTCAAGAGGAAAAAGCCTCTGAACGCGCCGGCTGCTTGTACCGTTGTGGTTGCTGCCAGGCGAGTTGCGCCTGGACCTGTGCGACAGCATCCAGGACTTTTTGTGCCCAGTTCTCATCCTGCGGATCCACCACAACCACGCGAAAACCATGGTCATGCCCCTCACTGCGCACGCCCTCGGAGTCATCGACATGCAGGTCGATATCGAATGCGGGAGGATATTTTGAGGGAGTGTTCGCTAGCCCGTGTGCTGTCAGGGCACGATTATGCAGCACGCTGTTGACCACACCGTCTACGCGGATGCCATACAGCATGAGCCAACGCTGAATGTAGGAAGGCGTTCGACCGGACGAGGTGTAGACCCAGATACTGCAACCCTGACGGCGCAGCTCACGCGTAAGGGAGCGTGTTCCCATGCGCAACGGCTCGCCCAGCCAACGGTGAATGCAGGCCGGCAGCCGGCTTTGCTCGACGGCGCTGTGGTCGAGCTGACAAGCCAATGTGTCATCGATATCGAACGAAATACGGATACGCGGACGCTGGACCGAGATCAATGGGATGGCTTGCCACACTCGGCCGATAGCGTTCCGGCATTTTGACACCGCTGGAGACTCGCTCATCAACGGCCTCCCTGAACAATGGCTAGCGGCGTTTCGTCCAGGAAAAACTTCTTCGGATCAGGCGCCTGTTCTTCCAGGAAGGCTGCATATTTTTTCTTGATCTTGGGTAATTCGTACAGTGCCTTGACGCCGTGCTTGGCGGAGTTGCGAATCACCGATGACGGGTTGAAGTAGCCCTCGGCGTTTTCCAGCGTCAGCACGAACGGCGGCAAGCCTGCACGCATGAGCAAATAGCTGACGATCAACGACCCGCTGCGGTTGTTACCTTCAATGAACAATTGCGGCTTGCTGAGAATGCGAACGTAAACACCGGCCGCGCGCTTCCACACCGACTCGCTACGATACGCGCAATACCAGTTGTACAAATCCTTGATTCCTCCCTCGACGTTGTTGAAGAAGTGCTCCTCGGTTGCCGCAAGGTGCTGAGCGTATTCTTGCCGTCGCGCCGGGTCTTTGCCGCATAGTACGGTGGCATTGATCTCCAGCATCAGGTTCAGTTGCTGGAGATCAAACAGGTCGACGCCACGTGCGACATAGTCATCAATCAGCGCATAGCCTTCGAGCACGTTCTGCAACACCTCGTCGGTCAAGGGATCTCGCGGCTCGGTAAAGTGCCGGCTGAGCTCGGCAAAACGGCCCTGCACTTTGCGCAGTGCTCGTTCTATCGCGGGTAAATCAAGACGACGCGTTGCAGACATTGGCGATCCTGCGAATCCGTAAAATAAGAAACTAAAACGAGACGTGTGCCGCTTAGCTGAATTTGCCGCTGATGTAATCCTCGGTCATTTGCTCACGCGGGCTGCCGAAGATCTGGGCGGTCGGGCCCATCTCTACCAGGTAGCCGGTGCGCGTGCCCTGGGAAATATCCACCGAGAAAAAGGCTGTCGTATCGGCCACGCGGATGGCCTGCTGCATGTTGTGAGTCACCAGAGCGATGGTGTAGTCCTTCTTCAACTCGACCATCAGCTCTTCAACCCGGCGAGTGGCAATCGGGTCAAGCGCCGAACACGGCTCATCCAGCAACAGCACTTCCGGTTCAGTGGCAATGGCGCGGGCGATACACAGCCGTTGCTGCTGACCGCCAGAGAGCGACAGGCCGCTGACCTTGAGCTTGTCCTTGACCTCATCCCATAACGCGGCGCCCTGCAAGGCGTGCTTGACGCGGTCGCCCAAGTCACCTTTATAGCGATTGAGGCGCAGGCCGAAGGCAACGTTGTCGAAGATGCTCATCGAGAACGGATTCGGCTGTTGGAACACCATGCCGATGTAGCGGCGTACCACCACGGGATCTACGCCCTTGCCGTACACGTCCTGCCCCAGAAAATGTACATGGCCTTCGAAACGGAACCCTTTGACCAGGTCATTCATTCGGTTAAGGCTGCGCAGCACGGTGCTTTTACCGCAGCCCGACGGACCGATGAAACCGGTGATCTTGTTTTTTTCAATCGGCACATGGCTGTCGCGTACTGCCATGAAGTTGCCGTAGAAAATCTTGTCGAGCTTGCAGTCCATGACCACAGGTGTCTTGGTAACAAACGGAGCGGCTATTTGCGCAGTTGATACGTTCAAAATTCAGGTGCTCCCGTTCTCAATACTTGGGCTTGCCGAAAATACGGCTCAATATATTCACGACCAGCACGATCATCACCAGCACCAGCGAGGCCGCCCATGCGAGCTCCAGCTGGTTGTCGAAGGGCATGCCGGAGAAGTTGTAAATCAGCACGGCAAGCGATGCCGTCGGGTTCATCACCGCGAGGCTGCCGTCGTGGTAGATCCAGTAGTTGCTGAACAGCGCGGTAAACAACAGCGGCGCGGTTTCGCCTGCTGCGCGTGCCACGGCCAGCATCACGCCTGTGAGGATCGCCGGCATGCCGGTCGGCAAGATGATTTTCCAGATCACCTGCGAGCGCGTGCAGCCCATGCCGTACGCCGCATCCTTCATGATCTTGGGCACCATCCTCATCGACTCTTCAGCCGTCAGCACAACGATGGGCAGCATCAGTACCGCCAGTGCCACGCCGCCTGCCGGCGCCGAGTAAGTACCGGTGGTCATCACTACCAGGGCGTAGGCAAACACCCCGGCCAGAATTGAAGGCAGCCCCGTAAGCATCTTGGCGGCAAAGCGTGCGGTGTTTGCCAGCTTGCTGTCGGGCCCGAGTTCAGCCAGGAAGATGGCGGCCATGATGCCGACCGGAACCGCAATGGCGGCGGCGATACCGACCATCACGAAGGTGCCTGCCATCGCGTTGCCAAAGCCTCCACCCGTCTCGAAACCGGTGGGCGGCAATTCGGTGAATACCTCCAGGCTCAAGCGTGCCCCGCCCCGCATGATCAGCATATACAGCACGGAAATCAGCGGGACGCTGGCCAGCACCGCACCGGTCCACACCAGCGTGGTCAACACGAGGCTGCGCAGGGCGCGGCCTTCGAACTTGCGCTGCAGGCTCGGCACGGCGGTGATAGGGGACGTGAGGTCAGTCATTATTTGTTACCCCGCTGGGCGTAGAGCATGATCATGGAACCGAGGACGTTCACCAGCAGCGTGATGAACATCAGCACCAGTGCGGCATACATCAACACCTCGATCTCGTTGGGACCGGCTTCGGGGAAGTTCAGCGCCAACAAGGCAGCCAATGTGTTGGCCGGCGCAAACAGAGAAAGCGAAATGTTGTTGGCGTTGCCCACCAGCATGGCCAGCGCCATGGTTTCACCCAGAGCACGACCCAGGCCGAGAACCAGGGAGCCGAAAATGCCGGTGGCGGCGGATGGCACCATCACCTTGAGAATCGCTTCCCAATGGGTGGTCCCCATGCCGTAGGCCGCCTGTTTGGTTTTCATGGGTACGCCGGTCAGGGCGTCCTGAGAAACGGCAGCGATGGTTGGCAGAATCATGATGGCCAGTACCAGCGCCGCAGGCAGCAGTCCCGGACCACTCAAGGACGTGCTGAAAAAAGGAATCCAACCCAGTTCGCTGTTCAACCACGCCGTAAGGGGGCGGATCGCCGGGATCACCACGTAAATCCCCCACAGGCCATAAACGACGCTGGGGATGGCCGCGAGTAATTCGACGATAGTGCGAAACACCGCTGCCAGTTTCGCCGGCAGGAAATCCTGGGTGAGGAAGATCGCCATGCTGACGCCGAAAACGCCTGCGATCAGCAACGCGATCAGGGCGCTGTAGAGCGTGCCCCAAATCGCCGGCAGAATGCCGTACTTGCCTTGGTTAACGTCCCAGACGCTGCCAAAGATCACGTCAAAACCGTGTTTTTCCATGCCAGGAAGGGCCTTGCGTCCCACCTCGAAGACCAAGGCGAAGACCAACGCCAGAATCAGAACCACCCCTATTCGCGCAAGCGCACGGAAGGTGCGATCAACCAGGAAGTCCTTCGTGGAAGGCGGCTGGCAGGCCGAACCCGGGTTAACCGGTACGACAAAAGGTGTGTTCATTGGCTAATTCCGGTACAGGGGGAAAACTCCCCCGGCATGCTGAACGCGCACGCCGAGAGAGGCCTCACGAGCGTTACTGAATGTTGGCGGACGCTTTGCGAACCTGATCAACAACCGATTGCGGCAACGGGATGTAACCCATCGAATCGGCGATTTTCTGCCCCTCGGTCAGGCTGTATTCGACCATTTCGCGCATGGCCTTGGCCTTGGCCGGGTTACCGTTGTCCTTGCGGAAGATCATCCAGGTGTAGGAGGTGATCGGGTAGGACTTGGCACCGTCCGGATCCGGCAGCCAGGCCACCAGGCTTTCCGGCATTTTAACCGCGGCCAGGGCCTCGGCACCGCTTTCGGCGTTCGGTACGACGTAATGACCGGCCTTGTTCTGCAACTGGGCGAAGTCGACCTTGGCCAGCTTGGCGAAGCCGTATTCGATATAGCCAATGGCGCCCGGGGTCTGGCGTACGGTGGCTGTCACGCCATCGTTTTTCGGCGATTTGATGAATTTGTCACTGGCTGGCCAGTTGACCGTGTTGCCTTCACCCAGCGCCTTTTGAAACTCCGGGTTGATCGTTGACAGGTGCTTGGTGAACACCGCAGTCGTACCGCTGGAGTCTGCACGTACGACGACGGTGATCGGCGTATCAGTGAGCTTCAGGTCCGGGTTGGCGGCAGCGATCTGCGGATCGTTCCACTTGGTGATCTTGCCCAGGAAGATATTGGAGTAAACATCCCGTGGCAGCTTCAGGCCCTTGGGGTTGCCTGGCAGGTTATAGGCCAGCACGATTTCGCCCGCCGTCATCGGCAGCAACTGTGCGCCTTCGGCAACTTTGGCAATGTCTTCGTCTTTCATGGCCGAATCACTGGCGGCGAAATCGACGGTTTTATTCAGGAAGTCCTGCACACCCGCGCCGCTGCCTTTGGATTGATAATCCACAGTGACACCTGCGGTTTTCTTGCTGAAATCCTTGAACCAAGTGAGGTAGATCGGTGCCGGGAAACTGGCGCCGGAACCGGTCAGACGAACGCTTTCCGCAGCGAAAGCCATCGAGCTGGCACAAAGAGAAACCGCAACGGCGAGTGCAGCAGACTTCATCAAGCTTTTCATTCAGGGAACTCCTTGTGATTTCGGGCTCCCGTACTCTGCAATAGGATTGTTACGCTTTTATGAAAATTGAATGGCAATGTGCGTTTAGCCCGCTTTTTGCCACAAAACGAAAAAAGACGCCGAAGCGTCTTCTAAAATTCCAGGCAAAAAAAAGCCACTCTATTGAGTGGCTTTTTCTTTGTATTTGGAGCGGGAAACGAGACTCGAACTCGCGACCCCGACCTTGGCAAGGTCGTGCTCTACCAACTGAGCTATTCCCGCGTCTTGGTGTGGCGCATTCTATAGAATCCAGAAGCCCCGTCAACCCTTTGATTCAAAAAAGTTTTATTTCTTTTCAACGTCGGTCTTCAGATGCGGCCACGCAGCCCGCAGGTACTGGACCATCGACCACAACGTCAGTCCGGCTGATACCAACAGCAAGCCATAACCCACCAATACCCAGAAGGTGAAGTCTGACGGATTGGCCAGCAGGATCACCAGTGCCAACATCTGCGCAGCGGTTTTCCATTTACCCAGGTTCGACACCGCCACATGAGCGCGGGCACCGAGTTCGGCCATCCACTCACGCAGTGCCGACACGACAATTTCACGACCGATGATGACGGCGGCCGGCAGCGTAAGCCACAAGTTACCGTGTTCTTGCACCAGCAACACCAGCGCAACGGCGACCATCAGCTTGTCGGCAACCGGGTCGAGAAAAGCCCCGAACGGCGTGCTTTGCTCCAGACGGCGGGCCAGATAACCATCCAGCCAGTCCGTAGCGGCGGCAAATGCAAACACCGAAGCGGACGCCATGTAGCTCCAATGGTACGGCAGGTAAAACAACAGTATGAAGATCGGGATGAGCAGGACGCGTAGAACGGTAATCAGATTAGGGATATTCATCGGCACAACTGGCTACGAGGTGAGGTGGCATTCTACTCGCTGTGCAGATTTGCATAAATCAACTCTGCGAGTTTTTTACTGATCCCGGGCGCTTTGGCGATCTCTTCGATGCTGGCACGAGACAGCTCTTGCAATCCACCAAAATGTTTAAGCAAATCGCGCCGACGTGTCGGCCCGACCCCGGCTACGCCTTCAAGCGTAGACGTACGGCGGGTTTTGCCGCGACGGGCGCGGTGCCCGGTAATGGCGAATCGGTGAGCTTCATCACGAATTTGCTGGATTAGATGCAGTGCCGGCGAATCCCCACGCAACGTGAACTCATGCGCTGCATCATTCAGGTACAAAGTTTCGAAGCCGGCCTTTCGGGTTGCCCCCTTGGCCACACCCAGCAAAATCAGGTCCGGTACCGCCAATTCATTGAGTACATCACGCGCCATCGACAGCTGACCTTTACCACCGTCCACCAGCAGAATGTCCGGTAATTTGCCCTCCCCGTCCTTCAGCTTGCTGAAACGACGGGTCAACGCCTGGTGCATGGCGGCGTAATCATCGCCTGGGGTAACGCCTTCAATGTTGTAACGACGGTAATCCGATTTGATCGGACCTTCCGGGCCGAACACCACGCACGACGCCACCGTCGCCTCGCCGCTCGAGTGACTGATGTCATAGCACTCGAGGCGCTGTGGAGGCTCATCCAGGTTCAGTACTTCTGCCAGCGCATCGAAACGCGCGGCGACATGCTGCCGGTTGGCCAAGCGCGCACCCAGTGCCTGTTCGGCATTGGTCACCGCCAATTGTTGCCAGCGAGCTCGCGTACCCCGCACCCGATGACTGATCGACAGTTCACGGCCGCGCAATTCCTCAATGGCTGCGATCAGCGTAGGAAAGTCCTCATGCACCACGTTGACGATCAACTCGCTCGGCAAGTCGCGTTCCGGGCTGCTGATGAAGTAATGCCCAAGAAAAGCCGCCATGACTTCGGAAACGTCTTCATCAATACCGACTTGAGGGAAGTAGTTCTTGCTGCCCAGAACCCGGCCGCCCCGCACGCTGATCAAATGAACGCAGGCGCCGCCCGGATTGACGAACGCGGCGATCACGTCGACATCACCAGTCCCGCCTTCCATGCTTTGCTGATCCTGAACCCGGCGCAGCAGCGATATCTGGTCCCGCAACTCGGCCGCCCGCTCGAACTCGAGGTTGATCGCCGCCTCTTCCATGGCGGCGGACAATTCGTCGGTCAGCGCATTGCTGCGCCCTTCCAGGAACATCACCGAGTGCCGGACGTCCTCGGCGTAAACCTCGGGCTCGACCAGTCCGACGCAGGGTGCCTTGCAACGTTTGATCTGGTATTGCAGGCAAGGGCGCGTGCGGTTCTTGTAGTAGCTGTCTTCGCACTGACGAACAAAAAACGTCTTCTGCAGCAAGCTGAGGCTTTCGCGAATCGCACCAGCGCTGGGGTAAGGACCGAAATATTTGCCCTTGGCCTTCTTCGCACCGCGATGGATGCTCAGACGAGGAAATTGACCATCTGAAAGGAAGACATAAGGATAGGATTTGTCGTCCCGCATCAGGATGTTGTACGGCGGACGCCACTCCTTGATCAGCGTCTGCTCGAGCAACAAAGCTTCGGTTTCGTTAGACGTGATCGTCGTCTCGACCTGCGCGATACGCGCGACCAGTGCTGCAGTCTTGGGGGCGAGACCGGATTTGCGGAAGTAACTGGACAGGCGACTCTTGAGATTCTTGGCCTTGCCGACGTAGAGCAGGCGCGCATCGCTGTCGAACATGCGATACACACCGGGACGCCCACTGACCGTCGACAGAAAAGCGCTTGGATCGAAAATTTCAGTCATTTCAGAGGCTGGCATCAACCATGCCGTGACGAACCGCCAACAGCGTCAACTCGACGTCGCTGCTGATCGAAAGCTTTTCGAAAATGCGGTATCGGTAGGTGTTTACGGTTTTTGGCGACAGGCACAATTTATCGGAGATTATCTGGACTTTCTGGCAGCCGACGATCATCAGCGCGATCTGGATTTCCCGCTCGGACAAGGCGTCGAACGGCGAATCGCTAGTGGGCTGGAAAGACTTGATGGCAAGTTGCTGGGCGATCTGCGGACTGATGTAGCGCTGGCCGGCAAATACCAGGCGAATGGCCTGGACCATTTCGGGCAAACCGGCTCCTTTGGTCAGGTAACCCGCTGCCCCCGCCTGCAACAGTCGTGTAGGAAACGGATCTTCCTCGCACACGGTGACCGCAACGACTTTGATGTCGGGATGACTGCGCAGCAACTTGCGCGTGGCTTCAAGACCGCCGATACCGGGCATCTTCACATCCATCAGGACCACGTCCGGCTTCAACTCTCGCGCCTTGAGCAGGGACTCTTCCCCTGACTCGGCCTGGCCGACCACTTGCAGGCCATCGATGTCAGCCAGCATTCGTGTAATGCCTGTACGAACGAGATCATGGTCATCGACTACTAGCACCCTAATCAAGCAGACACCTCGCGCAATGGGCTTGTTGGTTGCCGGACACCTTAGCAAAAAGCGACTGGCAGACCTAGCGGCAAGCGCTATATAAAAAGTTTCAATACGTCTTGTAAGGCTTGTCGCATGCGTGCTTCAGAGGTCAACCGGCGGTACGGCGAGCAATGACCAGCAAATCTCGTGACTAATCAACAGGCACCGCTCGTGCTATACCTCTTTGCAGCGCTCAAGCGATAGGAAAGGCCAACGGCTGCCGATAGCAATTTCTGATTGAATCCACGTACCCGCCTCTAGTAAGCTCGGCGCATCCATCGGAGACAGACCATGTTCAACACCCTTTCACAGCTTCGTACCGCCAGCGCCTTGCGCTCGGTTTCGGCTGTCCGGGTGAAAGACGTTTGTGCTCCGGTCAGCTTTTATTTTGGGTATTGGTTTAGCCACTGGCGCGCCTGATACCCACACGGCGCCCACTTTAAACGGGTCGCCACCAGAGAATTCTCAACCCCCGGTCGGCCTCCCGACCGGGGGTTTTGTTTTTTCAGCCCCACACATTTTTAGCGACACACCAGACATCTCGAGGATTTAGAAAATGAACTACGCCACTTATTACCGTTACGACTTTTTTACCGCCTGGCGATTTACCAGCCTCCGCTCGGGACAGCCTGCCGCCTCCGATCGGTCACCCAAAGGTGGCAAGCACACACACGCAGCCAATCCGGCTAATTGTCGAACACCCCACTAGGGCCGAGCGCGCGGGAACGAACCCGCCGCCAGCCCAGGAAGCCCGAACATGAACTCGTCCGTCTCTGCTCTGCCACTGTCCACCTTGAGCCCGGCCAATGAAGCGCTGACCCTGCGTCTGCCCAGCTCGTTGCAGCTCAAACAGCAATTACCCCTCAGCAACACCCTGACCCAGCAAGTCGCCGCCCATCGCCAGGCGATCCGCGCGATTCTCAACGGTGAAGACTCCCGTTTGCTGGTCATCGTCGGCCCTTGCTCGATTCACGACCCTCAGTCAGCCCTGGAATACGCCGCCCACCTCGCGCGCCTGGCATCCGACGTCAGTGATCAGATGTTGCTCGTCATGCGCGCCTACGTCGAAAAACCCCGCACCACTGTCGGCTGGAAAGGCCTGGCCTACGATCCACAGCTGGATGGCAGCGACGACATGGCCGGCGGCCTGACCCTGTCGCGCGAACTGATGCTCGAAATGATCCACCTCGGCTTGCCGATTGCCACCGAACTGCTGCAGCCCATGGCGGCCGGCTACTTCGACGACCTGCTCAGTTGGGTTGCCATTGGTGCGCGCACCACCGAATCGCAAATCCACCGGGAAATGGCCAGCGGCCTGAACATGCCGGTAGGCTTCAAGAACGGCACAGATGGTGGAGTCGGTGTCGCCAGCGACGCCATGCGCTCGGCCGCCCATCCGCATCGTCATTTTGGCGTCGACAGCCAAGGGCACCCCGCAATCATCCAGACACCCGGCAACCCGGACACCCATCTGGTATTGCGCGGCGGTCATCGCGGCCCGAACTACGACCGCGACAGCGTTGCTCAAATACACAACGACCTGACCCGACTCAAGATCCCGGCGCGAATCATGGTCGACTGCAGCCACGCTAACAGCGGCAAAGACCCGCTGCGCCAACCGGCGGTGTTCAACGACGTCCTAGAACAACGCCTGCAAGGCAATCGCTCGCTGATCGGCATGATGATCGAGAGTCATCTGTTCGAAGGTTGCCAGCCGCTGAGCGCTTCGCTGCGTTACGGCGTTTCCGTGACTGACGGCTGCCTGGGTTGGAGCGGGACGGAGCACTTGTTGCGCGAGTCAGCGCAGCGGTTGCGCGAACAACACAGCGCTCGATAGCCCGCGTAATCAGCGATCTCCTTCCAGTCTTCAAACGAGGGCTGGAAGGTTGTTTCCCACTATGAAATAGCGATCTTGAAATAACGACACCCGCGAAACACCCCGCACCCACCCGCGATTTTTCTCACTCCCCTACTCCGTTTTCACCACAAGACAGCGGCTTTTTCAGACATCCCGCGGCATGACAGTGCATTAGAGTGAGGCGCAGCACACGACCCGAAACTCTCGAAAAAGGGATGAACATGCAACGGAATGCACAGACTCAGTACCCGATCCTGCTGGTCCACGGGCTATTCGGCTTTGATCGGATCGGCACGCTGGAACACTTCCATGACATCAGGCCGGCCCTGCGATTCGCCGGTGCCAGGGTCTTCGTACCTCAGCTGTCCGCGACACACAGCAACGAGGCGCGCGGCGAGCAGCTCTTGGCACAGATCGAACGGGTACTGGAAGGCACCGGGCACGACAAAGTCAACCTGATCGGGCATAGCCAAGGCGCGCTGGCGTCACGCTATGCCGCGGCGATCGCGCCACAAATGGTCGCCTCGGTCACGTCGGTCAGCGGCCCTAATCACGGTTCGGAACTGGCCGACTTCCTGCGCAAAGCGCTGACCCCTGGTGGCCTGCCAGAACAGGTCGCCGAGACCGTGGCGACCTTGTTCGCCGACTTCCTGTCGTTGCTCAGTGGCCAACCAAAAATGCCCCAGAACGCCATTGCGGCACTGAATGCCCTGACCACCGAAGGTGTCGGCGCCTTTAATCTGAAATACCCGCAAGGGTTACCGACGCAATGGGGTGGCATGGGGCAGCAGAAGGTTGGCGGGGTTCACTACTATTCCTGGAGCGGCACCTTGCAGGGCAGCATTCTCGACGACGGGCTGAATGCGCTCGATCCCCTGCATTTCCTGTCCCGCGCCTTTTCTCACTACTTCATTAACGAGGCCGATCAGAATGATGGCCTGGTTGGGCGCTTCAGTTCTCACCTGGGCAAAGTGATCCGCTCCGACTATCCGCTGGATCACCTGGGCACCATTAACCAGACTGCCGGTCGCACCTGGAAAAGCGTCAACCCGGTGGAGCTGTATGTGGAGCATGCGGATCGCTTGCGAAAGGCCGGTCTGTGACACCGCAAGGAACTTTGAGAAGAATTAGGCCACTGAATCCGGTACGCTCAGCACTTTACTGAACATTAAATGGAGAGTTTTCCCATGCCTAAAGCTACTGCCCGTCACATCCTGGTTGCCAGCGAAGACAAGTGCAACGAACTGAAGTCCCAAATCGAAGGCGGCGCTGATTTCGCCGAAGTCGCCAAAGCCAACTCCACTTGCCCATCGAGCCGCCAGGGCGGTGATCTGGGCTCGTTCGGTCCAGGCCAGATGGTCAAGGAATTCGACACCGTGGTCTTCAGCGCACCGATCAACGTCGTGCAAGGTCCGGTCAAGACCCAGTTTGGCTACCACCTGCTGGAAGTGACCAGTCGCCAGGACTGATCAATCCGCGAAGTCTTTCTTACAACGGCCCGCCTTTTTGGTGGGCCGTTGTGTTTGGGACGTGTAATACGGCTGGCGAGGGATGCGCCGCTAGCGTACAAATTGCGGATATCGACCACCCGGCTTTAAGGCTGACAATGCGACTGGCTTTCCCTACTTTGTTGTTCACTGCCGTAGCCCTGCTGTTGGGCGCTGCCGGTGTGAATGCAGCACCGCAACATGCGCTGACCGTCTACGGCGAACCGGCAAAGTATCCGGCCGGATTCAGTCATTTTGCCTACACCAATGCGCAAGCCCCCAAGGGCGGCACGATGCGCCGTTCGGCGGTGGAAATCGGTCACTTCGACCACATTCTCCCGTACATCGACAAAGGCATTGGCGTCACGCAGATCGACGGCATGCTCTACTCCCCGCTCGCCCAGCGTTCGATGGACGAGCCCTACACCGTGTACGGCCTGGTGGCAGAGAAAATGGAGCGCGCCGAAGACGGTTTGTCCTTGCGCTTCTACCTCAATCCAAAAGCCCGTTTTGCCGATGGCAAACCCATCACCGCTGAAGACGTGCGCTACACCTTCGATTTGCTGATGACCCAGGGCAGCCTGCGTTATCGCACCCAGTTCGCCGACGTGAAAGGCGTCGAGATCGAATCGCCGCTGACCGTCCGGTTCGATTTCAAAAGCAATGAAAACCGCACCCTGCCGCTGGACATCGCGACCCTGCCGGTGTTTCCCGAGCACTGGTGGAAGACCCATGATTTTGCCGGCGGCGGTGGATACGAAGCGCCACTGGGCAGCGGTCCCTACAGGGTCGGCAAGGTCGACTCCGGGCGCAGCATCACCTTCGAGCGCAACGCCGACTGGTGGGGCAAGGACCTGCCGGTCAGCCGTGGGCTCTACAATTTCGATCATTTCAGCATTGAGTATTTCGGCGACACCGACGTAGCGCGTCAGGTGCTGCGCGGCGGCGCTTATGATTACAACCGCGAATTCTCCGCCACGGGTTACTCCATCGGCTACGACAGCCCTGCCCTGAGCGACGGTCGACTGCAGAAAGCGCATTTGGCGACCCAGGCACCGCAACCCAGCCAGGGCTTCGTTTTCAATCTGCAAAACCCGATGTTCCAGGATCGCCGCACGCGCCAGGCATTGGCCATGCTCTGGGATTTCGAATGGAGCAACCGGCAGATGATGCGCAACCTGTACATCCGCCAGCAGAGCTATTTTTCCAACACTGACCTGGCCGCGCGCCATCTACCGGACGCTGGCGAGCTGGCGATTCTTGAGCCCTTGCGCGGGCAAGTGCCGGACGAAGTGTTCACCAAGGTCTTCGAAGCACCGAAAACCGATGGCAGCGGCGTGATACGCGACAAGCAGTTGCAAGCTCTGGAGCTGCTCGAACAGGCCGGATGGAAACCGGACGGCGATCAACTGGTCAACGCCGATGGCAAATCGCTGAACTTCACCTTTTTGGTCAGCCAAAACGGCATGGACCGTCTGCTTTTGCCCTACAAGCGTACGCTGAAGCAGATCGGCATCGACATGAACATCCGCCGTATCGACGCGTCCCAGTACGTCAACCGCCTGATGAGCCGCGACTACGACATGATCGTCACGGGCTACCCGGTGACCACGTCGCCCGGTGGCGAGCTGCTGAATTATTTCGGCTCGGTCTCGGCCAACGACCCCGGCGCCAATAACTACATGGTGCTGAAGAACCCTGCGGTCGACACCCTGATCAACGGCCTGATCCGCGCTACCACCCAGGTCGACATGCTGCGCTACGCCCGCGCACTGGACCGGGTGTTGCAGTGGAATTACTACTGGATCCCCAACTATTACCCGCCAGGTTCTTCCACCGTGTGGTGGAACCGTTTCGGCATGCCCAACGAACAGGCGAGCAATGACGAGGCCATCGAAAGCTGGTGGGAAGTGAGCACCACGCCGCTGACCAATCAGCAAATGACCGCCGAACGCATTACCCGTGGCAAACCCGGAGGGCCGCATTGATGTGGGCTTATATAGCGCGTCGCCTGCTATTGATCATCCCGACGCTGGTGATCATTCTTCTGGTCAACTTCGTCATCGTCCAGGCGGCGCCGGGCGGCCCGGTGGAACAAGCCATCGCGCACCTGCAGGGCATCGGCGGCGCAAGTGTCAGCGGTGGCTCCGGCGAAACCCTGTCCGGCACCTCACGGGCCAGTCGTGGGCTCGACCCTCAATTGATCAAGGAGATCGAAAAGCAGTACGGCTTCGACAAGCCCGCCCACGAACGCCTGTGGCTGATGCTCACCAGCTACGCCCGCCTGGACTTCGGCAAAAGCTTCTTCCGCGGCGCCACCGTCACCGACCTGATCCTGGAAAAAATGCCGGTGACGATTTCCCTCGGCCTCTGGGCAACGCTGATCACCTACCTGGTGTCGATCCCGCTGGGCATCCGCAAGGCCGTGCGCCACGGCAGCCACTTCGACATCTGGAGCAGCACCGCGATCATCATCGGTTATGCCATGCCGGCGTTCCTGTTCGCGATGTTCCTGATCGTGGTGTTCGCCGGCGGCACTTCGCTGAACTGGTTTCCGGTGCGCGGGCTGGTCTCGGACAACTTCGAGTCACTGTCCACCGTGGGCAAGATCGCCGACTACTTCTGGCACCTGGTGCTGCCCGTCACGGCGCTGGTCATCGGCGGTTTCGCCACCCTGACCATCCTGACCAAGAACTCTTTCCTCAATGAAATCACCCGCCAATACGTGGTCACTGCCCGCGCCAAGGGCATGAGCGAACGTCGCGTTCTCTACGGCCATGTATTCCGCAATGCCATGCTGCTGGTCGTTTCGGGCATTCCCCAGGCGTTCATCAGTGTGTTCTTCGCCGGCTCGCTGCTGATCGAGGTAATTTTCTCCCTCGATGGCCTGGGCCGCATGAGTTACGAAGCAGCCGTCTCACGGGATTACCCGGTGGTGTTCGGCTCGCTGTTCATCTTCACGCTGTTTGGCCTGCTGATAAAACTGGTCGGCGACCTCTGCTACACCCTGGTCGACCCGCGTATCGATTTCGCCGCGAGGAACGCCTGATGCTCAAGCTCACGCCGCTGGGTCGCCGGCGCTTCGAACGCTTCAAGAAAAACCGTCGTGGGTGGTGGTCGCTGTGGCTGTTCATCGGCCTGTTCCTGCTCACCCTCGGCGGTGAACTGATCGCCAACGACAAACCGCTGGTCGTGAGCTATCAGGGCGAGCTGTACTTCCCGGCATTCAAACGACACACCGAACAGGAGTTCGGCGGGCAACTGCCGTTCCAGGCAGATTACCGTAGCGATTACGTGAAAAAACTGATCGAGAAGGACGGTGGCTGGATGCTGTTCCCGCCGATTCCGTTCAGCGATGACACGCCCAACTACGACCTGAGCAAACCGGCGCCCAGCCCACCCTCAAGTGTCAACTGGCTGGGCACTGACGACCAGGCGCGCGACGTCTTGGCCCGTGTGATTTTCGGCGCTCGGGTGTCGATTTTGTTCGCGTTGATGTTAACCGTTGTCAGCGCCCTCATCGGCATCGCCGCCGGCGCACTGCAAGGGTATTACGGCGGCTGGGTGGACCTTCTTGGCCAGCGCTTGCTGGAAGTCTGGTCCGGTCTGCCCGTGCTTTATTTGCTGATTATTCTCTCTGGTTTTGTCGAGCCGAATTTCTGGTGGCTCCTGGGGATCATGGCGCTGTTTTCCTGGCTGGCCCTGGTCGATGTGGTGCGCGCCGAGTTCTTGCGCGGACGCAACCTGGAATACGTCAAGGCCGCCAGGGCACTGGGGCTGACTGATCGTAAAGTCATCGTGCGGCACATTCTGCCCAACGCGATGAACGCGACCCTGAGCTATCTGCCCTTCATCCTGACCGGAGCGATTTCGACGCTTACGGCGCTGGATTTCCTCGGTTTCGGCATGCCGGCGGGGAGCGCGTCGCTGGGCGAGCTGATTGGTCAGGGCAAGCAAAACCTGCAAGCGCCGTGGCTGGGATTGACCGCGTTCTTTACCCTCGCACTGATTTTGTCCTTGCTGGTGTTTATCGGCGAGGCGTTGCGTGATGCCTTTGATCCGCGATCTTGATCCGCGATCTTTAGAGACGAACTGTTGATATGAGTAACCTGATCGAAATCCGTGACCTCAGCGTGGCCTTCAGCGGGCAGACCGTGGTGCGCAATCTGAGCCTGGACATCCTCCCCGGCGAATGCCTGGCGTTGGTGGGCGAGTCGGGCTCCGGCAAATCGGTGACCGCGCATTCGATCCTGCAACTGCTGCCCGAAACCGGCACTCAGTCCACCGGCAGCATCCGTTATCGCGGCAAGGAACTGCTCGGTGCCTCGTCGAAAGTGCTGCGAGAGCTGCGCGGAAACCGGATCGCGATGATTTTCCAAGAGCCGATGACCTCGCTGAACCCGCTGCACACCATCGAAAAACAGATCGGCGAAACCTTGCTGCTGCACAAAGGCCTCACCGGTAAACCGGCACAGGCGCGAACCCTTGAATTGCTGCACCTGGTGGGTATTCAAAAACCCAAGGAGCGCCTCAAAGCCTACCCGCATCAATTGTCCGGCGGCCAACGCCAGCGGGTAATGATCGCCATGGCCCTGGCCTGTGAACCGGAGCTGTTGATCGCCGATGAGCCGACCACGGCGCTGGACGTCACCGTGCAGCGCAAGATCCTGTTGCTGCTCAAATCGCTACAGCAACGCCTCGGCATGTCGCTGTTGCTGATCAGCCATGACCTTAATCTGGTGCGCAGCATCGCCCAGCGGGTGTGCGTGATGAAGGCCGGCGAAATCGTCGAGCAAGCGCCCTGCGAAACACTGTTTACCGAGCCGAAGCATCCTTACAGCTGCGTGCTGCTGAACGCCGAGCCGGAGGGCGAAGCACTAACTCGGGACGAACGCGAGAATGTGCTGGAAGTGGACAACCTCAGCGTGAAGTTCGCCCTCGCTGGCGGGCTGTTTCAGCGCAAGACCTGGCTGCACGCGGTGGATGGCATCAGCCTGAATATTCAGCGCGGCAAGACCCTGGGTATTGTCGGCGAGTCCGGTTCCGGCAAGTCGACATTGGGCCAGGCGATCCTGCGCCTGCTCGATTCCGAAGGCAGCATTCGCTTTCAGGGCGAAGCGCTGGATGGCCTGACGCAAAAGCAGCTGCGGCCATGGCGCAAGAAAATGCAGGTGGTGTTCCAGGACCCCTATGGCAGCCTGAGCCCGCGCATGTCGGTGGCGCAGATCATCAGCGAAGGCCTCGAAGTGCATAGCCAATTGACGGCTGAGGAGTGCAAGGCCGAGGTGATACGGGCCCTTGAGGAAGTCGGTCTCGATCCGCAAAGTCGCGATCGCTATCCCCACGAGTTCTCGGGCGGTCAACGCCAACGCATCGCCATCGCCCGCGCACTGGTGCTGAAACCGGCGCTGATCCTGCTCGATGAGCCAACCTCGGCACTGGACCGCACGGTGCAAAAACAAGTGGTCGCCCTGCTCCGCCAGCTCCAGGAAAAACACGGGCTGACGTACCTGTTCATCAGCCATGACCTGGCGGTGGTGCGGGCACTGGCCCATGACATGATCGTGATCAAGGATGGCAAGGTCGTGGAGCGTGGAGCGAGTCATGAGGTGTTTGAATCGCCGCAACATCCCTATACCAAGGAGCTGCTGGCGGCGGCGCATGTCGGGGCGACATGATTCGATGCAGGCTTGAAACCGCGTCGCGCCCATCGCGGGCAAGCTGTCTCCCACAGGGATTTTGCTGGCAACTCAAATCCCCTGCAGGAGTGAGCCTGCTCGCGATGAGGCCCTAACTGGCGAAAATATTCAGGATCAATACCCCATGAACCCCACCGAAAGCCTCAAGGACTACCAACGCGTGCGCCTGCTGGCGATCCGTTCGTTGTTCGAGATCATCGAGCAATCCAGCGAAGGCACGGTCATTGTCGATCGCGACGCCAACATCGTCTGGATGAACGAACGTTATGCCCGGCGGTTTGGCCTGGAATCGGCGCAGGTGGCGATCGGCAAACCGTGCGAAAGCGTGATCCCCGGCAGCCTGTTGCGCGAGGTGGTGCGCACCGGCCGGCCAATACTGCTCGACATGCAGGACACCCCGAAAGAACCGCTGGTGGTCATGCGCCTGCCGATTCATGACGACACTGGCGAGGTGATCGGCGCCATCGGTTTTGCGCTGTTCGACGAATTGCGCAGCCTGTCGCCGATGCTCAAGCGCTACATGAGCATGCAGGAAGAACTCGCGTCCACGCGTTCGCTGTTGCGGGCCCGGCAAAGCAAGTACAACTTTGCCCATTTCATCGGTACCAGCGCCGCCAGCCTGGAAGTCAAACGTCGCGCCCGACGCAGTGCCAGCGCAGAGTCGCCGGTGTTGCTGCTCGGTGAAACCGGCACGGGCAAAGAGTTGCTCGCGCAGGCCATCCACGGCGCCTCCCCTCGGGCGCACAAAGCGTTCGTCAGCATCAACAGCGCGGCGATCCCCGAGGCATTGCTGGAGGCCGAGTTTTTCGGCACAGCGCCCGGCGCGTTTACCGGCGCCGACCGCAAAGGCCGTGTCGGCAAGTTGCAGCTCGCCCAGGGCGGTACGTTGTTTCTCGATGAAATCGGCGACATGCCGCTGCCCCTGCAAAGCAAACTCCTGCGCGTACTGCAGGAAAAGGAATTCGAGCCGGTGGGCTCAAACGAGATGATCCAGAGCGATGTACGCGTGATCGCTGCCACGTCCACGGACCTGGAAGCGGCGATCAAACGCGGTGAATTTCGCGCGGACTTGTATTACCGCCTCAACGTACTGCCCATTCAGGTCCCTCCGCTGCGTAATCGCCTCGACGACCTGCCGGCGCTCAGCGAAGCGATCCTCGAAGAACTGCGCAGCCAGCACGAACTCAATGGTGAAGCGCTGGAGCTGTTGGGGCAACACGCCTGGCCGGGGAACATTCGTGAACTGCGCAACGTGTTGGAGCGCGCAGCGTTGCTCAGCGATGACCTGGTCCTCGACGCGACAGAAATACGGGCGGCGATTGGCACGTTTACGCCGGTGGAGCGCGCGGCGGCGCTTAACCGGGAACCGACTCCCCGGGAGACGTTCAGCGAAGCTCGGGAGCGATCTGATCGGCAAGTGATTGAAGCCGCCCTCGCGCAATGTGGCGGAAAAGTTGTTGAAGCAGCCGCGCAATTGGGGCTGGGGCGGTCGACGCTGTACAAGAAGATGGTGGCGCTGGGGATTGCGGAATCTCTATAACGAGACACTAATCTCCATTTGTAGATCGGGCCTCATCGCGGGCGAGCCCGCTCCCACAGTGGTCAAGTTGTTTGGGCTAGCGCCGTTCCCTGTGAGAGCGGGCTTGCCCGCGATGAGGCCCATGATGGCAATGCATATCTCAAGAAAGAGACAAATAAACAAAAAACCACACAATAAAAAAGAAATATCATTATTTATCAACACGTTACAACGATGGCACGAAACTCGCTAACACTCTCCGACCAAGCCTCACCCAAAAAAATAACAATCCAGGAGACACACCATGAGTGTGATCATCGCCTTGGCAGCCCTGGCGCTGCTGATGCTGGCTGCTTACCGTGGCTACAGCGTTATCCTCTTTGCCCCCATTGCCGCCCTCGGCGCCGTGCTGCTCACCGACCCGTCCGCCGTCGCGCCTGCCTTTACCGGCGTGTTCATGGAGAAAATGGTCGGCTTCATCAAACTCTATTTCCCGGTGTTCCTGCTCGGCGCCGTCTTCGGCAAGCTGATCGAGTTGTCAGGCTTCTCGCGCTCCATTGTTGCAGCGGCGATCAGCCTGCTGGGGACGCGCCAGGCGATGCTGGTGATCGTGCTGGTCTGCGCGTTGCTGACCTACGGCGGCGTGTCATTGTTTGTGGTGGTGTTTGCCGTCTACCCGTTCGCGGCGGAGATGTTCCGCCAGAGCAACATTCCCAAACGCCTGATCCCGGCCACCATTGCCCTCGGCGCCTTCTCGTTCACCATGGACGCCCTGCCCGGTACCCCGCAAATCCAGAACATCATCCCCAGCACCTTCTTCAACACCACCGCGTGGGCAGCGCCGTGGCTGGGTGTGATCGGCACGATCTTCGTATTCTGCACCGGCATGCTGTTTCTGCAGCGCCAGCGCAACAAGGCCCAGCGTGCGGGCGAAGGCTATGGCACGGAACTGCGCAACGAACCGGAAACCGCTGAAGACATCAAGCTGCCCAATCCCTGGATCGCCCTGTCGCCGCTGCTGGCCGTGGGCATCATGAACCTGCTGTTCACCCAGTGGATTCCGCAGTGGTACGGCAAGACCCACAGCCTCGCGCTGCCGGGAATGACCACGCCGGTGACGACCGAAATTGCCAAGCTCACCGCGATCTGGGCGGTTCAGGCCGCGCTGCTGATCGGCATCCTGATGGTGTTGGCGTTCGGCTTTACGGCCATTCGCAGCAAACTGGCCGAAGGCAGCAAGAGCGCCGTCAGTGGTGCATTGCTGGCGGCCATGAACACCGCATCGGAATACGGTTTCGGCGCGGTGATCGCGTCCCTGCCGGGCTTTCTGGTGTTGGCCGACTGGCTCAAGAACATCCCCAATCCATTGGTCAACGAAGCGATTACCGTTACGTTGCTGGCCGGCATCACCGGCTCCGCGTCCGGCGGCATGAGCATCGCCCTGGCGGCGATGTCCGAGCAGTTCATCAGTGCCGCCCACGCCGCCAACATCCCTCTGGAAGTGCTGCACCGGGTGGCCGCAATGGCGAGTGGCGGCATGGACACCCTGCCGCACAACGGCGCGGTGATCACCCTGCTGGCCGTCACCGGCCTGACGCACCGTGAAGCTTACAAAGACATTTTCTGTATTACGCTGATCAAGACCCTGGCGGTTTTTGTGGTGATCGGTACTTTCTACGCCACTGGCATTGTGTGAGGTATTCATGACGACTCTTTCGGGCAAGACCGCACTGGTCACCGGTTCCACCAGCGGCATTGGCCTTGGCATCGCCCTGAGCCTGGCCAAGGCGGGTGCCAACGTGGTTCTCAACGGGTTTGGTGATGCGTCCAAGGTCATCGCAGAGGTACAGCAGTTCGGCAGCAAGGTCGGTCATCACCCTGCCGACGTCAGCGACCCGGCACAGATTGCCGACATGTTCGCCTACGCCGAGCGTGAATTCGGCGGCGTCGACATTCTGGTGAATAACGCCGGCATTCAGCACGTGGCGGCGGTGGAAGATTTTCCGGTGGAACGCTGGGACGCGATCATCGCGATCAACCTGTCATCGGTATTCCACAGCACCCGCCTGGGCCTGCCGCACATGCGCGCGCAGAACTGGGGACGAATCATCAACATCGCCTCGGTGCACGGCCAGGTCGGTTCAACCGGCAAGGCCGCGTACGTTGCCGCCAAGCATGGGGTGATCGGCCTGACCAAAGTCGTCGGCCTGGAAACCGCCACGACCCACGTTACCTGTAACGCCATCTGCCCGGGCTGGGTCCTGACGCCGCTGGTACAGAAGCAGATCGATGATCGCGCGGCCAAAGGGATCGACCCGCAGCAGGCGCAGCATGATTTGCTGGCCGAAAAGCAGCCTTCGCTGGAGTTCGTTACGCCTTCGCAACTGGGTGAACTGGTGCTGTTCCTGTGCAGCGAAGCGGGCAGCCAGGTGCGTGGCGCGGCCTGGAACATTGATGGCGGCTGGTTGGCGCAGTAATAAGCTACAGGACCGCGTTATCGTTCATCGCGGGCAAGCCACGCTCCCACAGGTTTTGGGGAAATATCCAATCTGGAGTTCGACTCAAAACCTGTGGGAGCGCGGCTTGCCCGCGATTGGATCTAAAGGCAGAACAAGAGGCCAAGCCATGTCCGACATCCTCTGGCGACCCGACGCCAAGCGCATCGCCAAGACTCGCATGGAGGCCTTTCGGCGCTTCATCGCGCAACGACACCACCTGCACATCGACGACTACCCCGCCCTGCATCAATGGTCCATCGATCAGCGGGAAGACTTCTGGCAAGCCATCGTCGACTTTTTCGACATCCGCTTTCACGACCAGCCCGACGCGGTACTGCAGGAAGGCCCACAGATGCCCAGCGCTCAGTGGTTTCCGGGCGCCACCTTAAATTTTGCCGATCACCTGCTGCGCCGCCGCGACGATGCGGTGGCGGTGATCGCCATTGCTGAAAACGGCCAGCGCGAACAGCTGACCTGGGCCGAACTGGCCGAACACGTCGCAGGTTTTCAGAACAGCCTGAAGGCTGCCGGTGTCGGCGTCGGTGACCGGGTAGCCGCGTGCATGCCGAATACCTGGCAAACCCTGGTGGCGATGCTCGGTACGACCAGCCTGGGCGCCATCTGGTCCTGCTCATCGCCGGATTTCGGCACCCAAGGGGTGATCGACCGTTTTGGTCAGATCGAACCGAAAGTCCTGGTGACCTGCGCCGGTTACCGCTATGCCGGTAAAGAAATCGACCAGACCGCCAAGATCAACGAAATCCTCGAACGACTGCCGTCCCTGCAGGAATTGATCGTTGTGCCTTATGCGCGGTCACAGGCCCATGCCAGGGATTTCCACACCCCCGCCAATGTCACCCTGTGGGACGATTTTTATGAAGCCGGCGGCGAGCCGGATTTCGTTCCAGTGCCCTTCGCGCACCCGCTGTACATCCTCTACTCCAGCGGCACCACTGGCGTGCCCAAATGCATCATCCACAGCACCGGTGGCGTGCTGCTGCAGCACGTCAAGGAGCACGGGTTGCACGCCGATCTCGGCGCCGGTGACCGACTGTTCTACTACACCACCTGCGGCTGGATGATGTGGAACTGGCTGGTCTCGGCCCTGGCGGTCGGCAGCGCAGTGGTGCTGTATGACGGCTCGCCGTTTCACCCGGAGCCCGAGCGTTTGATCGACCTGATCGATGACGAGCGCATCAGCGTGTTCGGCACCAGCCCGAAGTTTCTCGCGACCCTGGAAAACAGTGGCATCAAACCCCGGCAAACCCATGACCTGAGCAGCCTGAAAACCCTGCTCTGCACGGGCTCCGCGCTGTCGCCCCAGAGCTACGACTTCGTCTACCGCGACATCAAGCCAGACCTGTGCCTGGCCTCGATGTCAGGCGGCACCGACATCGTTTCGTGCTTCGTCATCGGCAATCCGCTGCTGCCGGTTCGCCGTGGCGAAATGCAGGGCAAGAGCCTGGGCATGGCCATCGAAGTCTGGAACGACGACGGCCAACCGGTCATTGGCGATAAAGGCGAACTGGTCTGCACGCGCCACTTCCCGGCGATGCCCATCGGGTTGTGGAATGACCCTGACGGCGAAAAACTCCGGGCCTCGTACTTCACCCAGTTCCCCGGCGTCTGGGCCCAGGGTGATTACGCCGAAGAACTGCACCACGGCGGGATGATGATTCACGGACGCTCGGACGCCGTGCTCAACCCCGGCGGCGTGCGCATCGGTACGGCGGAGATCTATCGTCAGGTGGAGAAAGTCCCGCAGGTCATCGACAGCGTGGCCATTGGTCAGCAATGGCAGGACGATGTGCGTGTGGTGCTGTTCGTGAAACTGTGTGACGGCGTCGAACTGGACGAAGGGCTTGAGCAGCAGATTCGCCAGGTCATTCGCGCCAACACCACACCCCGGCATGTGCCGGCAAAGATTCTCGCGGTTACGGACATCCCCCGAACCATCAGCGGCAAAGTGGTCGAGCTGGCCGTGAGGAATGTGGTGCATGGGCAGAAGGTGAAAAACACCGACGCACTGGCCAATCCCGAGGCACTGGAACAATTTCGCAACCGCGCTGAACTCCTGAACTGAAACACATTGGCCCCTGTAGGAGCTTCCGCAGGCTCGGGCCGCGTTCGGACGATCTTCTGATCTGTTTTTAAAGAACAAGATCAAAAGATCGTCCGAACGCGGCCCGAGCCTGCGGCAGCTCCTACAGGGGGATATGTATCAGTCCATCAGTCCCCATTCGCCTGTGACTGGCGGTGAGCCGGGCGACGCCTCACTGTGCAACTTCAAGCGTAAGCGCAAATTATTCACCGAATCCGCATGTTTCAACGCTTGCGCTTCATCAATCGCGCCCTCGGCGACCAACGCGAACAGCGCGCCATCAAAGGTCTGCATGCCCACGTTCGCTGACTTCTCCATGATCCCCTTGAGCTCATCAAACTCATGGCGCCGTATCAAATCCGCAATCGTCGGCGTGCCCAGCATCACCTCCACCGCCGCCCGGCGCTGACCATCGCGGGTGCGTACCAGACGCTGCGAAACGAACGCCTTGAGGTTATTGCCCAGGTCGTGCAGCAGTTGGGTTCGGCGTTCGTCGGGGAAGAAGTTGATGATGCGATCCAGCGCCTGATTGGCGTTGTGCGCGTGCAACGTGGAAATCACCAGATGGCCGGTATCAGCAAACGCCAGCGCATGCTCCATGGTCTCGCGGTCACGAATTTCGCCGATCAACACCACGTCCGGCGCCTGGCGCAGAGTGTTTTTCAACGCGGCATGAAAACTGCGCGTATCGACGCCCACCTCACGCTGATTGATGATCGACCGCTTGTGCCGATGGATGTATTCGACCGGGTCTTCAATGGTGATGATATGGCCACTGCTGTGGCGGTTGCGGTAGTCGATCAACGCCGCAAGCGAGGTCGACTTGCCACAGTCGGTCGCACCGACGAACAGCATCAGGCCTTGTTTCAGCATCACCGTTTCGAGCAGCACCGGCGGCAGCTTAAGGTCTTCGAAACGTGGAATGTCGAGCTTGATGTTGCGCGCCACAATGGACACATCGTTGCGCTGCTTGAAAATGTTGACCCGAAAGCGCCCGATACCCGGCAAGGAAATCGCCAGGTTCATCTCCAATTCCCGATCGAACTCCAGGCGCTGCTCGGCGTCCATGATGGAGGCGGCAATGGCCGCGACTTCCCCCGGTTTGAATGGCTGGTCGGTCAGGACTTTGAGCGTCCCATCAAACCGGGCACTCGGTGGCGCGCCAGTGGACAGATAAAGGTCGGAACCATTCTGTTGAGCCAATAGCGTTAACAGTGCATCGATTTCCATGGCACATTGCACCCGCGAAGCAATCGAGTAAAAAAAATGACCTCAATCGGGTCATCCAGCGTCTACCGCCTAGGATAGTAGACGCCGCCTCAGCGACTTTAGTGCAGGATTTTTTGATGAACGCATCACCCATCGGCAGCGATGCCCAGGCTTTGATTGCCCGAATGGACTGGACCCGCAGCCCGCTGGGCCCCGCCAGCACCTGGCCGCAGAGCCTGAGAACCGCCGTGGACATCGTGATTCACTCGCCGATGCCCATGCTGCTGTTGTGGGGATCGCAGTTGACGCAGATCTACAACGACGGCTTTGCCTTGTTGGCCGGTGACAAGCACCCACAGGGTTTCGGACAGCCTACCCACCAGATATGGCCAGAACTTAGAGATTTTACCGACCCGATTTACAGCGCCGTCCTACAAGGACAGGTGCGCACCTACAGTGAGCAGCGCTTCACGCTGCAGCGTGGCGACGGCGAATCGGAGTTCTGGCTTGACCTGACTTACAGTCCGATCCGCGATGAAAACGCCCAGGTCGCCGGCATTCTGATCACCGCCATTGAAACCAACGAACGCCGGCGCATCGCCCTGGAACTCGAACAACGTTCTGCCGCCAGCCTCAAAGCCCAGCGCGAAACCGAGGAACGCCTGCAGCTTGCCCTCGCGGCGACCGATGCGGTAGGTACCTGGGACTGGAACATCAATGACGACCAATTCATCGCCGACACCCACTTTGCTCAGCTACACGGGGTCGACCCGCTACTCGCCAGCCAGTTGCCGATCAGCGCGTACCTTCAGGGCGTGCATCCCGAAGACCGCGCGATGGTCACTCGCAGCATCAAGCACGCCATCACCCACGGCACTGAATACGCCGAGGAATATCGCCTGCTGCAGCCTGACGGCCAGGTGCGCTGGGTGTTCGCCCGCGGGCGTTGCTACAAGGACCATCATGGCCGACCGATCCGCTTCCTGGGTGCCGCACTCGACCTGACCGAACGCAAACACACCGAACAGGCGCTGCGCCAGAGCCAGACCGAACTGCAGCTGATCATCAACGCGATGCCGATCCTGATCAGTTACGTTGACAGCGAAGAGCGCTTCCGCCTGAATAACGCCGCCTACCTCGACTGGTACGGTCGCACGCCTCAGGAACTGTACGGCCGCACCATCCGCGAAGTGATAGGAGACGAAGCCTACGCCCTGCGCGCCAAGCACATCGCCAAGGCGTTGAACGGCAAGACCTGTCGCTTCAGCATCAAGACCCGACACCGCGACGGCAGCAGCCGCCACGCGTTGATGAACTACCTGCCGCGGCACGGGCCGGACGGCGCCGTGAATGGTTTCTATATTTTCGTGATCGATGAAACCGAGCGCAAAAAGACCGAAGACGCGCTGCTCAACCTCAACGAAACCCTGGAAGAACGTGTCGCTGCGCGAACCCAGCAGCTTGCGGAAGCCAACGAGCGGCTGCAAAACGAGATGATCGAGCGTGAACGCGCCGAGGACGCCTTGCGCCATGCGCAGAAGATGGAAGCGGTCGGCCAGCTCACCGGTGGCATTGCCCATGACTTCAACAACATGCTCACTGGCATCATCGGCAGCCTCGACCTGATGCAGCGCTACATCGCAGATGGACGCGCCGCCGAGATCGGCCGTTTTACAGAAGCTGCCGTGTCCTCCGCCAACCGCGCCGCCGCCCTGACCCATCGCCTGCTGGCGTTTTCCCGACGGCAGTCGCTGGACCGCAAGCCGTTGAACGCCAACGACCTGATCCACTCCCTGGAAGACCTGCTCAGCCGTACCAAGGGCGACCATATCGAGCTCAGACTGCGACTGGTCGACAACGTCTGGCCCGTCAGCACCGACGTCAGCCAGCTGGAAAATGCCCTGCTCAACCTGGTGATCAACGCACGGGACGCGATGCCCGACGGCGGTGAGCTGCTGATTGAGACCGCTAATGTTTACCTCGACGACAGCGACATCATCACCCTGGAACCGGTCAAGGCCGGTGACTACTTGATGATTGCCGTCAGTGATAACGGCACTGGCATGACGCCGTCCATTCTGGCGAAAGCGTTCGATCCGTTCTTCACCACCAAACCCATCGGTCAGGGCACGGGACTCGGGTTGTCGATGATTTATGGTTTTGCCCAGCAGTCCGGCGGCCATGTCCACCTCGACAGCGTGCCCGATCAGGGCACCTGTGTACGCCTGTACTTGCCGCGTTTGCGAGTCACCGCGCCGGAAAACACGTTGCTACCCTTCACAGGCGAGGCCCCGGCGGCCATTGCTGGCGAAACCGTGGTGCTGGTCGAAGACGACCCGGCTGTGCGCATGCTGGTGCTCGACCTGCTCCGGGAGCTGGGTTATCACATCCATGAAGCGGAAAATGCGAAAGCTGCCCTGCCGCTGCTGGAGTCCGATTTACGCGTGGATCTGCTGGTGACCGACGTGGGGTTGCCGGGCATGAACGGTCGGCAACTGGCGGAAATCGCGCGCCAGCACCGGCCCGATCTTAAAGTGCTGTTCATGACCGGTTATGCGGAGAAAGCCGCCGAGCGCCAAGGCTTCCTTGAGCAAGGGATGGACATGGTGGCCAAGCCTTTTTCCATTGACCTGCTGGCCAGCAAGATTCGCACGATGATCGGCCAACACGAGTGAGTTAAGGCATAATCGCCGCCCCGCTGTCAGCACCGTTGCAAGGTACCTGCCCCATGAAAGCTCAAGCCCGCCATATTCTGGTGAAAACCTCGGAAGAAGCCGAGCAACTCAAACAACGCATCGCCAAGGGTGAAGCGTTTGATGTGCTGGCCAAGAAGTACTCCACCTGTCCATCCGGCAAGCGCGGCGGCGACCTGGGTGAAGTGCGGCCCGGGCAGATGGTCGGGGTGATCGATGCGGTGATCTTCAAAAAGCCGTTGCGGGTGGTGCATGGGCCGATCAAGAGCAAATTCGGGTATCACCTGGTGCAGGTGTTTTATCGGGATTGACGGGTTGGCTTAAGGGCCCCATCGCCAGCAGGCTGGCGATCCGTTGGCGCAGCCAGCGGCCATCCTCCACTTACCTGGGAATCAACGCCCCCGGCACCTGAATCACCCGACTCGCCAAATGATGCCCGGCCTCGGCGGCTTCCTCCGGGCTGCCGCCCTTGAGCCGGCTCGCCAGATACGCAGCACTGAATGAATCCCCCGCTGCCGTGGTGTCCACCACCCGTTCGACCCTCTGCGCCGGCACTTCAAACGACTCCCCACCACAGCGAATCAAGCACGCTTCGGCGCCACGCTTGAGCACGATCTCTGGTGTTCCGATCTGCTCATAGGCAGCAAACACCGCCTCGCAATCAGAAAAATGAAACAGCGCCTGCTCGTCATCGACGGTCAGCAGCGCCATGTCCACGTGCGGCAACACGCTGCGATAGGCCGCCCGCGCCTCGTCCACCGAAGTCCACAATCGCGGTCGATAGTTGTTGTCGAAGACAATCCGAGCGCCCCGCTGTCGGGCTTCGATCAGCGTTTCCAGCAACTTTTCCCGGCCTTGCGCGCCAAGCACCGCCAAGGTGATACCGCTGAAATACAGCACGTCATAACCCGGCAACGCCGCGAGGATCGGTGCGGCTGCCGGGGTGGTGAAGCAATCGCGGACGGCGGCTTCGTTGCGCCAGTAGAGAAAGCGCCGCTCGCCTGCGGCATCCGTCTGGATGCAGTAAAGGCCGGGCAAGCGACCGGGCAAGCGCTGGACCATGCCCAGCCCGATGTTTTCGTCGGTCCAGGTGCGGCACATGGCGTCGCTGAAACTGTCATCGCCCAGGGCGGTGACGTAATCCACCGAACCGCCTGCACCAAGTGCCCGGGACAGGTAAACCGCCGTGTTCAAGGTGTCGCCGCCAAAGCTTTGCTGCAAGCTGCCGTCGGCGCGTTGTTGCAGTTCGATCATGCATTCGCCGATCAGGGCGATGCGTGGGGTGTTGGGGGTGGTCATTGTTGTTCTCTGATGATTCGAGGGTGTCCGGCTGGACGCCATCGGGAGCAGGCTCCCTCCCACAGGGATTTGTGTCGTACACAAATGTTGCGGTCACTGAAGATCACTGTGGGAATGAGCCTGCTCGCGATGGCCGCACCTCGGTTTCAAACCTTAAAAACAGGTTTCCATGGTCTCGATGACATTCAACTGCTCATCCACCAGACACCCCACACGCCACTTGTCGAACGTCAGGCAAGGATGCGAAGTACCGAAGGAAATGATGTCACCCACCCGCAAATCGACCCCCGGCGCCACAGTCATGAACGCATGCTGGTCCATCACCGCCGTCACCTTGCAGGCACTCACATCGTCGCCCACGGCTGGCACGACACCGGCCTTGTAACGCAGCAATGGCACGGGTAAGCCGGCGTCATAAGCCACGTCGCGTTTGCCCAGGGCAATCACCGCAAACCCTGGCTCAGGCAACGATTGAACATGCGCCCAGATTTCCAGCGCCGGACGCAATCCTTCATGCAGATCACTGCGCCGGTCGAGCACGCAGCATTGCGCTTCTTTGTAGATGCCATGGTCATGCGCCACGTAGCTTCCGGGGCGCAGCACGCTGAGGAAGCGTCCGCCGGCATTCTGTGCTTCGAAGGATTCGGCGATCAGGTCATACCAGGCCGAGCCTGATGCGGTAATGATCGGTTTGGCAATGGCGAAGGCGCCGCTGTTCTGCAACTGCACCGCCAGCCGCACGAGTGAAGCGGCAAACTCGCGGATACCCGTTACCGCGTGATCGCCATGAATCACCCCTTCGTAACCCTCGATGCCGGTCAGCGCCAGGGACGGTTGCGCCGCGATGGCTTTGGCCAGTGCGACCACTTCCTCTTCCGTACGGCAACCGCACCGCCCGCCGACCACGCCGTACTCGATCATCACGTTCAACCGCACTCCGCGCGAAGCGAAGTACGCCCCCAGGTCGGCGACGTTATCCGGGTGATCGACCATGCAATGGAATTCAAAACCGGAGTCCGCCAGCAGGTCGGCAATCAGCGCCATGTTCGGCGTGCCCACCAGTTGGTTCGCCATCAACACCCGACGCACGCCATGGGCATACGCCGCACGGGTTTGCGTGGCGCTGGCCAGGGTGATGCCCCAGGCGCCGGCGTCCAGTTGGCGGCGAAACAGTGCCGGCGTCATGCTGGTTTTGCCGTGGGGCGCGAGCTCGGCGCCGCTGTCGCTGACGAAGGCCTGCATCCAGCGGATGTTGTGCTCCAGGGCTTCACGGTGCAGTACCAGGGCCGGCAGGCTGACGTCGCGTACCAGGTTGGCGCCGGTATGGGCGAAGCCCTTTTCGACGGCGGCAGTACGTTGGGCAATAGACATGGTCGAACTCCTTACTTTTCGCGGCTGCTGGCAGTCGCTGTTATTCGTTGATGCGACGGGCCAGGCTGTTGGCGCTGTCGATCAGCACCTGGCGATAGTCGTTGTAATTGTTTTTGGCATCGGCTCGGGGAGCGACGATGCACAGGGTCGCGATTGCCACGCCACTGGGGTCTTTGACCGGGGCGGCGAAGCAGTGGGTAAAGGTGTCGGCAACGCTGTCGAAAGAGAAAAAACCGTCGATGTCGGCCTGACGAATTTCCTTGAGAAACTGCTCCAGTGGCAGGCGTTCGCCGTCGGGCAGAATGAAGTCGTCATGGTCGATCAGGTTGACGATTTCCTGATCGCTCAGGTGCGCCAACAACAGGCGCCCGGAGGCGGTCCACGGGATCGGCGCGTTTTCTCCGATATCGGAGGAAATACGGAAATGCCGTTCGCCCTCCTTCATCAAGGCAACCGTGTATTTACGCCCGTTGAGCAGGCACATCTGCGCTGTTTCACGGGTCTGGGTGACGATTTCCTGCAAGGCGTGGTCGGCCTCGCGGGTCAGGTCGAAATGGCGCAGGTGCGCCTGCCCGAGGAAGTACAGCTGACGGCCCAGGTACACGTGACCGTCCTTGCCAACGAGCTCGAGGATCCGCCGTTCGAGCAAGGATGCCACCAGTTCGTAGACCGTGGATTTAGGGCTGCCGATACCGCTGGCGATCTCGTTCGGACGCAGGGGTTTGCCGATTTCCTTGAGGAAATCGAGGATATCGAACGCCCGATCCAGACCGCGAGCCCGGCGTTTGATGGTGTCTTCGGTCATGTCAGTGATTCCCATAAAAGTGCCGGGAGTTTAACCAAACTGTTGTGGTGACTGTCAGGCCGCCATCGCTGGCAAGCCAGCTCCCACAGGTTATGTGTCGAACACAGAGTGTACGTCCGACCTAAACCCTGGGGGAGCTGGCTTGCCAGCGATGGGGACTTCAGGACCACCAACAATCTCAGGCCTTTTTCTTGTACGCGATGCAGTCGATCTCGACCTTGCAATCGACCATCATGTTCGCCTGCACACAGGCCCGGGCCGGGGCATGCTCGGGCTTGAAGTACTCGGAGAAGACCTTGTTGAAACTCGTGAAATCCCGCGGGTCCTCCAGCCATACGCCGGCACGCACCACGTCCTCCAGGCCATAACCGGCCTCTTCGAGAATTGCGATCAGGTTCTTCATCGTCTGGTGGGTCTGCTCGACAATGCCGCCCGACATGATCTCACCGTCCACCGCCGGCACCTGCCCCGAAACGTGCAGCCAGCCATCGGCTTCAACGGCGCGGGCGAAAGGGCGAGGCTGACCGCCAGCGGCGGTGCTACCGGTGCCGTAACGAGTAATGCTCATGAGTGTTTCTCCTGATTTGAAAGTGAAGATGTTTGGGTAAACATCAAAAACGCGTGTTCTTGAGAAATTCCGCCAGTCGCGGCGATTGCGGGCGTTCGAACAATTCCTTGGGCGGCCCCTGCTCTTCGATTCGCCCCTGATTCATGAAAACGATCTTGTCCGACACCTCGAAAGCAAAGCGCATTTCGTGGGTCACCAGCAGCATGGTCATGCCTTCATCGGCCAGCCCCTTGATCACGTTCAACACTTCGCCCACCAGCTCCGGGTCGAGGGCCGAGGTGACTTCGTCGAACAGCATCAGGCTCGGGTTCATCGCAATCGCCCGGGCAATCGCGACGCGCTGCTGCTGGCCGCCGGACAGTTGACCGGGAAAGTGGTCGCGACGCTCCAGCAGGCCGACCCGCTCCAGCCATTTCTCCGCCAGGGCCACCGCTTCATCCTTGTGCAGCTTCTTGACCTTGAGCAAACCGAGGGTGACGTTCTGCAGCGCGGTGAGGTGCGGAAAAAGGTTGAACTGCTGGAATGCCATCCCGGTCATCGCCCGATGCCGCGCGATGGTTTTTTCCGGGTGCCGCACGCGCTTGCCGTTGACCTCGTCATAACCGATGGACTCACCGTCGAGCACGATCTGCCCACCCTGGAATTCTTCGAGCATGTTCACGCAGCGCAGCAGTGTGGTCTTGCCCGAGCCACTGGAGCCGATCAGCGTCACGACGTTGCCACGCTGCATGCTCAGGTCGACGCCCTTGAGCACTTCGAGCTTGCCGTATTGCTTATGCAGGCCACGAATATCCAGCAGTGGCTGACCGCTCTGAGGATTGACGTTGTTTGCATTTGAGATCTGAGTCATGGCAAGGCCACCCGCTTTTCAATGTGCCGGCCGAGTAACTCGATGCCGTAGTTGATGACGAAAAACAGAAATCCGGCGAACAGATAAAACTCCAGGGTCATGAACGTGCGGGCGATGATCTGCTGCGTACTGAGCAACAGTTCCGCCACGCCAATCACCGACAACAGGGTCGAGGCCTTGACGATTTCGGTGGAAGAATTGACCCAGGTCGGCAGGATCTGCCGCAACGCCTGAGGCAACAGCACATACCCGAGGGATTGGTAAAACGTCAGGCCAATGGCCTTGCTCGCTTCCATCTGCCCGCTCGGCAACGCTTGCAGCGCACCGCGCACGATCTCGGCGACATGTGAGCCACAGAACAGCGTCAGCCCCAGGGCTCCGGCCTGAAACGCACTGATTTGCCAGCCCAGCGCCGGCGCCATATAGAAGCAGGCCAGGACCAGCACAAACACCGGTGTACCGCGAATGATGTCGACGTAAAAACGGAACGGTGCACGCATCCAGAACTTGCCGTAAGTCAGCACCAACCCGGTGACGATGCCGACCAGCGTGCCCAACAGAATGGCCAGCGCCGAGACCTGCACACTGGTCAGAAAGCCCTGCCACAGGACTTCCCGCGCCACCCATAACTCATGCAACCAACTGGGAGATTCGTACATGGGGCCTCCTATCGGCGAATCGCCAGACGCTGCTCGAGGTAACGCAGCATCATGGCAATGAGGTAACAGGCCGCGACATAGAGCGCAGTGGTGACCATCCAGGTTTCAATCACCCGGTAGCTCTCGACATTGATCTTGCGCGCGTAATAGGTCAGCTCCGGCACCGCAATCGCGGCCGCCAGCGAGGTGTCCTTGAACAGCGAAATGAAGTTGTTCGACAGGGCTGGCAGCACATTGCGCAGCATCACCGGCACGGTGACGTAGGCCTTGACCTGCCACTCGCCCAAACCGATCGCCAACCCCGCTTCGCGCTGGCCCTTGGGAATGCTCAACAGTCCGCCACGGAACACTTCGGTCAGGTACGCCCCGGCATACAACGACAGGGTGATGATGAACGACGGAATCTTGTCCAGACGAATGCCCAGGCTTGGCAACGCGAAATAGATCAACAGAATCAACACCAGAATCGGCGTATTGCGGATCACCGTCACATACACCGACGCCATCACCCGCAGCGCCCGGTGCCTGGACAGCAAGGCAAACGCCATCATCAGACCGATCACACAACCGATGGCGATCGACACCAGCGCCAGCTCAAGCCCCAGACCGAGCCCTGCCAGCAAGGTGTCGAAATCGCGCCACACGGCGGCAAAGTTCAACTGATAGTTCATGGTCGGCAGTACCTTGAGCGAGGCGCTGTTGGGCGCCCCACTCTCACGGGGTCATTTGAATTCGACGGGGAAACCGATGGCTGGGGTAGGCAGATCCACACCGAACCACTGCTTGAACGACGCCGCGTAAGCCGGGAACTCAACGCCAGTCATGGCTTCATGCAAGGTGGTGTTAACGAAGTTCAGCCAGTCCTGATCGCCACGTTTGACCGCACAGGCGTAGGTTTGCGGGCTCCAGGCGTAGGCCGGGCTGCGATAGCGACCCTGGTTTTGCACCATCAGGTATTTAACCGACGATTGATCGGTCGCCGCCGCGTCGGCACGGCCGGAGTTCACCGCCTGGTACATCAGGTCCACGCTGTCGTACTGGTCGACCTTGGCCTTGGGTAACGCCTGATGCACCAACTCTTCGGCGTACACGTTCTGCAGCACCGCCACCGTCACACTGTCGCCCGCGGCGTTCAGGTCTTCGATTTCCTTGTACTTGCTGTTGGCCGGCAGCAGCAGCCCCACACCTTCGCGGTAGTACGGCAGGGTGAACGCCACCTGCTGGGCACGGCTGGCGGTGACGGTAATGAACTGGCAACTGATGTCGACCTTGTCGGTCAGCAGATTGGGAATCCGCGCATCGGACGATTGCACTACGTACTCAACCTTGCTCGGGTCGTTAAATAGACCCTTGGCGATCATGTGCCCGATGTCGATATCGAAACCCTGCAATTTGCCATCCGCTCCCTGGAAGTGCCACGGCGCATTGGTACTGCCCGTACCCACAATGAGCTTTCCGCGGGCCAGTACGCTATCGAGCTTACCGTCCGCCGCCTGGGCCAGACCCACGGCAGCAGCCGAAGCTACAAACAGAAAAACACACGCTTTAAACAAGGAAGGTCGGCGATGCATGGCAAGCACTCCAGGGTGTTGTTTATTCCGCTATAGCGGATAGTGGTTTGTAACAACGGAATAGACAGCAGAAAGTGTGCCACAGGTCGTGACGGGAATGTTGAGGAGAATGGAAAGTGTTTTGAATCAGAGGGATGCAAGAAAACGCGAAAACGGTGTTACGAAAGGCGCGGGCAACAAGCGCTACCGTTAGCTACGGCAGGCGGGTATGAGGTTCACAATCGGTGCGCCGATGCCCATGTGTGCGACATGGGCTGAGTTTTCAGCTCTCGGGGAGATTGCCATTGCGAGCAGGCTCACTCCTACAAGAGACCGAGCCGCATTGGCGAGCGCAGTCCAGGGTGGGAGTGAGCCTGCTCGCGATGAGGCCCTGAGAATCGGCGAATGACTACGAGCCGACAGGCACCAGCAACACTCGCGTCACCCGTCGCTCTTCGACCGCCATGACGGTCATCCGCCAACCTTCCCACTCATGGCTGTCCCCGATCATCGGCAGCCGGTCGAGCACGCTCACCACCAAACCGGCCAGGGTTTGATAATCCTCGGTCGGTTCCGCAGCGAAACCGGTTCGTTGCCGTACGCGCATCAGGTTCAGCGCGCCGCTGACCATGAACCCGCCCTGCTCCTCAACCACATCCGGGCCTTCGATTTCGCTGGCATCGGGCAACTCGCCGGCAATGGATTCAAGAATGTCGGTCATGGTCAGCACACCCACGAAGTCGCCGAATTCATTGACCACAAACGCGATGTGCGTCGAGGCTTTGCGCATCTGCTCCAGGGCATTGAGGATCGAATAACTTTCCAGCAAGTTGATGGCCTTGCGCGCCAGATGCTCAAGGTCGGGCTCGTTGCCGGCCAGGTACTCTTTCAACAGCTCCTTCTTGTGCACGAAGCCCAGCGGCTCATCGACCGCACCATCGCGGATCAGCGGCAAACGCGAGTAGGACGAATGCATCAGCCGCGTGCGAATCGCGCTGGCGTCGTCAGACAAGTCGATGTGATCAACGTCGGCGCGCACGGTCATCAGGCTGCGAATCGGGCGTTCGGCCAGTTGCAGTACGCCACTGATCATCACCCGCTCACGTCGGTCGAACAGCACTTCACTCGGCGCCTCGCCGTTGTCCAGGAGGTCGGCAATCTCGTCATCGACCTCTTCAGCCGCCAGCCTGCGGCCACCGAGCAAACGCATCACCGCATGTGCCGTGCGTTCGCGCATTGGACGTACGCCCTGCATCGAGCGTTTACGACGCGCCCGGGCGATCTGGTTGAACACCTCGATCAGGATCGAGAAACCGATTGCCGCATACAGGTAACCCTTGGGAATGTGGAAACCCAGGCCTTCAGCGGTCAGCGCGAAGCCGATCATCATCAAGAAGCCCAGGCACAGCATGATCACTGTCGGGTGCGCGTTGACGAAACGGGTCAGCGGTTTGCTGGCGACAATCATCAGGCCGATGGAAATGATCACGGCGATCATCATCACTGCCAGCTCATCGACCATGCCCACGGCGGTGATCACTGCGTCCAGGGAAAACACCGCATCGAGCACCACAATCTGCGCCACGATCGGCCAGAACAGCGCATAAGCTGCGTTGGTCGAGCGTTCGCCGACATGGCCTTCGAGTCGCTCGTGCAATTCCATTGTGGCCTTGAACAGCAGGAACACACCACCGAACAGCATGATCAGGTCACGTCCGGAGAAGCTCTTATCGAACACTTCGAACAACGGTTGCGTGAGGGTGACGAGCCAGGAAATACTCGCCAGCAGGCCCAGGCGCATCAACAACGCCAGCGACAAGCCAATGAGACGTGCCCGATCCCGCTGCTCCGGCGGCAGTTTGTCCGCCAGAATGGCGATAAACACCAGGTTGTCGATGCCGAGCACCAGCTCCAGCACGATCAACGTCAACAAGCCCAGCCACGCGGTAGGGTCAGCAATCCATTCCATAAAAACGTCTCGATCTCTTCAGTGAATTCAGAATGCCGGACACGGCAAGGCACGGCGCAGGTGCCGTGGAGTGGCAATGACAAAGGCGTTCTGAAGTCGGAAGACCGGATGTTTCGCGTGCATCAGGACCGCGCGGTTGCGCGTGGGGAAAGGGTAACTGGGAGGCTCCGAAACGGTGTTCATGCAAATCCTGAAAGGAAAAAGGTCTTGAAGCGTACAGGCGAAAGTCTCTTTTCCTACAGCCTGAAATTATTACAAAATCTGTAGAACCTCGGGATAGTTGCTGTTCGGGTGGCCGCCATCGCGGGCAAGCCCGCTCCCACACTGGATGTGTGCCGTTTCGCAATCCGCCTGTTGGAGAGAGCCTGCTCGCGAAGCTTTTAGCGTTGTTTAACCAGCTCGATATACCTGACCACCGCCGCCGACTTCTCGAACCGCCGATACACCAGCGACAACCACGAACTCGCCTCACAACCCTTGATCGACCGATACACCACACCCGGCAACCCGACATGCCCGACCACCGACTCCGGCACCACCGCCACGCCCTGTCCCAAGGACACCAGCGCCAGCACCGCCACCAGCCCGCCCGGTTGAGCCCCCAATCTGGGCGCAAACCCGCCAGCGGCGGCAACTTGCAAGGTGCCGCTGATCTGTTCCGGAAGAATGAACGTCTCGCCCTGCAGGTGTTCCGGGCCGATCTCCGTCAGTCGCGATAGCCATGATTCGCTCGGCAGTGCCAATACGAAACCCTCAGCGTCAAGACGGATCGCTTCCAGGCCTTCAGGCAATGTCATGGGTGAACGTACGTAACCGATATCGAATCGACCCTCGTCCACCATCGCCGGCAATGACGCCATCGGGTATTCGCGCACGTTCACACTGACGTCGGGGCATGCACGGCTGAAGGCCTGCACTTGTTTCTGCAGCAGGCCCGAGTACACCGCCGAAGCCACGTAGGCAAGTTCGATATGACCGATCTCCCCACGTCCCGCGCGCTGGGCATTTTGCTGGGCGAATTCAAATTGCCGCACCGTCGCTTCGGCTTCGATCACCAGAGCCGCGCCAGCCTCGGTCAGGCTGATTTCACGGGTTTGCCGCACGAACAAGCGTGTACCGAGTTCGTTCTCCATGTCCTGAATCTGTCGCGTCAGGGTCGGCGGCGCGATACCCAGTTGCTCGGCGGCGCGGGTGAAGTTGCCTTGCCGGGCAACGGCCAGAAAATAGCGGAAATGCCGTATGTCCATGAATGCATTAGCTCAAAGGTAATGAAGTCCAGGGGCCTGGCTAACAAAGTCCCTGGTGGGTCACGATAAGCTCATCGGGCAATCACAGTAAAGAGCCCGAATCATGCCCACTAAGCTTCGTAATTTCTCCGCGACCAGCGACCTTGCCCAAAAGGCAATCCCGTCATGAGCCGCGTCAGTCCGCGCCTGACGTTATTGACGGCCTCAGGCGTCTGTTCGCTGATTGTCCTCGACACCAACATTGTCGCCGTGACGTTGCCCACCATCGCCAGAGACCTGGGCGCGAATTTCGCGGACATCGAATGGGTCGTCAGCGCCTACATGCTGGCATTTGCCGCGCTGCTATTACCGGCGGGCAGTATTGCCGACCGCTTCGGGCGCAAGAAAAGCCTGCTCTGGGGCCTGAGCATTTTCATCCTGGCGTCGATCGGCTGCGGGGCGGCGCCGAACGCGTTGTTCCTGGACATCGCACGGGCCATCAAAGGTGTCGGCGCGGCGCTGCTGTTGACCTCGGCGCTGGCCTCCATCGGCCACGCTTTTCACGATGAGGTGGAGCGAGCCAAGGCGTGGGCGTTCTGGGGTGCGTGCATGGGCGTGGCGATGACGGCCGCCCCCACCCTGGGTGGCGTGATCACCGAATACATCGGCTGGCGCTGGATTTTCTACCTGAACCTGCCCGTGGGTCTGTTGCTGATGGTGATGGTCTGGCGCGCGATTCCCGAGTCCCGGGACACCCAGTCGGCGCGCCTCGATCCTTGGGGCAGCCTGGCGTTCAGTGCCAGTCTGGCGTGCCTGATCTGGGGCCTGATCGAGGCCAACCGGATCGGCTGGAGCAACCCGCTGACCTACGCAAGACTCGTCGGGGGCGCGTTACTGTTAGGCGCGTTCATCGTGATCGAACGGATGCAGCAGCGCCCCATGGTCGACCTGCAATTGTTCAGGCATCCACGCTTCATCGGCGCGTTGCTGGGCATGTTTGCCTACGCCGGATGTGCCCAGGTGATGATGACCTTGCTGCCGTTCTACCTGCAAAACGGCCTCGGCTTTTCCGCGATTGCCTCGGGATTGGGGATGTTGCCGTTTGCCGTGACCATGCTGATCTGCCCGAAGATTGGCGCCCGACTGGCGACGCGGTTTGCGCCGGCAACCTTGATGGCGACAGGACTGGCACTGGTCGGCAGCGGCAACCTGCTCAGTGCCTGGGCCGTCTCCAGCGGGGGCTACCTGCTCTTTGCCCTGGCGATCGCCGTGACGGGGGCCGGCGCGGGCTTGCTCAATGGCGACACGCAGAAAAACATCATGGCCTGCGTGCCTCGGGAACGCACCGGCATGGCGTCGGGCATGAGCACCACCATGCGTTTCAGCGCCATCGTGCTGGCCATCGGTGTGTACGGCGCCTTGCTGTCGAGCCATACCGAAGCCTTGCTGCGCGGCCAACTGGCGACACAGGGTGGGCAATGGCTCGATCAGACGCAGGGCATTGCATCTCGCGTGGTGGCCGGTGACATGACGGCGGCCATGAGCTTGTTGCCTGATGTTGCCCGCGCGGCAGTCGAGCCTATGGCGCGGCAGGCGTTCGTCGGTGGCTTCAGTTTGTTGCTGCTGGTCGCCGGTTTGCTGGCACTGCTGGGAGCCCTGGTGGTGGGCACGTTGATGCGCAATCCAATTCCGGTGCCGACTCGCGTGTCCATGAGCCTGGAATAAACAAGGGAGTCATGGCCTGCGTTGAGTTGTCCTCTCTAAACCCTGAAGACAACTCATTGATCACTGGAGCCCTTCCCATGGCGAAAATCACCATTGCCCAGCAACTGGCCACCACCCTTGAACAGGCCGGCGTCAAACGCATCTGGGGCCTGACGGGCGACAGCCTCAACGGCCTGACCGACGCCCTGCGCACCATGGACAGCATCGAGTGGATGCATGTGCGCCATGAAGAAGTCGCCGCGTTTGCTGCCGGCGCGGAAGCAGCGGTGACCGGGGAACTGGCGGTGTGCGCGGGCAGTTGCGGACCGGGCAATTTGCATTTGATCAACGGGCTGTTCGATTGCCACAGGAACCATGTGCCGGTGCTGGCGATTGCTGCGCAGATTCCGTCTTCGGAAGTCGGCCTGAATTACTTTCAGGAAACCCACCCCCAGGAATTGTTCAAGGAATGCAGCCATTTTGTCGAGCTGGTGAGCAGCCCGGCCCAGATGCCGCATGTGCTGCACCGGGCCATGCGCAGTGCAATTCTCAATCGTGGTGTGGCGGTAGTGGTGATTCCCGGTGACGTCGCCCTGCAGGAAGTCGAAGACAACCTCAAGCCCTGGCCAGCCCTCGCCAAACCGCGCACCTTGCCAGCGCCTCACGACCTTGATCGACTGGTCGAGTTGTTGAGCCAGGGCAAAGCCGTGACACTGATGTGCGGTGCCGGTTGCGCAGGCGCGCATGATCAGGTGGTGGCACTGGCCGACGCCCTTGGCGCGCCGGTGGTTCACGCATTGCGCGGCAAGGAACATGTCGAGTGGGACAACCCGTTCGATGTCGGCATGACCGGTTTGATCGGCTTCAGCTCCGGTTATCACGCGATGCTCAACTGCGACACGCTGGTGATGCTCGGTACCGACTTCCCCTATCGCCAGTTTTACCCGACCGACGCCACCATCATTCAGATCGACCATGACCCGCAAGCCCTTGGTCGCCGCACCGCGCTGGATCTCGGAATCGCCGCAGACGTTGGCGAAACCCTGGCGGCGCTGCTTCCGCGCTTGCCGTATCGCGCGGACCGGAGCTTTCTGGAATCCTCGCTCAAGCATTACGAAAAAGCGCGCCAGGGCCTTGATGACCTGGCGCAACCTTCAGCACCAGGTCGCCCGATTCATCCGCAATACCTCACGCGCCTGCTCAGCGAGCTGGCCGAAGACGATGCGATCTTCACGGCCGACGTCGGCACCCCGACGGTGTGGGCCGCCCGTTATCTGAAAATGAACGGCAAGCGGCGCCTGCTCGGTTCGTTCAATCACGGATCGATGGCCAACGCCATGCCTCAAGCCATCGGCGCGCAGGCAGCGTTCCCTGATCGCCAGGTGATTTCCCTGTCCGGCGACGGTGGTTTCAGCATGTTGATGGGGGATTTCATTTCCCTGGCGCAGTTGAAGTTGCCGGTGAAAATCATCGTCTACGACAACGCGTCACTGGGCTTCGTCGCCATGGAAATGAAGTCCAGCGGGCTATTGGATACCGGCACTGATCTGCACAACCCGGACTTTGCGGCGATGGCCAATGCGATGGGCATTCTGGGGATTCGTGTCGAGGAGTCAGAGGATCTGGAACAGGCGTTGCGCCGGGCGCTGGCGCATGACGGGCCGGTGCTGGTGGATGTGGTGACCGCCACCCAGGAGTTGGCGATGCCCCCCACCATCAAGCTGGAACAGGCCAAGGGGTTCAGTTTGTACATGCTCAAAGCGGTGATGAGCGGGCGTGGGGATGAGGTGATCGAGTTGGCGCGGACCAACCTGTTTCGCTGATGATCGTGTAACGCCCAATCCACAATGCAGATATCTGTAGGAGCAAAGCTTGCTCCTACAGTGCCTCAACCCAGATCGTCGATGTGCCGGTATTGCGCTTGCAGTTCCGCCGCCAGCAACTTCGCCCGTCCCAAACGAATCGCCCCTCGCTCGATATCGATCAGCACCCCCGGGCATGCCAGCGTCGGCAACATCGACCACGCCTTCAAGCGCCCATCCGTCAGCAGCAGCACACGCTGTTGCTCAGCCGGAAAACGTTTTTGCCGAGCGACCAGCCAACGCCCCGCTTCACCCAGTGCCGCCAGCAATGGCGTTCCTCCTCCGGCACCTAACCCATCCAGCCAGGTGCGCAGACCGCTCGACGCTTTCAACCCTTGCACCTGCCAATTCGGCACCGCACCACTGGCGGTCAGCAACGCCAACCGCGCACGCTGGCGATAGGCGTCATCAAACAGCTGGGCCAGCAGACCTTTGGCATCGCTCAAGGCCTGATGGCGACGCGTCGAAGCCGAGGCATCGACGATCACCAGCCACAGCTCATGGGGCGACCGGGTGCGCAGGTGGAACAGGACGTCCTCACGATGACGCGGACGGCCATTGAGTAACGTGCCGGGCCAATTGATCGAACCACTGCGTGCCGCATGACGTTTGCCCTGCTTGCCGTTATCGAGCCGTCCGGCACGGGGTCTGGCATTCGCCCCCACGTCCGATCGAGGGCGAATGCCTAAGGCTTTTTTGGCCAGCTCGGCACTTCACGTCGGGCGCCGACCGGCAGCGCCTGAGCAGGCATTTCACCCCATTGACCCATGCCTTCGCTCGGCTGCGTGTTCTCGCCGGAGGGTGGCTGGCCATGTTGCGGGGCCGGTGGGGTGTGCTCACGACGGCGATGGCGCAAGGCGAATTCGGCAACGGCGTCGATATCCTCCTCGGCAATGGCCTTCGATCCGCGCCAGGCCGCATGGGCACGCGCAGCACGCAACCAGACCAGGTCCGCGCGCAGGCCATCGACGCCGGCAGCGAAGCAGCGCTGGGTAATCTGTGCCAGCGCCTGATCGTCGAGTGGAATACCAGCCAACGCGCTGCGCGCCCGCTCGCACTGTTCGCGCAGGGACTGCTGCTGGCTCTCCCATTGCGCGCAGAAGTGTTGTGGGTCGCTATCAAAATCGAGGCGCCGGCGGATGATCTGGCCGCGCTCGGTCGGCACTGTGTGGCCACTGAGGGCGACGTTCAGGCCGAAGCGGTCAAGCAGTTGCGGGCGCAATTCACCCTCTTCCGGGTTCATGGTGCCGATCAGTACGAACTTCGCCGAATGCCGATGGGAAATGCCGTCGCGCTCGATCAGGTTGGTGCCACTGGCCGCGACGTCGAGCAGCAGGTCAACGAGGTGATCAGGCAACAAGTTGACCTCATCGACGTAGAGCACGCCGCCGTCAGCCTTGGCCAATACACCGGGGGAAAACTGCGCGCGACCTTCGCTCAGGGCTGCATCGAGGTCGAGGGTGCCGACCAGACGTTCTTCGGTCGCACCGAGGGGCAAGGTGACGAATTGACCGCTGGCCAGCAAGTCCGCCAGGCCACGGGCCAGGGTCGATTTGGCCATGCCTCGAGGGCCTTCGATAAGCACGCCGCCGATTTTCGGGTCAATGGCAGTAAGGCAGAGCGCGAGTTTGAGATCGTCAGCGCCGACCACGGCGGAGAGCGGGAAATGGGGGGTGTCGGTCATTTTCATTACTCGGTGATGGTCGGGCATTGATCAAAATATCTCACAGGTGCGTCGGTTCCTGTGGGAGCGGGCTTGCCCGCGATGGGGCCATCAAATTCAGCATTGATATTGACTCGAAGGACGCCTTCGCGGGCAAGCCCGCTCCCACAGGGGCCTTAGTGTTCTAACTGTCTTCTTCTATATCCAGCAACAAACTCTCGAGCGCTTCGCGATACTCCCCCGGTTCCTTCCACATCCCCCGCTGCTGCGCCTCCAGCATCCGCTCGGTCATATCCCGTAGCGCATGAGGATTATGCTCACGAACAAAATCCCGGGTGCTCGGGTCGAGCAGATAGGCGTCGGCCAGCAACGCATACTGATGGTCATCGATCAACTGCGTGGTGGCGTCGAAGGCGAACAGGTTGTCCACCGTCGCAGCCAGTTCAAACGCGCCTTTGTAGCCATGGCGCTTCACGCCGTCGATCCACTTCGGATTAGCCGCCCGCGAGCGAATCACCCGGTTCAGTTCCTCTTTGAGCGTTCGAATCTTCGGCAAGTCCGGCTGGCTGTGATCGCCGTGGTAGCTGGCGGCCGATTCACCGCTGAGGCTCTCGACGGCCGCCAGCATGCCACCCTGGAATTGGTAATAGTCGTTGGAATCGAGCAGGTCGTGCTCGCGGTTGTCCTGGTTCTGCAGCACTGCCTGCACCTGGCTCAAGCGCTGGGCGAATTGGTCTCGGGCGACAGTGCCCTCGTCGGAGCCACCGTAAGCGTAGCCGCCCCAATTCAGATAAACCTCGGCCAGGTCCTCGCGGCTTTGCCACAAGCGACCGTCGATGGCGCCCTGCACGCCCGCGCCATAAGCACCGGGTTTGGCACCAAAGATGCGCCAGCCGGCCTGACGTCGAGCAGCCTCTTCGTCCAGCCCCGATTGCAGCAACGCTTCGCGCTCGGCGCGCACCTTGGCCGCCAGCGGATTAAGGTCGTCTGGTTCGTCCAGCGCGGCCACTGCTTGCACGGCGGCGTCGAACAGGCGAATCAGGTTGGCGAAGGCGTCGCGGAAGAAGCCCGAGACCCGCAAGGTCACGTCCACGCGCGGACGGTCCAGCAGACTGAGCGGTAGAATCTCGAAGTCGTCGACTCGCTGACTGCCCGTGGCCCACACCGGCCGTACCCCCATCAATGCCATCGCCTGCGCGATGTCATCGCCCCCGGTACGCATGGTCGCGGTGCCCCAGACCGACAGGCCAAGCTGACGCAAATGGTCGCCGTGGTCTTGCAGGTGACGCTCGAGAATCAGGTTTGCCGACTGGAAACCTATACGCCACGCGGTGGTGGTTGGCAGGTTGCGCACATCCACCGAATAGAAATTGCGCCCGGTCGGCAGCACGTCCAGACGACCTCGACTTGGCGCGCCGCTGGGGCCTGCCGGGACGAAGCGGCCGCTCAAAGCGTCGAGCAAACCGCGCATTTCTGCGGGGCCGCAGGCATCCAGTCGGGGCGCGACCACTTCGCGCAGAGTATCGAGGATTGCGTTTACTTCAGCCCAGCCGGGAGTCTGTGGGAACGCGCTTTTGTGGCGAGGGGATTTATCGAAACGTCGCACCGCCCCGTTGGACTGCGCAGCAGTCCCATTTTCTGGGGCCGCTTCGCGACCCAACGGGGATAAATCCCCTCGCCACAAAAGCTCGCTCCCGCAGAGTTCAGCGTCGACTTCGGCATGCAGAGTCTGCGAGATCAGCTCTGCTGCAAACAGTTCCAGGCGTTCGCGGGTATCGCCTGCCGTGCGCCAGACTTCCTCGGTGAGGGCTTGCAGCTCAGGCGGACGTGGCCCGATCCACGGCTCGGCGAGCACACAATCCAATGGATCGAAACCCAAGCCAAACGCCTTGGCCAGCGCCCGCAGCAGACTCGATTGCGCACCTCGTCCATCGCCACGGGGTATTCGCAGCAATGCAAGCAAGGTGTCGATGCGCAACCGCCCGGTCGGCGACTCGCCGAAGATGTGCAGGCCGTCGCGGATCTGCGATTCCTTCAAGTCGCACAAATACGTGTCCAGCCGCGGCAACCAGATCGCCGCATCGGCATCGCTGTTGAGCTTTTCGTCCAGTTGCAGCTCACGGTCGATGTGGGTATCGCGCACCAGTTGCAGGATGTCGCGCTGCAGCTCCCGCGCCCGGCGTGGGTCCAGCAACTGCGCTTCGTAATACTCGTCGGCGAGCAATTCGAGGTTGCGCAGCGGCCCGTAGGTTTCGGCGCGGGTCAGCGGCGGCATCAAATGATCGATGATCACCGCTTGAGTGCGCCGCTTGGCCTGAGCCCCCTCGCCCGGGTCGTTGACAATGAACGGATAGATGTTCGGCAGCGGCCCGAGCAGTGCGTCCGGCCAGCAGTTTTCCGACAGCCCGACGCCCTTGCCCGGCAGCCATTCGAGGTTGCCATGCTTGCCGACGTGAATAACCCCATGGGCGCCATAGGTGTTGCGCAACCAGAAATAGAACGCCAGGTAACCGTGCGGCGGCACCAGGTCGGGGTCGTGATAGACCGCGCTGGGATCAACCTGATAGCCCCGCGCCGGTTGAATACCGACGAACGTCAGGCCGAAACGCAGGCCGGCGATCATCATTCGGCCGCTGCGGAACATCGGGTCGTTTTGCGGCGCCCCCCAACGTTCCAGGACAGCTTCTCGGTTGGCCTCGGGCAATGCGTTGAACATCAGCCAATAATCATCCAGCCCCAGGCTTTGCTGGCACGGACGCTGGTCGATCGTGTCAAGGTCGTTGCTGACGCCGCCAAGCAGTTGCTGGATCAGCGCAGTGCCGCTGTCCGGCAGTTCGGCAGGCAACGGATAACCTTCTGTGTGCAACGCGCGCAGGATGTTCAGTGCAGCGGCCGGTGTATCAAGACCGACGCCGTTGCCGATGCGTCCGTCCCGGGTCGGGTAGTTGGCCAGAATCAGCGCGATGCGTTTTTCGCCGTTCGGCACCCGCGCCAGATCGATCCAGCGCCGCGCCAGTTCGGCGACGAAATCCATGCGTTCGGGTTGCGCCCGGTAACACACCACGTCCGATTGACTGCGTTCGCTGCGCCAGGCCAGGTCTTTGAAGCTGATCGGCCGGCTGATGATTCGCCCGTCGAGTTCCGGCAGCGCAATGTGCATCGCCAGATCCCTAGGGCCGAGTCCCTGTTCACTGGCACGCCAACCCGGCTCGTTGTCTTGAGCACAGATCGCCTGAATGACCGGAATGTTGCGGCGAAACGGTCGCAAATGCGGTGCTTCAGGGCTGGACTGGGCGAAACCGGTGGTGTTGAGAATCACCCCGGCGTCGACCTCCTCCAGCCAATCCTCGACCGCCGTCAGGCAGCCGGGCTCTTTCAAACTGGCCAGCGCAATCGGCAACGGGTTTAACCCCGCTGCCTGCAAGCGCTGGCAGAACACATCGATAAACGCGGTGTTCGCCGCCTGTAAATGCGAGCGGTAAAACAGCACGGCGGCGACCGGCTGATCGGCTTGCCAATCGGCTTGCCAGTCCTTCAGATCGGCGGGGCTTTTATGAGGGTGGTAGATGGCCGTGCGCGGCAGGGTTTGCGGCTCGGACCAGGCGTAATCGCGCCCCAGCCAGCGATTGGCCAGGCAGCGGAAAAAGTCCAGCGCGTTGCTCAGGCCACCCTGGCGCAAAAACTGCCAGAGCCGGTCACGGTCGCCGGCAGCCACTGTGCTCAGGTCGCTGAGTTCCGGGTCGGGGCGATCATCGCCGGGCACCAGGATCAGCTGCACCCCTTGCTCGGACAACTGCACCAGCCGCTCGACGCCATAACGCCAGTAGCCGATGCCGCCGTGCAGCGAGATCAGGATCACCTTGGCGTGGCGCAGCACTTCGTCGACATACAGGTCGACCGAAGCGTGATTCTGCACCTGCATCGGGTTGGCCAGGCGTACGCTCGGGTAATCGTCGGGCAGCTGCTGCGCCGCTTCGGCGAGCAACGCCAGGCTGGAGTCACCGCTGCACAGGATCACCAGCTCGGCGGGGGTTTGTTCAAGGTCGGCAATGTTGTCATCCGAGACGAATCCGCCGGGCTGAGTCCTGAGCAGGTGCATGGGTTAAACGCTGAGCGCAGCGCGCAACTGCGCTTCAAGTTGAGCAGCGTCCAACGCCTGGCCGATCAACACCAGACGCGTGGTGCGCGCTTCGTCAGCGCCCCACTGACGGTCGAAGTGTTTGTCGAAACGCGTGCCCACGCCCTGAATCAGCAGCCGCATCGGCTTGTTCGGAATCGCCGCGAAACCTTTGACTCGCAGGATGCCGTGCTTGACCACCAGTTGGGTCAACGCGTCCATCAGCAGGCTTTCGTCGGCTTGCGGCAGTTCAATGGAAATAGAGTCGAATGCGTCGTGATCGTGATCGTCTTCACCTTCATGGTGGTGATCGTGGTGGCTGTGGCGGCTGTCGATGTGTTCTTCGGAACCGGCGCCTAGGCCGATCAGCACATCCAGCGGAACGCGGCCGCTGCTGGCTTCGATGACCTTGACTGCGGGCGGCAGTTCTTCGGCGACTTCGAGGCGCACACGGGCCAGGTCTTCAGGGCTGATCAGGTCTGCCTTGTTGAGGATCACCAGGTCGGCGCTGGCCAGTTGGTCGGCGAACAGTTCGTGCAGCGGCGACTCGTGATCCAGGTTCGGGTCGAGTTTGCGCTGGGCATCGACCTGGTCCGGGAAAGCGGCAAAGGTGCCAGCCGCCACGGCCGGGCTGTCGACCACGGTGATCACCGCGTCAACGGTGCAGGCGCTGCGGATTTCCGGCCACTGGAAGGCTTGCACCAATGGCTTGGGCAGTGCCAGGCCGGAGGTTTCAATAAGGATGTGGTCGAGGTCACCACGACGGGCAACCAATTCGCGCATGACCGGGAAAAATTCTTCCTGGACGGTGCAGCACAGGCAACCGTTGGCCAGTTCATAGACGCGGCCGTTGGCTTCTTCTTCGGTGCAGCCGATGGCGCACTGCTTGAGAATTTCACCGTCGATGCCCAGCTCGCCAAACTCGTTGACGATGACGGCGATGCGCCGGCCCTGAGCGTTGTCGAGCATGTGCCGCAGCAAGGTGGTCTTGCCCGAGCCGAGGAAGCCGGTAACGATGGTGACGGGGAGTTTGGCCAGTGTTTTCATCGGATGCCCTTTGGCAAGGTGGCGGGCATGCGGGACGACAATCGCTGCGACAGGTGCGCGCGCGGAAGAGTTCGCCACCGGATCACCCCGCCCGGTTGTAGTGAGAATCTGTTTCGAGGCAGGTCTCCTGGCTGACGGCGTGCCTGGCGGTTTCGCCTGGCATTCGCTGCGCCTTCCCGCGAACCCGTTGGACAGGGTTTGCAGTGGCGTGGCAGCGAACATCACCGTTCACAGTTGCGGGGGCAGCCGCGGCTTGAACCGCGTTCCCTTCTTAGCTTCGGTAAATACCGAAGAACCTCGAAAGCGCAAGGCTACGCATGGTCTTGGGGCCGGTCAATGTCCGTGAGGCAACACGGCCCCTGTGGCGAGGGGATTCATCCCCGTTCGGCGGCGAAGCCGTCGCCAAACCTGCCTGCGTTGAATACCTGAAAGAATGCTGGGGGCCGCTTCGCGACCCAACGGGGATGAATCCCCTCGCCACAGGTAAACCCCTCTCATTCGATACCGAGCTGAGAACCCTTGCCAATTGACGCCAAACCCCCGCCCATGCTCTCCTACACGCCTTGTTACGGGTGCCCTTCACAGGGTGAAACGGGAAACCGGTGAATCATGTGCTTTACTCAAGGCCATGTCAGTCCGGTGCTGCCCCCGCAACGGTAAGCGAGTGAGGAATCGAATCCACTGTGCCAGCAGTTCGGCATGGGAAGGTGATTCTTGCAGGTTGAGGCGAAGCCCCAGCCCCTCGTGAGCCCGGAGACCGGCCCGCAACACACAGTGATTTTCACCTTCACTGAATAACAAACCCGCGGTGGGCGGGCGCTGTTGCATCTCTGCGTGCCCGATTCGCAGGGATCTTCCATGCGCTCTATTCACCCGCTGACAGACCAGAGGGAAGCGCCATGTCGACCATCAGCACCACCGGCAGCAACACCGCCAGCAGCACCACGACCCTGACCCAACGCCTGACCGCCGCCTTGTGTGCGTCGATCCTGGGCGCATGCCTTGTGTACTTTGCCGGGTTCTCCCACATCGAAGCGGTGCACAACGCCGCCCACGATACCCGTCACAGCTCCGCATTCCCGTGCCATTGAGACCTGCCGACATGATCAAGCGTATTGCGCAAACCGCAGGTTTCACCGGGTTGCTGGCCGCCCTGCTGCTGACCCTGCTGCAGAGCTTCTGGGTAGCTCCGCTGATTATGCAGGCCGAGACCTACGAAAAATCAGAGCCTGCCGCGGTAGAAATCCATGAGCATACCGGCACCGCCATGGCCGCTCATGCCCACGATGCCGAAGCCTGGGAGCCGCAAGACGGCTGGCAGCGCGTGCTGTCCACCACCGGTGGCAACCTGGTTGTAGCGGTTGGTTTCGCCTTGATGCTCGCTGGCCTCTACACTCTGCGTGCGCCCAATAGCACCGCGCAAGGCTTGCTGTGGGGCCTGGCCGGTTACGCCACGTTCGTGCTCGCGCCAACCCTGGGCCTGCCGCCTGAATTGCCCGGCACTGCCGCTGCCGACCTGGCGCAACGCCAGATCTGGTGGATCGGCACCGCCGCCTCTACCGCCGTCGGTATCGCATTGATCGTGTTCAGCCGTCACTGGCTGATGAAAGTCCTTGGCGTGGCGATCCTGGCCGTTCCCCACGTGATCGGCGCACCGCAACCGGAAGTGCACTCGATGCTCGCCCCGGAAGCGCTGGAAGCTCAATTCAAAATCGCTTCGCAGTTGACCAACGTCGCGTTCTGGCTGGCCCTGGGCCTGATCAGCGCCAGGTTGTTCCGCCGCAAAGGTGAAGGCCAATACCGCGCATGACCCATGCCAGCACAGCGCAGACACTCGTGGTCGGCCTGGGCTGCCAACGCGGCTGCCCTGTCAGCACGTTGCGGGCGCTGCTCGATCAGGCTCTGCAGGCTCATCAGATTGAATTTCACCAGATCAAGGCACTTGCCAGCATCGACCTGAAACGTGATGAACCGGGCCTGATCGCACTCGCCGAACAGCTGGAGCTACCGATCGTGTACTTCAGCAGTGAGCAGTTGGCGGGTTATCACGGGCAGCTCAGCCATCATTCAGACATCGCCTTTGAGCGCACGGGTTGCTATGGCATCGCCGAAAGCGCCGCCCTGGCCCTCGCCGAACAGCTGGCTGACGCACCGGCAAAGCTGCTGATTTCGCGACAAAAATACGCTCAGGCGACCCTCGCATTGGCGTGTGCCGCTTAAAATCTTCGATAATCCCCACCCCGATCATGAGCAATCTTCATCTGAAGGTGTGCCTCGCCCCTTTTTTCACAGGATACGACGATGACCGTCTTCTTCATTGGCGCAGGCCCCGGCGACCCGGAACTGATCACCGTCAAAGGCCAGCGGCTGATTCGCAGCTGCCCGGTAATCATCTATGCAGGATCTCTGGTGCCCGCTGCAGTCTTGGAGGGGCATCACGCCGAAACGGTGGTGAACAGCGCCGAACTGCATCTGGAACAAATCATTGAATTGATCAAAACCGCCCACAGCGAAGGCAAGAATGTGGCGCGGGTGCATTCCGGTGATCCGAGCCTGTACGGCGCGATTGGCGAACAGATCCGCTACTTGCGTGAGCTCGACATCCCGTTTGAAATCATTCCCGGCGTGACCGCAACGGCGGCTTGCGCAGCGCTGTTGGGAGCCGAACTGACGCTGCCGGATATCTCCCAAAGCGTGATTCTGACCCGTTATGCCGACAAGACCGTGATGCCCGCTGGCGAAGAACTCGCCAGCCTGGCGCAGCACAAGGCGACCATGGCGATCCATTTGGGGGTCAATCACCTTGAAAAAATCCTCGCCGAATTGCTTCCCCATTACGGCGCCGACTGCCCGATCGCGGTGATCCATCGCGCGACATGGCCGGATCAGGATTGGGTGGTGGGGACGATTAAGGACATTGCCGGGAAGGTTGAGACGAAGGGGTTCAGGCGTACGGCATTGATTCTGGTGGGTCGGGTGCTGGGGAGTGATCAGTTCAGCGAGTCATCGCTATACCGTGCGGGGCATGCGCATCTCTACAGGCCCTGAACCGGGCACAACTCAGTGGCTAACCCTGATCCAGGCACAAACTAGTGGCAGACCCTGAACCAGGCACAAACTAGTGGCTAACCCTGAACCAGGCACAAACTAGTGGCAGACCCTGAAACATTGTGGCGAGGGGATTTATCCCCGTTGGGCTGCGAAGCGGCCCCTATCGTTTCTTCAGAAGTACATCTCAGGCAGGTTTAGCGACGGCATCGCCGCCGAACGGGGATAAATCCCCTCACCACACCCATAAAAAAACGGCACTCACGGGTGCCGTTTTTTCATTTCGCAGCGAACGCCTTAGTAGTAGGCGTTTTCTTTCTGCGTGTGGTCGGTAACGTCCCGCACACCCTTGAGCTCGGGAACGCGCTCGAGCAAGGTGCGCTCGATGCCTTCACGCAGGGTGACGTCCGCCTGGCCACAGCCCTGGCAGCCGCCGCCGAACTTGAGAACGGCGATACCGTCGTCAACCACGTCTATCAGGCTGACCTGACCGCCGTGGCTGGCAAGCCCCGGGTTGATCTCGGTCTGCAGGTAATAGTTGATCCGCTCGTTGATCGGACTGTCAGCGTTAACCATTGGTACTTTGGCGTTTGGCGCCTTGATGGTCAGCTGGCCGCCCATACGGTCGGTGGCGTAGTCGACAACCGCATCATCCAGGAAGGCTTCGCTGAACGAATCGATGTAGGCCGTGAAGCTTTTCAGCCCCAGAGCGGTGTCTTCGGGCTTTTCTTCGCCCGGCTTGCAGTAAGCAATGCAGGTTTCGGCGTACTGGGTGCCAGGCTGGGTGATAAAGACGCGGATGCCGATACCCGGGGTGTTCTGCTTGGACAGCAGATCAGCCAGGTAATCGTGTGCGGCGTCGGTGATGGTAATAGCGGTCATGGAAACTCCTCGCAGGCTTGGGCGCAGTTTACGCCAATCAACGCGCCGCACAAAGTCCTAGTATTTTTGTCGGGAAAGCGTCGGGGCCGTCTCTGTGGCTGTCGAGTCATCAACTCGGGCTTTAAGCCACCGATAGCTGCGTTTTTCCACCCATTCGTAACTGGCCCATGAACCCACGCCGATGGCCAGCACGCACACGGCAAACATCACATAAGGATTCACACCATAACGTTGCGCGACGAAACCACCGGCGGACAGCACCAGCACGTGCATCAGGTACACCGAGTAGGAACAATCGCCCAACAGTTTCAGCACCCGATTGTGTTCGAAGTACCGTTCCAGCGACATGCTCGCCATCACCAGCACCGCGCTGGGCAGGCCCCAGGTCAACAATCGGGGTTGCGGTGCCAGGTGATAGATCGCCAGCAATGCGCCCCCAATACTTAACAGCGGCAACCACAAGCCGGGTTTGATCCAGCCACGACGGTAGATCATGCCGATGGCGATCCCCAGCAAAAACTCATAGACGATGTCTGAACGATAGAACTCACTGATCCAGCCATACCCCGTCCACGCCTGGCACACCGCAAACAGCAGCGCCGCAACGATCACCAACCTGACTTGCAAGCGAAACAACAACGCCCAGGCAAACACCACGTAAAAGAGCATTTCGAAGTTCAGCGTCCAGCCGACATTCAGCGTCGGATAAATCCCGTAGCCGCCGGGGTTTTCGGTAGGAATGAACAACAGCGACAGCAGGAAGTGCGACCAGTCGACCGTCTGATCCGGCAACACAGGCTGCGCGAACACCACCACCAGTGCCATGAGCACCGTGTATAGCCAGTACGCCGGAACAATGCGAAACAGCCGATACAGCAGGAATCGACCTGGCGGTAGCGATTTACCCTCGGTGGACAGAAAAATCACCAGACCACTGATAACGAAAAACACATCCACGCCCACGGCGCCCTTGTCGATGAAAAACTGCCCCACCGGGCCGCGGGCCTGGAAGTCGAAGAAAATCTGCATGAAATGGTGGCCGACCACCGCCCAGGCCGCGAGTGCACGCAATGCTTGCACTGAAATCAACATTGATGGCCCTCCGATCTAAAAATCCACCACCTCCCTGTTGCAGGAGCAAAGCTTGCTCCTGCAGGGATCAGCGGTGCTTGATAGATCGGACACCCGCCACCGCTCAAAGGTCGATCAAAGATTCTCGTACCGATTCATATCCAGCACGCCCTCCTCCAACGGGTCGGTTTCATGCACGTAGCGGCTCATATCGTGGAAGTAGAACCAGAACTGCGGATGGCTGCGACGAATCCCCCAACGCTCGACGATTTTCTCGAAGCGATTGGCGTCCTTGGCATTTTCCATGGCGGCAACGAACGCCGGCACCTGATCGGCGGGAATGTTGAACATGAAATTCGGATAGCTGCTGAGCACGCCCGGGTAGATAGTCAGCGTATCGAGCCCCGGCTGATAGCGCAGCGATTCCCCCAGCAGAAACGCCACATTGCTGTGCGCCCGGTTGCGCAGCAGGCTGTAAACCGCACGTTTGCCACTCGCGGTTTCGATACGCAGCATCGTCGCCTCCGGCAATTGATCGATCACCCTCAACCCCGCCGCCGGACGGGACGTCAGGTTACTCAAGGCCTGTTCGGCATTCTGTAAATCAGGATTGATGTTCGGGCGCGAGCAATACGCACCGTCGCAGCGATTGATCGGATCGGGGCTGGCATTGAGGTCGCCATACCGGGCCAGCAACTGCATGGAAAAATCGCGCTTGGGGTCTTTTGCGTCAAGCTTCAGAGCGGTGTCTTTGTCATTGTCGATGGACTCGTAATCCAGCCACATCTTGATTTTGCCGCCGTTCTGATACCAGTCATCCAGGTAACCCTCCCGGGAATCGGCCGGCATCAAGCGCAGGAAGTTCTGCTCCGCACCGTTACGAATCAAGTCGAAATACAGCCGCGTCTGCGCCTGATGGCTGACATTGCCGAATACGTCAAAGTTAACCGCCAGCTGATAATAGGTGCGCTCCAGCAACGGGAAGTCGAACAGCCACATAGTCTGAGGCACTTCGCCGATCAGGCCCTTGTTCACCGAAGCGCTGTCGAAATGCCGGAAGATACTCAGCAATGCATTGTCGTTTCCGGCCCACAAGGTCGACCAACTCTGCGCCGGCGCGTCGGCGTAGCTGTCACGGCGCAGTGCCTCGTACTCGTTACGCTTGTTGCGGTAGTCATGCCACAGGGTCAACACGCTGCCGACGTCATCGTTCTGCCCCGGCATTGCCAGTAAAGGCGTGGCCTGGCCGCGATAATTCGGGTCAGTGATGTAGAGGTCGTGTTCGGGGGCCTGGAACAATGCCCAAAAGTTATCGCGAATCACGTCGGTGGCGATCTGGCCACGACAAACCGGCCCACGAATGAACGTGCGCACAAAGTATTCGGCGTTATCGAGCATGAACTGATAGCGCGCCTGCGCCGGAATCGCTTCGAAAGTGGAGAACGGATTGGCTCGACGTTTCGGCCCGTAACCCGGCAATGCATTGACCTGCCAGTCACCGCTGTAGAACAGGGTTTTGACCCGCGCCATCTTCGCCGCACTCAACGGGTAGGTGATGTGGGTTTTTTGCACAATGACGCCCTGCACAGGCCACAGGCGGTAATACACCTGAGTCCCTGGATCGTCATTGGGACGGCGTGTCTGGATCAGGTCAATGGGCTGTCCGGTAGGCGTACGCGAGCGCACCCACTGGAAGAAATGCCCCGGTTCACCGTCCTTGAAGTAAACGTGCGCCAGAAACCAGTGCTCGAACAACCACCGCCCCACCAGGCTTTCCCGCGCACCGGGCGCATTGAGCAGGTTTTCCCATTGCACCACCTGCAACGCTTCCTGCGCCGACGGCACCAGGCCTTGCTCATCGATTGGCGCGCCCGAGGCCAGCCAGCGTTGCAGGGTCTGGTATTGCTGGTCAGTCAGGCCCGTAACGGCCAGCGGCATCCCCTCTTTCGGATGAACGCTGGCGTAACCGTCGAATTCGGCCGGCATGGCACACAAGTTTTGACGGTTCATGCCGAGCACGATGTCTTGCGGCAACCTGGCATTGGGCTGCAATGGGGTGTTGTGGCCCAGCTCCAGCATCCTCGCCATCAACGACGCCTGGCTGGCCTTGCCGTCGAGTACCGGATAGAAACCCTTCTGCTGCCAGGCGTGTTGACCAAAGGCGTCATAAAACAGTCGGGTCGGCGCGGCTGCGCTTCTGCGTTCGCCATCGTATACCGGGGCCTTTGACGCGCCCCGTGCTGCGCCCTCGCCGCTGCCCAGGTTGAGCTGACAAGCGGCGTCATTGCAGGCGTGGCAGGCCACACACTTTTCAGTGAAGATCGGTTGTATGTCCCGACTGTAGGAAATGGCCGGGGATGATGCAGGAGCAATGACTGGACCTTGCGCCCCGGCGCCCCAGCTTAAACACAGCACAATCATGCTGATGGCGACGCGATACGACATGTCCCTGGTCCCGATCATGAAAAACGTCGCGATTCTACCGGGCTGCGCCCACCACCAACATGAGCGATATTCATGCAAATCCACGGCATGCTCTAAAAGCGCACAGGTTTGCTATGATCCCGGCCCTTCGTAATGGTCTTTCCGAGTAGTCCACATGTCCGATCGTAGTGTTCGCCTTCAAGCTCTCAAGCACGCCCTCAAAGAGCGCATCCTGATTCTCGATGGCGGCATGGGCACGATGATCCAGAGCTACAAGCTCGAGGAGCAGGATTACCGTGGCAAACGATTCGCCGACTGGCCGAGCGACGTCAAAGGCAACAACGACCTGCTGGTGCTGACCCGTCCGGACGTGATCGGCTCTATTGAAAAGGCTTACCTGGATGCCGGCGCCGACATTCTTGAAACCAACACTTTCAACGCCACCCAGGTTTCCCTGGCCGACTACGGCATGCAAGGCCTGGCGTACGAGTTAAACGTAGAAGGTGCGCGCCTGGCCCGCAAGGTCGCCGACGCCAAGACCCTGGAAACCCCGGACAAGCCGCGCTTTGTAGCTGGTGTGATCGGGCCTACCAGCCGCACCTGCTCGCTGTCGCCTGACGTGAACAACCCCGGCTATCGCAACGTGACCTTCGATGAGCTGGTGGAAAACTACACCGAGGCCGCCAAAGGCCTGATCGAAGGAGGCTCCGACCTGATTCTGATCGAAACCATTTTCGACACCCTCAACGCCAAAGCGGCGATCTTCGCCGTACAGGGAGTGTTCGAAGAACTGGGCTTCGAACTGCCAATCATGATTTCCGGCACCATCACCGACGCCTCTGGCCGCACCCTGTCCGGCCAGACCACCGAAGCGTTCTGGAACTCCGTGGCCCACGCCAAGCCGATCTCGGTCGGCCTGAACTGCGCCCTGGGTGCCAGCGAGCTGCGTCCGTACCTGGAAGAACTGTCGAACAAGGCCGGCACTCACGTATCGGCGCACCCGAACGCCGGTCTGCCGAACGAATTCGGTGAGTACGACGAATTACCGTCGCAAACCGCCAAAGTCATCGAGGAGTTCGCGCAAAGCGGCTTCCTGAACATCGTCGGCGGTTGCTGCGGCACCACGCCGGGCCACATTGAAGCCATCGCCAAGGCGGTGGCCGGTTACGCGCCGCGCGAGATTCCGGACATTCCCAAGGCCTGCCGCCTCTCGGGCCTGGAACCTTTCACCATCGATCGCAGTTCGCTGTTCGTGAACGTCGGCGAGCGGACCAACATCACCGGTTCCGCCAAATTTGCCCGCCTGATCCGCGAAGACAACTACACCGAAGCCCTGGAAGTTGCCCTGCAACAGGTTGAAGCCGGTGCGCAGATCATCGACATCAACATGGACGAAGGGATGCTCGATTCGAAGAAGGCCATGGTGACCTTCCTCAATCTGATTGCCGGTGAACCGGACATCTCCCGCGTGCCGATCATGATCGACTCCTCGAAATGGGAAGTGATC